>Ga0070667_100000116_pt1 | contig 102137 bp, 90 predicted proteins | sample KBSS33metaG_FD_64659 | JGI IMG/M metagenome (GOLD analysis project Ga0070667, IMG submission 64659) | Switchgrass rhizosphere microbial communities from Kellogg Biological Station, Michigan, USA - KBS S3-3 metaG | ecosystem: Host-associated > Plants > Roots > Rhizosphere > Soil ...
GAAATCCATCAAGGCCAACAGACTTCGGTCTGTGCAAACAGGCCGGATATAAATCTGCAGCCTGAGCCTGTCGAACATCACATCAAGAGGGTCTTGGCAAACGGGAGGCGTCCATATAACTGATATGATTATTCGTAAAAAGCTGCCGCGCGGTCTTGCGCTCAATGAGCCGATCCGACACGACGGCAGTCATCCGCGGCCGGTCAGCCGCCGCGATTTCATGGCCGCCGGATTCTTGAGCGGCTCGGCCATGGTGATCGGCTCCACGGCGCTGCTCGGTGCGTTCGGGCGGCAGGCGCGTGCCGCCGGATCGAACCTGTCAGCGGATATCGTCGCATTGCAACAGGCCTGCGGTATCGTCACCAACGGCGCCGGCAAGATTCCCTTCATTTGTTTCGATCTTGCCGGCGGCGCCAACCTCAACGGTTCTGAAGTGCTGATCGGCGGCAAGGGCGGACAGCTCGATTTCCTCTCCACCGCGGGCTACGGCAAGCTCGGCCTGCCGGGCGACATGCTGCCCAACTCGCCGAATGCCTCGCGTGCCTCCAACAATTTCGTCGACACCTCGCTCGGGCTGGCCTGGCATTCGGACGGCGCCATTCTGCGCGGCATCCAGTCCAGGACCTCGACCGCGGCGCAGGCCAACACCAATGGCGCGGCGATTGCCGCCATGTCGCAAAACGACACACAGAATAACCCTCACAACCCCATGTACGGCATCTGGAAGGCCGGCGCGAAGGGCTCTCTGCTGACGCTGATCGGCACCGACAACTCCGATTCCGGCGGCAACTCGATGGCTCCTGCCGCATTGATCGACCTGTCTGTGCGTCCGACGGTGGTGACCCAGGCCAGCGATGTCACCGGTCTGGTCGATACCGGGCAGCTCGGCACGATGTTTCCCGGCAATCCGGCCGCCACGGTCGCCGTGCTCGAATCGGTGACCCGACTCTCCGGCGGCAACAACCCCAGCCCCACCACCTTTGGTGGCAAGCTGCAGAATGTGACGGTGCAGCCGGCGGACAGCACCACCGACGATGCCTTGAAGGAAAGCGTGCGTTGCGGTTACGTGAAATCCGCGGTGCTGGTCGACCAGTTCGGCAACCCGGCGACGCTCAACCCCGACCTGGATACCGACATCGTCGGGCCGGCCGGCATCTTCAGCCAGGCTGAATACAGCGGCAGCTCCGATTTCAGAAAGACCGCGGCGGTCATGAAGATGGTGATCAGCGGCTTCGCCGGCGCGGGGACCATCGAGATGGGTGGTTTCGACTACCACACGGGCGACCGTGCCACAGGCGAGATGCGCAATTTCAATGCCGGACAATGCATCGGCGCCTGCCTCGAGTATGCCAAGCGCCGCGGTATCCCCCTCATGATGTACGTGTTCAGCGACGGCTCGCTGTCCTCGACGGGTATGGTGGACAACTCCACGGGCGGCCGCGGAAAATTCGGCTGGCAGGGCGACAACCAGTCGGTGGCGGCATCGTTTTTCCTGGTCTACAACCCCCACGGCCGCGCGCAACTCTTTGCCGGGGGCGGCGGCACGCCCGCGGCGAACCACCAGCAGATCGGCTTCTACAATGCCGACGGCTCGGTCAATACCAGCTCCAGCCCCGCGGCCAATGCGGTGAACCTGCTGGTGAACACGGTCATCCTCAACTACATGGCCCTGCACGGCGACCAGGGCAATTTTGCGACGACGTTCCCCAACCACGGCCTGGGCAATCCCACCATGCTGGATTCCCTGACCGCCTTCGCGCCCATCGTGCAGGGTGTGATCAGCTAGCGGTTGCCGGCGGCCGCGCATTGACAGTGTGAAGGGGGCCGTGCGAGGGTTGCGCGCGCTTTCGCTTGGGTCTTTATTTTGTGCCAAAACCTCATTTGAGCTGGCTGCCCGCCAGCGTGCTGGCCTTTGCGTGCGCCGCCGCGGCCGCCGCGCCGCCCTATGCGCTCGCGGGCCGGGAGGCGCCCGATTTCGCCTTGCGCGCCGCTCTCGGTCCCACCCTGCGCCTCTCGGAGCACCGCGGCGAGGTGGTGGTATTGAGTTTCTGGGGCAGCCACTGCGGCCCCTGCGGCGCCCAGCTGGCCGCGCTCAACCGCAGCCTCAAGACCTATGAGTCGGCCGGCCTGACGGTCCTGGGCGTCGGGGTCGACGACGATGCGGTGCGCTCGAAGGAGTTTGCCGCTGCGCAACCGGTCACATTTCCCCTGCTCCTTGACCCGAAGAAGGCCGTGGCGCGCCTGTATCGCGTCGACAACCTGCCGATGACGCTGCTGATCGACCGCGGCGGCACGGTGCGTTTCGTGCACCGGGACTACGACGCCAGGAGCGATGCCCTGTATCTCGATGAGCTGCGCAAACTACTGAATGAGTGATCGGAGATTTATGATGCGCTTTCTCACACTCGCGGCCGCCCTAGCGGTACTCGCAAGCCCCACCTGGGCGCAGGATGCCGTGGCCCAGCCGCCGGCCGCGACGCCTGCGGTGGCACCAGCCGCGGCGCCGGCCGCCCCCGCCACCGATACCCGCGGACTCGACCAGGAGGTTCAGGACCTCAAGAAGGATGTGGTCGACTTGAACCGCGACCTCTTCGTGCTGGAGGAGGACCTGCTGTTCCCCGCCAATACCCAGGTGGCGGTATTCGTCTCGCTGGACGTGGGCGACTTCTTCGCCCTCGATTCGGTCGAGCTCAAAATCGACCAGAAAGAGGTAGCCAACTACCTCTATACGCCGCGCGAGGCCGAGGCCTTGCTCAAGGGCGGGGTGCACCGGCTGTATCTCGGCAACCTGAAGGTGGGCTCGCATGAGCTGGTGGCGCTCTTCAGCGGCAAGGGCCCGAACGAGCGCGACTACCAGAGGGGCGCCACCCTCAAGTTCGACAAGGGCATCGGCGCGAAATACCTCGAGCTCAAGATCAACGACCGGCAGAGAAAGCAGCAGCCGGAGTTCGAGATCAAGGACTGGGAGTAGCTTGCGCAAGGGGCTCATTCTGCTGGGTCTGGCCGCGGCGCTGGCCGCGGGGACGGTGCTGGCGCGCCAGCCGCCGGAGAAGCTGCCGGCGACACGCATCCGTGACCTGCACTACGGCGATGTGCTGTTCTACTTCTATCAGGAGGATGATTTCGAGGCCATCACGCGGCTCAATGCGTACGAGCATTGGGGTCTGCTACCGCATCACGAGGCCGAATCCCAACTGCTGCTCGGGGGACTGTATCTGTCGCTCGGCCTGCACAACGAGGCCGGCGCGCGCTTCGAGACGCTGCTGACGCCCACTGTGCCAACCGGGGTGCGCAACCGCGCCTGGTTCTACCTGGCTAAGATCTGGTATGCGCGCGGCTATCTGGATAAGGCGGAGCATGCCATCCGCCAGGTTCAGGGCGCGCTGCCACCCGAGCTCGATGCCGAGAAGCAGCACCTCTTCGCCAATATTCTGATGCGGCAGGGGCGTTTCGATGAGGCGGTGCAGCTGCTGCTGCACTGGAAGGGTCCGCTCGACTGGATGGCCTACGCACAGTTCAACCTGGGTGTGGCGCTGGTGCGCGAGGGGAAGCTTGCAGAAGCCGATCCTTTTCTCACTCAGGTGGGAACGCTCAAGACCACGCGTGCGGAGCTGCTGGCTCTCAAGGACCGCGCCAATCTCGCGCTGGGGTTTGCTTACCTGCAGAGCAATCAGCCCGCCAAGGCCAAACCCGTGCTGGAGCGCGTGCGCCTGAACGGCCCGTATTCCAACAAGGCATTGCTCGGCGCCGGCTGGGCGGAGGCCGCGCTCGGCGATTACAGCCAAGCGCTCTCACCCTGGATGGAGCTGCGCAACCGCAACCTGCTGGATGCGGCCGTGCAGGAGTCCTATCTCTCGGTGCCTTACGCTTTCGGCAAGCTGAACGCCAGCGCGCAGGCGGCGGAATACTACGAAAGCGCGGTCAAGTCCTTCGACGATGAGAGCGCAAAGCTGGATGAGGCCATCGGCCGCATTCGCAGCGGTCATATGCTGGATGCGCTGCTTACGAGCGAGAAAGACACCCATTATGGCTGGTTCTGGCAGCTGACGACCCTGCCGGACGCGCCGGAGTCGCGGTACCTCTATGCGGTGTTGGCCGGCCATGATTTTCAGGAAGGCCTGAAGAACTACCGCGACCTCGCCTACATGGGCCGCACGCTCGACCGCTGGGGCGACAGCATCGAGGCCTTCGGGGATATGGTGGATACGCGCGAGAAGGCGTATGCGCAGCGCCTGCCGCGCGCCGATGCGCTGCTCGCCAGCGATTCGCTGACCGACAAGCAGCATCGTCGCGATGAGATGACCAGCCGTCTCAATACAATAGAGTCGGGCGCTGAGGTTGCCGCGCTCGGTTCGCCGCAGGAGCGCGAGCAATGGGCGCAGATTCAAAAATTGGAGGCGGCGCTGGCCGGTGCGTCGGACAACGAGGAGAATGCAGCGCTGCGCGACCGCCTGCGCCTGGTCAAGGGAGTGCTGTATTTCCGGCTCAACGCGGCATTCAAGGGACGGCTGTGGCAGGAGCGGCGCACGGTGCGGGATCTGGATGCGGCGCTTGCGGAGGCGCAGATCCGCTGGATCCGCGTGGAGAAGGCGCGCAAGAGCGCACCGACCAGTACGGGCGATTTCGCGCAGCGTATCGCTTCACTGCGGCAGCGTATCGATGCGCTTCAGGCGCGGCTGGCGAGCGTGCGGGAGAAGCAGAACGGCTACCTGGCGGATCTTGCCGTCAGGGAGCTTGAGGCGCAGAAGGATCGCCTGGCCACCTATCAGATTCAGGCGCGCTATGCGCTGGCCTCAATGTACGACCGCGCCGCGAATCCGCCGGAGGGCAAGCCGTGAGAGGGTGGCCGCTGCTCCTTCTCAGTGCATTTGCCGTGCTCGCCACGGCGCAGGAGCACGAGCGCACCATCAAGGACCTCAAGTCGCGTCCCGTCGAAGTGCACACCGACGCGCAGATCGTCTCGAGCAGCGCGAAGGCCATGGAGAACTACCGGCGCTTCCTCGAGCTGCAGAAAACCGATCCGCAGCTGCGCGCCGAGGCGATGCGGCGCCTGGGAGACCTGAACCTCGAGGCTGGCGAGCTCGAGCGGATGGAGCACGAGGTCAACCAGATCGATCTTCAGGGTGGCGAGGCGATCAAGCTTTATTCCACGCTGCTGAAAGCTTATCCCGGCTATCCGCGCAACGATCAGGTGCTGTATCAGCTGGCGCGGGCCTACGAGACCACGGGGCAGCCGGAGCAGGCTCTGGCCACGCTGGATAGGGTGGTAAAGCAATATCCCAGCTCGCCACAGATCTCGGAGGTGCAGTTTCGCCGCGGCGAGCTGCTGTTCTCCGCCAAACGCTACCCGCAGGCGCAGGAGGCGTACGGTGTCGTCATCCAGCACGGGCCGTCCTCGGCCTTCTACGAGCAGAGCCTGTACAAGAACGGCTGGTCTTTGTTCAAGCAATCCCTCAACGAGGAGAGCCTGAATTCCTTCGCTGGAGTGTTGGATCAGAAGCTGAAGTCGGTGAAGCTCGAAGAGCTCAAGCGCGCCGACCGCGAGCTGGTGGACGACACGCTGCGGGTCATGAGCGTCACCTTCTCCTATCTGGAGGGCGCCGAATCCCTCAACGGCTTCCTCGACCGGCGCGGGCGTGCGCCCTACGCACACCTGCTGTATGCGGGGCTGGGCGATCTGTACGTGGAGAAGCAGCGTTTCCAGGACGCGGCCACCACCTACCGGGCCTACGTGGCGCGCAATCCCAACAGCGACTACGCGCCCAATCTCGCCATGCAGGCCATCGAGGCCTACCGCAAGGGCGGCTTCACGCAGCTGGTGCTCGATGGTAAGCACGAATATGTGGAGCGCTACCATTTCGGCTCGCCGTTCTGGCAGGGCCGCGAACGGTCCCAATATCCGCAGGTGGTGGCGGAGCTCAAGACCAATCTCAAGGATGTGGCGACGTATTTCCATGCGACGGCGCAGAAGTCCAAGGAAGGAGAAGCCGAAAAGACGAAAGAATTTCAGGAGGCGGCGCGCTGGTACCGCGACTACCTGCAATCCTTTCCGGACGATCCGGACTCGGCGGCGACCAATTATCTCCTGGCCGAGACGCTGTTCGAGAGCCACCAGTACGTCGATGCCGCCACCGAGTACGAGCGCACGGCCTACACCTATCCGCCCAGCGACAAATCGGCGACGGCGGGCTATGCAGCGCTGGCGTCCTATCAGAAGGCGGAGGAGCCGCTCTCCGGCGCGGCCAAAGCCGAGCTGCATAAAAAGGCGACGGAATCGGGAATCCGTTTTGCGCAGGCTTTTCCCGGACATCCCGACAGCGCTGGGGTGCTGACTCGCGCGGCGGAGGAGGTCTCGGCCGCCAAGGACTTGCCGCGCGCCATTGAGCTTTCGCAGCTGATTCTGGCGCGCCAGCCGCCGGTGGATACGGCCAAGCAGCGTATTGCCTGGACCATCATCGCGCAGGCGCAGTTCGATCAGGGGGCCTACGATAAGGCCGAGCCCGCCTTCACCCATGCCCGCGATCTGGCGGGAACCGATGCCAAGCTGCGCGCCGATCTCAACGACCGGCTCGCGGCCACCGTCTACAAGCAGGGCGAGGCCAAGCAGAAGGGCGGCGACAGCGCCGGCGCGGTGGATGATTTCCTGCGGGTGGCGAGCGTCGCCCCCGATTCCAAGATACGTTCCACGGCGCAGTACGATGCCGCGGCGCAGCTGATCAATCTCAAGCAATGGGACCGTGCCATCGGGGTGCTTGAGACTTTCCGGCGCGAGAATCCCAAACACGAGCTGTCGCGCGATGTTTCGCACAAGCTCGCCGTGGCGTACTCGCAAACCAATCGCGCAGGCGAAGCGGCCGCCGAATTCGAGCACATTGCGACGGACCCCACCGAGACACCTGCCGTGCAGCGGGAGGCATTGCTGCAATCCGCGGATCTGTATGCCAAAGCCAATAATCCGGTCAAAACCGCGGGCCTGCTCGAGAGGTTCGTGGCCGCCAATCCCACGCCGCTCGGCGATGCCATGGAGGCACGCCAGCGCCTTGCGGACTACGCGGGCAAGAGTGGCGACACGGTCAAACAGAGCTACTGGTTCCACGAGATCGTCAAGGCGGACCATCAGGCGGGAGCGGCTCGTACGGACCGCAGCCGGTATCTGGCCGCCAAGGCACAACTTGTGCTGGCGCAGCCGGCACGCGATGCCTTCCGCGGCGTGCGGCTCACCGCGCCCCTAAAGAAGAGTCTGGTGGCCAAGCGCAAGGCGCTGGATGAGGCGCTGGCGGGGTACAAGCTGGCCGTCTCGTACGAGGTGTCGGAGGTCACGACGGCTGCCACGTTTGAGACCGCGGAGCTGTATCGCACGCTGGCGGATGATCTCATGCATTCCGAGCGGCCGAAGAAGCTCTCGGGCGAGGCGTTGGAGCAGTACAACCTGCTGCTGGAAGAGCAGGTGTACCCGTTCGAGGAGCAGGCTATCGAGGCACATGAGATCAACACGGCGCGTGCGAAGGACGGCCTGTACGATGAGGGCGTGCGCAAGAGCTTCCAGGTGCTGGCGCAGCTCAAGCCCGCGCGCTATGGCAAGACAGAGGTGCCGTCCACACCCGCTGCTGAGGAGGCGATCGAGCCGACTATCGAGCATGCGCCGGGCAATGCCGCGGCCTGGAGCGAGCTCGGTGTCGCCTGGCGTCAGCAGGGGCATTTCAAATGGGCGGCCGAGGCCTATGATCGCGCCATCGCCGCCGATCCGAATTTTGCGCCGGCGCATCGCAACAAGGCCATCCTGCTGGATCTTTACCTGGACGATCCGGCGGCGGCGCTACCCGAGATGGAGCGTTACAAGGAGCTGTCGGGCGAGGACAAGCCGGTGAGTGGCTGGATCGCGGAGCTCAAGCAGAGGACCAAAAAATGATCATGCGTCATACGTTTGTCATGCTGCTGCTGGCCGGCGCTGCGTCTCTTGCGGTTGCCGACGAGGACCCCAAACCGGCCGAGACTGCAAAACCCGCGGAGAAGCCCGTCCCCCCGGCCAAAAAAGACGCCGGGGCCAAGGATCATCTCGAGCTCGACACCACCCAGATCACGGGCAACCGCGAGCTGCCCAAGGTGCTCTATATCGTTCCCTGGAAGCGCTCGGATCTCGGGGATCTCCTCGGCAAGCCGGTCAACAGCCTGCTGGATGAGGTGCTGGCGCCCGTGGATCGGGATGTGTTCCAGCGTGAGAACCGGTATTACCGGGCGCTGGCTCCCGATGGGGCGGCCAAAGAGCCGGCCGCGGCGCCGGCTGCCGCCCCCGGCCCCTCCAAGTGAGAGCCAGATCGCAGCTTTTTCACCCTATGTCATTCAGTTTCCACAGGCTTGAGTTTAGCGGGAGAGACCTCAATGAATCTTTGGCATGCCATCGTCCGGTTTTTTCAGGGCGGCGGGGAGTTCATGTACCCCATCGCCACCGTGTTCGTGTTCGGGCTTGCGATCGCGCTCGAGCGTTACATCTATCTCACCCGTTCGGCGGTGAAGAACCGCAGCCTGTGGAATGAGGTGGTGCCGCTGCTGGCGCGGGGCGACTTCAAGCAGGTGGTCAATATCACCTCGAAGTCGGACTCGGCCATCGGCCAGATCTTGAATTATGGCCTGGCGCGCATTCAGTCCGCGCGGCGCCGTGACGATATCGAGAAGGCGATGGAGGAGAGCCTGATGGAGGTGGTGCCGCGCCTGGAGAAGCGCACGCACTATCTGGCCACCTTCGCCAACCTTGCGACTTTGCTGGGTCTGCTCGGCACCGTCATCGGCCTGATCCACGCGTTCTCGGCGGTGGCCACGGTCAACCCGGCCGAGAAGGCCAACCTGCTGTCGGCGAGTATCTCGGTGGCGATGAACTGTACCGCCTTCGGTCTCATGACGGCCGTGCCCATTCTCTTCGCGCATGCCTTCCTGCAGACCAAGACCACCGAGATCATCGACAGTCTGGAGATGGCCTCGGTCAAATTCCTGAACGCGATCACAGAGCGTCGACAGGATGCGCCGGCGCCGCAAACGGTGGCGGCCTGAAAGCACAGGGATAGCGCATGCGTCACTCGTACGCTACCAAGAAGCTCGCGCGGCACAAGCGCAGGCCAGCCGAGCTGCTGCTGGTGCCGATGATCGACATCTTCACGGTGCTGGTTACGTTCCTGCTCATGACGGCCGTGTTCTCCCGCACGACCATTCTCGAGCTCAACCTGCCCGTGCAGCGCAGCGAGTTCCGCGATCCGCCCCCGGGCCTGCAGATCGAGGTGATGGTGCGCAAGAACCTGATCCAGGTGGCGGACCGCAATACCGGTCCGCTGGCGACGCTTCCCAACACCGACAAGGGCTACGATTACGACGGTCTCACCACGTACCTGAAGCGCGTGAAGGATAAGTTTCCGCAAAAGACCGATGCCACCATCCTGCTCGAGAAGGACACGCCTTACGACATCCTGGTGCAGATGATGGACCGGGTGCGCACCTTCGAGGTGCAGGGTAACGCCCGCACCATCCAGGCGGAGCTCTTCCCCGACATCTCGATCGGCGATGCGCCGGCGGCCGAAGGAGCCTCCTCATGACCATGTCGAATCGTGCGCGGCGCATGGCGGAGCATCACTCGCGGCATCGCGCGGACGCCGAGCTCAATCTCATTCCGCTGATCGACATTCTCTCGGTGATGGTGGCCTTTCTGCTGGTGTATTCCACGGAGGTGGAGGTCATCCAGAACAGCAAGGGTATCGAGGTGCCGCAGTCGATCGCGGAGGTGAGTCCGCGCAAGTCGGTGGTGGTGATGATTACCCGGGACGATCTTTTCGTGCAGGGCGAGCATATCTCGCGCGTCGCCGACGTGCGCGCCACGGAGGGGACGATCATTGCGCCGCTGCGCGCTGCGCTGAAGCGTCCCATGCTGGTGGGTACCGATGTCAGCCAGAGCGAGATTGCCAAACGCGAGATCACGGTGCTGGCCGACAAGGCACTGCCCTATGATGTGCTGAAGAAGGTGATGGCCACTTGCACGGATGCCGACTATGGGCGCATCTCGCTGGCGGTGATTCAAAAGGAGAAACCGGTGAGTTCCGCCGGGCTGCATCGCACATGAGCGCGCAGGGCATGCTGTTGGCGCCTTATTACCGCACCTACGATCTGCCGTGGGAGGGCGATCCGCAGTCGAGCGAGCGGTTCCGCAGGATTCTGCGCATCGGGCTGGCGCTGCTGGTGGTCCTCGGCATCCTGTTTCCGCTGTTGCCGAAGCCGCAGCGCGATGCGGCGGAGGAGGCCATTCCGCCGCGCCTGGCGCGCGTCATGATCGAGCAGCAGGTCAAGCCGCCGCCTCCACCCCCGCCGCCCGAGGTGGTGCCGGAGAAGCCCAAAATCGAGCCGGAGACTCACGTAGCGGCGATCAAGCCGCCGGTGGACCGCACCCGGCAGGCGCGCGAGCGCGCGCAGGCCACCCTGGAGCAGTTCAAGGATGAGCTGGCGGACTTGCGCGAGCAGATGGATTTGAAGCCGCTCAGCCAGACCAAGAATCTGACCGGCGCGGTGAGCGCGGATTCGCACGCGGAGCGCTCGCTGATCACCTCGAAGGTCGGGGTGGGCAGCGGGGGTATCACCTCCGCCAGCAGTAGCCGCGGCTTTGGCAGCGGGGCGGGCTCCCTCACCGGCCATGAGACGGGCGCGGTCACTTCCAATATAGCGCGTTCCGGCCTGGATACGCGCGGACCCACGCGCACCGGATCGAGCGGCAAGGCTGCCCGCAGCCGTGAGGAGATCGAGCTGGTGTTCGATCGCAATAAAGGCGCAATTTACGCACTCTACAGCCGCGCGCTGCGCGAGCAGCCCGAGCTTGCCGGCAAAGTGGTGCTGGAGTTCACCGTGGCGCCCTCGGGTGAGGTGACCATGTGCCGCGTGGTCTCGAGCGAGCTTGGGAACCCCGAGCTCGAGCACAAGATCGTCGAGCGGGTGCGCCTGTTCCATTTCGAGGCGCGCGACGTCGAGACCATCACCACCACCAAACCCATCGACTTCTTTCCCGCGTGAACCTGCAATCCGAAATCGAGTATTTCGCCGATCTCCACCTGCTCGACAAGGCGAGGTTGCTTAACTCCTTTTTGCACGAGTTGGCCGAGGAGGCGCGCAGCACCTATGGCGCCGGCGCTACTGAGGTGCATGATGGGGCGCATCTGCGCTTCGTCAATGAGCTTTATCACCGGCTGACGCGCGTGATCGAGCAGCTGCTGGCGGAGGATGCCACCCGGCCGGCGGACGATGTGGTGCTGCGTATGCTGCTCTCGCCGCGGGCGGACAAGGAGGCGGAGCGGTTGGTCGCCAATGCCTACCGGCGCGCGGTGCAGGGGTTCGAGAGTTACGATGCCACGGTGTTGATGAACAACTGAAAGCCTGTACGGCTGGCGCGGGGCGGCGCATTCGTCTAAGTTGCGGCTGATGATCGAACAGCCGCTCACCCAGGTCCTGATCATGCTCGCCGGCGCGGTGTTCGTCGTGACGCTGGCGCAGCGCATGGGGCTGCCGGCTATCTTGGGCTACCTCATCGTGGGCATGACGCTCGGGCCGCATGCGCTGGCGGTGGTGGCGGATTCGGCCACCACGCAGCTGCTGGCCGAGCTGGGCGTGGTGTTTCTGCTCTTCACCCTGGGCCTTGAGTTCTCGCTGCCGCGCATGCTCGCCATGAAGCGCGAGGTGTTCGGGCTGGGTGCGGCCCAGGTGGTGGCGACCACCGCGGTGTTTGCCGCCATCGCTCGGGTGCTGGGGGTACCCTGGCTGATGGCCGTGGTGATTGGTGGAGCGCTGTCGATGAGCTCCACCGCCATCATCATGCGACAGCTTACCGACCGCAGCGAGCTCAACCGCACGCACGGCCGGCTGGCTTTCAGCATGCTGTTGTTCCAGGACATGGCCTTCGTGCCGTTTCTGGCGCTGGCTTCGGCGCTGATCGAGGGCGGCGGAAAATTCTCCCTGGTGGCGGTGGCCTTCGCTGTCGGCGGCGGCGCAATCGCGGTGATCGTAGTGCTGGCGGCGGGCCGCTGGTTCCTGCGGCCCTTGTTCAATGTGATCGCGCACAGCCGGCTGCGCGAGCTTTTCACCCTGGCGGTGCTGTTCGTGGTGCTGGCCTCGGCCTGGGTTTCGCATATGGCGGGCCTGTCGCTGGCGCTGGGCGGGTTTCTGTCGGGGATGATGTTCGCCGAGACCGAGTACCGCCACCAGATCGAGACCGTCATCCGGCCGTTCCGCGACATCCTGCTCGGTCTTTTCTTCATCACGGTGGGCATGCTGCTCGATGTGCGCCTGCTCTACAGCGAGTTCGCGCTGGTGTCGGCGCTGCTCATCGGTCTTTTGGCCATCAAGGCGGCGGTGGCGGCGGTGGTGACGCGCTTCTTCGTCCACTCGGGTTTCAAGGCGATCCGCACGGGTCTGGTGATCTCGATCGGCGGCGAGTTCGGCATTGCGCTGCTGACACTGGTGCTGCAGGGCAATCTGTTCCCGCCGCAGGTGGCGCAGCCGCTGCTGGTGGCCATCGCGCTGTCCATGGTATTGAGTCCCCTGGTCATTAACAACAACAAGCGCATCGCGCGGTTTTTATTGCGGGAGAAGGGGCCGCCGCGCGGCGTGCTGCCGCACGAGGATGCGGCCACGGGCGGGATCGCGCAGCGCGAGCATGTGATCCTCTGCGGCTTCGGGCGGGTGGGGCAGAACGTGGCGCGCGTTTTGGAATCGCAGGGCTTCGAGTACATTGCCCTGGATCTCGACCTGGCGCGGATCCGCGCGGCGCGGCAGGTGGGGGACCCGGTGATCTTCGGCGATTCATCGGATGAGGAGATGCTGGTGAAGGCGGGCCTCGAGAAGGCGAGCGCGCTCGTGATCAGTTTTTCCAACCCGGCCACCTCCATGGATATTTTGCGATGCGCGCGCCGGCTGCGCGCGGACCTGCCGGTGCTGGTGCGCACGCAGGATGACAGCCGCCTCGCGGAGCTGAAGGAGGCCGGCGCCACGGATGTGGTGCCGGAGACGCTCGAGGCCAGCCTGATGCTGGTGTCGCAGGTGCTGATGCTGCTGCAGGTGCCGGTGGCGCGCGTGGTGCGCATCATCGGGGAGATCCGCACCAGCCGCTATGCGGTGCTGCGCAATGTGGTGACGCGCGACTGGGAGCATTCGATCGAGCACACGCCTGAGTATGTCGAGGAGATCAAATCCGTGGTGATCCCGCCGGGGGCATGGGCGGTGGGGCGCACGCTCGAGGAGGTGCGCGCGCGGGGCGCGGAGGTGGCGTTTACGGGCATCCGCCGGCAGGGAATTCTGGGGCGCGACCCGGCTCCAGGGGCGTGCTTTCGCGATGGGGATATTGTGGTGATGTACGGGTCGCCTGCGGCGCTGGAGCATGCGGAGGCGGTGCTGCTCGCGGGTTGAGTCAAGTAGAATCCCACCCCGTGATCCGCAGCCAGATCCATTTCCCTCCGCAGCACGAAGCCCTGCGCGAGGATGTCCACGCCTTAGGCAGCATCGTCGGGGAGATCCTGCGCGAGCAAGGCGGGGCTGAGCTCATCGATCTGGTCGAGCAGGACCGTATCTTCGCCATTGCCCGGCGCGAAGGCGATGCTTCGGCCGGCCTCGAGCTTGCGCAGCGCGTGCAAGGCCGGCCCCCGGCCGTGGCCCGCGATCTGGTGCGCGCCTTCTCCGCCTGGTTCCAGGTGGTGAACCTCGCGGAAAAGGTCCACCGCATCCGCCGCCGCCGCGAGTACCTGCTGAAGGACAGCGACCGGCCGCAGCCGGGCGGGGTCGAGGCGGCGCTCGCGGCGCTCAAGGAGCAGGGGCTGAAGCTCGAGGAGGTGCTGGAGCTGATGGGCGGCCTCAGCATCGAGCCGGTATTCATCGCCCACCCCACCGAATCCACGCGGCGCACCATCCTGCGCAAGCAGCAGCATATCGCGCATCTGCTGCTCGACCGGCTGGATCCCACGCTCACCCCCAGTGAGACCCGTAGCCTCTGGGGCGCGGTGCGCACCGAGCTCACCTCGGCCTGGCAGACCGAGGATCATCCGCGCGAGCGCCTCACGGTGTCGGATGAGCGCGAGCATGTGCTTTTTTACCTGACGGAAATCCTGTATCGGGTAGTGCCTGCCTTCTACGACGAGATCGCGCAGGCGCTGGAGAAGCTCTACGGGGTAGGAGCCGACGCGGTCGAGCTGCCCGCGCTGCTGCGTTTCGGGACCTGGGTGGGCGGGGACATGGACGGCAATCCGGATGTGCATGCCAAGTCCATCCGCGAGACGCTGGCGCGCCAGCAACAGGTCATCGTCAACGCCTACTTCGGTGAGTGTCAGGCCCTCGCGCAGCATCTGTCGCAGAGCGCGAGTCGCATCGGCATCTCGCCCGCTTTAGCCAAGCGCATCGAGGAGTACACCATGCTGCTGCCGGGCGCGCGCTCCATCACTCCGGCGCGTCACGACCGCATGCCCTACCGAGTGTTTTTCGCCCAGCTCGGCGAGCGGCTGCGTCACAGCTACGACGGCCGCCCCAACGGCTATCAAAATCCACAGCAATTCCGCGCGGACGTGCAGCTGGTCGCGGAAAGCCTGCGCGCCAACAAGGGTCTGAACGCCGGCCACTTCGCGGTGCGCCGGCTGCTGCGGCGCATCGACACCTTCGGTTTCCATGTCGCGGCGCTCGATGTGCGCCAGCACACGGGAGTGCACCACCAGGTGCTGGCGCAGGGGTTTGACGATCCGCAGTGGCTGCAGCGCTCGAGCGAGGAGCGCCGCGCGCGGCTGTCGGATGCCATCGAGCGCGATCTTGGCCCGCGCGGCGAGCTCGATGCGCTGGCCCGCCGCACACTCGCAGTGTTCGATGCGGTCATGCAGGGCCGGCACCGCTACGGTCCCCATGCCATGGGCTACTTCGTGGTGAGCGGTGCCCGCGGCGCGGACGATGTGCTCGCCGCGTTGCTGCTGGCGCGCTGGGCCGAGGCGTACGACAAGTACACGGGTGAGGTGGCGCTCGATATCGCGCCGCTGTTCGATTCGATCGGCAGTCTCGGGGAATCCGGCAGCACGCTGCGCGCGCTGCTCGCCGATCCGGTCTATCGCCGCCACCTGCAGGCGCGCGGCCGCCGGCAATGCGTGCTGGTGGATTACTCGGACAGCAACAAGGACGGGGGTCTTGCCGCCTCACGTTTCGCGGCGCATCGGGCGCAGCGCGACATTGCGCAGACGCTGGCCGAGGCTGGTGAGAGGCACATCATCTTCCACGCGCGCGGCGGCAGCATTTCTCGCGGCGGCGGGCGCATCGACGCGCTGGCGCACGCCGCGCCGCCGGAAGCGGTCAGCTCGACCTTGCGTCTGACGGAGCAGGGTGAGCTCCTGCAGCAGAACTACGGGTTGCGTCCCATTGCCATGCGCACCCTGGAGCGTGCCTTCAATGCGCTCACCTCACGGATGTCGGCGCCGCAACGCGGCTCGGGTTCCGCGCAACGCTCCGAGTATCTCAACTGCGCCGAGACGCTCGCCACGGCAAGTTTCGAGGCCTATCGCCGGCTGGTGTACGGCGAGCGGGATTTCTACGACTATTTCCGCGCCGTCACGCCCATCGACGTGATCGAGAGGATGCAGATCGGCTCGCGGCCGGTGCATTGCGCCGGGGCCGAATGCATCGAGTCGTTGCGCGCCATGCCCTGGGTGTTTGCCTGGACTCAGACGCGTTACATGCTGCCGGGCTGGTTCGGCGCCGGCGCGGGTCTTGCCGCGGCGTTACAACGCCATGGCATGACTGCGCTGCGCGACGCCTATGCCGGCTGGTTCTTCATGAGAAGCCTGCTAGATGACATCGAGGCCATGCTGGCGCGCGCCGACTTGGACGTCGCCGCAGCCTATCATGCGCTCGCGCCGCAGCCGCTGCAGCACCATTTCGCGGCCGTGCAGCGGGAGTTTGCCATCGCCCGCCAGCATATCCTCGAGATCAAGGGCGGCGAGTCGCTGCTCGACACCGATCCCACCCTGCAGCGGGCGCTGCAGCTGCGTAACCCTTATGTCGATCCCATGAATCTCATGCAGGTGGATCTGCTCAGGCGCTGGCGCGCCACGGGGCTAAAGGACCGCGACCTGTTCGAGGCGTTGCTGGCCAGCGTCAGTGGGATCGCGCAAGGCCTGCAGAGCACGGGCTGAGCGAGACACCATCGCGGTCGTCGTCATCCGCACGGCGCCCTTCGAGCAGATCTATCAGCGTGTCACGGGCGCGCGCCACGCGACTCTTGATGGTGCCGACAGCGCAGCCGCAGATCGAGGCCGCCTCTTCATAGGAGAAGCCGCTGGCACTCACCAGCATCAGCGCGTTGCGTTGCCCGGGCGACAGTTGTGCCAGCGCGCGGTTGAGATCCCGTAGCTCGAGCTCGCCGTCATGCTCCGGCGGGACGCTCGGCTCGGGCAGCGAGTCGGTGTCCACACCCACGGCCTCGAATTTGCGGCGACGCAGCTGCGAGTAGTGCTCGTTGCGCACGATCGTGAACAGCCACGCCTTCAGGTTCGTGCCCGGCGTGAAACGCCCGATATTGCTCAAAGCACGCGCCAGCGCCTCCTGCACCAGATCCTCGGCACGGCTGCCGTCGCGGCACAGCGAACGGGCGAAAGTCTGCATTTGAGGCATGAGAGCTACCATCTCTTGAGTCACCATGGGATGCCAACTCCTGTTTGTTCGATTGGTCGGGGCGCGGGAAGGCTACGTCCTTTGGACGATGCGCAGAGTCGGCGCGCTTTGCAGCCGGAAGGGCGTGCATTCCGAAGCTGCTGTCAGATATGTCCTACACGCGGCGCCGGGCTCGCATCTTGCTTTGTTTGGGCCATGGTCAACAGAGGATCCTTTCCATGAGCAAGTACAGCGGGTTTGTGGCAGTGGCCGGGGCGGCACTGCTGTTTGCGGCCTGCGCGCCCAAAGTCGAGCGGCCCACGGCTGAGATGGCGCGCGCCACGACGCTTATCGATCAGGCGGAGAAAGCGGGCGCGCAACGCTACTCTGCCGAAGATCTGCAGCGCGCCCGCGACAAATTGAGCGCCGCGGACAAGGCGGCCAACGACGGTAAGGGTGAGGTGGCGCAGCGCCTGGCCAGTGAAGCATCAGTGGATGCCGAGCTCGCCGTCGCACGAGCTGCAAGCGGCGACGCGCAGCGCGCCGCGCGGGAAGTCAGCCGCGGCACCGACACATTGCAGGATGAAGCGCAGCGCAACTCGCAACAATCCGGCACTTCCACGACGCCTCCCAACAACATACCTTGAAGGATTTCGCCGTGAAAAATCTTCTCATTGTTCCCCTCACCGCGGCCGCAGTGCTGTGCGGCTGCGCCACGGCGCCGACTCACAACGATCAGTTGGACCGCGCGCAGTCGCAAGTGCAGACCCTATCCCAGGATCCCATGGCCTCGCAGGCGGCGAGCCGCGAGCTGGAGGCGGCGCGCACCGAGCTGAGCCAAGCGCAGACGGCGCTCGAGAAGCACGAGCCCGCGGATGAGGTGACTCATTTGGCGTACATGGCCACCCGCCATGCCGAAATCGGCCAGGCGCGTATCGCCGAGATGCGCGCCAAGGAGCAGGTGTCCCAGGGCGAGGCGGAGCGCAATCGCGTGCTGCTGAACGCGCGCACCCAGGAGGCCGAACGCGCCAAGGATCAGGCGCAGGCACAGATGCAGGAGGCCCAGGCGGCCAAGCAGGAGGCGCTGGCCGCGCGCGCCGATGCCGATACGATGGCCCAGCAACTGGCATCGCTTCGGGCCCAGAAGACCCAGCGCGGCATGGTCGTGACGCTGGGCGATGTGCTGTTCGACACCGGTGCCGCCACCCTGAAGCCCGGCGCGGACCTGGCGCTGGGCCGTCTGGCGACTGTCCTGCAGCAAAATAGCACTCTGCGCATCATCATCGAAGGACACACCGACAGCCGCGGCAGCGATGCCTATAACGATGAGTTGTCGCGGCGGCGCGGCCAAGCCGTGGCGGATGCGCTGGTGTCGCGCGGCATTTCCTCGAGCCGCCTCGAGGTAATCGGTCGTGGCAAGGGCTACCCGGTGGCCACCAACGACACAGCCGCGGGCCGCCAGCAGAATCGCAGAGTGGAGATTATCTTCTCGGATGACTCCGGCCAGTTTGCGCCGGGCGCTGAGGCGGGCGAGCGCGGCTAGACCTGGAGTTGTCCTATTACCAAATGCTCGCTGGGCCGGGCAGGAGCCCGGATCCAGCGCTTCGTAACTATACGCGACGGAAATCCACCGCCGGTAATTGCATGGAGCGGCGATACTTGGTGACGGTGCGCCGCGCCACCTTGACGCCGCGGTCCGCCAGCAGCTCGGTCAACTGCACATCGGACAAGGGCTTCTGACGGTTCTCAGCCGCGATGAATTCGCGCAGCAGGGCGCGGATCGCGGTGGCGGAGCATGACCCACCGCTGACGGTGGCCAGCTGGCGGGAAAAGAAGCGTTTGAAGGCGATGACCCCGCGCGGGGTCGCCATATATTTGTGGCTGGTGGCGCGCGACACCGTCGATTCATGAAGTCCGAGCTCGTCGGCGATCTCGCGCAAGGTCAGTGGCTTCATGGCCAGGTCGCCGTACTCGAAGAAGTTCTTTTGCCGCGCCACCACCGCCTCGGCCACCCTCTGGATGGTGAGGAAACGCTGCTCCAGGTTGCGCACCAGCCAGCGCGCTTCCTGCAGATGCTGCGCCAGCACGGTGGATTCGCCGTCGCGTGCGTGGCGGAAGCAGTCCGCATACTGCTGGTTGACGCGGATGCGCGGGTAGATGGCCGAGTTGATGGACACCGTCCAGCGCTTCTTGTCCTTGCGCACGATGACATCGGGCACGATGGCCCGCACTTCGAACGTTCCCACCTTGGAGCCCGGCCGTGGATCGCAGCTGCGGATGAGCTCGAAGGCCTCGCGCAGCTCTTCTGCGGAGCAGCCGAGCAGGCTCTGCAAGCGGCTGTGATCGCGCGCCGCCATCAGATCCAGATGATTTTGCGCCAGGGTGGCGGCCAGGTCGCGTCCCGGGATGTCCCGGTCCAGGGCCGAGAGTTGCAGCGTCAGGCATTCGGATAGATTGCGCGCGGCGATTCCCGCGGGCTCGAGCGTCTGCACGATGCGCAGCGCAGTCTCAAACTCATCGAGCCCGATCTCGGGCGTCAGCGCGCGCACCTCCTCGAGCGGCTGGCGCAGGAAGCCATCGTCATCCAGGGCATCGATAATCAGCGAGGCGAGGGCATGGTCACGCTCGCTCAAGCCAAGGAGCAGCAACTGCTCGCGCAGCGAGTCGCCGAGGGTGGCTGGCGAGGCGGTCCATTCGGTCCAGTCCGGTGTGTCATCGCCCCCTGAGTGGCTCAGGCCGCCGCCGGAGAAATCAAGCTCGCCGCTGCCTTCGCTGTCGGCGTTTTCCTCCGCCTGTGCGCTGCTCTCCGGAGCCTCGCTTTCGCCCGGCTCCTCGAGGAATGGGTTCTGCGCCAGTGCCTGATTCAACTCCTGCACGCATTCCAACGCTGAAAGCTGCAGCAGCTTCACCGACTGCTGCAGGCGTGGAGTCAGCGTCAGCTGCTGTTTGATCCGCAAGCCCAATACGGCGTTCGTCATGTGATGAATTCCCCAAGACCCAGCGTGAAAAGTCCGTAAGCTGAAGCAACAGCTATGCCAGTTACGGTGCCCGCGGGAACAACTCTTGAACGCCGGTCAGGGTTCCCGCCCCCTGGAACATCGAGTCGTCTTAATTCCCCTCTTAAATATATTCGTACGGGGTTCGCTTCGAACCCCGTTGAATCCAGCGAAGCGAAAAATCAGCAGCGAAAAAAAGAGCGGGCTGGTCGCACCACAGCCCGCCAAACGGGGGGTCTGTCCGACAATATGCAATTCACATGCCAGATTCACTTACCGCAGGCACATCTCATGCTGGGTTGCGAGGACACAAGCATTCAAGAGGCTGTCATGCGTACCCAGGCTACGATCCGCACGCTCAATACACTCATTCGCGCCTGCCGCGACAGCGAAGAGCTCTGTGCTGTATGCGGTGACTCGGTGGAGAGCGCGGGTTTACGCAGCCTGCTGCGCTACCGCAGCGAGGAGTGGGGGCGTCAGGGGGATGAGCTGCAAGCCCTTGTTTTATTGCTGGGAGGCCATCCAGTAAGCGTTTCAAGTCCTTATGCGCACCTTGCGGGGACGTGGCTTACCTTTAAAACCGCACTGCTGGGCTTGAGCGATCTGGCCGCCATCGAGGTGTGGCAGCAGGTGCAGCGGCGAGGAATGGACCGCTATGACGAGGCGCTCGCCAGCTATCTACCCGAGCGTATCCGCCGAACGGTGGCTCTTCAGGCCAACCGTATACTGGATCGTAGCGAGAAGATCGGCATGCTCCGGGGCGAGTACGCGCTGCACTCCCAGGGGGCCTGACATGTGTAAATCGTACAGTAGCTGAAAAACTTGCCCCCCACCGAGCGGCGGCGCGCCGTGATACCCTGCCACGGTAGCGCTACGGCCGACCTCCTGTCGGACGCCGGCGACATGGCACCCGAGGCCTTCTCGCGCATTACTGTCACGGACCTGATACACGGTGGGGAAAATATGGCACATGCCTTGATAGTCGACGACGATCCGGATGTCGTGGACTGGTTGCAGGAAGTCGCGCGCATGGAGGGTTTTACCATTGCTCGCGCGCACTCTCTGCGTGAGGCGCGAATCGAGCTCGACCGGCAACGGCCGGATGTCCTGCTCACGGATCTGCGGCTGCCCGACGGCGAGGGTATCGAGCTGATGCGCGAGCTCGAAAAGCCCGATGCGACTGAGGTAATCGTGGTCACGGGTCATGCCACGGTGGACAGCGCCGTGGCGGCGTTGCGTGCCGGTGCCAGCGATTACCTCATCAAGCCCGCCGATCCGGAGCGGGTGCAGGCGGTGCTGCGCCATGCGAAGAAGACCTCGGCGCTGCAGCACGAGATCGGGGAGCTGCGCGATGCGCTGCGCAAGCTCGGACGCTTCGGCAAGATCCTCGGCAGCTCGCCCAAGATGCAGGTGCTCTACGATCAGCTGAGCCGCGTTGCGCCGACCTCGGCCACGGTGCTGGTGATCGGCGAGAGCGGCACGGGCAAGGAGCTCGCAGCGCAAACCGTGCACGAGCTGTCGCGTCGTCGCGAGGCCGCCTTTCTGCCCCTCAACTGCGGCGCCGTCGCCCCGCAACTCATCGAGAGCGAGCTCTTCGGCCACGAGCGCGGCAGCTTTACCGGCGCGGACCGCCAGCACAAGGGCTTTTTCGAGCGCGCCAACGGCGGCACGATCTTCCTCGATGAGATCACCGAGATGCCAATGGAGCTGCAGGTGAAACTGCTGCGGGTTCTCGAGACCGGCAGCTTCATGCGCGTCGGCGGCAGCCAGCAGATCTCGAGCGATGTGCGGGTGATCGCCGCAACCAATCGCGACCCGGAGAAAGCCGTGGTCGACGGCAAGCTGCGTGAGGACCTCTACCACCGTCTCAATGTATTTCCGATCCGACTGCCGCCGCTGCGCGAGCGCGGCACGGACATGGAGCAGCTGGCACAGAGCTTCCTCGACGATCTGAACCGTGTCGAAGGCACGGGCAAGACTTTCTCGCGCGATGCCCTGGTGCGGCTTTACCAGCACAACTGGCCGGGCAATGTGCGCGAGCTGCGCAACTATGTGCAGCGCGCCTACATCATGGCGGACGACGTGATCGAATGCGATGTGGCGATCTCCGAGCCCGCGCCGAGGAACGACGATGGCACCACCATCACTATCCGGGTCGGCACCCCCCTCGAGGAGGTCGAGCGGCGCGTCACCATGGCAACGCTGGCCTACTGCGGGCATGTGAAGCGCAAGGCCGCGGAGATCCTCGGCGTGAGCCTCAAGACGCTCTACAATCGCCTGGAAGCCTACAACGGCAAGGGCGGGGCGCCCCAGGAGGTCAGCGAGGAGCCGGAGCACGCTCCCATGGAGTCCACCGGCTGAAGTGCGTGCCCATGTCTGCGATACGCGTCACCGTCGTCGACGATCACCAGCTGGTGCGGCTGGGGCTTAAACAGATCATCGAGTCTCAGCCGGATTTCAACTGGGCCGGAGAGGCTAAAACCGGCCGCGAGGCACTCGCCTTGCTGAAGAGCGCCCCATGCGATGTGCTGCTGCTCGACCTCTCCCTACCCGACATGTCCGGTCTCGATGTACTGCGCCAGATCAAGTCGCACCATGAAGCGCTCTCCACGCTGGTGCTGAGCGCGTTTCCGGAGATGCAGTACGGGCTCAATGTGCTGCGCGCCGGCGCCAGCGGCTTCGTGAGCAAGGGCGCGGATGACACCGAGCTGTGCCGTGCCATCCGCGCCGTGGCGCGCGGCGGCCGTTATGTGAGCCCGGAGCTGGCTGGGGTGCTGGTCGACGGCATCCAGGGCAACGGCGTGGGGGCCAACGAGCCGCGGCACAGCATTCTCTCGGAGCGCGAGTTTCAGATCTTCACCAAGCTTGCCGAGGGCAAGAGCGTCTCGGAGATCGCCGGGAAGCTCTTCCTGAGCGTGAAGACGATCAGCACCTATCGAACACGGATCATGGAGAAAATGGGTATGAAAACCAACGCGGACCTGACCTACTACGCCATCAAGAACAATTTGCTGCAGTGATGGCCATGGGCGCGCTCGATTCCCGTGCTTCCGACGACCCTGAGGACTCCGTGGCGGTAGAGCGGCGCATCCTGCTGATCGAGGACTCGGACGCGCTGGCACGGCGGCTGGTCGAGCTGCTGTGCGAGCCGGGACGATTCGCGGTGGCCGCCAAGGCCGCCACGCAGACGGACGCAGTGACGCGTCTGAAGGAGGCGCCGTTCGATGTGCTGGTGGTGGATATCGAGCTGGCCGAAGGCAATGGAGTGGCGGTGATCCGCCAGGCACGGCAGCTGTATCCCGTGGAGACCCAGCCGCTGATCGTGGTGCTGACCAACTATGCCTCGGATTTCGTGCGCGAGCATTGCTTCGCGGCGGGGGCGGATTATTTTCTCGACAAGATGCGCGACATCGCTCTGCTCAAGGGGATAGTGGCGGATGGGCGCTCGAAGTGGGCGCGATGACGATATAGTTGTCTCCCCTGCCAGTCATGGCGCGGAGACATCGCGTGAAAATAGTCGTCATCGGCAGCGGTCTCATCGGCCTCACCAGCGCTTATTTTCTGCGACGAAGCGGCCACGAGGTCACGGTGCTCGACCGACAGGAAGGCTCAGGCCTCGAGACCAGCTTCGCGAATGGCGCCCTGCTGACCCCCAGCATGGCCGAGCCGTGGAATGCCCCAGGATGCTGGCGGGTACTGCTGGCCTCCCTCGGACGCTCGGATGCCGCCCTGCAGCTGCACTTTAAGACACTACCGTCGTTGGCCGGCTGGGGCATCAAGTTCCTGCGAAATTCAAGTCCTGGGCGCTATCAAAGCAATGCGCTCAGCAACCTGCGCCTCGCGCTGTACTCGCTCAAGATGATGGAGACACTGCGCCAGGAGACGGGGATCGAGTACGGCCGCAATCCGCGCGGTAGCCTGCGGGTCTTCCGCGATGTGGCGGCACTGGATCGCGCCTTCGCGGGAGCAGAGCACCTTTTGGCCAGGTCATTGAGCTTTCGCAGGCTTTCAAGCGCGCAATGCGTCGAGCTTGAGCCCGCACTCGCGCCGATCGCAGGTCAGCTTGCGGGCGGCATTCATTACGAAATCGATGAGATCGGCGACGCCCACCGCTTCTGCGTCGGTCTCACCGAGCATGCCCGGAGGCTGGGCGTCGAGTTTCGCTTTGGTACGGCGGTTTCTGCGCTTGAGATGCGTTCAAGCCGGGTGACGGCTGTAGCGAGCGGCAGGGAACGTTTTGTTGCCGACCGCTACATCATGGCTGCCTGCAGCTACAGCACGCCGCTCCTCAGACAAGCGAGCATTCGATTGCCGGTCAGGCCGGCCAAGGGATATTCGGTCACATTCGAAGCCCCACAAGGGCCGGGGTCGCTGCGGACCCCGATCGTCGACGATCATCTGCACGCCGCCATCGTGCCGCTTCCGGGCGCGCTGCGCACGGTGGGCACGGCCGAATTCGCAGGCTTCGACCGGACGCTGAATCCCGATCGCATTGGCAATCTGAAACGTCTGATGCAGGAGCTCCTTCCTCAGGAGTCCGTCGATCCCACCACCGCGAAACCCTGGTGCGGGCTTAGGGCGATGTCGGCCGATGGCGTGCCCATCATTGGCGCGACGGCGGTTCCGAACCTGCTCGTGAATACCGGACACGGTCACCTCGGATGGACCATGGCCGCCGGATCGGCAAAACTCCTGACGGACTTGGTGAACGGCGCCGCGACAGCGCTCGATCCGGCATCTTATGCGCTGGCTCGATTTTAGCTCTGGGCACGGCGCTCGAGGACCTGGCGGCCGCGCAGATGACCGTGGCGGGCTCGCTAACCAAACTGGAGTAAGATACCCGCATGAACACCTTCGATAACAGCAAAACTCCCGTCCCTAAAACCCCCGCCCGCAATACCTACGATTCGGATGTTCCGCCGAACCTCCTTGCGTTCATGCTCAAGAGCTGGAATCCCAAGGGCCGCAAGACGCCCCCGGCGCTGGCCCATACCCGTAACTTCCGCGAGCGGCGCGAGCGGCTGTCGAAGCAGTTCCCCGGCGAGCTGCTGGTGATCCCCACCGGGCACCCGAAGGTCCGCGCCAACGATACTTATTATGTCTTCCGTCCCGGCACCGACTTCTATTATCTGACCGGCGCGATGGAGCCCGACTGCGTGCTGGTGCTGCGGCCGGACGGCGATGGGCACGAGGCGCTGTTGTTCGTCGAGCCTAACCCCGGCCGGAGCGACGGCACCTTCTTCACCGATCGCAAGAAGGGCGAGCTGTGGGAAGGTCAGCGACTCGGGGTTCCGGAAAGCCAGGGCCGCTACTCAATCGCCAGCCGGCCGCTTTCCGAGCTGCAATCCACGCTCAAAGCCGCGTTGGCGTTGCCCAATGCACGCCTGCGCATGCTGCGCGGATCCTCGCCTGATACGGAACAGCTCGCTGGCCGCGATACGCGGGCGCAGCGTGAGCGCGACCAGGAGCTGGCCGCATATCTTTCCGAGATGCGGCTCATCAAGGACGCGCAGGAGGTCAAGGCGCTGCAGAGCGCGGTTGCGGCCACGCGGCGCGGCTTCGAGGATGTCATCGCGCGTCTCAAAACCGCGAAAAGCGAACGCGAGCTCGAAGGCGTGTTCTGGACCCGCGCGCGAATGGAAGGCAATGACGTGGGATACACCTCCATCGTCGCTTCGGGCGCGCATGCCTGCACACTGCACTGGAAAAAGAACGATGGCACGATCCGCCGCGGGGATCTGCTGCTGCTCGATGCCGGCATCGAGGGTAACTCGCTGTACACCGCCGATATCACGCGTACCCTGCCCATCTCGGGCAGGTTCTCGCGCGAGCAGCGCGCCGTCTATGAGCTGGTGCTCGAAGCTCAGCAGGCCGCGCTGCGGCTCGTCAAACCCGGCAACGATTTTCTGGCGCCCAACAAGGCGGCGATGGCCGTGCTGGCTCACGGCTTGGAGCGCCTCAAAATCCTGCCCATGTCGGCCGAGGAGGCGCTGCGCGAGGAGAACCAATTCTATCGCCGCTACTCGCTGCACAATGTCAGCCACATGCTGGGGCTCGACGTGCACGACTGCGCGCAGGCGCGCGCCCAGAACTACAAGTACGGCAAGCTGCAGGTCGGCATGGTGTTGACGGTGGAACCGGGTCTTTATTTTCAGAGCGACGATCTCACCGTTCCGGCCCGCTATCGGGGCATCGGGGTGCGGATCGAGGATGATGTGCTGGTCACGGCCGCAGGGCATCGGGTGCTGTCGAGCATTCTGCCGAGCGATCCGGATGAGGTGGAGCGCTGGATGAAGGGGATCTGGAAGCGGCACTGACTCTGTGTTGCCAGACACCCGCGCCGCGCAGAGCATGGACGAGGTCTACCGGAAAATCTCACGCCGCCTGCTGCCGCCGCTACTGCTGGCCTATATCGTCGCCTATCTCGACCGCGTCAATGTGGGTTTCGCCAAGCTGCAGATGCTCAGTGCGCTGCATTTCAGCGAGACCATCTATGGGCTTGGGGCGGGTATCTTCTTCATCGGCTATTTTCTGTTCGGGGTGCCGAGCAACATGATCCTGCGCCGCGTGGGCGCGCGCGTCTGGATCACCACGCTGATGGTTTTCTGGGGCGTGGTGTCGGCGGGCATGATACTCATCAAGACGCCGGGACAGTACTACGCGCTGCGTTTCCTGCTCGGCGTGGCGGAAGCCGGCTTCTTCCCCGGCGTCATCTTCTATCTGACGCAGTGGTATCCCGCGGCACGCCGCAGCCAGGTCACCGCTCTTTTCATGACCGGGATCGCCATTTGCGGCGCCGCCGGCAGCATTCTGTCGGGCGCCATCATGCAATCCTTCGAGGGGCGCCACGGATTCGCCGGCTGGCAGTGGCTGTTTCTCATCGAGGCCGCTCCCGCGGTGCTGGTGGGACTCTATATCCTCCTGCGTCTCGACGACGACATCGCCGGCGCTCAATGGCTCAACGACGGGCAGAAAGCACAGGTGGCCCGCGATCTCGCCCATGATAGCTCAGGCACGCCGGCGGCCGTGGGTGCGCCGAGCGGACTTGCCACCGCGGTGTTCCGCGACCCGCGGGTGTGGCTCGCCTGCTTGATCTACTTTTGCGCCACGACCGGCCTCTACGGCATCGGTTTCTGGCTCCCCACCATCGTCGCTGAAATGGGGATCAGGGAGCCACTCCATATCGGACTCCTGTCCGCGATTCCCTACGCCGCGGCCGGCGTCGGCATGGTCCTGATCGGGCGCCATGCGGACCGCCGGCGCGAGCACCGCTGGCACACCGCCGCGACGGCGGCCCTTGGCGCGGTGGCGCTCGCGGCCAGCGCTCTGCTGTCCGCGCATCCTCCCTGGGCCATGCTGGCCCTGGTCGCGGCCACCGTCGGCATCCTCGCCACGCCACCCTTGTTCTGGAGCCTCCCGACCGCGCATCTGCGCGGCGCGGCCGCCGCGACCGGCATCGCCTTCATCAACTCTTTCGGCTGTCTCTCCGGTTTCGTGAGTCCCTACCTGGTCGGTGCGATCAAGGACCTCACGGGCACCACGAATGCCGGCATGTACGCGCTGTCGGCTTTCATTGGGGTAGGAGCGATTCTGGCTGGCTGCTGGCCGCAGGCGCGGTATTCGTCGTCATGACGGATTTCACCAGCAGCCGCCCGCGATCCGCGCAAGGCCCCACCAGGATTTCCACCTCCCCCGGCTCGAACACGGAGGCCAGGTCCGGGCCAAGGAAGCGCAGCTGTGATGCCGGCAGCGACAGATTCACGGTGCCGGTCTCGCCCGGCCGCAATGACATCTTGCCGAAGCCTTTCAGCTCGAGCAGCGGCCGCGCCACGCTCGCCACTTTGTCGTGCGTGAAGAGGAACACGGTCTCCTCAGCCGCCCTTGGTCCTTCATTCTTCAACTCCACGCGCACCGCAATGGTGTCGGTTTCCGCCACGCTCTGCGGGGAGACCCTGAGGTTAGAGTACGTGAAGCGTCCGTAGGTAAGCCCGTACCCGAAGGGATACAGCGGCTCATTCGGCACATCCAGATACTTGCTGGTGAAGAAGTCCTTAGGATCCGCCGGGCGTCCGCTCGGACGCTGGCCAAAGAATATCGGCACCTGTCCCAGTGCCCGCGGCCAGCTTATGGGCGTGCGGCCGCTGGGTGAGACCTTGCCCGTGACGACATCGGCAATGGCATGGCCCGACTCGTTCCCCAGAAACCAGGCCGCGAGCAGGGCATCCGCCTGTTCCGCGAGCCACGGCACCACCAGAGGTCTGCCCGAGAACAGAATGACGATGATCGGTATGCCGAGCGCGCGGCCCCGTTCGAGCAACGCTTCCGCCAGCGCGCGCTGCTCGCCTGGCAGCGCAGGATCTGCCCGGCTGGCTGCCTCACCGCTCATGTTCGCGGCCTCGCCGAGGCACAGTAAAATAGCGTCGACCCCGTCACTGAGCTCACAGGCCGTGGTAATGCCGGAGCGGTCCTGATCATTGATGGCAACACCGGAGGCGTACACAATTTCGGTCTGCGGCAGGACGGCGCGCAGTCCTGCCATGACGCTGACCTGTTTTTCCGGATCGCCGGCCGCCGCCCAAGGACCGCGCATCTCCGCCGGTGCATCGGCGAGTGGGCCAATGACGCAGAGTCGCTGAATCGACGCTGTCAGCGGCAGTGCCTCTTTCTCGTTCTTCAGCATCACGATCGCCCGAGCCGCCACATCGCGCGCCAGTTGTTTGCGTTCGGTCAAAGCCGCGGCTGTCTCTTGCTTTGTCCCCCGTCGATAGGGGTCCTCAAACAGACCCAACCGCTCCTTGAGGCGCAACACCCGGCGCACGCAGACATCGATATCCTCCATGGTCACAAGTCCGCGCTCCAGCGCCACCGGCAGCCCGCGCTGATAGGCATTGGCCATCATGTCGATGTCCACTCCCGCCCTGAGCGCCAGGGCCGCCGCTTCAGCCAGGTCTGCGGCCACGCCGTGGCGCAGCAGCTCGCCAATGGCGTTGTAGTCACTCACCAGCACGCCGTCGAAGCCCAGCCGGTCGCGCAGATAGTCGCGCAGCAGGGCTTTGTGCGCGGTCATGGGGATGCCGGCGAGGTCGGTAAACGCCGGCATGATGGATACCACGCCCGCCGCCACCGCGGCCTCGAAAGGCGGCAGGTGGACCTCGTGCAGTGTGCGCTCGGAGATATCCACAGAGGCGTACTCGCGCCCAGCCTGCACGGGTCCATAGGCGCAGAAGTGTTTGGCTACGGCGGCTAGCGATTCGCTGGACGCCAGATCGGCGCCCTGAAAGCCGCGCACCTTGGCTTGCGCAATGCGCGTGCCCAGCCAGGAATCCTCGCCCGGACCTTCTGCCGTGCGCCCCCAGCGCGGATCGCGCGAGACATCCAGCATGGGGGCGAAGGTCATCGCGAGGCCATCGGCGGCGGCCTCTTTGGCTGCTTCGCGCGCCGTGCGCTCCCAGACCACCGGGTCGAACACCGCCGCCTCGGCCAGGGGGATGGGGAAGAGGGTGCGATGCCCATGAATAATGTCGAGCCCGATGAGCAGCGGAATCCCGAGACGGGATTTCTCCACCGCCAGCCGCTGCATCTCATGGGTGGGGCCCGGCCCCACCATGTTCAGCAGGTTGCCGAGGGTGCCGTTGGCGATGGATTCGGTCGAATCGCCCGCGATGATGGGCCCCGTCACGGCATAGCTTGCGGCCGTCATGGTCAGCTGTCCCAGCTTCTCCGCGAGAGTCATTTGTGCGATCAGCGTCTCAATCCGGCTCATGGGGGACATCCTCGTTCTGGCACAATCGCGGCGCTGTGCTCGAAAAAGGCTACCACATGACGGATCGGGACTTTGCCTCGATGGCCGCGCTGCCGGATGAGGCGCTGCTGGATCGGGTGCAGCGCCAGACTTTCCGTTTCTTCGGGGAGGGCTCCCATCCCACGAGCTTTCTCGCTCCCGACCGGTGCACCACGCGCGAGCAGCCGGTGGATGACAAGATGGCCATTGGCGGCTCGGGTTTTGGAGTGATGGCGCTGATCGTGGCGGTGGAGCGGGGGTGGCTCAAGCGCGATGTCGCGCTGCAACGCCTGGGGGCCATGCTCGACCTATTGAGCCGGGCGTGCTGCTACCACGGCGCCTTCCCGCATTTCATGAACGGGGCCACGGGCGCCACCATTCCCTACAGTCGCCTGGATGACGGCGGCGACCTGGTGGAGACTTCGCTGCTGATGATGGGGCTTTTGTGCGCGCGGCAGTACTTCGGGCGCGATGTGCCGGCGGAGAATGCGCTGCGCGGCCGGATCACGGCGCTATGGGAGGAGGTGGAGTGGAGCTGGTACACGCAGGGCGGCCGTCCGCTGCTTTACTGGCATTGGAGCCCTTACAACGGCTGGGTCACGGACCATGAGATCCGCGGCTGGAACGAATGCCTGATCACTTATGTGCTGGCCGCCGCGGCGCCGCGCCACGCCATCGATCCTCAAGTCTATCACCGCGGCTTCGCCGCGGGGCGCGGTTTTCTCAACGGCAAGGCCTACTACGGCATCGAGCTGCCGCTCGGCATGCCGTATGGAGGGCCGCTTTTTTTCGCGCATTATTCTTTTTGCGGTCTCGATCCGCATGGACTCAAGGACCGTTATGCCGATTACTGGGATCTCAACACCCGGCATGTGCGCATCAACCACGCGCACTGCGTGGCCAATCCCCACCGGCATCCAGGCTACGGCGAATCCTGCTGGGGCCTGACTGCGAGCGACGATCCGGGAGGCTATGCGGCGCATGCGCCGGATAACGATAACGGCACGATCTCGCCCACTGCCGCGTTGTCGAGCCTTCCCTATGCGCCGCGCGAGGTGATGCAGGCGCTGCGTCATTTCCTCGACCAATACGGCGAGCGGATCTGGGGGCGGTACGGTTTCGTGGACGCGTTCTGCCCCAGGCGCAACTGGTACGCCGACACTTATCTCGCCATCGATCAGGGCCCCATCGTCATCATGATGGAGAATCACCGCAGCGGCCTCTTGTGGAAGCTTTTCATGCAGGTGCCGGAGATCCAGGCCGGGTTGCGCCGGCTGGGGTTCGAAAGTCCCTATCTGACTGCGGCGGCGGGTGCTTGAGCGAGTCGCTGGACGAATGGGTCGAGCGCCAGTACCGCTACGCGGCCACGGCGATGCTCAAGAGCATCTCGCGCACCGATCTGGAAAAGCCGCGGCCCGGATTCGCGCGGTCGGTGCGCGCGGTCAAGGGCTCCATCGTCGCCTCGCCGGTGTTCGGCGACTGGGATCCGCAGCCCGATTATTTTTTCCACTGGTTCCGCGACTCGGCGCTGATCGTCGATGCGCTGCGCATGCTGTTCGAGGCGGGCGAGATGCAGCGTGAGACATTCAAGCACTTCATGGATTTCGTGCGCTTCAGTCTCGGCACGAACTTTCTCGACGGGCGAGTGCTGGTCGCAAGCTCGTCCTGGCGTTCCTTCATCCGCGAGGATTTCATCCAATACCTGCGCGATGACGCCGACCTGGCCACCGCCCATGGCGAGGCCACGGTCAGCGAGACCCGGATCAATGCCGACGGTTCGCTCGATATCTCCAAATGGAGCCGGCCGCAGCACGACGGCGCACCGTTGCGCGCTCTGACGGTGCTGCGCTGGCTGCACAATGAATGCTTCGATACCGGTGAGACTGAGCGCCTGACGACGCTGCTGCGCTTCGATCTTGCGGCCACTGCCAAAAACTGGAGCAAACCCGCCTTCGACATGTGGGAGGAGGAGCAGGGGCTGCACTACCACACGCTGCGGGTGTCGGCGGCGGCGCTCGAGGCCGGTGCCGTGTGGTTGCAATCGCTGGGGGACGATCATTGGGCGCGGATCTACCGCGAACAGGTGCAGGCGATTTACCCCAGGCTCGATGGCTTCTGGTCGCAGGCGCGGGAGTTTTATCTGTCGCGCCTGCTGCCCGGCGGCGCGCGTTCCGCGAAGGAGCTGGACATCTCCGTGATTCTGGCGGTCATCCACGCCCAGGGGGCGGGCGAGGCTCATTCGGCGCGCGATCCTAAGATTCACACCACATTGCGCAAGCTCGAAGCCCTGTTCGATGCCGCCTATCCCATCAACCACCATCGCGCCGCGCACACCGCGCCGGCGATGGGACGCTACGAGGGCGATGTCTACTTCTCGGGCGGCGCCTACTACTTCTCGACTCTCGGCGCCGCCGAGCTGTGCTTTGCCGCGGCGACGGCATGCCAGGATCCGGCCTGGATCGAGCGCGGCAATGCCTATCTTGAGACCGTGCGCGCCTTCACGCCGGCGGACGGTGAGATGTCGGAGCAGTTCGATCAGCGTACCGGTGCGCAAACCTCCGCGCAGCACCTGGCCTGGAGTTATGCGGCATTCATCTCGTGCATCACCGCGCGGCGCAAGGCCTTGAGTCGATGAGCACCGAGGCCGAAGACGACGCCGAGGATGGGGTCGCCGCCGATCAGGCCGCTAATGCGGGCCTGCGGGCGCAGCTCGCCATGATGGTGCGCGCCAGCTTCCACACCAGCGTAGCCAAGGTGCTGGTGTTGTTGACCGTCGGCCTGGTCATCGTCGTGGCGGTCACGGCTTACGGTCAGATCCGCCTCAACAGCTGGAACAAGCCCTTCTTCGATGCCCTGTCGCGTCGCGACTTGCACGACTTCCTGGTGCAACTCGGCGTATTCTTCATCATTGTCGGCTGTCTGCTGGTGCTCAATGTGGGTCAGCGCTGGCTGGTCGAGACCTTGAAATACAAGCTGCGCGAGGGGCTGGTCGGCGACCTGCTGCAAATCTGGATGCTGCCGCGCCGGGCATTCTGGCTGGCGCACGCCGGTCCGATGGGAGTGAATCCGGACCAGCGCATGCACGACGATGCGCGCAATCTCTGCGATATGTCGGCGGATTTGAGCGTTGGCCTGCTGCAGGCGACGCTGCTGTTCATCACCTTCGCCGGCGTGCTGTGGAATCTGTCCCTGGATTTCAGCTTCCGCATCGGCGGCATGGATTACGCCGTGCCCGGCTTCATGCTGTGGGCGGCCATCGTTTACGCGGGCGTGGGTTCCTTGCTGAGCTACTGGGTGGGCCACCGGCTGATCCAGCGCAATGAGGTGCGCTACGCGCGCGAGGCGGATCTGCGCTTCGCGCTGGTGCGGGTCAACGAGCACCTCGATGGCATCTCGCTCGCCGGCGGGGAGGCGGATGAGAAGCGCCGCATCCAGCTGCACCTCGCCAATGTGCTCAAAGCCACGCGCCGCATCGTGGCCGGGCATGCGAGATTGACCTGGGTGACGGCCGGGTTCGGCTGGATCACGGGGGTCGCGCCGACGCTGGTGGCGGCACCGCTTTATTTCACGGGCAAGATCTCCTTCGGCGGACTGATGATGGCGGCCGCCGCTTTCACCCAGGCGCAATCGTCGCTGCGCTGGTTCGTGGACAATTTCACCGTGCTGGCCGACTGGCGCGCCATCCTGCTGCGCGTGGCGAGCTTCCGTCAGGCGCTGATTGCCACCGATGAGCTGCCGGGGATCAAGAGTCGCATCGCTTACACGGAAGGCGGCCAGGAGACGGTGTCGATCGAGGACCTGGAGATCGAGTCGCCGACCGGTTGCGATGTGCTCAAGGAGAAGAAGGTCGTGCTGAATATGGGCGAGCGTGTGCTGGTGATCGGGGGGCCTGGCACCAATAAGACATTGCTGTTCCGCGCGCTGGCCGGTCTTTGGCCCTGGGGCGTGGGACATGTGGTGCGTCCGCCCGACGATCAGGTGCTGTTCATGCCGCGGGGCACTCCGTATCTGCCCCGCGGCACGCTGCGCGAGGTGCTGGCCTATCCCTTCAAGCCGGACCGTTTTTCCGAGGAGCGGTTTACGCACGCGCTCACCCGCCTTGGGCTCACGCGCCTCGTGGCGCAGCTCGATGAGCTGCAGCGCTGGGACCGCGAGCTCGGCCTCGATGAGCAGTTGAGCCTGGCGTTCGCGCGCGTGGTGCTGCTGACTCCGCCGTGGGTGCTCATCGACGATGTGTTCGGCTCGCTGGACGATGAGGCGTTGGAACGGGTGATGGACGTGTTCGACAATGAGCTCAAGGACAGCGGGGTCATTCATATGGGCAGATCGGAGCAGTCGCGCGACACGTTTTTTACCCGCGTGCTGCACTTGGTCAAGGCGCCGGCCAAACGCTCGGCCACTATACGGACTGCAAAACTATCGATACCGGGATCGCGGTGAGTACCACTGTGTTGAAATCGTTGTGCTGCTGTCTGCTCCTGCTTCTGGCGCCGTGCTGGGTCCTCGCACAGGAGCTCGATTTTCGCGCCCCCGGCAACGTCACCGATGCCGCCGTGCCCGCGGCCATGCGCGATCTTGCGGCGCGGCTGCTGCCGGTCTACCAGGACAGCAATCCCGAGCGGTTTCTCTCGGCGCTATCCGCCATTCAGACCGTCGCCGGCGATTACGAGACCGCTTATGCCACGCGCAAATCGCTGATCGAGCGGCGCCGCCAGAGTGCCGATGCCAGCCGGGTGGCGGGACGCGCGCTGGTCTACGACATCTATATCCGCGCAAAAGCCATCGAGAGCGAAGCGCGCGTTCCCTTCGCGCAGGCCTTCATCCTGGCCTTCCATCGCATCGTGCCGCAGCTCGAGGATCGCGACGCCTATGTGCTCATCGGCTGGCTGTCGAATTCGGTGCAGGAATTGCGCGACGGTCTGCAGCGCGCCTTCGACCAGCGGCGCGGCAAGAGCCGCATCCGGATCGGCGAGGCGGTGGATCTGGTGTGGGCCTATCTTGCCTTCGACGCCTATCGCAACTTCGCTCCCCTGGTCCCCGCTCTCGATGCCGAGGAGAGCCGCCGGCGCTACGTCACCGAGAACCTTACGATCAAGACGGGCGACGGGGCGAGCATTGCCCTTGTGGTGGTGCGTCCGAAGCTTCTGAAGAGAATGCCGGCGCTGCTCGAGTTCTCCATCGACGATGCGCAGAACGACGGCAAGGAGTCCGCATCCCATGGCTATGTGGGCGTGATGGCCTACGCGCGCGGCACCCACGGTGGGAGCGGTGAGGCGGCGCCCTTCCAGCACGACGGCGAGGATGCGCGCACGGCGATCGGCTGGATTGCACGGCAGTCCTGGAGCGACGGTACGGTAGGCATGTATGGCGGCGGCTACAGCGGCTTTGCCGCCTACGCCGCGGCCATGCGCGTGCCCTCCGCCTTGAAGGCCATTGCCATCTCCGATCCCATGGCGCCGGGCATCGACTTTCCCATGACCGGCGGCATCTATCGTAACTTCGCCTACCGCTGGGCGTTCCGTGTCATGGACCAGAAGGGCGCGGGCGAGCGGAATTTCGACGACGAGAGTGCCTGGCGTGCATTCAATCAGGCCTGGTACGCGAGCGGGAAGAGCTATCGGGAGCTGGCCAGCATCCCCGGGCCGCACACCGTGCTCTTCGACCGCTGGCTCAGCCATCCGAGCGACGATCAATTCTGGCGCAGGATGCGTCCCGATCGCGAGCAGCTGGCCCATCTCAATATCCCGATACTGACGATGACGGGCTATTATTCGGCGGGCGAGAGCGGCGCCGTGCATGACTTCACCGAGCATCATCGGGCGAATCCGCACGCCAACCACATGCTGGTCATCGGTCCGTACGACGAGCGGGCGGTTCAGCACGGGCCGTCGGCCGTTCTCAAGGGCTACGCACTCGATCAGGCGGCGCTTATCGACTTGCGTGAGCTGCGCTATCAGTGGCTCGATCACGTTCTCAAGGCCGGCGGCAGACCGTCGCTACTCAAGGATCGCGTGAATTACCAGGTCATGGGCGCGAACGAATGGCGCTCCGCCCCTTCGATCGCGGACATGGGTCGCGGTGCGCTGAAATTCTTTCTCGAGCCCAACCCTGCCGGTGATCGCAATGATCTGACCGGGCGGCGCAGCGCCAAGGTCGCATTTCTGCCCCAGACCTTCGATCTTGCCGACCGGGATGACGCTCGTGGGGTCTCGACGTCTGTCATCCTGACGAAGAGTCCGGCGGTGAGCAATGGCGAGCTCTTCGTGAGCGAGCCGCTGCGGGAGGCCGTCGATGTGGGGGGTGCTCTCTCGGGGCAGCTGGATTTCACCGTGAACAAGATGGACATGGATGTCAGCCTCTCGCTGTATGAGCTCCTGCCCAGTGGGGACTATGTGGCGCTCTTCGATCCGCCCTATGAGTTCCGTGCCAGCTACGCCCGCGACCGCGCGCACCGCCATTTGCTCAAGGCGGGCATGCGCCAGCAGCTGCCGTTTCACAGCGATCGAGTGACGAGCCGCGTGATCGCCGCGGGCAGCCGGGTCGCGCTGTTTCTCGGCATCGTCAAACGTCCGGAGCGGCAGATCAACTATGGAACCGGCAACGATGTGAGCGGTGAGTCCGTGGCCGATGCTCGGGTGCCGCTGCGGATCCGCTGGTACAACAGCAGCTACATCGATTTGCCGGTGCGAGCCGCTTTTGCCGGTGCGCCATAAGATTGCGAATGAAGGCGGCAAAGTGGCTGGCATACGTGGTTGCGAGCTTGCCGGTGATGGGTGCAGCGACGGAACCCCTTCACAATTTAATTCTGGTCGTACCCGACGGATTGCGCTCGGCCATCGTCGACTCGACGACCGCGCCCACCTTGGAGCGTCTGCGCCAGGAAGGCGTGAATTTTCGCAACAGCCATGCGCTGTTCCCCACCTTCACCACGGCGAACGCCTCCGCTTTCGCCACCGGCCATGGGCTCGGCGACACCGGCGATTTCAGCAACACGATTTACACGGGCGTGGCGTTTCAGGGCTCGGTCACGCCGTTTCTGGAAAACGACGTGATCCTGCGCGAGCTCAACATGCACCTGTCGGGCAATTACCTACATGAGACCCCCATTCTGACCGCGGCGCGCGCCAAGGGCGTATCGGTCGCGCTTATCGGTAAGCTGGGGCCTGTGGGAATATTCGATTACGACGCGCTCAAGGGTGAGGGCAGCGTTCTCATCGACGATTCCACAGGAGCCCCGAATAACAAGGGTGCACCGCTGTCGCCCGAGTGGCTCGAGGCCATCAAGGCCGCGGGATTCAAGCCGGAAGCGGCGGGCCGGGGTAATAATGGCAATCCCGGCGATATCCACCAGCCGGGTACCTGGATCCCGGACTTCGCCCAGCAGCAATACTTTCTAGAGATGGCCGTCAAGGTGGTGCTGCCGCGCTTCAAGGAAGCCGGCAAACCCTTCGTGCTGGTGTACTGGTCGCGCGATCCGGACGGCTCGCAGCACAATCAGGGCGACGGTGAAAGCGGCATTAACGGTCCCACCTCACTGTCGGCCATCCGCACTGTGGACAGCGCGGTAGCGGCCCTCGAGCAAAGTCTCAAGTCGCTGCAGCTCTACGACACGACCAACATCGTAGTCGCGGCCGATCATGGCTTTTCTACTATCTCGAAAGACAGCAAATCGAGTCCCGCGGCAGGGGGCTCCTATCCCGACACCAATCCAAATGAGCTCCCCGCCGGATTTCTGGCCATGGATCTGGCTGCCGCCCTGCAAAAGAGCGACGCGGATCTGAAGCTTTTCGATCCCGATGACGGCGACAAGGGTGTCGACTGGAAGACTGCTCATCCGGCAAAGGGCGATGGCGTCATCGGCCATGACATCAAAACCCCACTGGTTGTGGTCGCCGCCAATGGTGGTTCGGACCTGATCTACATCCCCAAAAGCGTCGCGAAGCCACAGGCGCAACAATTGGGCGCGCAGATTGTGCGCGTGCTCCTCGAGCAGGACTATGTCAGTGGCGTGTTCGTGGACGAGACGCGGCTGGGACGCATTCCGGGTACCTTGTCGCTGCAGGATATCGGCCTGATCGGCTCGGCCGTGACACCGGTGCCGGCGGTGGTGGTCAACTTCAGGTCCTTTGCCACCGAATGCCACAGAATAAAGGAGCTGTGCTCGATCGAGATCGCCGACACCAAGCTGCAGGCGGGGCAGGGCATGCATGGCTCTTTGAGCCGTGGCGACACCTGGAACTTCATGGCGGCGCGCGGACCGGATTTCCGCAAGGGCTTCGTCGATGAGCTGCCGGCCAGCAATGCCGATATCGGCATGACGATCGCGAATCTGTTGCAGCTGAAAGTCCAGCCCAAAGGCGCACTCAGCGGACGCGTGCTCACCGAGGCATTGAATACGGCGTCCGCCAGCGGACCCGCGCCCGCTGTCGTCAGCCGTACGCTCGAATCCAAACCCGACCCGCAGTACGGTCTTAAGACCATCCTCAAGACGCAAACCGTCGGCAAGCACACCTACGTCGATGCCGGCGGCTTCGCGGGCCGTACGGTGGGCCTCGAACCGAACTAGTTGCCGGACAGGAGCCGGGGTTCAGCGATCCGGCGGTCTAGCCGCTCGCCGGCCCGGGCACCGCAATGGTCAGCACCGTGCCTTTGCGCGGCTGTGACTCGATGGTGAATTGTCCGCCCAGCGCCTCGATGCGATGCCGCATTCCGGCAAGGCCGTGCGTCCAGCGGAAATCCGGGTCGTCGAGGGCTATGCCGCGACCGTCATCGCTCAAACGCAGCAGGTATTGACCGTCCGGGCCTCGTGAGAACCCGATCTTCACTTCCTGCGCCCGGGCGTGCCGCAGGATATTATCCAGTCCCTGCTGGATCACGCGGAACAGGGCAATGGCCAAATCTTTGGGAAGGGTGTCGAGGTCCTCCGCCATCTCCACCGTGCAGCGTATGCCCGCTTGCCCGCAGGCCGATTCCACATGCGCGCGCAACGCCGTCGGCAGGCCAAAATGATCCAACAGCGAGGGGCGCAGCTCATCCACCACGCGCCGCTTCAGATCCATGGCCTCATCCAGCACATTGCCCAGTTGGGTGAGCTTCTCGCGGATGGGGGGCTGCTCGATGCGCGACTGCAGCCAGGACAGGTCCATTTTGGCGGCGGTCAGCAGGCCGCCGAGCTCATCGTGCAGGCGGTGCGCGAGCCGCGCCTTCTCCTGCTCGGTCCTTTCCTGCAGATGTGTGCAAAGCTCGGCTAGCGCGACCGGGTCGTTCATGGCTCAATGTTTGTGCCGCTTGCGCAGTTTCGACAGCAGTGCGGCGGCCACCAGCCAGCGGACCCGCGGTACGGCGAGCAGCTTCCATCCCCAGGTGATCAGCGTCGAGCCAATGGCGAGGAGCTTTTTGTCTTCCCATTTGGCGAAACTGGCGGCCAGCGCGGCGCGTTGCAGGCCGGCCTCGAGAACCAGCAACCGCTCGCGTTCCTCAATCGCACGCGCGGCAGCTTTTGAGCTCACGGCTCCGGCGATCCCAATGAGGCGCGATCCAGTTTCAACTGGGCGATCGCTCGCGAGAACAGGGTGTCGCGCCGCGCGCGCTTTTTGAGCGCCAGGGCGCTCAATCCTGCCGCGGCGGCGAAGACAATGAAGAGTCCCGCCAGGACCTTGGAACGTACGTCGGGCGGCAGCACCAGGGCCGCCCAGAGAATCGCGGCGAAACCCGCCAGCCAAGCGCACAGCGCCGTGATGAGCGCCAGCTTGAAACTGTAAGCGAGCGCGAGCTTTTCCCGCTCGATCTCTAGGGCTAGCATCTCGAGCCGCGTCTGAGCCATGCGCAGCAGCTGCTCCACCATGGACCTGCCGCGGTCGACCAGCGGGATGCTCATGTCGGTCTCAATCATCGCCCGAGCGGTGCGCCAGCAGTGCGCCCACCAGAATGCCCACACCCACGGCGATGCCTACGGTGGTCCAGGGATTGTCGCGAATGTACTTCTCCGCGGCGCCGGTCATGCGCTGGGTGGTGGCCTGGGCCTGCTCCTCGAGGTCCGACAGGCGGCTCTTGGCGGTGTCGACCGCCTCGTACACCCGATCGCGCAGGGCGTTGACGGCTGCACTGCTGTCCTGGCCCACGGCCCGCAGCAGCTCTTCTGCCTGGGCCACTACATTGCGCAGCTCTTCAGCTAAGGCTGCGCTGCTGGCAGCGGTGTTCTCAAGCATGGTCGTGTCTCCGGAAACAGGCGTCGAGATAGTGCACCCCGAAGAAACGGCGGTCGTCGAGCCATGTTCCCTTGAGATCCCATCCGGCCTCGGCGGCCTGGGACTGGAAGCTGTCCAGCGTGTACTTGTGCGAGTGCTCGGTGACCAAGCGCTCGCCCGGGGCAAACTGGATGCGCTCGCCGGCGAGCCGCACCACCTGCTGCCGGGCGCTGATGAGGTGCATCTCGATGCGGGATTCGGCAGCGTTCCAGATCGCCTCGTGACTGAAGGCCGCCAGGTCGAAATCCGCGCCAAACTCACGGTTGAGGCGACGCAGCAGATTGAGATTGAATTCAGCGGTGACGCCCGCCGCATCGTTGTAGGCACGTAACAGGATGCCCACATTCTTGACGAGATCGGTGCCGATCACGAGGCCGCCATTGGGGCCTGTGAGATTGCGCATCAGCCGCATGAGGTCGATGGCAGCTGGCGGGTCGAAATTGCCAAGGGTGGAGCCGGGGAAAAACACCACGGTGCGGGCGGCGGGGCGGTGTGGCTTGGGCAGGTCGAAGGGCAGGGTGAAATCGGCGCACACGGGCAGTACTTCGAGACGCGGGTAGGTCTCGGAGAGTCGATGGGCGGCATCGAGCAGGTGAGCGCGGGAGATCTCCACCGGCACGTAGGCGCTCAAATGCGGCAGCTGATCGAGCAGGATGCGTGTCTTGATACTGGCGCCGCTGCCGTACTCGACCAGCAGCGCTTGCGCGCCGATGCAGCGGGCGATGTCCACGGCGTGGGTCTCGAGAATACAGCGCTCGGTGCGGGTGACATAATACTCGGGCAGCTCGCAGATGGCGTCGAAGAGCTGCGAGCCGCGCGCATCGTAGAAATACGACGGGGAGACGTGCTTGGGAGTGTCCCGCAGGCCGCGCAGCAGGTCGGCGACCAGGGGCTCGCGCTGCGGGTGGCAGTCGCGCAGCGCCAATGGCATTCGTGTTGTCGTGCTCATGCTTGATCCCCAGCAAGTCGCAGGCCGCTCACCTGCCATCGGGCGGCAGGATAAAAGAAATTCCGGTAGGTAGGGCGAATATGACCGGCTGGAGTGAAAGCCGACCCACCGCGCAGCACGAACTGGTTGGCCATGAACTTGCCGTTGTACTCGCCCAGAGCACCGCCGGCGGGCCGAAATCCCGGATAGGGCGCATAGGCCGAGGAGGTCCATTCCCAGACCTCGCCGCCCGGGGGACGGGCCGTCTCCCATTCGAACTCGGTGGGCAGGCGTGCGCCGGCCCAGCGGGCGAAGGCATCGGCTTCGTAAAAGCTCAGGTGGGCGACCGGCGCGTGCTCGTCGAGCTCACGCACCCCTGCCAGGGTGAAGGCCTCCTGCAGCGATTCCCGCCAGTAAAGCGGCCTATGCCAGCCTTCGTGCTGCACAGTGTTCCAGCCGTCGGACAGCCAGTGGGCAGGCTGTGTATAGCCGCCCGCGCGGATGAACTCACGAAACTCGCCATTGCTGACGGAGCGGCTGGCGAGCCTGAAGGGCTGCAGATAGACGCGGTGGCGCGGCAGCTCATTATCGAAGCAGAAACTCTCGCCGGTGTGGCCGATCTCGACCACGCCGCCGGGAAATGCCTGGAAGGTCAGCGGGGTGGATGGGCGCGGACCCGCAGGTGGGGTTTCCCGATAGACGGGCAGCAGCGGGTTGCAGGAGAAGAGGTGCAGCAGATCGGTGAGGATGAGCTCCTGGTGCTGCTGCTCGTGGTGCAGTCCCAGGGTGACGATTTTGAGCTCCAGGGCGCTGAGCCGGCCGGATGCCAGGAGGGCTTCCATCCGGGCAGTGATCGAATGGCGATAGGCCATGACCTCGGCGACGGTGGGGCGGGTCAGCAGCCCGCGCTGCGGGCGCTCGTGGCGGGGGCCCACGGCCTCGTAGTACGAATTGAACAGGAAGCGCCAGGCAGGGGTGGCCTGCCGCAGCACGAACTCCTCGAAAAACCAGCTGGTATGGGCCAGGTGCCACTTGGTCGGGCTGGCATCCGCCATGGACTGCGCGGAGTAGTCCTCGATCTCAAGCGGCGTGCACAGCGCTTCGGTCGCGGCGCGGACGTCGCCAAAGGAGGGGGGCGGAGCTGGCATGGTGCGGGGGGAGGCCGGCAAGAAACGCTCCTGTGGAGGCCAATCCGCATTATTACGCGAAGCTAAGGAACTGTGAGCGTGGTCTCACGGGCCGGGGCCCGAAATTCGGTTATCTCTCAGGTCTTTCCTGAAGGGGAATGGTAGGGTGTAACCGGCCTGCAAGGTCTCATTGAGAAGGCCGAGAATTCGCCACGAGGTATGGATTTCGTGCCCAGGGAGCTTCGCTTACTGATTCTGGAGGATACGGCGCCCGAAGCCGAGCTGGCCGTGCGGCAGCTCAAGGCGGCGGGGATGGCCTGCGTCTGGCAGCGCGTCGAGCGCGAGGCCGAGTTCCGCAAGGCGCTCAAGGAGTGGCAGCCGGACGTCATCCTGTCGGATTTCACGCTGCCGCAGTTCGATGGCTTGACGGCCCTGTCGATTGCGGCGGCGGCGGCACCCGAAATCCCGTTTATTTTTCTCTCCGGCACCATTGGGGAGGAGCGCGCCATCGAAGCGCTGAAGAGCGGCGCCGTCGATTATGTGCTGAAAACCAATCTGGCGCGGCTGGTTCCGGCAGTGCAGCGTGCGCTGGAGGATGTGGCCTCGCGGCAGGCACGGCGCGAGGCGGAGGAGCGGGTGGGACGTCTGACGCGCGTCTTACAGATGTTGTCGGGCATCAATACCGCCGTGGTGCGCATCCGCGACCGCGACGAGCTGCTCAATGAGGCCTGCCGTCTGGCGCATCAGGTGGGCGGCTATGCCTTCGCCTTCATTGCACTGGTGGACCCGGGCACACGCACGGCGCGGCCGGTGGCGAGCGCGGGCGAGAAATCTCAAACGCTGGTGGATGCGATTTTCACCGTGGCCGACTCGGCGCTGGCGGACACCAGCGTCACGGGACGGGTGCTGCGCACGGGCCAGGCCATCGTTTGCACGGACGGACCGGTGCCGCAGCAGGTGGCGGGGGGCGCGAAGCTGCTGCCCACTCTGGCGCCTTCCATCGCCTGTCTGCCGCTGACGGTGGATGGCACCACGGTGGGCGCCTTCATGTTCGGCGCGCCGGAGCGCTATGCGGTGAGCGAGGAGGAACTGCTGCTGCTTCAAGAAGTCGCCTCCAATCTGTCTTTCGCGCTGCAATACCTCGAGAAGCAGGATGCAGTGCACTATCTGTCGTATTTCGACTCGCTGACGGGCCTTGCCAAGCGCGCGCTTTTCTGCGAGCGGCTGAGCCGTAAAATGAACGATGCGGCGCAGCGGCCGGCGGTGGCGGTGTTCGACATCGAGCATATGAGCGCCATCAACGACTCGCTGGGCCGCCATGTCGGCGATCTGCTGCTGCAGCGGATCGCGGACCGGCTGAAGCGGAATTTGGACGATACGGATCAGCTCGGTCACCTAGGTGGCGGCATGTTCGCGCTGCATTTGAGCGGGCCTCCGGGCGGCAGCGATACCGCGCAGCTGCTGCACGATTTCGTGGACACGGTGTTCGGCCGGCCTTTCCTGGTGGAGGGCAAGGACATTCCGCTCACGGTCAAAACCGGCGTGGCCTGCTTTCCCGACAATGGCGAGGATGCCAACTCGCTGGTGCAGAACGCGGAGGCGGCACTCAAAACCGCCAAGGCCTCGGGCGAGAAGTGGCTGTCGCACCGCCGGGAGATGAACTCGGCGCTGGCGGAGCGGCGTGCCATGGAGCATCGCCTGCGCGCGGCGCTCGAGCAGAATCAGTTCGTGCTGCACTACCAGCCCAAGGTGACGCTGGCCGATGGCCGTATCGCGGGCTGCGAGGCGCTGCTGCGCTGGATGGACCCCGAGCGTGGCCTGATCGCGCCCGGCCATTTCATTCCCACGCTCGAGAGCACCGGCCTCATCGCCCCGGTGGGCGAATGGGCCATGACGCAGGCGGTGGCGGACTGCCGCCGCTGGCGCCGTCTCGGTTTCGAGCCGGTGCGTGTGGCGGTCAATGCCGCGCCCACGCAGCTGCGCCGCCGCGATTTCGCGGCGAAGGTGCTGGAGACGGCCTCCGGCATGCCTACGGAGGAGGGCTGGGGGCTCGATATCGAGATCGTGGAGGATGCGCTGCTCGATGACTCGGCCTGGTGCGTGCGCACGCTGCGGGTGGTGCGGAGCGCCGGGGTGCGTATCGCCATCGATGATTTCGGCACCGGTTACTCCTCGCTGAGCCGCCTGGCGCAGCTGCCGGTGGACACGCTGAAGATCGACCGCTTTTTCACCAGCCGAGTGCCCGCGGATGCGGGCAGTTGCACGCTGGTCGTGACCATCATCGGCCTCGCCAGCGCCTTCAACATGACGACGGTGGCCGAGGGGGTGGAGACAGCGGAGCAGCTCGACTACATCAGGCAGATCGGTTGCCACGAGTCGCAGGGCTACCTACACAGCCGGCCGGTGCCGGCGGCGGAGTTCGAGAAGCTGCTGATCAGGCGCTCGCTACTTTCTTCCGCAGGTAATCAATAGTCCGCGTCACCACGGTGCGCACTTCGGCGGCGAGCTCGGAGACTTTGTCGCCGTCGGCCGCTTTGGCTGCGGCTTCCAGTTTTGCGGCGGCCGCGGCCGCGGCATCGGCGCGCAGGCTGGCGCTGGCGCCTTTGAGCGAATGGGCCTGCGCCCCCACGGTGCCATAGTCGGCTTTGCCGAGCGCGGCCGCGATACTGCCAAGGGTCTCATCGCCGCTGGCAATGAAGAGCTCGACCAGCTCGCGCGCCATCTCCTCATCGCCGTCGGTTGATTGCAGCAGGGCTGGCCAGTCGACGGGCGCGGGAATCTCCACCGTGTCTGCCTGCGCGTCGCCGGGTGCGGCGCTGTCCGCGGCCGGCAGCGCGCCAAAATGCTTCTCGAGGCAGGCCACCAGCCGCTCGCGATTGAGCGGCTTGGTAAGGTAATCGTCCATGCCGGCATCAAAGCACTTGGTGTCGTCGCCCTTCATGGCATGGGCGGTGAGGGCGACGATGGGAATGTGCTTGCCGCTGTCGTACTCGAGATCACGGATCTGGCGCGTGGCGGCGTAGCCGTCGAGATCGGGCATCTGTCCGTCCATGAGAATCAGGTCGAAGTGGCCTTTCTTCCAGGCCTCGACGGCCTCGCGGCCGTTCCCGACCGTCTCGACCTCGAGTCCGAGCTTCTCGAGCACCATGCGCGCGACTTTCTGATTGACCGGGTTGTCCTCGGCCAGCAGGATGCGGCGGTCGCCTTCGATGCGCACGGCGCGCACCTGGTGGCGCGTGACCAACGGCTGCGCGCGCTCTTTCCAGGACTCGGCGCTGCTCGACATCACCAGGCTCAAACAGGCGGTGAGATCGCGACGGGTGATCGGTTTGACCAGGTAGCCCGCGAACCCCAGGTCGGCGAAGCGCTGCGCATCGCCGCGGTGGCCGGCGGAGGTGAGCAGCACCAGGCGGGTGTGGGTGAGGTGGTTGTAGCTGCGGATGAGCTTGCCGAGCTGCTCGCCGTCGCATTCGGGCATGTGATAGTCGAGCAGCGCGACCTCGAAGGGCTCGTCGGCGAAGGTGGCGTCGACGAGTTTTTGCAGGGCGTCCTGTGCGGTGGACACGCACACCACGTGAATGCCGCAGCCTTTCAGCTGGCTGGCAAGCGACTTCCTGTTGTTGCCGTTGTCGTCCACCACTAGCACTCGCAGGCCCTTCAAAGCCTCATTCTGCGTCTGGCGGTCGATGTGCTTGCGCGCGGCGAGCGCGAACCGCGCGGTGAACCAGAATGTGGATCCGACGCCGGGTGTGCTCTCGACTCCCGCCTCGCCGCCCATCAGCTCGGAAAGGCGGCGTACGATCGAGAGGCCGAGGCCCGTGCCGCCGTAGCGGCGCGTCGTCGAGGCATCGACTTGCGAGAAGGGCTGGAACAGCGAATCGAGGCGCTCCTTGGGGATGCCGACGCCGGTATCGCGCACTTCGCAGCGGACCAGCGTGCCGCGCTCATCCACGGAGGCGACGCGCACATCGATCGCCACCTCGCCGACCTCGGTGAATTTCACGGCATTGCTGCCGAGGTTCACCAGGATCTGGCGCAGCCGCGCCGGGTCGCCCTTGATGAGGTCGGGCACGGCGGGATCGACGTTGGCCGTGAGCTCGATGTTCTTGGCGTGGGCCTGCATGGCGAGCAGGCGCGCCACATCCTCGACGGTGTCGCGCAGGTCCATCTCGATATTCTCGAGGTCGAGGCGGCCGGCTTCGATCTTCGAGAAGTCGAGGATGTCGTTGATCACGGTGAGGAGGGCGGCCGCGCTGTCGCGGATGGTGTCGGTGTAATCGCGCTGCTGCGGGTCGAGGGTCGTGTCGAGCAGCATCTCGGTCATGCCGATGACGCCGTTCATGGGCGTGCGGATCTCATGACTCATGTTGGCGAGGAACTCGCTCTTGGCGCGGTTGGCGGCCGCAGCCGCCTCGGTGGCATTGATGAGCGCGAGCTGGTACTGGTGGCGTTCGGTCACATCCTGCAGCGCGCCCGATACGCGCACGGGGGTGCCGTCGGGCGCGCGTTCGCAGGCGCCGCGCGAGCGGAACCAGCGGTACTCGCCGTCCTTCATCAGGATGCGGAACTCGACGTCGTAGGGGGCTGTGCCTTCCAGGCAGCGCTTAAAGGCCTGCTTCTGCCCTGGCATGTCGTCGGGGTGGATGAGCTTCAGGAGCGCGTCGCGCTCGGTGGGCAGCTCGTCCTCGGTGTAACCGAGCGTCTGGCGCCAGTGCGGCGCGAGCCAGTACTCGCCGGTGGCGATCTCGTATTCCCAGGGGCCGTCGGTGGTGCCGCGGATGGTGCGCTCGAAGCGGGCGACCTGGGCTTCCGCGGCTTCGGCGCGTGCCAAGGCCTTGTCGAGCTCGCTCGCCTCACCGGGATTTGCTTGAATCGATGCCATACCGCTTAAAAGTCTGCTGCGCGGCAGCCCCCGCGTCTGTGTGCGAATCGTCAATCCCCGGCGGCCTCGCGCGAAACCTTCCAGGGAGGAGGGCCTTCCGTGGGGCGCCGTGTGAAATCCGTCTCAATTGTGAGCTGCATCAGGCAGAGCGCGGGCGGCCCCACGGAAGGTCTGCTCCCTGTATCGACGCAGCGGGGGTCGACTTGAGGCGGGGCTGAATGATCGCCGAGTTGCAGCGCGTCATGGCCGCGAAAGTCTGTAGGACAAGTCCGATAGGGCGGCGATACGGCTGCCTTGTCGCGGGCAAACGACAGCGCTGGCGCCGGCGCTTGAAAGCGTGAACCTTTACCCGCATTGGAGCGTTGCAAGTCTGTACGACAGCTTGGAGGCGCTCATGCAAGCCGTAAAGAATCTCTCGTTGGGTGGCGGCGGCCGCGCCGCGCTGGTAATTGGTCTGCACGTGGTGGTGATCTACTTCATCGCCACCGGTCTCGGCGTGCTCAAGGTGCCGAAGATCGAGCAGGCGATGGAGGCGGTGATGATCGAGACGCCGCAGGCCGCGCAGCCCGTGCAGCCGGCGGTGGTGAAGCCGCAGCTTACGGAGCCCACGCTCGATGTGCCGGCGCCGGATACGGTGCCGCTACCTGAGATCGAGGTGCCTTCGGACATGGCGGCCAATGCCATCACGCAGTCGGCCAGTGATGCGGTGGAGTCCACCGAATTGCAGGTGGCGAACCGGGTGGCGCCGGCATACCCGCCGGCTTCGCTGAGCGCGGGCGAGCAGGGGGTGGTGATCTTTCGGGTGCTGGTGGACGAGAAGGGGCATCCGCTCGAGGTGAATGTGATGAAGAGCAGCGGCTTTGCACGGCTTGATGCTGCAGCGCAGAAGGCGGTGAGCCGCTGGGTGTTCGTGCCACCAACTCGCGATGGCGCAGCGGTGCGATCCTGGTCGCGAGTGCAGGTGCGGTTTGAGCTGAAGAACGCGTAGCGGCGGGGGTGGGACGTGCTGTACTGACATCACAGTGACGGCTTTACCACCGCCAGCACGACGATCGCGATCAGCAGCAGCCCCGGCACTTCATTGAACCAGCGCAACCACCGCTGCGAGTGCCGATTACGCCCGGCGCGCAGCGCTGCCATCAACCGATAACACCAGATGTGATAGCCGATCAACAGCACGACCAGAACGAGCTTCGCGTGCAGCCACCGGTACGTCAGGTATGCAGGCGCGACGCTCACCATCGCGATGCCGAAGATCACAGCGAGCGCCGCGCCGAGTGTCATGATCGCAAACAGCCGCCGCTCCATCGTCTGAAAGCGCGCAAGGCTCGTCGAATCGTCTGCGCCGACGTGATAGACGAAAAGCCGCGGCAGGTAGAAGAGTCCTGCGAACCAGGTGACCACGAAGACGATGTGAAAGGTTTTGAGCCAGAGTAACAACATCAACGAGTTCCCCAGTTCGACTGACGCGCCGCGACTTCGTCGGCGGCATCGAGCGGCTCTCCGGCGATTCTATCCTCGACGGCGCGCAGTATTTCAGGTGGCAGTGGGCTGCCCGCCTGTCGCGCGCCTGACTCTTGCCCCTCGGCGCTGCGGACCAGCACAGGCACGCGCCACTGTCCGTTTTCGCGGCAGGCCAGTCCCGCACGATCCGGTAAAGTGAACGTGCGGCAATAATCGCCCTGCTTGTCGCGGAAACTGATTCCCACGCGAATACTGCTACTTCCTTGATCGCCGGCCAGTTGGTTCGACAGGGTTTCGGCCAGCGCATTCTGCGCCAGCAGCTGGCCCTCCCGTTTGACCAGCAGGCCCGGGACAGGGGAGCGCAACAGAAAATAGCCCAGCACGACAGCCACCAAGAGGCTTGCCGCAATCGCGCCCCACTCGGGGCCAGCCCAGCGGATGAATCCGGCCTTGCGGGCGGTACGAGCCTGCTCGAGATCGGTGACGGCCGGCGCTGCGTCGAGGGTATCGAGCAAACGCTGCGGCACGGCTTCCTCGATGGTGGCGCTGAACCCCGCGAGCAGGCGATTGCGCACCGCGCGCAGAGTCTCGATACGCTGCGAGACCTGAAGGTCCGCCGCGATCGCCGCCTCCACTTGCGCACGCTCAGCCGCGGTGAGCTCGCCATCCACATAAGCGCCCAGCATTTCCTCTGAGATAGTCATGCGTGCTCCGAGAGTATGGACTCGAGCGTCGCGCGGCCGCGCGCCAGCCGGCTGGTCACGGTGCCGATGGGCACTTCCAGCACATCCGCGGCCTCCTGGTAGGACAGCCCTTCCACCAGCACCAGTGCCACGACGAGCCGCTGCTCATCCGGCAGGCGCTCCATGGCGCTTTGCATGGAAAGAAGCTCCATCTGCGCCTCGCTGCTGGCATCGCCCACATGCTCGGCCGCCTCCTCGGGCGCAAAAACTTTCGCGCGTCGCCCGCGGGCGCGCAGCTCGTCGATCCAGGCGTTTTTGATGATGCCGAACATCCAGCTCTCCAGTTTGGTATCGGGACGCCACTGCTTAAGACGCGTCAGTGCCCGCTCGAGCGCCAGCTGCACGAGATCGTCCGCATCGTGCGGGTTGCGCGTGAGCGTGCGGGCGAAGCGGCGCAGCCGCGGCAGGAGGCCTGCCAGCTGCCCGCGGATCGACTCGAGCGTGTGACTCATGTCTCCAGGACGTAAAACGAGCGGACCGGGCATTTTCTTCCAACCCGCGCGTAATTCAACTATGTTTTACGCCATGAGATCCTTGAGGCCCTATCTCGCCGCCCTGGTGGCGCTGCCCGTCGGCCCGCTGCCGCAGCTGCCACTGCCCGTGGATGTGGGTAAAACCGTGTCGGGAGTCGCAGGAAGCCTGGATGTGCCGCTGACCGAGGCGCGCAAGCTGCACTTGCGGCAGCTGTTGCGCGCAAATCGCAGGGTGCTCGAGGCCGATCCGCAGGGCGCACCCATGGTGCGCAGCGAGGTGCTGGCGTTCTCGCCTTCCGCTGTGGCACTCGAGCGAGCGCAGGCCGCGGGATTCTCCATCGCGCGCGAGCGTCCGCTCGGCGGCCTGGACGCGCGCATCGTGGTGCTGCGGTCCCCGGAAAAAGTAACCACCCGCCGTGCGCTCGAGCGCCTGCGCGCACTCGACCCCGAGGGGGCGTACGATTTCAATCACATCTACACCGAGAGCGGCGACATTTCCGCTGCCGCTGACACCGTGAACCGGCCGGGCAATCGGGAAGAGCGGGCATTGAGAGCCGGCATGGTGGACGGCGGCGTCGATACCGCACATATCGTGTTTCAGAATGTCACCGTTCATCAGCATGGTTGCGGCGAGCAGCCGGTTCCAAGCGTGCACGGCACCGCGGTGGCCTCTTTGATTGCCGCCCGTGAGATCTACGCTGCCGATATCTATTGTAATCGTCCCACCGGCGGTGCGATGGACGACATCGCGGACGGCATTGCCTGGATTGCCGGGCAGCGCGTTCCGGTGATCAATGTGAGTCTGGTGGGTCCGCGTAACCTGATGTTGGAGCGCATTGTCCGCCTCGCCGGCGCCAAGGGATATTTGATCGTTGCCGCCGTGGGCAACGACGGTCCGGCCGCGCCGCCGCTGTATCCGGCCTCTTACCCGGGCGTCATCGGCGTGACGGCCGTGGACCTCAAACAGCATGTGCTGCTCGAATCCTGCCGCGGGCCCCAGGTGTATTTCGCCGCGCAGGGCGCACAGATGAACGCCGCGGTGTCGGGGCAGGCGTATGCGCCGGTGCGCGGCACTTCGTTCGCTGCGCCGATCGTTACAGGATTGCTGGCCGCAAAACTGACCGAGCCCGGCAAATCCGCGGCGGATGCGGTGCTGGCGGAGTTGGCGCGAACGGCGGTCGATCTTGGCGCGCCGGGACGCGATGACGTATACGGCAACGGTCTGGTGGGCGGGATCTCGGAGGGTTTCAAGCAATAAGTAAAATGGATTTTTTTGATTTGCCGGGAAGGATTCCCGAGCGCCGCTCGTATTCCCTGGAGAAGGCCGCGGATGTCCTGCGGCTAGGAGGAGAACTCTATGAACAGCAAGCATTTCTTCGCGAGCGCGGCAGTGGCTTCAGTGCTGGCCTTCACGGTGCCGGCTCATGCCGGGCTTCTGGGCGGTGGCTTGAACGGTACGGTGGGCGGCGCTTTGTCCGGCGGGCTGAATGGAATGGGCGGCATCGGCGGTCCGACTTCCGTCGTCACCGGTGCCGTCCGGGATGTGAATAGCATCGGCCGGGCGACCACCCAGCATGTCCACGATACGGTGAGCTCTACGGCGGACGCGGTCGATCACACGGCGGCTAACGTCGACCAGCAGACGCAGGCGATTGACGGAACGGCCAGCGCAGCGACTTCGGCGGCTTCAAATGCAGACTCCAGTGTCAAACCGGCAAAGCTTGACGGTGCTAAAGCCACCCCGGCTAAGGACACCAAGTCGGCAAAGCCGGTAAAGGCCGATCCCGTGAAAGCGGCGAACATCAATGCTTCGATGCAGACGTCCAGCTCGGCGCAGGCCGATACCTCGACGCACTGATGAAGCAACGTGGAGGTCTCAAGAGCGGCGGGCTCAAACCCGCCGCTTTTTTTGAGTCATTGAAGTAACCACTATGCTACCTCAAGCCCCGGGTCCACCTGCGCCGCCCAGGCCCGCAATCCCCCTTCGAGATTGACCGCCTGCATCCGCCCGGCCTGGAGTGCCAGCTCGCAGGCCGCAAGACTGCGCCCTCCCATCCGGCAGAGGAAGACCGGAATCCGGTCCGAAGGGATCTCATCCAGCCGTCCCGGCAGCTCGCCCAGTGGGATATGCAGGGACCCGGGGAGGTGCCCCACCTCGAACTCATAGGGCTCCCGCACGTCCACCCCGACGAAGCCAGGCTGCGTCAGCAGCGCTTGGACATCGGCGGGAGAAAGCCGCCGCAACTCACCGTTCATCGTCATACCTTTCGCCGCGCTACGGCATGAGCCTTGCTGTTCACTCGCTGTCGTCTCCGCGCGACTTAAAAAGAGGCGACGGAGGGGAGTAAGGAGTGGCATTATCTCGCTCAGAATGAAGCTCGGGGATCTTTTCGCAAGCTTGAGTGGCCGTAGGCGCGCCGATGATGAGGGCGAGGAGCCGGCACGTTTCACCGCTCCACACTCCCCTGTGGCGCGCAGCGCGGCGCAGACTCACCCCTATCATGCGGTATCGGTGGTGCCGGGCATGATGTCCTGTCCCAAGGCCAGAAAAGTGCGCGGTATCCGCTTTCTGTCCCGCGCTGCTCCGCCGATTCCGCTGCCGGGCTGCACAATGACGGGCGATTGCGCCTGCCGCTTCGTGAAGCACAACGACCGCCGGCAGGGGGACCGCCGCCTGTTCGGCTGCGATCCGGATACCCGTTTCTACTCGGGCAGCGAGCGCCGCCGCACCTTCGGCCGCCGCGCCACGGACCCCAGGCCCCAGGCAAGCTGACCCGGCGCTTCCGTGCGCTGTTTCGCGTTACCGCCCGCGGACGGGCGATATAGTCGTTCGCCTTATGCTTAAGCTGACACGGATAGCGCTTCCTCTCCTGACCCTCGGCCTCTTCGCCTGCGGCGGGGGAGGCGGTGGGAATGGCGGCGCCCTTTCCACCGATCCCACCGATTACCATGCCGGCACCTTCAAGGCCTCCTCCACTTTGGAGAATCAATGCGCTTCACCGCGCACCGGCAACGACCCGAACGGCCATCCCTGGCCGGATGTGCAGGGCAGCGCGCAGGCGGAGAAGATGTGGCTGCGCTCATGGACCCACGAGCTTTATCTTTGGTACAGCGAGGTGCCACCTGGATCCGGTTACTTACACGGTCCCCGATTACTTCGATGTGCTGAAGACCACGGCCACCACGGCCTCAGGCCATCCCAAGGACAAGTTCCACTTCACCTATCCCACCGACCAGTGGATCGCGCTGTCGCAGTCGGGGGTGACGGCGGGTTATGGCCTGCAGTTCTCGGTGATCTCGAGCACTCCGCCGCGCAATATCGTAGTGGCCTATGTCGACCCGGGCGCCAGCTCGCCTGCCGATGCGGCCGGCATTGCGCGTGGCTGGAAGGTGCTGACGGTCGATGGCGTGGACATCGATGACGGTACCCAGTCGGGGGTCGACACGCTCAATGCGGGGCTGTCCCCGGCCGCCGTCGGTGAGCAGCACAGTTTCTCCTTCCGGGATCTCGCCGGCAATACGCATAGCGTTTCCATGACCACGGCGAATGTGACTTCGACGCCGGTGCAGCATGTGCAGACGATCTCGACCGTGAGCGGCCCCGTTGGCTACATGCTGTTCAACGATCACATCGCGACCGCGGAGTCGGAGCTGGTCGATGCCATCCAGACCTTGAAGAATGACGGCATCCAGGACCTGATCCTCGACATCCGCTATAACGGCGGCGGCTATCTGGCCATCGCCAGCGAGCTCGCCTATATGATCGCGGGCCCGGCGAGCAATGGAAAGACTTTCGAGCTCACGCAATTCAACGACCAGCATCCGACGACGGACCCGGTGACCGGCAAGACGATCGAGCCCGTGCCGTTTCTCAACACTTCGCAGGATTTCTCGGTGCCGTCGGGGCAGAGCCTTCCGAGCCTGAGCCTCACCCGTGTCTTCGTGCTGACCGGCCCCGATACCTGCTCGGCGAGCGAAGCCATCATCAACAGCCTGCGCGGGATCAACGTGCAGGTGATCCAGATCGGCTCGACCACCTGCGGCAAGCCCTATGGTTTTTATCCGGCCGACAATTGCGGCACCACGTATTTCTCGATCCAGTTTCGCGGCGTCAACGACCAGGGCTTCGGCGACTATCCGGACGGATTTACGCCGGCCAATTCGACGACCGCCGCCAGTGTCTCGCTGCCCGGCTGCTCGGTGGCGGATGATTTCACGCATGCGCTGGGCGATGAGAACGAGGGGCGGCTGGCGCAGGCGCTCAACTATCGCCTGACTTCCAGTTGCTCCGTGCCGGCGAGTGGCGTGACCCGGCCGCAAATCCAGAGCGTGCGGGCTGCCGATCTCTCAGCCGTCGACGGCAGGATCCGCAAATCGCCATGGCATGAGAACCGCATCCTGCGTCCTGTCCGCTAGTTCCGCCGGTCACTTATCGCGATGGAACGCGCCGCGTATCTTCTCGCCCAGGTTTTTAGTGGCTTCCACGGGGTGTTTCATGGCTTCGACCGCGGCGTTCTGATTGTCGGCGCCTTTGGGCTCATGCCCCAGCCGCTGCACGCAGTCCGCGTACAGGCCCGAGGGCACCTGTTTGCCGCGGAAGAGGCTGGCCACCCTGTTGGCGGTGTTCTTCTGGTCCTCTTTCAGGCACTCGAGCGTATAGGCCTCGGCCTTATCGTTCTGTCCGGCGGCGCGCGCCAGTGACACCAGGTGCGGCAGGAAGGGCGCGGAGTTGCCCACTCGCGTGCGCCCCTGCTCGAGCGTGGCGATGGAACGGGTGAATTCCTTGCGCATCGCCTGGTAGTAGGCGACCCAGACATAGGCCTGCGCCGGTGGCCGTTTTGCAGTCAGCCATGCTTTGGCGTACTGCTCGCCCACCTGCGGGTTGCCGTGTAGGTGATACCAGGCGCCCACCGCGAGGCTCAAGTGGGTGGCGGCCAGGCGCCCGCCCGCGGTGGCGGGCAGAATGGATTTGACGGCCTTGTCCGCGGCCGGCATGTCCTTGGCGGTCAGCGCGTTCAGCGTCTTGATGGCGGCAGCGTCCGCAGCGAGCAGCCGCGCACCCGCACCCTGGCGCAGCGTCTCCTTGAAGCGGCGCACGGGGCGCGCGGTCGAGAGTTTTTTCTCGCGGTGCGCGCGGGCGTACTCCGCGAGCAGTTTCTGCCGTTCATCCGGGGTGTCGTACTCGCGGTTGAAGCTCGCGAGACCGGTGACGATGGCCTCGGCCGCGCCTTCGGTCAGTGAGTTTTTTAAGTTCTCCGCCATCTGGTCGCCCTGAGTGGCCGGCGCTTTCTTGGCTTTGGACTTGTTGGCCCGCGCCAGCATCACCTTTTTGAGAAGCTCCATGCGCGCGCTACGCTGTCCCGCCGCCGTGTGCAGCTTTTGGAACAGGGCGCCGAAGGAGGCGGGATCGTAGCCCGCGGCGCGCATCAGCAGGAAGCCGTTCTGGTCGGCCGCCCGCTCCTGCTTGCGGTTCCAGGCCGGCGCGAAGATATCGCTCCAGATGAGGCTGGCCGCCTGGGTATTGGCGAGACTTTCCTGCCCGACGTCGTTGAGGTTGCCGGTGTAGACGCCGCGCGCGCCCTGCGATCGGTTCGCCGCGGTTTTGATCATGGAGATCGTATCGAGGCCCATGGGAAAGGCGCGCGCGGCGTTCTTGCTCTGCGGGTGTCTCAGGATCTGGTGGGAGATCTCGTGCCCCAGCGCGGCGGAGAGCTCATCCTCGCTGCCCACCTGACGCAAAAGCTCGGTGCTGATTACAATGTTCTTGCTGGCATCGGTGAAGATGTCGAACTCCTCGGAGGAGCGGATCAGGAACTTCGGCGCTGGCAGCTTTGATCCCTGCTGTGCCAGGAGCGCGCGGATGAGTCCGCTCAAATAAGCCTCGATCTGCGGCGCATCCACGAAGATGTAATCGTGCGTGAGATAGCCGCTGACCGCGGGGTCGGGCAGATCGGAGGCCTCCTTGCCCTCGTCCGCCACCGCGGCGAGTGTCAGCGCGCCGAGCAGCAGGACGAGCGTGCAGACCCTTATTTGCCGTGGCACGGGTCGAGGCCGGAGACCGCGGGCGCGGAGGTGTCGGCCAGGTGCGAGGGCGCGGTGGACTTGCACTTGCGCTCGGCGCCATTGCCGACTTTCACCTCCAGCATGTTGACCCAGGCGGTACGCGGGGCGCCCTTGGCATCGGGCGTCAGGCTCACCTGCACCAGCGCCGGCGTGTCCTTGCACTTGAGGATGTTCTGGTTGAGCTCAATGTCGGATTTTTTCAGGTCGGCGAGCAGGTTGCCGTTCTCATCGTACGAGCCGACATCGTCGGTCATCACTTCCATGACTTTCTGGCCCTTGGTGTCGCAGGCGTGACTTGCGCCTGCAGCGCCGAGCAACGCGAGCGCGCAGGCACCAGATAGCAGCTTATTCATGATGGGATCCCCTTGCAGGTTTTAAGAATCTGTCGGGCAGCGAGCCCAAGGATGGATGAGCCGTGCGGGAAGCGCTTGCGCTCCTCGCCCAGGTAGTACGGCTTGATAGTGTGCGAGAAGGTGATGATGACCAGCACCAATCCGAACCAGTTGCCCGGCGGCCAGCCCTTCCACAGCGAGATCATGGCGCCGACCGCCGCCACGAACGCGGCCAGAAAATAGCCTGCCGAAGTGCGCGGCTTGGTGAGGTCGAGCGCCACGCCCATGGCGAGCGCGATGCCGGCGGTGTAGTAGTGACCCACGCTCAGGTGGACCAACGCCAGCGTGCACCACACGGCCAGGCTGATCGAGGCCAGCCAGATTTTCACTATGCGGTGCTCGATCAGCCAGACGATGAAGGGAAACACATAGGCGAATATCACCACCAGCACGATCCAGGCAATGTGCCGCGCCTGCTCGTGCCGCTCGGCCAGATAGCCCGGTCCCAGCGACAGGAGGTTGTCGAGTGCCATGGCATGCCAGACGACGCCGGCCACCTGACCGTGCACGGGGGTGGTCACGACGTCCGGTATGCCTGAGAGCTCGGCGCCGAGCACCACTGCCTTATTCTCCAGCAGGTCGCGCATGTCCTTGGCCGAGGCTCGCTGCAAGGTGCTGAGCGGCACGATGTTGACAGCGGGGCAGGGCAGGCTCAGCTGTTTGTTGGCATCGGCGCGTGGGTCTTTGAAGAAGACCCCCACCGCCAGCTGCTGCACGGTGGACCAGAGCCGCTCGATCCAAGGCACGTCGCCTTTGGCGTTGGAGCCCAGGCGCTGACAGGTCTCGCTGTCATAGGCAAAGGCCTGCGTGGAAGGTGGGAAGGCGCCGGAGCGCACGATCATGGGCCGCAGGTAATCCTCAGGGTGCAGATCCGGCTGGGCGTGGCCGCATTGCGGGTAGCCGCGATGTTTCTCGCAGTAGACGGTGTAGGCGGCGAAGGCCGGGGTCAGGGTCTTGGTGTTGCCACCGAGAATCAGAGGGTAGCGGTCCTGGCAGCCGGCCCAGCGGATATAGGCGCGGCGCACGCGCGAGTCTTTCTCGTTGGGGTGGTACGCGTCGAGTGCCAGGCGCAGCTCATCCTGCATGGAGTTGAGATCGAACAGGCTGTCGGCGACATCGCCGGGTAGCAGCCGCTCGGGACAAAGATCGGTCGCGCCTTCCTTGGCCATCGCCGTGAACACGATGGGTATGGTGCCGCCGGGCTTGAGGATGGGGGTCAGCAGATCGGCGGGATTGTCGGGCTTGACGCTTTGGCCTTCGGCGCCGTGCCGCCGCGGATACACCAGGTCGATCACCAGCACGGCCGGTTTGGCGGCCAGGAGCACGCGCATGAGGCGTCCCTGGTCGGCGTAGCGCAGCGGCCAGCCGGTGGCGAAGCCCTTGATGTAATCGTCGTCGATGACCACCGCGGTCACCAGCCCCGAGGGGCGGTACCAGGGGGACATGACTCGCAGGGTAGCTTGCTCGGAGCGCACGCTCGAGGCCGATTCGATGCCGAAGGGGTCGAGCTCGAACAGGGTCACGAAGGTGGCCACCACCAGCAGGGGCAGGACGATGCTCACGCCGGTGCGCGTACGGAATTCCGCGTGGAAACGGCTGAATAGCGGGCGGATGTCCATCGACGGCTGGGTTCCCGGAAACGGCGTTCGGCGCCGGTTATTGTTCACTTTCCGCCGGCGGTCAGACGTCGGGGGAGGGAGGAAGAGTAGCTCAAGGGGGCCGTGCAATCCAGATGAGGTCGTGGAGCACGCCGCAGCGGCGTGAGGGAGAGGTGGAGATTTATCCGCTTGACTTAGTCTACTGGACTTAGCTAACCTTGCGACCATGAGAGATAAGATCGTGAATATCCATGACGCCAAGACGCAGCTGTCCCGTCTTGTAGCGCGAGCCGAGCGTGGCGAGCGGATCACTATTGCCCGCGCGGGCAAAGCCGTTGCGCAACTCGGCCCGGTTGTCAAATCCCGGCGAGGCGCAGCGCTGCTTAACGATCCACTGTTACGTGTAGACGAATACAGTTTCGATGGCCCGATTGGCAAAGTCACCAATGCGGACATCGATCGTATCGTCTATGGCCTCTAAATCAGTTTTCGCCGATACGTCTTTTTTCTTTGCGCTCGTCGCCAAGCGTGATCCCGCGCACCAAGCGGCGGTAAGCGCCTATGCAAAGCTGCTGCGCGCCCGTTGCCGGGTGGTCACGACTGATTACATTATCGATGAGACGCTTACACTGACTAAAGCGCGCATCAGCGCGGAGACAGCGCTCGCCCTTCTGGATCGTATCGAAACCTCCGAAGCGATTACTCTGGAGGACATCACCGATCGACGCTTCAGTGCCGCCAAGGCGTTTTTCCGTAAACATGCCGATCACGGATATTCTTTCACGGACTGTACGAGTTTTGTGTTGATGAATGAATTGGAACAGACTGCGGCATTGACGACGGATCGTCATTTCATCGAGGCCGGATTTCAGGCTTTATTGCCAGTGGCGTGAGCCCGGCGCGCACCGCCGCGGGGCGTAACGACCTCATAGCGCCCCGTGCTTGTGCTGGCCAGCGCGTTCTGGTCCGCGCAATCCTTTGATTCTTAGAGAAAGACCTCAGGGCGACGGCAGGGTATGGACCTTGCAATAAGCCCAGTATGCGACTCTCCCGTACTCCACCACTGCGCAATCTGCGCGCTTTTTGCATCGCCGCTCGCCAGCGCAGCTTCAAATTCGCCGCCGACGAGCTGTTCCTGACTCCCTCGGCCGTGAGCCACCAGATGAAGGAGCTGGAGGACGTGCTCGGTATCGCGCTTTTCGAGCGCAAGACCCGCTCGCTGACGCTCACCACGGCCGGCCATACCCTGCTCGATGAGGTGGAGCCCCTGCTCGATGCGCTCGATCGCAGTCTGATGCAGATCGCACGCCGCGGTACGCGCCGGCGGCTGCGCGTGCGGGTGCCTTCCTTCTTCGCGAGCGAGCTTTTCGTGCCGCGCCTGCCCGCCTTTTGCACCGCGTATCCCGATGTCGATATCCAGATCGAAACCCAGGATCCGCGGCCCGACACGCATCCGCTGACGGCGGATGTCTCCATTCTGCTCACCGAATCGGTGCCTGAAGGGTTGCAGGCGCAGCGGCTGTTCCCCATCCGGCTCGCCGCGGTGTGCGCGCGTGCGCATGCCGCCGCCGTGGCGCGCCTCGGGGCTCAGGTGTTCCGCGAATTGTCTCTTATTGTGCACAAGGCTCGGCCGTTCGCCTGGGGCGACTGGGCTGAGGAGGTCGGCCTCGAGCCGCCCGAGGCGCGCAACATCCTCGAGCTCGACACGATGGCGGCGGTGGTCCGCGCGGCCGAGGCGGGGCTGGGTGTCGCGCTGGTTCCCGAGGCGTTGTGTGTCCGCTGGTTCGAGTCCGGCGCGCTGCTGCGGATATTCTCGGTGGAGCTGCCGCTCAACGACGCCTATTTCCTCGTCTGCCGCGGCAAGGACGCCGAGAAGCCGGAGGTGGCGGCGCTCATGGCTTGGGCACTCGAGGAGTTCAGATTGCCCGGAGAGTTGGCGCATCCCTTTGGTGCAACGCAGGCGCCGGCCGCACCGTGATGGGACAGGTCACTTGCGGGACCGTTCGAGATGTATGCGCTAAGTCGTTGAAGTCGGTTGGATTGCCGAATCTGGCACGGACTGTGCTTTAACCGCTCGTGTCTCAAAAGGGGGATCGACGTAATGAAATTCATCATCGCCATCGTCAAGCCTTTCAAACTGGATGAGGTGCGCGCCGCGCTCTCGGAGATCGGCGTCTCCGGCATGACGGTCACCGAGGTCAAAGGTTTTGGTCGCCAGCGCGGGCACACGGAGATCTACCGCGGCGCCGAGTACAGCGTGGAATTCGTGCCCAAGGCCAAAATCGAGCTCGCCGTGCCCGATCCGCTCGCCGAGCAGGCGCTCGAGGCGATTGCCAAGGCGGCGAAGACTGGCAAGGTGGGTGACGGCAAGATTTTCGTGCTCGATCTCGCGGCTGTGACACGCATCCGCACCGGCGAGACCGGCGCCGCAGCGATATAGAAAGAACCGACAAGAAACCTCAAGGGCTCAACTCATCATGAAGAAAACTCCGTTACTCCGGACGCTGTCCGGACTGGCTCTACTACTGCCGCTGACCTGCGCCTGGGGCGCCGATCCGGTACCCAACAAGGGCGACACGGCCTGGATGCTGACCTCGACGGCGCTGGTGCTGCTGATGTCGGTGCCCGCCCTCGCGCTCTTTTACGGCGGCCTGGTGCGCGGCAAGAACATGCTGTCCGTGCTGATGCAGGTGTTCGTCGGCTTCTCGCTCATCACCGTGCTGTGGTGCGTGTATGGATACTCGCTGGCCTTCACCCAGGGCAACTCCTTCTTCGGAGGCTTGAGCCGCCTGTTCCTCGACGGCACCTTCGATCCGGCCAGCGGCAAGTTCGCGCTCGGGGCCACCTTCAGCAAGGGCACGCCCATGTACGAGCTGGTGTTCGTGGCCTTTCAGGCCACCTTCGCGGCCATCACCTGCTGCCTGATCCTGGGCTCCATCGTCGAGCGCGCCAAGTTCTCCGCGGTGCTGGTGGCGCTGGTGCTGTGGTTCACCTTCAGCTACTGCCCCGTCGCGCACATGGTGTGGTTCTGGGCGGGACCGGACGCGTATACCTCGGCGAAGGTGGTGGATGCGACCAATGCCACGGCCGGACTCATCTGGCAGTGGGGCGCGCTCGACTTCGCGGGCGGCACTGTGGTGCACATCAACGCCGGGGTGGCGGGCCTCGTGGGAGCCTTTCTGCTCGGGCCGCGCATCGGTCTCGGTAAGGAGCAGATGGCGCCGCACAACCTGACCATGACCATGATCGGTGCCTCGCTGCTGTGGTTCGGCTGGTTCGGCTTCAATGCCGGCTCGGCGCTCGAGGCCAATGGATTTGCGGCGCTGGCCTTCATGAACACTTTCCTGGCGACTGCCTGCGCGGTGCTCTCCTGGATGTTTGCGGAGTGGCTGATCAAGGGCAAGCCCTCGATGCTGGGCGCGGCCTCCGGTGCCGTGGCGGGCTTGGTGGCGATTACCCCGGCGGCGGGCAATGTCGGCATCCCGGGTGCGTTTGTCATCGGCATCGCCGCGGGCGTGGTGTGCTTCTGGGGGGTCACCGGCTTGAAGCGCATGATCAAGGCCGACGACTCGCTCGACGTATTTGGCGTGCACGCGTTGGGCGGAGTGCTGGGTGCGCTGCTCACCGGCATTTTCAATGCGCCGAGCCTCGGCGGGCCGGGCCTGGTGACCGACTGGGTGACCGGCGCCACGGGCTATCCCGGGATCTGGGCGCAGTTCGTGATCCAGGCGAAGGCGGTGGGCCTGGTGGTGCTGTGGACAGCGGTCGTCTCGTTCGTCTCCTTCGGTCTCGTCAAGGTCGTGATGGGTCTGCGCGTGAGCGAGGAAGAGGAGCGCGAGGGTCTTGACATCACCACCCACGGCGAGCGGGCGTGGGAGGGGTAGGCTGCGACGATGTGTAGCAAAACAACCAGTCATACCGTATAGTCCCTGCCCCAGCCGTTACTTAACGAGGAGTTGAAAAAAATGCATTTTACCCGCAATCGGGCCGCCATCGCGGTCACTGCTCTGCTTAGCGTCGGTTCCAGTGTGGCACTGGCCGATGGACCGAAGCTGTCGGATCTATTGGCCACTTCCGGTCTGACGGCCAATGGCTATGTCGCCGCGTCGTATTTTCATTCGACCGAGACCAATGCCTATCACAACTACGACATCGGCCATGACAGCTTTCAGCTCGATCAGGCCGCGCTCACGGTCGCCTTTCAGCCCAAGCAGGGATTTGGCGCGGTAGTGAACGTCATTGCCGGGGAGGATGCGCGGCTGCAGAACTCCTTCGAAGACTCGTCCTCGAGAAGCTCCGTCGATGTGCTGCAGGCCTATGCCCAATACGCCACGGGCAATTGGACCATCATCGGTGGCAAGTTCGTGACGCTGGCCGGGGCCGAGGTCATCGCCCCGACCGGCAACACCAACTTCTCGCGCTCGCTTCTCTTCGCGTACGAGCCGTCGGTGCACACCGGTGTGCGTGCCACCTATGCGGTCAGCGACAAGCTCAGCGTCATCGTCGGCGCCAACAACGGCTGGAATTACACCAAGACCAACTACGGCTCGAAGACCGGGGAGTTCGGTATCTCGCTCACTCCCTCCAAGGCGTTTGCGTTGACCGCGCAGACCTACATCGGCAAGGACCCGGTCTTCAACGCATCGCGCAAGATCGTCGACCTCGTCGGGACCTTCAATGCCACCGATGCGCTGAGCTTCGTTTTGAGCTATGACTGGGGCCGGCAGGACTCGCCCGTCGACAGTGCCGCTGACGCCAAATGGAACGGCCTCGCCGGTTACGTCAACGCCAAGCTGAATCCGCAGTGGCGGGTGTCGCTGCGTCTGGAGTATCTCGATGACAAGGACGGCTTCCTCACCGGTGCGCAGCAGAAGCTGAAGGAGGGCACGATCACGCTGGGATATGCTCCGGCCGACAGTTTCGAGCTGCGCTTGGAGGGGCGCTATGACAAGGCACCGGCCACCACTATTGCCTCGTTCAGCCCGCTTGATTCGCCGTTCACCGATAAACAGACGGAGCTTGCGGTGCAGGGGGTTTACAAGTTCTAGGGTTCCAGCGGGAATCCTCCGGGAGGAGGGTGTGCGTCTAACGCACATCCCCTCCCGCATATGCTAGCCTTGTTCGGTGCATCGTTAATCCGGAAGGGCTCCCCTTGAGCAAATGCGTTTCCGCCGCCTGCGCAGCGCTGCTGCTGGCTTGGGCCGGCGCTTCCGCGTCGCCGGCTGAACCGAACTACGCGCTCGAGTACCGTGTCTATGTGACGAACGAGATGTCCGGGGACTTGAGTGTCATCGACGGGTCCAATCACTCGATTGTCGCAACTGTGCCGCTGGGCAAGCGCCCGCGCGGTGTGCGGGCGAGCGCGGATGGCAGAACGCTCTATATCGCCTTGAGCGGCTCTCCGCTGGCGCCACCCGGTACGGATGAATCGAAGCTCCCTCCCGCGGACAAGGCGGCGGACGGAATCGGTATCGTCGATACCGCGATGCTGCGCCTGAGGCGCGTGCTGCGAGGCTTCTCAGACCCGGAGCAGCTGGCCGTGAGCGTGGACGGGCGCCGCATTTATGTGGCGAGCGAAGATACGGGAATGGCGGTCATCGCCGATGGACGCAGCGGCACAGTGCGGGCTCGGTTGGCCGTGGGAGGAGAGCCTGAAGGCGTGGCCATCAGCCCCGGCGGACGGTTCGCCTATGTGACTTCGGAAGAAGACAATCGGGTCGCGGTCATCGACACGTCGACCGAAAAGATAATTGCGAGGTTTGCGGCCGGCAAGCGACCGCGGGGCGTCGCATTTTCGCCGGACGGTCATATTGCGTATATCACGGGGGAAAGCGATGCGTCGTTGACCCTCGTGAATGCGAGCACCCATCAGCCGCTCGGCACCGTGTCCATTCCAGGTCAAAACGCGCGTCCCATGGGCGTCGCGGTATCGCCGGATGGTAAGCGAGTGTTTGTTTCGACGGGCCACGGCGGCACTGTGGTCGCGATCGACACTCAAACGCGGCAGGTCCTGGGCACGGTCGCGGTGGGCGCGCGGCCGTGGGGGATCGCCATCGCGCCGGACGGGCGGTTGCTCTATACCGCCAATGGGCTTTCGAACGATGTGTCGATCGTCGATGCGCACACATTGCAACTGCTCGGAAAAGTTGCCGTGGGCAATCGCCCGTGGGGGATCGTCATCGCGCGGTAGTCGCTGTGGACACCAAGGGTGCTAGGCTTGCGGGATGCCGCGCTTCTGCGCCAACCTCGGTTTCCTGTGGTCCGACCGGCCGCTGCTCGCGCGCATCGACGCCGCGGCCCGGGCGGGTTTCCGGGCCATCGAACTCCATTTTCCCTACGCCGTCCCGGCCGGGGACATTGCCGCGGCGGTGCGGCGCAACGGGCTGACGCTCCTCGGGATCAATACCCCGCCCGGCGCCACCGAACGCGGCGAATTCGGCCTCGGTGCACTCCCCGGCCGCGAGACCGAATTCCAGCAAGGTATCGATTCCGCCATCGACTACAGCCGGATGGCCGGCGCCCGTTCCATTCACGTCCTGGCTGGAAACATCGAGCCCGCCGAGCGGCGGTCGGCCCGTGAGGTATTTGCGCGGAACCTGAAGATAGCCGCCAAAAAGGCCGACGCCCACCCACTTACCCTACTGCTGGAACCGCTCAACCGGCACGATCATCCCCGCTACTTCTATTCCACGCTCGAGGAAGCCGCATCGCTCATCGAAGAACTACACCTTCCGAATCTGAAACTGCAGTTCGATGTGTATCATATCGCCCGCGGCGAAGGCGACGTCCTCACGCAGCTTAAGCGCTATCTCCCCCTCATCGGCCATGTACAGATCGCCGCCGTGCCCTCGCGCGTCGAACCGGATCAGGGCGACATCGACTATCGCGAGATCTTTAAGGCACTGCGGAGGCTTGATTACAGTGGTTGGATTGGCTGCGAGTATCGGCCGCGAGGTGATACGGACGCAGGTCTTGCATGGATTACACGCCTGACCGACTGAAAGTCACCGGTGGCTGTGGCAGCGCTTCGCGCCAGGCATTGCGATAATCTTCCAGTCCATCGATACCTGCGGGCCGGACGGCCTTGAGCGTCGGCTCACGCTGTTGCGCAAATCCTGCAAGATACCCGATGGCGACGGCGCCGCACTGCCCCTCATCCAGCAAGATGCGGTTGCGCGGACGCAGCATTGCGAGCAGGGGGCCAAACAATGGATTTAAAGCGAACGGCCCGTCGAGGATGATATCCCCCCCGGCATCCAGAGATTCAATCAGCCGATCGGTCATCAGCGCCACATACAGCGTGGCGAGCGCCGCGCGTTCGGCGTCTTCGAGCGGCTCCGCTCTCACCAGGCGGCCCTTGCAGGTGGCAAACGGCCCGCCGGCTCCAAAAGCAGGCAGCGCCATCGCCTGCTGCCCGATCACTTTTCGCAGCGCATCGATCGTTGGAGGCGCAGGGGTGCGTGCAATGGCCTCATACTCCCGGCCGCCCATGAACCGCGCGGTGGCCACCGGCGAGCCGAAGGCATCGGTATTGGCCAGCATATCGCGCTCCGCGCGCAATCGGCCGAGATCGGCTTTATTCGCCATCACCACCGTCCAGGTGCCGCTCGATATGACGGCGAAGCGGTGCTTGCGGCGATGGAGCAGATGCCGCAGATACGAGGCATTGGAGTCGTGGATTCCGCACGCGATGCGGCAATCCGCCGGCAGTCCCGCAGCCCGCGCCACGCTTCCCGCCGCCGTCCCCAGCGCATCTCCCGCGAACCGCCGCTGCGGCAGGAGCGCGCTCCAGGTGCGCCGCAGCGCAAGCTGCGAGAAGGATAGTGAGTGCGGCCGCCACAAATCGGTGTGTGTGCCGAGCGAAGTCACCTCGCTGGCCATGACCTCGCTCAAACGCCAGGCCCAGAACTGCGGATAGAGCAGAATGTGCGCGGCTCGCGCGAAGAGTTCCGGCTCGCGCATCTCGAGATAAAAGAGCTGGCGTCCGAGATTGAGTCCGAGTGGCAGCGCTGGAGAGTAGGTCTCGGTGAATGGGTCGCGCTGCGGATCGTATTCGGCATTCATGCTTTCGAAGCGCGGATCCTCGTAATCCGGCGCCGCGAGAACCTTACCGCGATCGTCGACCAGCACGGCCGCCGCCCCATGTGCGACCGGCACCAGGGCGCGGATATGCTCGCGGCCCGGCGCGGTGCGCAGAGTCTCGATCAGCCAGCTTTCAATACCTGCGATATCGAGCTGCCGCCCGATCGGCGTGTCCACGCAGCGGGTGGCGCGGCGGACATTCCACGTTTGCGCACCCGTTCGCGCATCGATCGTCGACAGGCGCGTATGGGTCTTGCCAATATCGAATTCGGCGATGAGATCCTGGATCATGACAGGGTGACCCTACCCGCGCGGTGGGCGCTCAGCGCCGGCACGGCGACGACAGCGATCAAGAGGGCGCCGATCACGATGGACATGACGATGCCGGGAACATTGAGCAGCCCTAAGCCAAACTGCACGAACCCCAGCAGCATGGCCGCGAGCAGCACGCCCCAGATCGTGCCCTTGCCGCCGGTGACCGCGACGCCTCCCAGGATCACGATGCTGACGATCTCAAGCTCCCAGCCCTGTGCGATCGAGGGGCGGGTCGAGCCCAGACGGGAAGTGAGCAGGATGGCGGCGATGCCACTCATGAGGCCGGTCAGAGCAAATAGGACGAAGCGGTAGCGATCCACCGCGAGACCTGACCAGCGCGACGCGATGGCATTAGCGCCGATGGCGTAGATGCCGCGGCCGAAGCGCGAGTAATGCAGCGCAAGGACGGCGAGCGCCGCCAGGATCAGCAGGAGAGCGAGCTCGACCGTTACCGGGCCAAAGGCATAACCCTGTCCGAAGACGGCAAAGGAGGCAGGATAGCCCTTCAACACGCGGTCGCCGAGGATGGCGTAGGCCGTGCCGCGAAACAGGCTCATGGTGCCGATGGTGGCGACGATGGAGGGAACCTTGAAGACGGTGACCAGCATTCCATTGACGGCGCCCGCGATGAGTCCGGTGGCGAGGCCAATAGCGATGAGTGCGCTGGTCTCAACGCCGTGTCCGGCGGCGAGTCCCATGGCGACCGAGGCGAGCGCGATGATGCCGGCGACGGAAATGTCGATCTCGCCCGCGATCACGAGCAGCGCCAGCGGCAGGGCCACGATGGCCTTTTCCGTGAACTGATAGGTGGCGTCGGAGAGTGTCCAGAGATTGAAAAAATACGGCGATACCAGCGAGTTGAAAAAGAGATCGGCGATCAGCGCGAGCGCCAGCACTGCCTCCCAGCGCAGCAGCCTCATACCGGCTCCGCCTCGAGAATGGCGCGCTTGACCGTGCGTTCGCCGCGCGCATTGAGGACGGCGGCAATGGTGATCACTACGCCATTGATGCCCATCTGCCAGAAGGGCGATATGCCGATGAGCGGCAGGGCGTTCTTGATGACGCCGAGAAAGAGACAACCGATCAGCACGCCCAGCGCCGAGCCCGTGCCGCCGGCGATGGAGGCGCCGCCGATCAGGCAGGCGGCAATGACCTGCAGCTCAAAACCGATGGCCACATCGGTGTAGGCCACGGCGAAGCGCGAGACCCAAAGATACCCACACAATCCCGCCAGCGCGCCGCTCACCGTGAAGGCCAAGCACTGCACCCGGCCCGCATCGATGCCGGCGTAGGCGGCGGCTTGCGGATTGCCGCCGACGGCGAAGACGTTGCGCCCGAAGACCGTGTAGCGCAGCACGAAGGCGGCGCACAGCGCTGCCGCGATCGCCAGCCAGGTGAGCGCCGACAGTCCGGTAAAATGCGCGCGTACCAGCTGCAGAAAGGGCTGCGACATCTGGTTGCTGTTCACCCAGGTGCCCTTCGACAGTACGTAAACCATTCCCCGATAGATCGACAGAGTGCCCAGAGTAACCACGATCGAGGGCAGGCGCAGCTGCCACACCAGCACTCCGTTGAAAGCGCCGAGCAGCGTGCCGCTCAACACGGCTAGCGCGATGGGCGCCGCGGTGCTCAGCTCGGGGAAGGTACGATTGAACAGCGCAGCGACCATGCCGGACAGCGCGAGGTTCGAGGCCATCGACAGGTCGATGCCGCGGGTGAGGATGACCAGCATCTGTCCAAAGGCGAGCAGGATCAGAATCGAGGTATCGTCCAGCACATCGGCGAGACTGCCCGGAGAGGCGAATCGCGGGAAACGCGCGCTGACCGCCACGATGAGTGCCAGCGTCAGCAGCGCGAGAAATCCGTCGCGGGCGGCGCTGGGCCGCGCAAACACCTTACGCATCCGTCGCCGCTTCCACGACCCTCTCGGCCGTCGCTTCCGCCCGGTCGAGGAGCGCGCGCACCCGCCCGCGACGCATGACCAGAATGCGGTCCGCCAGCCTAAGCACCTCGGGCAATTCAGAGGACACCATGATGACGGCCAGTCCCTGGCGCGCGTACTCGCACATGACGGCATGCACCGCGGCCTTGGCTCCCACATCGATGCCCTTGGTGGGCTCATCGAGAATCAGCACTTTGGGATGGGTGGCGAGCCATTTGGCCAGTACCACCTTCTGCTGATTGCCGCCTGAGAGCGCGCCCACCGCCTGCAAGGGGCTCGAGGCTTTGATCTGCAGCGCCGCGATCCACTGCTCGGCGAGGGCGCGCTCGCGCGCGCGTTGCGTCAGCCCAAACCGCGACAGTGGCTTGAGACTGGCCAGCGCGATATTGGCGGCGATGGCGAAGGGCAGAATGGCGCCCTGGTGCTGACGGTCCTCCGGCACATAGGCTATCTTTAAGCGCAGGGCGTCATCGGGATGGGCGATGTGCCGCTCCTGTCCGTCGATCAGCACCCGTCCCGTGTCGGGACGCGTCAGGCCGAACAGGCATTGCATGAGCTCGCTGCGCCCGGCGCCCACCAGGCCATAGACGCCGAGAATCTCCCCGGCCCGCACCGATAAGGACACATCCGCGAACTCCGCGCCGCGCGACAGGTGCTCGACGCGCAGCACTTCCGCGCCGATGGCCGCGTCGGACTTCGGGAAGACCTGCTCCACCGGCCGACCGACCATGAGACGGATCAGGTCGTCGGTGCCCGCATCGCGCATGAGTCCCGCGCCGACCGCGGCACCGTCGCGGAACACCGTGTAGCGGTCGGCGAGGGCAAAGACCTCCTCGAACTTATGACTGATGAAGAGCACGGCGCAGCCGCGGCTTTCCAGGCGGGCGACGATGCGATAAAGATCTTCCACCTCGCGGTGCGACAGCGCCGCGGTGGGCTCATCGAGGATCATCACGCGGGCGTCGCAGCTTATGCCGCGCGCGATCTGCACCAGGTGCTTTTGCGCCACGCTCAATTCGCTCACGGGGCGATCCGGCTCGAACGGCGCGTCCAGCTCCTTGAGTAGCCGCGCGGCTCGCACGCGCTGTTGTTTCCAGTCAATGAGACCGCGGCGCCGCGGCCGCTCGTTGATCAGGATGTTCTCGGCCACCGAGAGATTGTCGAACACCACGCTTTCCTGGTGCACGATGCTGATGCCGAGCCGGCGCGAATCGGCGGGCGATGCGATGCGCACCGGCACGCCGTCGAGGCGGATCTCCCCGGCGTCCGCAAGGTGCAGTCCCCCCAGTATCTTGACCAGCGTCGATTTGCCCGCGCCGTTCTCCCCGATCAGCGCCGTGACCTGGCCCGCGAAGAGCTCGAGGCTGGCATCGGTCAGCGCACGGGCGCCGCCAAAGGATTTTTTGAGATGCGCGAGGCTTAGGAGAGGAGCGGGCATGGAAGCGGGACGGCTAGAAAACGTGCGCGAACTGCTCGATATTGCCGCGGTCGTAAATGAAAGGTTTGGCCATGGCGCCCACTCCATCCGCGCCGAAGGCAATACTCCCCATGCGGCCCGCCGCCACCGAAGAGGGTGCCTGGGTCAGCTTGTCGCGCACCAGCGCGTTCGCGACATAGGTGATGGAGTAACCGAGGTCGATGGGATTCCAGATGGCGAACTTCTCCACGGTGCCGCTTTTGACGTAGCCGGCGAGCTCAGAGGGCAGACCTAGCCCGGTGACCTTGATCTTGCCGTTCTGGCCCTGGTCTTCCACCGCCTTGGCGGCGGCGACAATGCCCACCGAGCTCAATGAGACGATGGCGGCGAGATCCGGATAGCGTTTGATGAGCGCCACGGTCTCACGGTAGGACTTGTCGGAGACATCATCGCCGTAGACGACTTCCACCAGGTTGAGACCGGGATACCGCGCCAGGGCCGGCCTCATCTGCGCCAGCCAGGAGTTCTGGTTGGTGGAGGTGGGGGTGGCGGAGACGACGGCGATTTTGCCGGTGGCATTCGGTACCAGCTGCGCGGCGAGCTGCGCGCAGGTCTCACCAATGAGCGCATCGGAGGAGGGCGCCAGGTGAGCGATGCGGCCCTTCGCATCGACGGCGGAATCGAAGGAGACCACCTTGATGCCGCGCTGCATGGCGCGCTGCAGCGCGGGCACCAGCGCATCCGGATCGTTGGCGGACACGGCAATGGCATCGACATGCTGGGCGATCAAGGCGTTGATCACCTCGGCCTGGCCTTCGGCCGTGGGCGTGGTAGGACCGGTGAAGATGATCTTCACATGGAGTTCGGCGGCGGCCTCATCGGCGCCCTTGTGAACGGCATCGAAAAAGCCGTTACCGAGCGATTTGGCGACGATGCCAATGCGCGTCTCGCCGGGCACGGCGCTCTTTGAACCGCAGGCTGCAAGGCCGCAGGCTGCAATAAGGGCCAGAGGAATCCAGGCAAGTGGGCGAGGGGTCTGCATTTCTTTATAGTCTCCGGTCGGAAAGTGTCCGCTCAGGCGATGGCCTCGCGGACATGGTCTTCTTTTGCCGCGGGCGCCACAATGACTTTCACGCCCGCGGCCTTGATCGCCTCGATCTCCTTTGCGCCGGCGCTGTCGTCGGTCACGAGGGTTGATACCCGATCGAGGCCCGCGACGATCATGGAGGACTGCTGGCCCAATTTGCTGCCATCGGCGAGCACGATGACTTCCTCGGCGCGCTCGAGCAGGCGGCTTTGCGCCTGCACGATGAGCGGATCGGCCTCCATGACGCCGAAGCGGTTGAGCCCAAAGCAGCCGCAGAAGAGCTTCCGTCCCCAGAAGCGGCTGATGCCGTCGTTGGGAAAGGGGCTGAGCACGATGTTCTGCTCGCGAAACACCTGGCCGCCGGGCAGGGTGATGCGGTTGCGGCTGGTGGCGAGCAGCTTGGCGGCTAATGGAAAGGAGTTCGTGAGGATGTCGAGGTCCTGATCGACCAGCCATTCGGCGAGCGCGAAGGTGGTCGTCCCGCCGCTGATGATGAGGCTGTCGCCGGGGATGATGAGCTGCGCAGCCTCGCGGGCGATGGCGCGCTTCTGGGTGACTCGGATATCCTGGCTCAGGGAAAAGGGCATGCCGACCAGGTGGGCTTCGAGGCGCGGCCGCACGGCCTCGGCGCCGCCCCGGATGCGGCGGATCTCTCCGCGCTCGCTCAAGGAATTGATGTCGCGGCGGATGGTGGCTTCGGATGCCCCGAGCCATTCGACCAGGTCGGTAACGCTCACGATCGAGCGCTCGTTCACCCGCTTCAGGATCAGCGTCTGGCGCTCTCGTTCCAGCAGGGGAGTGCTCCGGTGGCCTTGATTGGAAATGTTTGCTTATGATTGCATTTGACTGCGCCGCATGGCAAGCTTTTTAATGCCGGGATGATGGCAACCGGCTGACATGGCTCGAGCGTCCGCCCACCCGTAAGGGTCCACACCAAGCGTGGGATAATCAACAACAAGAGGATGGGTGGATGAGAATTCAACTGGTGGGTATGGCATTGACCGCGATGACGTGCTCCGCCGCCACGCTCGCCGCCGATGCAAATGCAGGCAAGAGGTTTTTCCGGGAGCAATGCAGTCTCTGTCACAGCGCGGAATTGCACGACGGGGGCGGCGCGCAAGGCCCGAGCTTGAACGGGGTATTCGGCAGACGGGCGGCGGGCAGCTCTGCATTCACGTATACGAAATCATTGACCGGGTCCAGTCTCGTTTGGGATGCGGCTACGCTCGATCGTTTTTTGACTTCGCCCACTTCAGTGGTTCCGGGCACCGCGATGGTCGTCGCGGTGCCGGGCAAGGAAGATCGCGACAATCTCATCGCCTATTTCCAGGCCGTGAAGCAGGGCCGGTTCAAGGAAACAGCGCCCGCGCCGCCTGCGATCACGCCCGAGGACGTAATGGGCTTCCTGGCGCCGTTTGGCTGCCATCCCTCTCGAGCTGAGGTGGGAAAGCAGCTGAAATTCATCAAACCAGATGGCTCCAATCTCATGGATGTGCTGGGATGTCACCCGCCTGAACGTAAAGAAGGCGCGGCGGACTGGAAGCAGGATACACCCGGCCGTGCGCACCGCATTGATCTTGCCCATCTGCCGCCGCCGTTTGCCACGCCGGCAGCGTCCAATTCCCCGAAGGTGATCGCAAAGCCTGCAGGCGCCCAACTCCTTGTGCCCCCTGGCTTCCATGTCCAGGTCTTTGCCGGCAGCGCCCAAGTGCAGGCGCCCCGCGCGATGCGAGTGGCGCCCAATGAGGATGTGTTCGTGAGCGAAACGCAAAATGGCCGGGTGAAAGTGCTGCGGCCTTCCGCTGACGGCTCGAAGGCGGCTACTGTCGCGGTGTTCGCTCAAGGGTTGTCACTGCCGTTTGGGCTGGCGTTTTATCCCAATGGAGCTGATCCGAAGTGGCTGTACGTCGCTGAAACGAATCGTGTCGTGCGTTATGCCTATCAGAGGGGAGATCGGAAAGCGCGCGGCGTGCCGGAAATCGTGGTCGCGCAACTCTCACCAGTGGGCGGGGGAGGACACACAACCCGCGATGTGGCGTTCTCCGCGGATGGTAAACGGATGTTCGTCTCGGTGGGCTCGATGTCCAACGTGGCCGAGGACATCCCTAAGAAATCCCCGCGAGACATCCAAACGTGGGAAGCCGCGCACGGGCTCGGCGCAGCCTGGGGCAATGAAGCTAACCGTGCGGATGTGCTGGTGTTCGAGGTGGGCTCCAACAAGCCGGGCAAAACTTTCGCGACCGGTATCCGCAACTGCGTGGGGCTGACCATCGAGCCCCATACCGGCGATCTGTGGTGCACGACGAACGAGCGCGACCTGCTGGGAGACGATCTCGTCCCCGACTACTCCACGCGCGTGAAAGAGGGCGGCTTCTATGGTTGGCCGTGGTATTACTTCGGCAACCACGAGGATCCGCGCCTGAAAGGCGACCGCCCCGACCTCGCCGGCAAGGCCATCGTGCCGGACGTGCCTTATCAGGCGCACTCCGCCGCGCTCAATCTGGTCTTTTATCCCGTCGTCTCCGGCCGCTCGGCGTTTCCGCAGGAATACGTCGGCGATGGATTTGCCGTGCTGCATGGCTCGTGGAATCACGCCCTTCGCACCGGACACAAAGTCGTGCGCGTGCGCATGAAGAACGGCGTGCCGACGGGGGAATACGATGATTTCATGGTGGGATTCATCGTGGATAAGCACAGCGTCTGGGGCCGTCCGGTGGGCGCGGCGGTCGCGGGCGACGGGTCGCTACTCATCAGCGATGACAGCGCGAATGCGATTTATCGCATCTCCTACGGGCGCTGAAAACGTTCAGCGACTCAGTCACCTCCGCTGTACCCATTAGTCTTACAGCCGAACTTGATCGAACTTGCGCGATTATGATTGCCTTTGACTGAATCTCATGGCAATCTAGCCTCATCCGGAGGCCCCACCATGACCACTCCTCAACCCACCCCTGACTCCTCAACCCCACTGGACAGTCTCTGGAACGACGCCGTCGCCGCCAAACTTTCCCCCGAGGAACTCCTCCTCTACCGCTCGAACCTCCTGGGTTCCGACAAGCGCATCACCAATTTCGGCGGCGGCAACACCTCCGCCAAACTTAAGGGCAAGGACCCCCTCACCGGTCAGGACGTCGAGGTCCTCTGGGTCAAAGGGTCGGGCGGGGACTTAGGCACGATGAAGCTCGATGGCTTCGCGACCCTGTACCTGGATAAATTCAAATCGCTCGAGCCCTTCTATAAGGACGTAAATAGCGACAGCGTGCTCGTTCCGCTCTATTCGCACTGCACCTTCAACCTGAACCCGCGCGCCGCCAGCATCGACACCCCCCTGCACGGCCTCGTCCGCTACGCCCATGTCGATCACATGCATCCCGACGCCGTGATCGCCATTGCCGCCGCGGCGGACAGCCGCGCGCTGACCAAGGAGATCTACGGCGATGAGATCGGCTGGCTGCCCTGGCTGCGACCGGGGTACGAGCTCGGACTTCGTTTGCGCAAATTCGTCGCGGAGAACCCCAAGGCGCGCGGCGTGATTCTCGAGGCCCACGGTCTTTTCACCTGGGGCGACAGCTCCAAGGCCTGTTACGAGAACACTCTCGACATCATCAATCGCGCCACCGCCTGGCTGGCCCGCAAGAGTGCCGGCAAGAAGCCCTTCGGCGCAATCCGCACGATCGCGCTGCCGGCTGAAAAGCGCCGCGAGATCGCCGCCACGCTGATGCCGCGCATTCGCGGCCTCATTTCCGCCCAGATTCCCAAGATCGGCCATTTCGACGACAGCGCCGCCGTGCTCGAATTCGTGGGCGGCGAGGCGCTCGAGCCACTCGCCGCGCTCGGCACTTCCTGTCCGGATCACTTCCTGCGCACCAAGATCTGGCCGCTGGTGTTGCCCTTCGATGCGGCGACGCAGAGCGCGGCTCAACTGGCCGAGGGCATCCAGTCCGCCATCGAGACCTACCGTGAGCGCTATGCGGCTTACTACGAACGCTGCAAGCGTCCCGGCTCGCCCAAAATGCGCGATGCTAATCCGGTCGTGTATCTCATTCCCGGCGTCGGGATGATCACATTCGCCGCCGACAAGGCGACGGCGCGCATCGCTGGGGAGTTCTACATCAACGCCATCAACGTGATGCGCGGCGCGGCGAGCGTCTCGACCTATCGAGGCTTACCCGAGCAGGAGGCCTTCGACATCGAGTATTGGGATCTCGAGGAGGCCAAATTGCAACGCATGCCGAAGCCTAAGGCACTGGCCGGCCGCATAGCGCTCATCACGGGCGGCGCGGGCGGCATCGGTCTTGAGACGGCACGGCGGCTGCTCGATGTGGGCGCCTGCGTGGTGCTTTGCGACATCGATCGGGAGGCGCTGGCGCAGGCTGAGGAGGGCTTGCGCAAGCGGTATTCGAAGGACGTGGTGGGCAGCGCCTGGGTGGATGTCACGCGCGAGGAGGCCGTGCACGAGGCGTTCGCGGCGACCTCCTGGATGTACGGCGGCATCGATATCTGCGTCTCCAACGCCGGCATCGCCTCGGCCTCGCCGGTGGATGAGACCTCGCTCGCGCTCTGGGAGCGCAATATGAGCATTCTTTCGACGGGCTATTTCCTCATCGCACGGCGGACTTTCCAGATCCTGAAAGCGCAGGGTATCGGCGGCTCCATCGTCTTCATCGGCTCGAAGAACGCGCTCGCGGCCTCCCCGGGCGCCGCCGCCTACTGCACGGCCAAGGCTTCGGAGCTGCACCTGGCGCGCTGCCTGGCGCTCGAGGGGGCACCGTTCGGCATCCGGGTCAACGTGGTCAATCCCGATGCGGTGCTGCGCGGCTCGCGCATCTGGCAGGGGGAGTGGGCGCAGCAGCGCGCGCAGCAGTACAAGACCACGCCGGATGAGCTCGAGGCCATTTATCGCGAGCGCAGCTTGCTCAAGCGCAGCGTTTACCCTGAAGATATCGCCGAAGCCGTGGCGTTCTTCGCGACCGATGCCTCGGCCAAGTCCACGGGGAATATCATCAACGTCGATGCCGGCAACGCGGCGGCCTTCACCCGGTGAGCGAGTCATGAAAAACAGCGTCGACCCACGCGATCGCAACTTTATCGCCCAAAGCAATGCTCCGCTGCAAGCGGTGCTCACGAGTGAGTATGATGCGCTCGGGGAGTCGCTGCAGCGGCGTGGAATCAGGATCGATGAGATCGTCCGCGCGGTCTCGGCCTTCGGTGTGGCGCTGCCGTCCTGGGGTGTGGGCACGGGCGGCACGCGCTTCGCGCGCTTTGCGGGGCCGGGCGAGCCGCGCAATGTGTTCGAGAAGCTCGAGGACTGTGCCGTCATCCACAGTCTCACCGGCGCGACTCCCAGGGTGTCGCTGCATCTGCCCTGGGATCGCACGGATGACTTCGCGGCGCTGAGGGAGAAGGCGGGCGGATTGGGGCTGGGTTTCGATGCGGTCAACTCCAACACGTTTCAGGATCAGGCGAATCAGAAGCTGTCCTACAAGTTCGGCAGCATCACGCACACCGATCCGGCGGTGCGTCGCCAAGCCATCGAGCACAATATCGATTGCATCCGCATCGGTCAGATTCTGGGCTCCAAGGCATTGACCCTGTGGATCGGCGACGGCGCAAACTTTCCGGGGCAGCAGCATCTGGTGCGCGCCTTCGAGCGCTACCTGGGCTCGGCGGCCGAGATTTACCAGGCGCTGCCCGCGGATTGGCGCCTGCTCATCGAGCACAAGATGTACGAGCCGGCCTTCTACGCCACGGTCATCCAGGACTGGGGCAGCTCACTCATGGCCGCGCAGACGCTAGGGCCGAAGGCGTTTTGTCTGGTGGATCTCGGGCATCATGCGCCGAACGTCAATATCGAGATGATTGTCGCCCGGCTCGTACACGCGCAACGCCTGGGTGGGTTCCATTTCAACGATTCGAAGTACGGCGACGACGACCTCGACACCGGCTCCATCGAACCCTACCGCCTGTTCCTGGTGTTCAACGAGCTGGTCGATGCCGAGAAGCGCAGGGTGGCGGGCTTCCAACCCGCGCACATGCTGGATCAATCACACAATGTCACCGATCCCATCGAGAGCCTCATGGGCAGCGCTATCGAGCTGCAGCGCGCCTACGCGCAGGCTCTGATCGTCGATCGCGAGGCACTGTCGGGTTATCAGCAGGACAACGATGCGCTCATGGCCACGCAGACCCTGAAACGCGCCTTCACCACCGATGTCGAGCCCATTCTGGCGCGCAGCCGTCTCGAGAAGGGCGCCGCCATCGATCCCATCGCCACCTACCGTGCGAGCGGCTATCGTGCGGGCTGTGCGGCGCGGCGTCCGGCGGTCGCGCGCGGTGGAAGCGGGATCGTGTAATCTTCGATTCGTGAAGACCATCACCAGTATCGCGGATCTGCGTACGCTTGCGCGACGGCGGGTGCCGCGCGCTATTTTCGACTACGCCGATCGCGGCTCTTACGATGAGGTGACGCTGCGGCGCAATCGCGCCGATCTCGAGGCGCTTCAGTTTCGCCAGCGTGTCATGATCGACTTGAGCCAGCTGTCGGTCGCGACCACGGTGCTGGGTGAGCCCTGGTCCATGCCCGTGGCGATCGCGCCGACGGGATTGACGGGTCTGTTTCACCGCGATGGGGAAATCCATGGTGCGCGTGCGGCCGAGAAGGCTGGTGTGCCCTTCACATTAAGCACCATGTCGATCTGCTCCATCGAGGATGTGCGCGGCGCGGTGACCAAACCCTTCTGGTTTCAGGTGTATCTGATGCGCGATCGCGGCTTCAACCAGGAGCTGATCGAGCGCGCGCGCGCCGCGCAGTGTAGCGCGCTGGTGCTGACGCTCGATCTGACGGTGCAGGGTGTGCGCCGCCGCGATATCAAAAACGGCTTGTCCATCCCGCCGCGCCTGACGCTCAAGAACGCCCTCGACATCGCCACCAAGCCTCGCTGGGCGCTGGGTGTGCTGCTGGGCAAGCGCCGCACTTTCGGCAATCTCGAGTCGCGCATGAAGGGCACCGGGGGCCTCGCCACGCTGTCGCAGTGGATCGCCTCGCAGTTCGATGTATCGCTGACCTGGAAAGATATCGAGTGGATTCGCTCGCTATGGCCGGGCAAGCTGATTCTCAAAGGCATTCTCGATGCCGAGGATGCGCGCGAGGCCATGACCACCGGGATCGATGCCATCGTCGTGTCCAATCACGGCGGCCGGCAGCTTGATGGCGCGCCATCGTCCATCTCGGTGTTGCCCGAGATCGCCGAGGTGGTAGACGGGCGCTGTGAGATCCTGTTCGACGGCGGGGTGCAGTGCGGTCAGGATGTGCTTCGGGCTCTGGCCCGTGGGGCGCGCGCCTGCCTTATCGGCAAGTCCTTTCTCTATGCGCTGGCGGCGGGCGGGGAGGCGGGGGTCAGCCTGGGCCTAGATATCCTGCGCCGGGAACTGCAGGTCAGCATGGGGCTCACCGGCGTAACGGACGTGCGGCGGGTCGACCGGGGGGTACTGCGCGGCGGCTGATCCGACATCGCTCTTTAGGATGTGCTCGGCCGTAAGCTGCAGGATCTCGGACTCGAACCGGCGCCGCGGCGTGTATCTTGAGTCAAGGCGGCCAAGCTGGCGCGATTGGCGGCGTGAGAGGTGGCTGCGGTGGACGGGGCGTTTGAACTCAGCGCGTGAACGCTCGTCGCTGCCTCGCTCAAACGCGAGGTGATGGAAGCGTTTCCATGAGAGGCTGTGCCCGCATCTGCGCGGGTGTCCTGCCCACGCGGGCTCTGAATACCGCACCCATATATTCCTGATGCTTGAAGCCCGCGCGCTCCGCGACGGTCGCGAGCGGCAGATCGGTCTTGATCAGTAATTCCCGCGCGCGCTTGATGCGTGCGGCCAGGATTTCCTGGTGGACCGAGCGCTTGAGCAGCGCACGAAAACGCCGCTGCAGCACGCTGCGGGACAACCCCACCTGTCGCGCGATCGCATCGACCCGCAGCCCCGCGTGAGCCTGCTCGCGAATGAGCCGTAATGCCGCGGCAATGCCGGGGTCGGCCACGGCGAGCGTGTCGGTTGAGAGACGCTCGATCACCTGCAGCGGTTCGATCAAAACTGGTTGTTTTGGCGGCGCGAGCCCGCGTAGCAGACTGTCGAGTATTTCCGCCGCCCGGTAACCCACCTGCGCATGGCCGGCCTCGATGCTCGAGAGGGCGGGGTGGCAGACCTCGCACAGCGGCTCATCGTTGTCGACGCCGACCGCGGCGACTTCATCCGGTACGGAAACGCCCGCGCGGCGGCAAGCTTCCAGAAATCGCGCCCCACGCTGGTCGCTGCACACCATGACGCCGACGGGCCTGGGCAGCTGCGCCACCCAACGCGCCAGGTGGTTTTCCACGCGCTCCCATGATCGCGATCCGGTCGCATCGCGGGGCACGTTATAAAGCGGCACTTCGCCCCGAATCGATGCCAGCGCCTGACAGAACCCCGCATAACGCTCATCCGACCAGTTCTCCCCCTCGACGCCGAGGAATGCGAAGTGGCGAAATCCCCGCTCGATCAAATGCCCGGCCGCCATGCGCGCGATCGCACGGTTATCGACGTGCACCAGCGGAAAGGGGAGATCGGAGACAACCCCCAGGACATCGACGACAGGAATGCCGAGGACAGCGAGCTTCCTCGCCATGCCACGCGTCTGGATGCGGGCGATGATTCCGTCGCCCTTCCAGCGGCGGAGCCACCGGGGGACGGATTCCTCCAAGCCGTGCGGCTCATGGTACAGCACGCAGGGCTCGCGCTCGCGTACGTACCGCGCCACTCCCCGCAAAATATCCCGACCGGACGCGAGGGAGGTTTCGATCAGCAGGGCCACGTGCGGCGCTTTGGCGGGCATGCTCGGATTTCTACAAGGGCTGACCGGATTTCTCATTGTCGCACGATCGACAATCCCGGAGCATAATGATCCTGAAGGGGGCTATGCAGTCGCCCCGGCTATCCATCTGATATAAAGATGTAAGACGTAAGGATCCGTGCTTGAAATCATGTCAACGACATCCCTTTCGCGCCGCCGTCTTGGCGGCCACGGCACTCTGGTCGGCGCTTGATCCCATGAATCCCGCTGCGGCTGCGAGCCCGGGTGCAGGCACTATCACCCAGGCACCGTTCGGCAAGACGCCCGACGGTACCGCGGTCTCGCTATATACCTTGCGTAACGCCCAAGGCATGGAGGCTCATATCGCGACCTACGGCGGCATCGTCACCTCGCTCACGGCGCCCGACCGGCAGGGGCAGTATTCCGATGTGGTGCTGGGTTATGATGCCCTGGCGGGTTATATCAAGAACAGTCCCTACTTTGGCGCGTTGATCGGCCGCTATGGGAACCGGATAGCCAAGGGCCGTTTCGAGCTCGATGGCGTCACCTACCGGTTGGCGACGAATAACGGACCGAATGCGCTGCATGGCGGCATCAAGGGTTTCGACAAGGTGGTGTGGACCGCGGTCAAGTCCGAAGTGAGCGCTGAGGGTCCGAGGCTGACGCTGAATTATCGCAGCGCCGATGGCGAGGAGGGGTATCCGGGAAATCTCGACGTGACGGCAATCTACACGCTGATGCAAGACAATGCCCTGCAGCTCGAGTACCGCGCCACCACCGACAAGGACACTGTGGTCAATCTCACCCAGCACTCCTATTTCAACCTGCGCGGCCACGGCGATGTGCTGGGGTCTATCGTTCAGATCCACGCCAGCCGTTTCACGCCGGTGGATGCCACGCTGATTCCGACCGGCGAGCTGCGTCCCGTGGCCGGCACGCCGTTCGATTTTCGCGCACCTACGGCAATCGGCGCGCGCATCGACGGCGAGGATGAACAATTGAAGTTCGGCAAGGGCTACGACCATAACTGGGTCATCGACGACCCCTCGGGGAAACTCAAGGTGCAGGCGAGCGTGTACGAGCCCGACACCGGCCGCGTGCTCGAAGTGCTGTCCACGGAACCGGGCTTGCAGTTCTACACCGGCAATTTCCTCGACGGGTCGATCACCGGCAAGCAGGGTGAGGTCTATGCCTTGCGCCACGGCTTCTGCATGGAGCCGCAGCATTTCCCGGATTCGCCCAACCACCGGCAGTTCCCCTCGGTGGTGCTCAAACCGGGGCAGGTCTATCGCAATACCATCGTTTACCGATTCTCCACGAAATAAGGCGGACCACCCGCGATGAACGCCGAGCTCACCGCCATCGACTGGATCATCATGGGCACGTACTTCGTGTTCGTGCTGGGCATCGGCTTCGCCTTGCGCCGTCACATGAAGACCAGCACGGACTTCTTCCTCTCCGGACGCTCAATCCCCGCCTGGGTGGCCGGTCTCGCGTTTCTCTCCGCCAATCTCGGCGCTCAGGAGGTCATCGGCATGGCCGCCTCGGGCGCCAAGTACGGCATCGCGACCAGTCATTTTTACTGGATTGGCGCCGTTCCGGCCATGGTCTTCCTCGGCGTATTCATGATGCCGTTCTACTATGGCTCGCGGGCGCGCTCGGTGCCGGAATACTTGAAGCTGCGTTTCGATGAGAAAACCCGGGCCTTCAACGCCTTCTCGTTCGCGATCATGACGGTGGTGTCCTCAGGGATCTCCATGTATGCGATGGGTCTGCTGTTGAATCTGCTGCTGGGCTGGGATTTCTCGGTCAGCGTGTGGGTGTCGGCGGCCATCGTCCTGGCGTATGTGTTCTTGGGCGGCCTCACCTCCGCTATCTACAACGAGGTGCTGCAGTTCTTTCTGATCGTCTTCGGTTTCGCTCCCCTGGTGTTCTTAGCGCTCAAGGATATTGGCGGCTGGCACGGTCTTAAGATCGGCCTCGCCCAGGTCGCGACCTCGCAGGGCTTCGCGGCAGGGGCCTGGTCGAGCTCCTGGGCGCACATGGGCGATGCGTCCGCCAATCCCATGGGCGTCGAATGGTTTGGATTGTCCATGGGCTTGGGTTTCGTGCTCGCGTTCGGCTACTGGTGCACGGATTTTTTGGTGGTGCAGCGCGCCATGGCCGCGGATTCAATGTCGGCCGCGCGGCGTACGCCTATCATCGCCGCGCTGCCCAAAATGCTGTTTCCGTTTCTCGTCATTCTGCCTGGCATGATCGCCATCGCGCTCACGTACTCGCAGGGTCACGACGGTTTCGCCCTGCCGCGCAAGAGCGATGGCACGTTCAATTACGACCTTGCGATGCCGAGCATGCTGTTCCATTACTTTCCGACGGGGATGCTCGGCCTGGGACTCACCGCGCTGCTCGCGAGTTTCATGTCCGGTATGGCGGGCAATGTCACGGCTTTCAACACCGTGTGGACCTACGACATCTATCAATCCTACATTCGCCGCGGCGCGAGCGACCGTCACTATCTGTGGGTGGGTCGCCTCACCACCGTGGTCGGCATTGCCTTGTCGGTGGCGACTGCGTATGCGGCGACTCATTTCAACAACATCATGGATATGCTGCAGCTGGTGTTCGCCTTCGTGAACGCGCCGCTCTTCGCCACCTTCCTGCTCGGCATGTTCTGGAAACGCGCCACCGGACATGGCGCGTTCGTCGGTCTCATCGGCGGCACGGCCGCCGCGGCGATCCATCATGGCCTGACGCTGTCCAAAGGGGGCGTGATCGGCCTCAAGGGCGGCTGGCTAGCGGTCACGCATGTTTACACGAGCGAGATGGCGCAGAATTTCTGGACGGCGATTTATGCGTTTTCGAGCTGCGTGTTCTTGACGGTCGTGGTGAGCCTGATGAGCCGGCCGCGCGCGGAACATGAACTCAAAGGTCTGGTGTATTCCCTGACCGAACGCATCGCCACCCGCGAGCCGCGCTGGTACCTCAGGCCGGTGACGGTGGGCGCGATCATCCTCGGCCTGACTGCGCTCCTGAACATCGTCTTCTGGTGAGGTGCCCATGGGTCTCGATATCCGCCTGCCGATCGGTCTGCTGTTCGTCGTCATCGGCGCGATGCTGGCGGGCTTCGGCTGGCTCGGTGATCGAACGGTCTACGAGCGCTCGCTGCACATCAACGTGAATCTCGAGTGGGGTCTTTTCATGGTGCTCACGGGCCTCGTTTTTCTGTGGCTCAGCCGCCGGCACACCGCCGCCATGCATCCCAGCGAGCAGAGTGTGGAAGGTCGCGCCACGGAGGCGCGCGAGCATGCCACGGGCCTCGAAGGTCCCGATCCGCAATGACGGAACCGGCATTCGAGAGGCTCTACGGCCGCCCGCCGCGCTGGATCGCGCGCGCGCCGGGACGGGTCAACCTGATCGGCGAGCACACCGACTACAACGGCGGCTTCGTGCTGCCCATGGCCATCGAGCGTTACACGCGGATCGCCGCCGCGCACAATGATTCGAGCACCGTCACGTTGCGCAGTGCGGCACTCGATGAGGCGGTCCACATCGACCTCAGCCGTCCCATCGAGAGCGAGCCCAAAGGCCACTGGGCCAATTATCCCAAAGGGGTGCTGGCCGGCTTCATCAAGGCCGGTTATGCGCCGTGCGGATTCGATGCTCTGATCGATTCGACCGTGCCGTTGGGGGGAGGTCTCTCGAGCAGCGCAGCGCTGGAGGTGGCGTTTGCGACGCTGCTCGAAGCCATCACCGGCGTGCGCCTCGATCCGCTCGACAAGGTCGCGTTGTGTCGCCAGGCCGAGCAGACTTACGCCCAAGTGCCCTGCGGCATCATGGACCAGTTCATTTGCGCGCTGGGACGGCAAAATCATCTGCTGCTGCTCGATTGCCGCTCGCAGCAGCCCGAATGGATCGAGCTCGCGGATCCCGCCGTCTCGGTGCTGATCGTGGAAACCCATGTCAAACATCGGCTGGCCGGCGGGGAATATGCCTTGCGGCGCGAACAATGCGAGAGCGCCGCGCGCGTCCTCGGTGTGTCATGTCTGCGCGATGCCAGCCGCGAGTTATTGGAACGGAATCGCGACGCTCTGGGTGAGCTCCTTTTTCGCCGCGCCCACCACATCATCACCGAGAGCATGCGCACTTTTCGGGCCTCCCGGGCCATTCACCGGCGAAACTGGCTCGAGGTGGGGCAGCTCATGTACGCCAGTCATGAGTCCCTGCGGGACGATTTCGAGGTCAGCTGCCGCGAGCTCGATACCGTCGTCGCGATCGCCCAGGCCATCGGGATTGCCGGCGGGGTTTTCGGCTGCCGCATGACCGGCGGGGGATTCGGCGGGTGCGCCGTGGCGCTGATCGAGACGGACCGTTGCGACACCATCGTCCGGGCCGTCGAGCAGCAGTACCGAGCCGTGACGGGAATCGAGCCGGGCGTGTTCGTTTCGCGGCCGGCGCAGGGGGCCGCCCTGGTCTTTGACGCCAGCGACCCTCATCGTTTGAGCGCCTGATGCTCGAGCTGCCGCATCGCCGTTTCAACGCCCTGACGGGGGAATCGGTCTCGGTATCGCCTCATCGCACTCAGCGTCCCTGGCAGGGTCGCACGGAGGCGGTTTCGTCCGCACTGCCGTCAGCCTACGATCCCCAATGCTATTTGTGCCCGGGAAACGTGCGCGCCAATGGCGAGCGCAATCCCGATTACCGCGCGACTTACGCGTTTACCAACGACTTCGCGGCCTTCCTGCCGCAGGCGACGCGGCAGGACGCGAGCTCCCATGCTCTACTGCGCGGCGAGTCCGTCGCCGGTACCTGCCGGGTGCTGTGTTTTTCGCCGCGGCACGATCTGACGCTGGCGCGCATGTCGGTGCAGCTGATCCGTCCGGTAGTGGACCTCTGGGCGGAGCAGACCGCGGAGCTGGGACAGCGCTGGCGGTGGGTGCAGGTGTTCGAGAACAAGGGTGAGATCATGGGCTGCTCCAATTCCCATCCGCATGGACAGGTATGGGCCAGCGACTTTTTGCCCAATGAGCCCGCCAAGGAGCTTTTGCGGCAGCAGGAGTGGCTCGAGCGCAATGGAACCTCGCTGCTAGTGGAATACGGCGCGCTCGAGCAGGCGCGCGGTGAGCGGTTGATCCTGGAGAATGACTCCTGGCTGGCTCTCGTGCCCTGGTGGGCGGTGTGGCCGTTTGAGGTGCTGCTCCTGCCGCGCCGCGCCGTGCGGCGCCTGCCGGAGCTGTCCGTCCTCGAACGTGACGCTCTCGCGGCCCTATTGCACGGACTGTTGGCAGGCTACGACGCCTTGTTCGATACCTCCTTCCCATATTCGATGGGCTGGCATGGGGCGCCGCACGATGAGGGCGATTACGCGGGCTGGCAGCTGCACGCGCACATCTATCCCCCGCTGCTGCGTTCGGCCACCGTGAAGAAATTCATGGTGGGGTACGAGCTTCTGGCCGAGCCGCAGCGCGACCTGACCCCGGAGCGCGCGGCGGAATGGCTGAGAAAAGCGGTTACCTGACGGCGACATTCAGCAATGAACATCCTGATCGCGCCCAATGCCTTCAAAAACAGCCTCACTGCCGATGCCGCCGCCGAGGCTATCGCGGCGGGCTTTGCGCGCAGCCGTCTGGTCTGCCGCTGCCGGTGCTTCCCCGTGGGGGACGGCGGTGACGGTACGGCGGCTTTGCTGGTGCGGCACCTCGGTGGCCGCACTCTGCCGGTCCCGGTGAGCGATCCTTTGGGGCGGCCGATCGAGGCGAAATTGGGGCTCATCGAGGACGGACGTACGGCCGTCATTGAGCTCGCGGACGCCTCCGGCCTACGCCTGCTCGGGCCGGTGGAGCTTAAGCCACTGCGCGCCACGACCTATGGGACGGGGGAACTGATCCGCCGGGCGTTGGATTTGAATGTGAAGCGCATTGTGCTGGGTGTCGGCGGTAGCGCGACGGTGGACGGGGGTTGCGGAATATTACAGGCACTGGGGGTCAGGTTTCTCGATGCGCAGCGGCAGGAGCTGACGGCGGCGCCGCGCGAGCTTGCAGCGCTCGATTCGATGGATTTAAGCGGTCTCGATGCCCGGCTCGAGGAATGCGAGCTCGTCATTTTGTGCGACGTGGACAACCCGCTGCTGGGGGAGCAGGGCGCGGCGGCGGTGTTCGGGCCGCAGAAAGGCGCGGGTGACACGGAGGTGGGTGAACTCGATGCCACGCTGGCTCGATGGGCCGCGGTGGTCGCGCGGCAGACGGGGCGGGATATCGCCCGGTTGCCGCGTGGCGGAGCGGCGGGTGGGGTGGCAGCGGGCTTGCACGGCATTCTGAGCGCGCGGCTCGCGAACGGCATTGAGTATTTCCTGGATGCCGCAGGCTTCGATGCGGCCCTGGAGAAGGCGAGCCTAGTGGTGACGGGCGAAGGCAGCATCGATGAGCAGACGCTGCAGGGCAAGGCGCCTTATGGCGTCGCGCTACGCGCTCGGGCGCGCCAAGTTCCCGTGGTGGCTGTGGCGGGCCGGGTTCCGCTGAACATGAGCGAGGCGCTGCAGGAGAGTTTCGATGTCCTGCTGGCGATCGGGAATGGACCCGAGGATTTGGCGGAGGCCATGAGCCATACCGCGCAAAATCTCGAGCGCACGGCCCGGCAGCTTGCCAACCTGCTGGCGCGGACCCCAGCTCGTCGTTAACCGCCCTGATTTGGTGCGCGGAACCGTTGTCGTGCACCATGATCGTGCATCGCCTATGATGCAAGGCATGCGGTTTATGCGATAAGCTCTTGATGAGGTGTGGAGCCTTTATTTGGCACGGCGGATGCTTGGCTCTGCCTTGGTGCGCGAAATCCGCGCCTTTCCATTACAAATCCACCGGGGAAGCATGTCTTCATCGAATGCAGCGGGCCTCTACGACCCGTCCTATGAGCGTGACAGCTGCGGTTTCGGGCTGATCGCCAGTCTGGACGATCAGCCCAGTCACTGGCTCGTCCGCACCGCGATCGTCTCGCTCAACCGGCTCACGCACCGGGGAGCCATCGCCGCCGACGGCAAGACGGGCGATGGCTGCGGACTGCTGCTCAAGAAACCCACGGAGTTCCTGACGGCGGTGGCCGCGCAGGCCGGCATCGCGCTGACGCCGCGTTTCGCCGCGGGCTGCCTCTTTCTCGATCCACATGAGCCGCAGGCAGCGCATGCCCGCGAGGAGCTTGCGCGGCAGCTCGCGCGTGAGGAGCTGGAGGTGGCCGGCTGGCGCAGCGTCCCCGTCAATGAGCAGGCCTGCGGCGCCGAGGCGCTCAAGACCCTGCCGCGTATCGAGCAGGTCTTCGTCAATTGCCGCATGGATGTGGATGAGGCGACGCTGAATCGCAAGCTGTTCCTGGCGCGGCGCCGCGCCGAGAAGGCGCTCGAGGGCAGCGATACTAAGTTCTATGTGGCCAGCCTGTCCGCGAGCACGCTGGTCTACAAGAGTATGGTGATGCCGCAGCACCTTGCGGAGTTCTATCCGGACCTGAGCGATGAGCGGCTGACCGCCTCTGTCGCGGTGTTCCACCAGCGCTTCTCCACCAACACCCTGCCGCAATGGCGCCTAGCGCATCCCTACCGCTATCTGGCGCACAACGGTGAGATCAACACCATTGCCGGCAATCGCAGCTGGGCGGTGGCGCGCGGTCCCATCCTGCGCTCCCCGCTCCTGCCGGATCTCACGGAGATCATGCCGCTGGTGTCGCTGAGCGGCTCGGACTCGCAGACGCTCGACAATATGCTCGAGGTGCTGCTGATGGGCGGGCTCGATGTGCTGCAGGCCATGCGCATGCTGATTCCCCCCGCCTGGCAGACCGTGGACGCCATCGATCCGGACCTGCGCGCCTTCTACGAGTACTATGCCGCGCACATGGAGCCCTGGGACGGCCCGGCGGGCGTTGTGCTCACCGACGGGCGCTACGCCGCCTGCACCCTGGATCGAAACGGGCTGCGGCCGGCGCGCTTTTGTGTCACCCGCAACCGGCATTTGACCGTGGCCTCCGAGGCGGGAGTGTGGGACTACGCGCCGGAGGACGTGGTGCGCAAGGGCCGTCTCGGCCCCGGCGAGATGCTGGCGCTCGATCTGTCCACGGGACAGCTGCTCGAAAGCCGCGATATCGACGCGCTGCTCAAGAGCCGCCATCCTTACAAGACCTGGCTCAAGAGGAATGTGCGCTATCTGGAGTCCGACCTGATCGATCCGCGGCTTGCGGCCGAGCCCATGGACGGGGACACTCTGGCGCTCTATCAGAAGATGTTCCACATCACGGCGGAGGAGCGCGACGAGATCATCCGCGTGCTGGCGGAGGATGAGAGCGAGGCGGTGGGCTCGATGGGCGATGACACGCCCATGCCGGTGCTATCGGAAAAAGTGCGCTCGCTGTACGACTACTTCCGCCAGCAGTTCGCGCAGGTCACCAACCCGCCCATCGACCCGCTGCGCGAGAGCCTGGTCATGTCGCAGCAGACGCAGATCGGCCCCGAGTGCAACATCTTCATGCCGGTGCCGGAGCATGCGCGGCACATCGTGATCAACTCGCCCGTGCTATCGCAGAGAAAGCTGCGCCAGCTCGTCGGCAAGGAGTTGGGCCTCGCGCACGAGTTCATCGATCTGCAGTACGGCGGCGGCGAGAGCTTGCGGGAGGCGTTGCTGCGGATCTGCCGCCAGGCCGAGGCGGCCGTGCGCGCTGGCAAGCTCATCCTTCTTTTATCGGACCGCTACCTAGTGCAGGGCAAGGTGCCAGCGCATGCGCTGCTGGCGACGGGCGCTGTCCATCACCACCTGGTGCGTGCCGGCCTGCGCTGCCGCTGCAACCTAGTGATCGAGACCGGTACGGCGCGCGATGCGCATCATTTCGCCTGCCTCATCGGCTGCGGTGCCACCGCCGTGTATCCCTACATGGCCTATCAGACGCTGTTCGACATGATGAGCCGTGGGCGCATGAAACTCGACGCGCCGACGCGGCTTGAGTTCGGGCGCAGCTACCGTCGCGGGATCAGGAAGGGCCTGTTCAAGATCATATCGAAGATGGGCATTGCCACCATCGCGAGCTATCGTAGCGCGCAGCTCTTCGAGATCGTGGGGTTGGCCGATGAGGTGGTGTCGCTGTGCTTCCCCGGCATGGTGAGCCGCATCCAGGGCGCGGGCTTCGAGGATCTCGAGGCTGATTTGCGCGAGCTCGCCGCGCGCGCCTGGGATCCCGGGCAGCCGCTTGAGCAGGGCGGGCTGCTGAAATACGTGCACGACGGCGAATACCACATGTACAACCCCGATGTGGTGCTGACGCTGCAGTCGGCCGTCATGACCGGCGACTACCAGCGCTACCAGGAGTACGCGCGTCTGGTGAACGAGCGGCCGGTGTCCTGTCTGCGCGATCTGCTGGCACTGGATTCCGATGCCCGGCCCATCGATATCGCCGAAGTGGAGCCGATCGAGGAGATCCTCAAGCGTTTCGACGGGGCGGGCATGTCGCTGGGCGCGCTCTCCCCCGAGGCTCATGAGGCGCTGGCCATCGCTCTCAACCGTCTGGGGGGACGCTCCAATTCGGGGGAGGGCGGTGAGGATCCGGCGCGCTACGGCAACGAGAGAAACTCCAAGATCAAGCAGATCGCTTCGGGGCGCTTCGGTGTCACGCCCGAGTACCTGATCAATGCCGAGGTGCTGCAGATCAAAATCGCGCAGGGCGCCAAGCCCGGCGAGGGCGGACAGCTGCCCGGCCACAAGGTGAATGAGATGATCGCGCGGCTGCGATTCGCGCGGCCGGGCGTCGGCTTGATCTCGCCGCCGCCGCATCACGACATCTACTCCATCGAGGACCTTGCGCAGCTGATTTTCGATCTGAAGCAGATCAATCCGGGCGCGCTGGTGTCCGTGAAGCTGGTCGCCGAGCCGGGTGTGGGCACGGTGGCGGCGGGCGTGGCCAAGGCCTATGCGGACCTCATCACCATCTCCGGCTACGACGGCGGCACGGGTGCGAGCCCCTTGAGCTCCATCAAGTATGCGGGCACGCCCTGGGAGCTGGGGCTGGCGGAGACTCACCAGACGCTGCGCGCCAACGACCTGCGCCACCGCGTGCGGCTGCAGACCGACGGCGGGCTCAAGACCGGTCTCGATGTGATCAAGGCGGCGCTGATCGGCGCGGAGAGCTTCGGCTTCGGCACCGCGCCCATCGTGGCGCTGGGCTGCAAGTACCTGCGCATCTGCCATCTCAACAACTGCGCCACCGGAGTGGCCACGCAGAACAAGGTGCTGCGCAGCCAGCACTTCATCGGCAAGCCGGAGATGGTCATGAACTATTTCCGTTTCGTGGCGCGGGAGTGCCGCGAGCTGATGGCTTCCTTGGGCGTGCGGCGCATGGAGGAGCTGATCGGCCGGACCGACTACCTGCGCATCCTCACGGGCGGCACCGCAAAGCAGTCCAAGCTCGACCTGCGTCCCATCCTGTCTGCCGCTGGATTGAGCGCCGGCGCCGCGCAGTTCTGTCTCGATGAGCGCAATGCGCCGTTCGACAAGGGGGAGCTGGCGGAGCGGATGCTCGAGGATTTGCGCGGGGCCATTGAGAAGAGAAGCGGCGGTACGTTTTCCTACACGGTGGCCAATTTCAACCGTTCCATCGGCGCGCGCCTGTCGGGTGAGATCGCGCGGCGTTGGGGCAACTACGGCATGGCGGACACGCCCATCGAGGTGCACCTGCGTGGCACGGCGGGACAGAGCTTCGGGGTGTGGAATGCGGGGGGGTTGCACCTGCATCTGGAGGGCGACGCCAACGACTATGTGGGCAAGGGCATGGCCGGGGGAAAGATCGTCATTCACCCGCCGCGCGGCTCGACCTTCGTCGCCCGGGATACGGTCATTATCGGCAACACCTGCCTGTACGGCGCCACCGGCGGCGAGCTTTACGCGGCGGGCCAGGCCGGCGAGCGTTTTGCGGTGCGCAATTCGGGCGCGGTGGCGGTGGTGGAAGGCGCCGGAGATCACTGCTGCGAGTACATGACGGGCGGCATGGTCTGTGTGCTCGGCCGCACCGGTCTTAATTTCGGAGCGGGGTTCACCGGCGGCTTTGCCTATGTGCTCGACCTGGAACGCGACTTCGTCGACCGCTACAACCACGAGCTCATCGACATCCACCGCATCGCCTCCGAAGGCATGGAGACGCATCTGCAGCATCTGCGCGGCCTCATCGAGCGGCATGTGAGCGAGACGGGCAGCGTCTGGGGTGAGCAGATCCTCAACGACTTCAGGAGCTTCATGGGCAAGTTCTGGCTGGTGAAGCCGAAGGCCGCGGCTATCGATGAGCTGATCGAGAGCCTGAGGCGCGCGGCATGAGCTCCTCCACGGGCAGCCGCACGCTGGCGTTCCTCGAGACTCCGAGGCGCGATTCGGACAAACTGCCGATCGAGGAGCGGGTGGTGTCGTGGCGCGAGATCTACACGCGGTCCGAGCCGGCCGCCGTGGCCGCTCAGGCGGGCCGCTGCCTCGACTGCGGCAATCCATTCTGTGAGTGGAAGTGCCCGGTGCACAACTACATTCCCAACTGGCTCAAATTGATCGAGGAGGGCAAGCTCTTCGAGGCCGCTGAGCTCTCGCACCGTACCAACTCGCTGCCGGAGATCTGCGGCCGTATCTGTCCGCAGGACCGGCTGTGCGAGGGGGCCTGCACCCTCAACGGCGAGCTGGGCGCGGTGACCATCGGCTCCATCGAGAAATACATCACCGATGAGGCGCTGAAGGCGGGCTGGCGGCCCGACATGTCGCATGTCAAGCCCACGGGGCAGCAGGTGGCGATTGTCGGCGCGGGACCTGCGGGCCTGGCCTGCGCGGATGTGCTGGTGCGCAATGGAGTGACGCCGGTGGTGTTTGACCGGCAGCCGCGCATCGGCGGTCTGCTCACCTTTGGAATTCCGCCGTTCAAGCTTGAGAAGGAGGTTGTGGAGCGCCGGCACGAGCTGCTGAAAGAGATGGGCGTGAGGTTTGTGCTGGATACCGAAGTGGGCCGGGATCTGCCACTCAAGAAGCTGCTCGATGAGTATCCGGCGGTATTCTTAGGGATGGGCGCCTATGGCGCGGTGCGCGGACAGTTTCCGGGCGAGGATCTGCCGGAGGTGTATCAGGCGCTGCCGTATTTGATCGCCAACATCAACCGACAGCTGGGACTGGAAAAGAATCCGCGGGACTTCATTGATCTCGCGGGCAAACGCGTGGTGGTGCTGGGCGGGGGCGATACGGGCATGGACTGCAACCGCACGGCCATCCGTCAGGGCGCGGCATCGGTCACCTGCACGTACCGCCGCGATGAGGAGCATATGCCGGGCTCGAAGCGGGACTACCTGAGCAGCCGGGAGGAGGGTGTGGAGTTCGAGTTCAACACTCAGCCCATTGAGATCGTCGGCGATGGAAAAGTCGAAGGCGTCAAGGTGCTTGAGACCCGCGCTGTGTCAGGCCCCGCGGCGCGCCGCGGGCGAGTCATGACTGAGACCGTTCCCGGCACGGAGCGGATCATTCCCGCCGATGCGGTAGTGGTGGCGTTTGGCTTCAGGGCCAATCCGCCGCAGTGGTTTACGGAGCACGGCATCGAGGTGCAGCCGGATGGACGGGTGCGGGTGTCGCGCTCGAAGGAACGGCCGTTCGCGACCACGCATGGCAGGGTGTTCGCCGGAGGTGACATGGTGCGCGGGGCGGACCTGGTGGTCACGGCGGTGTTCGAGGGGCGGGAGGCGGCGCGGGGGATTCTCAATCATCTGCGGCAGCCGGTTTCCTGAGGCGGACGTATCAAGCGCTTCGGATACTCCCTGCTTCGCGGCGGCAGGTCCATTTCGACAGGACAGCTACGGAGAAAAAGTCAATAACCTTGCGACGCCGCATATGTCGTATCCGGGTCTTCAGACCTTGAACCCTGCACGGTAGGGCGGGGATAAAAAGCCTATATTCAAGGCACTATGACCAGCATCACCAGTGCCGGCGCGATCCAAAGTGCCCAACTCGGCATCAGCCGGGGCCTTTCCGCCCTCGACCGCGACGCGGCCACGGTTGCCAGCGCGTCGACGGGCATCCAGCCTGCGCGGGAGCTGACCACGGCGCTAATCGATGCCTCGCAGCAGAAGCTCAATGTCGAAGCGTCGGCGAAGGCACTTTCTATCGCGAATGAAGCCATAAGTGATGCGATGGGGCGGTTGGTCGATACGCGCGCCTGATCGCCGCACTCGATTCTCCAACGACCCATTGGAGATTCCGTCGATGCGATTGCAAGATGGCTGAGGATGAACTTTCCCCGCCCTGGGGAGTTATATCCCCATGCGTCACCTTGTCCGTTCCCTTCCGATTCTCCCCGCCATCCTCTCCCTCCTCACCGCCTGCGGCGGCAGCAGCAGCGACATGCCCGCTGTCTCCCCCCAGCCCCAGCGCGGCGACCTGATCGAAAGCCCGCCCCAGAAGCTCGCCAGTTATTCGGCCGCCGACTTCGCGCCGCTGCTCGGCGCCAGCGAAACCGACAAGCTGCTGCTTCAGCTGGCCTATACGCCCAAGTGCGCCATCGATGTCCACCAGCTGAAGTACCGAACCGTGGACCCCGCCGGCAATCTCATCCCGGTTTCCGGCGCCCTGATGATCCCCAACGGCACCGACCCCTCCTGTCAGGGACCGCGACCCATCCTGCTCTACGCCCATGGCACCAGCAACGACAGCACCTTCAACATCGCCGACCTGCCGAACAATGGCGAGGGCCTGCTGGTCGCGGCCGTGTTCGCCGCGCAGGGCTACATCGTGGTCGCTCCCAACTACGCAGGCTACGACAGCTCCACCTTGGGCTACCACCCCTACCTCAACGGCGACCAGCAGTCCAAGGACATGATCGATGCGCTGACGGCGGCGCGTAGCGCGCTGCCCACTTCCACCGCGGCCAATACCACCGATAGCGGCAAGCTCTTCGTGACCGGATATTCCGAGGGGGGCTATGTGGCCATGGCCACGCATCGCGCCATGCAGGCGGCCGGCATGACAGTTACCGCCTCGGGCCCCATGTCCGGCCCCTATGCGCTGTCCGCCTTCGGCGACGCAATTTTCGAGGGGGAGGTCAGCTCCCATGCGCCGGTCAATATGGTGCTGCTGCTGAGCAGCTACCAGCATGCCTACGGCAATATCTACAACCATCCCACTGATGCTGTGGAGGCAAAATATGCGACCGGCATCGATGCGCTGCTGCCCAGCATGACGCCGGTGAGCCAGCTCGAGAGCGCCGGCAAGCTGCCGCACGACGCGCTCTTTGACTCCACCCCGCCGGATCCAGCCTTTGCCGCCATGACGCCGGCCACCACTCCGGCCACGTTGGCACCGGTATTTGCCAAGGGCTTCGGCATCGATCACCTGGTCACCAACAGTTTCAGACTGGCCTACCTGCAGGATGCGCAGGCTCATCCCGACGGCGGATTTCCCACCGTAACCGATGGACTGCCGCCTGCCAGTCCCGGCAATGCCTTGCGCCAGGCGCTGAAAACCAACGATCAGCGCAACTGGACCCCGACCGCGCCCATGCTGCTGTGCGCGGGGGATTCCGACCCCACCGTGCTCTACCTCAATACCCAGCTGATGCAGAGCTACTGGACCTCGGCATCCGCCGTGACCATCCTCGACATCGATTCGGGATCCACGAGCGGCGATCCCTATGCCACTCTCAAGACCGCGTTCACCGCCGCCAAGGATGCGGTACGACTCGCTGCCGTGACCGGCGGCGCCAGCGATGGCGGCGACAGCGCGGTGCTGGATGCCTATCATGTGGGACTGGTGTCGCCGTTCTGTTTGAGCGCGGTGAAATCATTTTTCGACACAAAATAACCACCGCCTTGTCGCTGGCCTGCCTGGCGCTGGCCGGCTGCGCCACCGTGCCCGTGGTGAGCGAGTCCCACCGTGCACATCCGAAGGCTCAGGTGCAGATCTCCGGGTCGCGCGGTCCTTTGTCGGCGCGGCAGTCGAAGGCGGTCTTGAGCCGTCTGGCCGCGCAAGCGCCCAACGCCGGCGCGCTCGAGCGCCACCTCGCCATCGAGCAGGCCGTGGCCGAAAGTCCGCTGTTCACCGGCAACCGCGTCACGATATTGCGCGACGGCACCGAGACCTTTCCCGCCATGTTCGCCGCCATCCAGGGCGCGCAGCGGTCCATCGAGCTCGAGTACTACATTTTCGAGGACGTGAGCTGCAACGGTCAGTCCTTGAGCGATTTGCTGGTGGCCAAGCGCAAGGCGGGAGTGGCGATAAATGTCATCTACGATGGCATCGGCTCGGTGTCGACACCGGCGGAGTTCTTCACCCGACTGAAGGATGCCGGCGTGCAGCTGGTGCAGTTCAATCCGCCCAATCCGCTCAAATGGCGCGGCCACTTCTCCCTCAACGACCGCGATCATCGCAAGATGCTGATCGCCGACGGCACTCTCGCCATCGTCGGTGGCGTCAACCTGAGCTCGACGTATCAGAGCGCTCCAGGCTCGGCGGGCAGCGACGAGACTACGCCGCATGAGTTTTGGCGCGACACCGATCTTCAGATCGCGGGGCCGGTGGTCAGCGAGCTGCACAAGCTTTTTCTGCAGCACTGGCGGCAGCAGACCGGGCCGCCACTGGGGACTGTCGCGACCGCGCCGCCCGGCCCGCAGGGCGATGAGGTAGTGCGCATCATCGGCAGCGCGCCCAGCAAGCTTAACGCGAGATATTACGCCACCGTCCTCTCCGCCATTCAGAATGCCGAGAGCGCGGTGTGGATGACGGCAGGCTACTTCGTTCCCACTCACCAGGAAAAAGAGGACCTGATTCGCGCGGCGCGGCGTGGCGTCGATGTGCAGCTGCTGCTGCCCTCGCACAGCGACTCCTCACCGGCGCTGGCCGTGCAGCGCTCTCACTATTCGGACCTGCTGGAAGCCGGCGTGAAAGTCTACGAGCGCGACGCAAGCATACTGCACTCGAAGACACTGACCGTGGACGGCGCGTGGTCCGTGGTCGGCTCCTCCAACTTCGATGCCCGCAGCGTGCTCTTCAACGATGAGGTGGACGCGGTGGTCGTCGGCCGGGAAACCGCTGCGCAATTGCAGCGGATATTCCAGGAGGACCTCGAGCACGCCCACCCCATCGATCTCGCCCGGTGGAAGCGCAGGCCTGTCGCGGCGAAGCTGCGCGAGCACTTCTGGCGGGTGTGGGAGAAGCTCCTTTAGATTGTCTTCCAGGCCACTTCTGAGGCGTCGCTGTCCTGGGCGTCCGAGTTGTAGGCCTTGACGGCGAAGTAGTAAGTGCCCGAGATCAGCTCCTCGATGCTGACGCTGGTCATGCCCGGATCCGGCAGTTGCAGCTGCTGGTCCATGTGGTTCGGGTCCTTGCCGTAGTACACATGAAAGCCGGCGAGATTGGTGAGCGGCGAGCCATCGACGTTCTCGGTCGGGGCGTTCCAGTGCAGGATCACCGAGCCCATTACCACCGGCTGGGTGACCGTGATCGAAAAAGCGCGCAGCGCCGTGACATGGCGGCCGTCACTGACACTGATGACGATATTGGCATAGGTTCCGGCGCTGCCCGTGTGCGGCGTTCCCGACAGCTGGCCGCTGGTGGTGCTGAAGGTCGCCCAGGCGGGCTTGCCCTGAATGGAGAAGGTGAGCGCATCGCCTTCCTGGTCGCGGTAGGTGGGCTTGAATGTATAGCTCTGCTCCACGGCGACCGAGGCGGCCGGCGTGCCCGAGATCGTGGGCGCCAGATCCGAGCGGAGCACCATGATGGAGAAGGCCGGCAGGGAGCTGCGGGTCGTGCCTGCGGCGGCGGAAATGATGATGCCGCTGGTGGTGCCCACATTGGCGTTGGTCGGCGTGCCGTAAAGGCGGCCGGTTTTCGTGTCGAACTTGAGCCAGACGGGCTTGTTCACGATCTGGAAGATGACCGTGGAGGTGGCGCCCGTCACCATCGGCACAAAGGTATAGCTGTGCGTCGCGGTGAGCGAAGTCGGCGGCTTGCCGGCGATGGCGAAAGGGGTCGCGGCGTGGCTGAGGCTGGCGGCGGCAATTGCAACCAGGGCGAGAGCGAAGGACTTAATCGATAACACGATCGGCTCCTTGATATGGCGTAAAAACGCAAAGCCACCAAGGAGCTGCCGGAAGACTTCCGCAGAGCGGGAATCACGAAGCGACGCTGTGGCGCCGCTCCGGCAACCCCGCTATCCGCACGCTTGCAGGCCAAGCGCGTGGACCGGAGGCTTTGCGTCCCCGCCTTGCGGCGGGTTTGCTATTGACGGGGCGTATTGAACTACGAGCGCGCACCTGGCGCAGTCGTGGATTGGCGCAGGCAGGCGCGGAAAAAGCGAATTCGCGGCGTGACTGCGTCACGAATCCCGGGGCGATTAGTGTCTTGTGAGGAAACGTATTGCACATAATATGTATCCCCATAGCCGGATCGGGCGAAAGCGCTGTCCTGGCGGGTTTGTGTTACGAGGACAATTTCACCACTTCCGACAGCCCGCTCTCCAGGCCGCTCGAGTTCAGCGCGGTGATCGCAAAATAAAGCTCATCGGGCGCCAGCGGCTCGACGACGTAGCGCGAGAGGCTGGGATTGTCGAGTGTCACGCGCGGCGCGAGATCGTCAGGCGATGCGCCCGAATAGATCCTGTAGCCCGCGAGATCGTCCAGGTAAGTGCCGTCGGTGTTTTCCATTGGTGGAATCCAGCTGAGCGTGACGGAGTCGCGCGGTTGCGCATTCGGGCGCTCCGATACCGAACTATCCGCGGATCCGGTCCCGGATGCGGAACCGTCGCCACAACCAAACGTCGCAGTCAGCAGACAAAAGCAAGCCATCGCGCGCCAGACATGCGCGCATGCGAATCGCAAAGCCATCCGAACCCCCGGTGCAATGCTCTATTTAAGAGCACTTTTTATAGCAGGGCGGATTTGGAGATGTAATGTTCCAAAAGGAGACAGGGGAGCGTCTGCAATGGGCGACTGGTGCGGAATGGTCACGCCTACGATGAGATGGATCTAAACGCTATCGAACGCGCTGTTGCGGATCTCGATCCGCTCGAGACAGCATGTGGAAGAGCGCTGATCGGATCGAGACAGAAACCGTTTAATTCGCCCCCTGCTGCCGCGGGTTTACGCAGGAACCCGGGTTGAAGGCACGCTCAGTTTCTTTCTTGACGGCCGCCGCCCTTTGCAAGTTGCTGCACGGCTTCGAGCGCCTTATCGACATTGTCCGCGGGAGCAAGGCCTCCCAGGACTTTCATGATCCTGCCATCCGGCCTGACAACGAAGGTCGTGCGCTCGGCGAACCCATGGCCGATCTCGATGCCGCGTGTGTCTTTCATGCCTTCCCGGGCCTCCTGCACGGACAAGCCATAGGATCTGGCGATCTCGCCATCCGCGTCGGATGCAGTTGGAAATTTGCCCGCGCAGTATTGCGGGTCGGCCGAGAAGTCGTTGAGCCGTGCGATGCTGTCGAGGGATACGCCGATAATGGTCGCACCGGCAGCCGCGAATTTCTCGCTGTTGACGGCGAAGGCATGTGCCTGGATGTTGCAGCCTCCCGTATAGGCCGACGGATAGAAATACACCACCACGGGACCTTTCTTCAGCGCGTCCCGCAGGGAGAACGTGAAGGTCTTGCCGGCGAGCGAGGCCGGTGCGCGGAAGTCGGGAGCCACATCGTTCGCCTGCAAGGCCGCGAATGCAGGCAGCACGAGCATGCTCGAAAGACAAGCCAGTAGGAAACGCTTCATATGAGACACCTCCGCAGCTCAATGCCGCGCGTTCGCTTCAGCATACAGCGTGGAGGAGGGGTACGGAACTCCCTGCCCAGACTCGGGTCAATCCCAACCACCGTTTTCTGGAGGTCTTCGGTATGAAAACACTCTTCGCGATCTCACTGGTTGCGCTTATCTTCGTTTTGGCCCTGCCGACCGCTCGTAGCGCCTTAGGCTTGGAACACCCTCCCGGAGTCGCTGCGCAAGCCTGGATTCCGATGGGAGAGTCCGCCGGTTTCGTGGTGACTGGGAGTACGATGCCCCGGGGTGTGAGTCCACAGCGCGATCGGACCATGGGGGTGGCGCAGCCGGCCCTCAGGGGATACTTCGCCGTGAAGCGCGGTAACGCCTGGTATCGCATCGACACGATCCCCGAAGCGGGAATTGCGCCGACGGCAAATTAGGGCGAAGAGCTCACGGACATCATGGCCCCTGCAGCCTACGCATTGAAGGGGCAATCATCGGATCTCGAGAGACCGAAGGACAGGTACGTGCGCAACCACGTATCGGTTAAACGCCCCATCCCTCGGCCTCTCGTGGGGCCGACTTTACCGCTGCAGGGGCTTCCGGGGAAAGGATCCGGTGTCCGCAACTTCAGGCACCCCGTCGTTCCGTACCAAGTTGCCTGAGCGATCCCAAGCAACCCATGCTGTCATGCCGCGCGGTCGGGCACCCAGCCCCCGTTATGCGCCACGACGGGCTCGGGCCGTGCTGGAGCACATGCGTGCTGCGCTTTGGCAACGCGCGCCGGCTCTGCGCCGGAGCGGATCAAATGCTGGTGGTATTCCAAATTCTCGATGTCGGCGGCCTCGTGCGCTTCCGCCCACCGCCTCAGGATGGGGCGAAGACCATTCATCGCCTCATCGGCCGCGATCGCGAGCAGCAGCAGGGTGGTTGCGGTCACGCTCACCAAAAACAGGAAGGTCGCCATGTCTTTACTCCTTTGCAAAACTCAATTCCCGCGCACCCGCGAGCACAGGCAGCACGGACATACTGCCCGCCCGCGATGTCGCGGGCATGACAGCCGGATGAAATGATCGTTGAGCGTCGGACCGGTGCGCGATTCAAAGCCACGTGCGCGGCCGGACGCCGCCTCAGGTCAGCTGCGCATCTCGCAGCGGCACGTACGGAATGACTCCTGCACGGCCTGCGCCAGCTATGAGATGCGAATGGTGATTTTCAAGATGCTCATGACTCTTGCCTCCATGCCAACTGAATGCGGACTATACGAAGTTTCCATGAGAGTGTGAAGTCCCTTGACGCACTTCTTGTCTTTTCAATACCGCATTGTGACCACCAGGGCTTGCTGCCTTGCGATCAGTGTTGCCGTGCGGCGACGAGCGACAGAACTCAATGTCCGACACGGATGGCGCTTCCAATCCAGCGGCTGGCAGAGGGAACGGGAACGTGAAGAAGGGTTTGGCGAGGGACGAGACGAGCTTTGTTGAGGGGCGGTGGAGTGTTGAGTCCGACGCTGCGATGAACGTCGAGCCGTCCCTAACCGGAGACGACGCCGCACATCCGTGTGCGGCTCGCTGCCGCGCGAGGCATCAGGGCTTACCGCTACTCCGCCCCTTATCGATGGAGCGGACTACTAGGTGTGCTGGCGTTTGCTGACGCAAGGCCCCGCAACGCCTCGACGATCGATTATCAGGAGAAGGTCGTGAGCCCCGCATGACCCAGGCCCGTGTGGACTTGCATTTTGGAAATCACCGATCTATATTGATCGATATATGGCAAAGGGCAAGGCCAGATCGGCAAAATCACCGCAGCGCAAAAAGCATCGCAAGATCCTCAGCGAGGGTCGAAAGCGTGTGCTGGTGGTGCTATTTATTCCAAGCGTCGAGCGGGATGGCAAGACTGCTGTCGACCAGGAACATTGGACGGGCGCGGCCCTTGAGATGCTCGGGCGGGTCTTTGGCGGTGCGACAGCCTACCCCAAGGCCAGGGGAATCTGGCGTGATGATGAGCGCGAAGGGGCGCTGATTCAGGATGAACCGATCGTCATGCACTGCTATACGACTCCGGCCGATATTCAGAACGAACATAACCTGGCTCAACTGGGTCGTTTCTGCAGAAGGATGGGGCGCGAGGCGCATCAAGGAGAGATTGGTTTGGTGGTGGGCGATGAGTACTTCGCCATTCGTGATTACTCGGAAGGAGAATGACGATGAGACCTCAGCTGGACATGGATAAGATTGCCAAGGGACTGAGTGCCGAGCGCCGTGGAAAAGTCACTGCCGCCGGTGGCTACTTTGGAGCCCTGCAGTTGTTGGCAGACATCAAGGCGCGATTGGCTATCCCCCCGGGTGGCGGACGAGCGACGGACCCACATTGGACCGAGCGGCGGCTGGTGCCATTTGCCCCTCAAACCCTAAGACGTCTGGAAAGACTTTCCTGCCGGATTCGCGAACAGGGGGGAACCAATATCCAGCCGATGCAGCTTGCGGGTTTATTGCTCGAGAGAGCCAGCGAACAATTAAATGCTGCGGAAGCCCGGCAGCTCCTTCAACGGGCCCGTTGAACGAAAGCTTCGCAAGCCTTAAGCAAGGTGATGTCATCAAGGTTCCGTTTCCTTATACCGACAAGGCGGCATGGACTAGGGATGCATGGCACGAAGAAAAGAATCAGGGCCGGTTGAAACTTCCCCCGATTCAGACGATCCACAGCTGATCAGGCAGCTTTGGTTAGGGGGTCTGTCCGTTGACACACTCGCCGAGAAGTTTGAGCGTGCCCGTGAAAGCATTTGGGCCGTGTTGGAAGGCGAACGGACAGTTGAAAATGACAAACGGTCCGGCGGCTTCGACTGCTCATTTTGCAATCAATCACAAACCAAAGTCGGATTTCTGATCGCAGGACCTCGTGGGTCGGTTTGCGACGATTGCCTGGGGGCTGTCCTCGAAATTTTGAAAGAATCGAGACCGGAGTGGGTTCGCACTCAAATCGGCCGTTCCACTCCGCCATAAGAGCCGACGGAAAAGTATACTTTACGTTCCAAGCGGAAAAGAACGACTAATGCATCTGTTCCAACGCCGTCTCCAGCGGAACAACCAGTGTTTTGACGTCGATCTGCACCCTTCCGCTTTCGAGTAACCGGGACTTCAGGTCGAATTTCTCCTGAAGATCTTCCGGCGCTTCGCATAACCTGACCCAGATATACATCGCGGCCCTTACACCACATATCATGGTGTACACCATATCACATGGTTTATTGATCCACCACGCCCCCTTGAATAACGTGTCCGTCTGTCGACTGGGGAGTCACCTTGCGGACCGTTACCACAAGCCTTCTGGATGAGGTCCGGGAGGCCAAAGGGATTGGCTCAGACTATGCGCTCGCGAAGCTTTTGGCCGTGCGGCAGCAGACCATCAGCAATTATCGCGGCGGCCGTACGCAGATGAGCGACGAAATTGTGTTGCGGGTGGCCCGGATGATGGGCCGTCCCGCTGCGCCGCTGTTTGCCCAGTTGGCTGCCGAACGAGCGAAACACCCTGACGTGGCAAAGGTTTGGCGCGAGGCGGCGAAAGCGCTGGATAAGCGGACTCACCAAGCGCCATCGGGAAAAGTCTAACGCAAATGGTCAGCAAGATCGCCTAAGGTTCGCAAGCGCCTTACATGGACATTTCCCTGCGTATCCGTCACCCCTCGATCGACCCGGCCGAGATTTCCGAGGCGCTGGGCCTCAAGCCACGGCATTCCTTCAAAGCCGGCGAAGTCCGTGAAGCTTCGAGCGGTGGCAGTGCGGGCCGTCACGGACAGACTTACTGGCTGGCACCGCTTGAATGGCCATCGTCTGCAAGTCTGATCGAGCCCTCATTTCTCGAAGCGACCCAGGCGCGCCATCCCGAGCGTGACATCAAGGGATTGGCGGAGAAGATCCGCTCCGCCAGAAAGACTTCGCTCGATTCCAGTGTGGAGACTGCTTTGTTCGTGGCATTGGCGCAGCTCAATCTGCGAGCTGCGTTTTTGCAGCAGCTGCTAGGCGAGGGCGGGGCTGTTTCGCTCCTGATCGTGCTGCCGCCGCAGTCCCAGGATGGTTTCAAGATTCCACTGGCTCTCAGCAGGCTGGTCGTGAAGCTTGGAATCGATCTGGAGTTCGAGGTCGCCGAAGAGTAGCGGCTTTAGGCAGAGCTCGACACCGATCCTTACCATATCGCTTGGAGAAGTTCGGGATTCGCGTGGATGCGTGAATCCGCCGCCGCTCCCCGGCCGCGACGGCGTTTCGAGCGACGCATCGCGGCACTGCTTGCAACACCCTGCATGAGCAACGGCTGCGGGCGACGGAGGCCACGGCCCTGCTCGACAAGCTCATCAGCGCCATCGACGTCGCGATCCTCGCTTTCGATGGAGAGGGGCGCCTGCGTCTGCTCAACCC
>Ga0070667_100000121_pt1 | contig 99841 bp, 89 predicted proteins | sample KBSS33metaG_FD_64659 | JGI IMG/M metagenome (GOLD analysis project Ga0070667, IMG submission 64659) | Switchgrass rhizosphere microbial communities from Kellogg Biological Station, Michigan, USA - KBS S3-3 metaG | ecosystem: Host-associated > Plants > Roots > Rhizosphere > Soil ...
TCCGCGTTGTTGCTCGACGGATTCTGCTGAACGCCGGCCGGCAACGCTTCGGTCGCCGTGTTGACCAGATCGCCGGTCGCCGTCGCCGCGATCTGCGCGTCGATCACGTAGGTCGCCACACCGCCCGCGGCCAGCGTGACCGTCGTCGCCACGTTGCCGCTGCCGCTCGCCACGTCGCATGCGCTCGCCGGCGTTCCTGCGCCCGGCGTCGTGATAGAACAGCTCCACGCTCCGAACGTGATGCCCGCCGGCGCGCTGTCCTGCACCGTAGCGCTCGCCACCCCAGCCGGACCGTAGTTCGTCACCACGACCGTGTACGTCGCCGCACTCGAAGTCCCCGGCTGGTACGTCGACGGCGTCACCGCCTTCGAGATGCCAAGGTCGGCAATGCTCGCACCGACGGTCGCGATCGCGCTGTCCGGGTCGTTGTTCGCCGGATCCTGATTGGCCCAGATCGGCAATTGTTCGACCACGCTGTTCACGACGTCGCCGCTCGTGCCTGCGGCGATCGTCGCATGCACGGTAATCGTGGCCACGCCGCCGGCGCCGAGGTCGAGCGTCAGGTCGACATCGCCCGTACCGGTCGAGGCGGAACAGCCACTGACCACATCCGCAGCTCCAGGCGCCGTGATATCGCACGTCCAATCGGAAAAGGTCAGACCTGCCACTTCCGAATCGAGCAGCGGCGCTCCGACGACGCTTTCCGGACCGTTGTTGGTGACCACGATCGTGTAGGTGACGATCGTGTCGACCGACGGGTCGTACGCGGTCACGTCGGCCGTCTTGGTGATGCCGAGATCGGTCACTCCTGCGCTGCGTCGCGCGCTGAAGTTGTAGAGAACGCCGTGCTGGCCGATACCGAGCGGAATATTCGTCATCTGATAGTTGCCCGCCTGGCTGCCGCCGACCGAACCGACCGAGGAAGTCCCCGGCGAGAATGTCGCCGGCAATGCCGTCGTCAAAGTGTAGTTGCCAGGGAAAAGGCCGATGAATTGGTAACTGCCGTCGGTCGACGTCGTCGTCGTCGCACTGACGGTCTGATCGTCGGGCGTTCCGGCGATGCCGTCCGGACCGAAACTGACGCCGCCGAGCACGATCGTCTGGCCGGGCAGGGGCAGGTCTCCGGCGGCGACGTTGTAGATACCGTCGGCGTCGACATCGAAATAGAAGACACCTGCCAGCGATCCGAGATCGACCTGCGTCGTCGCCGACGAGCTGCGCAGGAGGCCGACGTAGGTCTCGCTGCGCCCGGCGATCGTGTTCGAGTAAGTATCGCCGACGGCGTTGCCGACCGGCAGCACGGACATGGTCGTCGAATACGCCTGATTGAGCTCGAGCGTGCCGCCGATCGCGCGCAGTCGAACGGCTGTGACCTCGGCGAGCGTCGCCGGACAACCCGGCGTGCCGAGCGCAGCCTCGAGGCACCAGATAGGAGTGACGTTGCCGCCCGGCATCGTGTTGGACGGATCGTTCGCATCGGTTTGCAATGTGGCCGGGGGCGCGCTCGTGTAGTACACCAGCAGATTCGTGACGGCCGGGGCGAGAGGCTGCACGGGCGCTGCGAGCTGCAAGGTGCCGCCAAACGACGAAGCCGGATCGCGCGACAGCGGCGGGTTGCCATCTCCGTTGAAGGGAAGAATGTCGATGAAATCAGGATCGGTCGCTGCCTGCCCGATGCCGCCCACGCGGATCTGATAGTCGAAGGCCGTGCCCGGCAACACTTTGTCGGGCGCCACCTTTTCCATCACGAGCTGGATGAGGTTGTGCGCAGTGAACACGCTGGAACTGCTCGAGGAAGCATCCGGCGTCGTCGCGTTCTCCAGGTAGCTGGCATCGCTCAGGGTGTTCGTTTCCTGCGTACCTTCCGACGTCAACAGGCTGATGTGGGCGCGGAAGGAAATCTGCGGGAACCCGTTGCTATTTTGCGGCGTCCCCGGAGTGACGGGATCGAACGTCCAGACCAGTCGCGTCCGCCCCGGAGCCGGCGTGTCCGCCTGCACGGTCGGCTCCAGCGGCTGACCGCCGAATGTCCCGAACCCGGGAACGTAGGTCAGGTCCGGCGGAAGATCGTCGGTGATGACCAAGCGATGATCGGCCGGCGTGAACTGCGTGTAGTACGACGTATTGATGTAGTAGGTGACGTCCGTCCCTGCGTAGTACTGCTCGGTCGGATCGGTCGGTACCGGCACCGAATACTTGTAGCCGTACAGGTTGGGATTCGTGATGACCGGGCACACACGCAGGTTGTACCCGCTCAGATTGTCGGAAATGACCGTACTGCCACTGGTGACGTACGCGTGTCCGTAATCGGGAATGATGTCGCAACTCGCCGGAATCGGCTGCCTCTGATTGGGGCCGAATGCGTAATCCGTGTTTGCGACGAAATCGATGATCAGGTAAGCGTACTGGCCCGGCTGTATCTGCGCACCGCCCGGCGCCAGCGTCGTCGCACGCACCGCCGCGATAGCCGCGTTCCCTTCCGGAAATGCGGCCTGTACGTCGGCCACAGTGTCGTACCACGTGAATTGCGCGGCGTCCCTGCAATCGGCTGCGGTCATGTCGCCCGTGGTGTAAACGGGCTGCGTGTCGTTCCAATAGAGCTGCACGCCCGTGCGCACGCCGAACTGGACTCCATAGGCCGACGCATATTGACCGCCTGACAGCATCTGCGCGCCTTGTACGGTGTGGCGCGTGTTGTCGACGATGTCGCACATCGTATCGTCGAGCGGTACGGTCCCGTTATTGACCGTATATATGTAGTCCGAATAGGAAGATCCAACCTCGGTGGCATACAGGCCCACTGATGGGTCATAAATGACGTCGCCGGTATACAGATATTTTCCGGTATACGCGGAAGGCGAAATGTTGACGTAGCGATAATTGCAATTATCGGTCCCATCCGGATCGACAGAAGCGGGATCCGAAGGATCCGAAAATGCGATACCTCCGAGCGAGGCATCGGGCTTCAAGCAATTGACGATCGGATTGCTGCCCTGCACGGGCGAGTCGGGATTTCCGCCGACGACGGAACCCGGTACCGCCGGCATCCAGAGATAAAGAATCTTCGTCGCGATGTATACCCGCTGATTCGACGTATAGATCGGATCGTTCGGATAGTTCGGCGGCTGCAAAACAGGGTTGTCGAGCGCAACCTCGATCGTACCTACGTCGCCGGTCTGGCTCGCGGTGCAAGTGCCGCCGTAGATGCCCTGCTGGTTTCCTGGCGACAAGGCGGGGGTACCGAGGTCCTGGGGCGAATAGGACGGGTAGTAATACATATTGTAGAGCGGCGTGAAGCAGTTGTAGGGCGCATACGGCCCCCAGGTCACCAGGCGCGCTCCGTAGGTATTTCCCTGCAACGAATCATTGAAAGTGAAATGCGTCCCGCTCAGGCCGCCGAATCCGCGGGGCTGCGTACCGACGGAAGGATCGAGCTGGTAATAGACGGCGAACGGGAACTCGACGAAGATCCCGTCTTCGCCGTTCGGGCCGGAGCCCGCCTGGAATCCGCTGGACAGCTGCACGCTCGGATCTTCGCGAATCGGCTGCGGATTGTAGTTCCCCGCGTAGGGTCTGTTGAGGCTGTTGTCGTCACCCGACTTGAAGACGTTCGTCGGCGGGCGGCAGGACGTCACGGTGGCGGTCGCCGCGGGGACGGACGGGCGTGCCGGCGTCTGCGAGGATTGCATCTGACCGGCCGGCGAAGGCAGCGCGGTGCCGTCCGCGAGCGGCGCGAGCACCTGTACCCCGAGGACCAGCTTGGCATTCTTGGACGAATTCGCCGGGACGTCCGGAAGAACGCAGGTCACGACCTGGAGGTCCGGATCCTGCGTCTGGCACTGCCCCGGCAAAGCGGCCCAGCGCCCGAGGAACGATCCGTCGGCGGCGGCAGGAAGGGTCAGCGTGAAATTGATATTCGTTTCGTCGACGCTCGGCGGCGCGTTGACGGTGTACTCCACTTCATAATGCGTGAGGTCATTATTGAGTACGGTCAGATCCGTTGGGCTCGGATCGCCGCAATAGCCGCCAGGATTCGAAGGATCCTGAGTAACGACGACCGGCCAACCTCCCACGTTGTTCGGCATTCCGGTCGACGCCAGCGTCGTGCCCGTGCGCAAGGTGAAATTATCCACGCTTGCCCGCGCCGGCAACGCAATCGACGCTGCCAGAATTGCGGCGGCAGCCGCCGCGATGGCCTTGATAATCATATTGTAGCCCCAGTTTGAATGTTCGGCAGACCAATAAAGACGGCGATTTTTAGCCGTCACTGCCGCGCGTTGGCTCCATGCCCCTTTGAAAACACGCACATTATTAATAATAGCTGACTTGCCGACATTACATTGTGGCTAATTGTTAATCCGTGTTAATAATTGGATCGTAGGCCCAGCCTGATGACCGCCTTGCATCCATGGCATACAAATCGCAGCGAGCTACTTGCATCGGCGGCGACCCATACGGCATGAAGGGGCGAGAACCGTGTTCGCGAGCCGACGCACGTCGGGCGTCTTTTCCAACGCCGGTGCCCGACATGCCGCATGACGATCTTCATGGGGCATAGGGAATCGTTGCGGGCCGAAGCACGCGTGCAGCGCCGATCGGGTGAAGCCGCAGTCGCCGCATCCCCGGAGCGACCGACTCCGCCGAGCAGCCAGCGGCCGTGCGTACACGCGTCCCGTGCCCCCGCGGCAGGACGCGGCCTGTTGCACGTGGGATCGCCGCCTGCCCGTTCCGGCTGGTCTTGTCCACCGACCGGGACTCGAGGGCGATGGATGCGCCAAGAGCAGCCGCCAGGCCAGTCGAGCGCCCCTTCGCGACGCAATCGCCGGCAACGCCCCCCGGCCTTGCATTGAGGCCGCTTGCGTGCATCGGCTATCCTGCCGCGCGATCCGCGGCGCCCTGTCCGCAGCAGTCCGAGGTGCCGTTGAGTCCCGTCCCGCCGCCGTTCGTGGTCCGCAAGTCGTTCTGGCGTGCGCTCGGTTTGACCTTGCTGGTCGCCCTGCTCAACGTGGCGCTGTGGGGGTACGTCAACCGCCCCGTGCAGATCGCCGACTGGCACGGCGAGATCGGCGGCTTCGCGTTCAACCCGTTCCAGCGCTACCAGGATCCGATCCGGCAGAGCTTCCCGAGCGAGTCGGACATCGACGGCGATATCCGACTGCTGTCGCGCTACTCCAAGCGGCTGCGCACGTATTCGTCGTTGGAAAACCCGCAGATCCCGCGTCTGGCGGCCTTCTACGGCGTGCGCGTGATGGCCGGCGCCTGGATCGAGGGCCGCGCCGAACGCAACGAGAACGAGCTGCGCGCGCTGATCGCGCTCAGCCGGAAGAACAGCAACATCGATCGCGCGATCGTCGGCAACGAGGCGATCCTGCGCGGCGACCTCAGCGTCAGGGACCTGATCGGCTACATCGATCGCGCGCGCGCGCAGCTGAAGATTCCGGTGTCCACCGCCGAGCCGCTCGACACCTGGCAACGCAATCCCGAGCTGATCCGCCACGTCGACTTCGTCACCGTGCACATCCTGCCCTACTGGGAACGCGTGCCGCGCAAGGACGCCATCGGCTTCGTGCTCGGCCAGCTGAAGTCGCTGCGCGAGATCGTCGACAAGGTCTCGCCCGGCAAACCCATCGTGATCGGCGAGATCGGCTGGCCGTCGAACGGCGACCGCAAGGAATACGCGCAGCCTTCGCTCGCCGACGAGGCGCATTTCCTGCGCGACTGGTTCAACGTGGCGCAGCGCGAGAAGATCGACTACTACGTGATGGAGGCGATCGACCAGCCTTGGAAAGAACAGCTCAGCGGCCGCGTCGAAGCCTACTGGGGCGTGTTCAACGCCAATCGCCAGCAGAAGTTCTCGTTCGAAGGCACCGTCATCGAAGACCCGATCTGGCCGTGGAAGGCCGGTCTCGCCTCGCTGCTCGCGCTGCTGCCGATGTTCTGGTTCGCGCGGCATTTCATCCGCTTCCGCGCGATGGGCTTGGCGTTCTTCCTGGTGCTGATCCAGCTCTCCGCATCGATCCTGGTGTGGATGGCGACGCTGCCGTACGACTTCTACCTCGATCCCTTCGACTGGGCGATGCTGGTCCTGCTGTTCCCGGCCCAGCTGGCGATCATCCTGATCCTGCTGATCAACGGCTTCGAGTTCACCGAGGTGCTGTGGCGGCCGCGATGGCTGCGCGAGTTCCGCATGCTGCCGCCGGACGAGCCGGCGCAGCAGCCGTTCGTGTCGGTGCACCTGGCCTGCTACAACGAGCCTCCGGAGATGGTGATCCTGACGCTCGATTCGCTCGCCGCGCTCGACTACGAGAACTACGAAGTGCTCGTCATCGACAACAACACCAAGCGCGAGGAAGTGTGGAAGCCGGTCGAGGCGCACTGCGCCAAGCTCGGCGCGAGGTTCCGCTTCTTCCATCTCGACCCGTGGCCGGGATTCAAGGCCGGCGCGCTGAACTACGGCCTCGAGCAGACCGATGCGCGCGCCGAGATCGTCGCCGTCGTCGATGCCGACTACGAAGTGCGGCGCGACTGGCTGTCGGCACTGACCGGCTATTTCCACGACCCCAAGGTGTGCGTCGTGCAGTGCCCGCAAGCGCATCGCGACTACGAGCACAACGCGTTCCGCCGCATGACGAACTGGGAGTACGACGGCTTCTTCCGCATCGGCATGCATCATCGCAACGAGCGCAACGCGATCATCCAGCACGGCACGATGACGATGGTGCGCAAGACCGCGCTGGTCGACACCGGCAAGTGGTCGGAATGGACGATCTGCGAGGACGCCGAGCTCGGCCTGCGCCTGATGCGCGAGGGGCTGGACCTCGTCTACGTCGACGAGATCATGGGCCGCGGCCTGACGCCCGCCGACTTCACCGCGTACAAGTCGCAGCGCTACCGCTGGGCGTTCGGCGCGATGCAGATCATGAAGGCGCGCTGGAACTGGATGACCTCCAAGGCGAGCACGCTGACGCGCGGCCAGCGCTTCCACTTCCTGACCGGCTGGTTCTCCTGGTTCGGCGACGCGCTGCACCTCGCGTTCACGCTGATGGCGATGCTGTGGACGCTCGGCATGGTGCTGGCGCCGCAATACTTCACGCTGCCGATGTACCTCTTCCTGGTGCCGCTGATCGGCTTCTTCCTGTTCAAGGCCGCGTTCGGGATCATCCTCTATCGCGTGCGCGTGCCGTGCTCGTGGAAGGACACGATCGCCGCGTCCGTCGCCAGCATGAGCCTCAGCCACGCGATCGCGCGCGGCATCTATCTCGGCCTCTGGCGCAAGAAAGGCGAGTTCGTGCGCACCGCCAAGAGCCGCCGCATCGGCAAGAAACCGAACGCGTTCGCTTCGGTCAGCGAGGAACTGCTGCTGTTCCTCGCCATCGCCGCCTGCGTTGTCGGCATGATCAACTCGATCGGCATCAACTATGTCGAGGGCAAGCTGTGGATCGCGATTCTGGCGGCGCAGGCGATTCCGTACGGATCGGCGCTGATCGGCGCGTGGGTCGCGCATCGGTCGGGGGATGCGGTGGGATAATGCCGGGATGGTCGCGGCTGTTGCGCCATCCCTGCTGCGGTCTGCCGTTGAACGACATCGCGCGACGATCCGGTTGTTCGATCGAGTGGGTCCTTTGATGTACGCCATCGACAGCAAAGACACCGTTGCCGAACGAACCGATCTTCCGCAGTCGTCGATCGGGGCTCCATGCCCGGTCGTGCTTTCGGGTGAACATTTCCTCCATCTGGCCTATTACCTTGAAGAGCCTGGAGAAGCCCTGGATGGCTGGCATGTCCGCGTGGTCGGCGAGCATTCGATAGGCGAGCCTTGCGCCCTCGTGCGCTTCACGCGTTCCGCAGCCCACATGTTCGGCCCACCCAACGACGAATCATTCGCAGGGCATCCATTGGCGGAACGCGGACTGGTGCCCTACGCAGTGTTCGAGGTCAACGATTCTTCCTGGGTGCGAAAACTCGAACGTATGAACTCGGTCCATCCGCACCATCGATCCGAACGGTTTGCGAAGTACAAACATTTCGTCTTCGCGTTCCATGACAGCGTGTTCGAATGCGTCGCCGAGAGCTTCGATTTTTCCGTCCATCGTGGCGCCGTCTCGGACGTTTTGCGCGCTTCGTGGCCGCAGGGCTGAGCTTCCCGTCGAAGAACGACCCCACGGTGGCTTCGTCGTCGGTTGCCGCCGCGCGTGCCGAAAGCGGAAAGCTGCTGAATAAACGTCTTCTCGATCCCGAGCCGGGCAACGAACGCCGGAACCTTGTTTGTCAATATTTCTTACGGGTACGTGGGCGCGCTTGACGCAGGGCAACCACAGCCCAACGATCACTGCCGCCGCTCCAGGATGGAACTGCGCATCCAGAAGGAGCCTCTCGAGCAAAGGGAATTCCCATGAGCAGCTCCATCTGTCCGCACTGTCACACCAGCGTTCCTCTTGGCGCCAGCGTTTGCACAGGCTGCCAGGCGGAGGTCGAGTACGGCACGCCTTCGGGCGCTAAAATATTGGTTCTGATCATCGCGGGCTTCGTCGGATACTCCGCGGGGCATGCAAGTTATTCAGCGGTCGGCTGGCTGGTCTTCGGTGCGCTGGCCGGCGCTGGGATGTATGCCTGTTCCAACCTGTTCAAAAATCGCATCAATTTCAAGCGCGTCTACCGAACGCGACGCTGACGACGAGAAGCGACTGCAGTGAGTCCAGGCAACACCGCAAAAGATGACCCACGCAGCTCGGCCATGATCAGCCGCGTACGCCGATGGCTCGACCGTCGGCGCTCATTGAAGGAAGCGACACGTCGGATCACGGAACAAAAAACCGCGGCCATCGAGAAGGCCATCGCCGAGTTCCGGCGCAGGCACGCGATCGATCCGATGGGTGCGCATGTTCTGACGCTCGATGCGGACACGACGATCGTGCGCGTGATGTACCTGACGAATCGCCGGCCGCCCGACCGCGCCTGGTACGCGGTTTCCCATCGCGACAACGACGTCCGCGAACTGTCGTCCGCAGACGTCGAACGCTGGGAAACGAAGTGGCGGTGAGGCTGGGATTCGGGATTGGAGATTCGGCAAGAGGCGCCGGGATTCGGGATTGGAGATTCGGGATTCGGCAAAGCGCCAGGTTCTTCGGACCGAGAAAGCATAGGATGCGGAGTCAGGAGTCAGGTGAGTCGTACCGCCCCTCCGCCCTTCCGAATCCCGAATCCCCAATCCCGAATCCCCGCTTCCCAGCTACTCCTGCGGCGCCACGTCGAGGTAGGCGCCCGCCGCGGCGACCGTCGCCCACAGCTCGGACGAAAGCGCGAACGACTTGTCGAACAGGCCCTCCGCGGTCGCGCGATCGCCGTTGATCAGGTAGTACGCGCCGATTTCCGCGATCTCGGTCTTGTCCTTCGGATTCTCGGCGACGTAGTGGTCGAACAACGGCTTCGCCTTGGGCCACTCGCCGGCTTCGCAATACACGCGCGCAATGCGGAACTCGTCGCTGGCGGCGTGCTTGGTCGAGAGGATGCCGTCGAATACGGCCTGCCCGTCGGCCTTCATGCCGCCGAGGTACTGGATGCGGCCGATCGCGATACGTTCCCAGCTGCCGTCGCCGGCCTGCACGCGCGCGGCTTCGAGCAGCGATCGTGCGGCGTCCTGCTTGGACTTGCCGTGGTACAGCGAAGGATCGAGCTTCTGCGACGCATAGCCGACGGCGATCCCGAAGAAGAACAACACGCTCCCTGCCACCGCGAAACGAATTTTCATCCCCGACCCCTTGTGTGATGTCGGGCGAGCATATCCGGTCGGGCGCGGCAGTTCCAAGATCGGCGCGGGAGCGTACGATGCGTGCACGCGCGGACCGGACTTCGATGCGAAGCCGGTACGGCCGATCGTTCTCGTCTCTGCAGGAATCGACCGCATGAAAGCGAATACCCTGATTTTTTCCGCGGCATGCTTCGTCACGACGGCCGCGTGTGCCGACGCTCGCGCCATCGAGCCGCCGGCTGCGCCGACGGCGCTGCAACCGCCTGCCGGCCAAGTCCTCGCGCTGGCCGCCGGCGGCAGCGGCGTGCAAATCTACGAATGCAAACCCACGCAAACCGATCCGTCCCGCTACGAATGGACGTTCAAGGCGCCCGAGGCCGAGCTCGCCGACGCATCGGGTCACACGCTCGGCAAGCACTACGCGGGCCCCACCTGGGAATCGACCGACGGCAGCACCGTCGTCGGCGAGATGAAGGCGCACGACGCAGGGCCGGACGCCAACGCGATCCCTTGGCTGCTGCTCGGCGCAAAGTCGAACTCCGGCTCCGGCGTGTTCGCGCATGTGGCCAGCATCCAGCGCCTGCAGACGACGGGCGGCAAGGCGCCGACGACCGCATGTGGAAAGGACAACGCTGCACAAGTGGCTCGCGTGCCCTACAAGGCGATGTACTACTTCTACACGTCCAAGCCGTGAGGCCTGCCTTCGATCGCGGCGGCGAGACCTGCGCGAACTGACATGCGCTTCGCCGCGTTCTTCCGCAATCTCAACCTCGGCCGCGCCGGCAGCCCGACCAAGGCGCAGCTGGTCGCGGCGTTCGAAACGGCCGGCGCGCGCGACGTGATGTCGGTACACGCGCACGGCAACGTCGCGTTCTCCGCGGCCGGCGAGCGCAAGGCACGCGTCGTCGCAGAAGCTGCGAACGATCGCCTGCGCGCCCTGTGCGGGCTGGACGAGCCGGTGTTCGTGCGCAGCGTGAAATACCTGACCGAACTCGCCGCGGCGGAGCCGTTTGCGAACGCACCGATCGACGACATTTACGAGCGCTGCGTCACGTTCCTCCCGCACGACATCGCGGATCTGAACGGACTGCCGATCGTGACGGCGCGCCGCGACGCCGAGATCTTCGGCCTCGTGCCGGGGCAGGCATTCAGTGTCACGCGACTGGTCGGCGGCCGGCCCGGCGCCGTCAATGCGTTGCTGGAACGCCGCCTGCGGACACGACTGACCTCGCGCAGCTGGACGACGGTCTTGCGCACGACACAGCTGCTGCCGGCGCCGTGAATCGCGTGTCTCGTGCGGTCAGGATTTTCCGAACGGCCTGCGCAGCCGCTGCATCAGGCCGGGCGCCGGCCCGTCGTCGCGGCGCGGACGCGGCTGCCACTCGATCAGCCCGATCGCGTCGTAGGCGTTGACGACGTCGAACACGTCGGCCATCGAGGAACCGCTGGTGGCGGCAATCTCGTGCAGGCGCGAAGGCTGCAGCATCGCCGAGGCAATGCGGAAATAGCGGCTCAGCTCCTTCTCGATCTCGATCCAGCGCGTGAGCCGATACGTGCCGCCCGGATCGAGATGCGAAGCCAGGCGCCCGTGCGAGGCGACCAGTGCATCGAGCCAGATCAGGCGCGAATACGGCTGCGCCGGCTGCGTCGCGCGCAATTCGGCAAGCTCGGCCGTGGTCAGCGCCTGCCAGTCGCACAGGCGCCAGGACGCGTGGCAATAGGGTTCGAGCGCACCGAGCCCGACGTCGGTATGGATGACCTTGAGTTTCGGATCGAACGCCATCGGCGGCGCGTCCGGCAACGCGATCCGCGCCGGGCGCAGGAGCAGGTCTTCTTCCAGATACTGGCGCAGGCGACGCGGTTCGGTATCGGCCAGCATCGCCGCGCGCGACGCGTAGGTCTTCGTCGACGGCGGCGCGACCGGGGCGCGTGGCTGCATTCCTGTTGCGTCGCCACGCTCCATCGGCGCCGGTTCGGAATCGGGCAGTTTCGGTTCGACTACGCGCGGACCGCGCGGCGCCGCGGAGCGCAATTCGATCGGCTCCGGGCGCAGCATCTCGTCGAGGCCGATCGCCGCGGCACCGCCGGAGGGGACAGCGCGCAGGTCGCCGTCCGCCGCAGCGGCTTCGTGACCGGCGAGGTCGCCGATGTCGCGCGTGTAGAAATCGGTCGTGTGCGGCGCGATCTGCGTGGCGTGCGCCGCCCCGCTCGCGGCCTGGTTCAGCACGGCCACCACATTGGCCGAGAGCAGCGGCCGCTTGAGCACCAGGTCGGCGCCTTCGACCGGCTCGGTCGAGAACACGGCGCAGCGCATGCCGGACGTTTGCGCGCGCATGCGCGCCATCTGTCCCGCGAACGAGCCGACCTCGACGACGAGGAGATCGGCATGATCCTCGCTGCCCCAGCGCCAGCGCGAGTCGAGATCGTTCGCGCACTTGCGCATCAGCAGGCGCAGATGGGCCGTCTCTTCGTCGGAGACGCCGACGACCGCGATGATCTTTTCGCGACTCACGTTCAGCTACGCTTCCCGGCGGCGGCCCGGCAGCCACGTTGCCGGGAAGGCGCGGCCGCGTCAACGAGCGCGAACGCGAACTGCGTCAACTCGGGCGGGAGGCGCGGGTCTTGCTCGCGGCGGTCTTCTTCGCCGGCCTGCGCTTGGGCCGCAGCATCGTGCCGATGCACTTCGGCGCGCCGCAGCGGCAAGCCCAAATCGCCTTGAGGCGCGGCGTCAGCCGTTCGTCCAGCGTGATGCCGTAGTCGTAGGTCAGTTCTTCGCCGACACGCAGCGGCCGCAGGCTCTCGATCAGCACGCGGTCCTTGCGCGGATCGCCGTCGGCGTCCTCCTCGAGCAGGGCGCGGCAGTTCGGCGCGCAGCTGTGGTTGATCCAGCGCGCGATGTTGCCTTCGAAGTTCGCGTCGAGCACGTACTTGTCGTTCAGCGTGAACAGGAACGTATGCCCGGTGTCGCTGGTGTTCGCATACAGGCGATCGGCCTGCGCATGCGTCAGGCGCTTGCCGCGGTATTCGATGAGTTCGGTCTTGGCCGGGATGTCGACGAGGGCGAAGACGCCGTTGCCGTGGATCGGCGAGCGGCGGGCGGCGATGCGTTTGGGCATGGATGAGCGGCGGTCGAGAGTGGGAGGCGAGCCGACGATCATATCGCGTTCCGGCGACATCGCCGATGCCTGCCGCGCGGCGCCCGCGATCTGCTAGTTTGCAGCAGCCTGACCGCCCCGCCCCTTCACCGAGAATCCGCCATGCTGCGTCTGCGAATCGTGATCGCCTGCACCCTGCTCGCGCTGTGCGCCGCGAATGCGGCCAGTGCCAAGAAGCATTCTTCCGACCCGACCGCGCCGCAGTCGACGCACAAGTCGCGCACCACGGCGAAGGGTACGGCCGGCGAGTTCGACTACTACGTGATGGCGCTGTCGTGGTCGCCGACGTTCTGCGAAACGCACCCCGACGAGGAAGAACAGTGCGGCCGCAAGGGCTACGGCTTCGTCCTGCACGGACTGTGGCCGCAATACGAAGCCGGCGGCGGACCGGAGCGCTGCGAGACCGACGACGAACCGGACCGCAAGACCGTGGCGACGGCGCTCGCCTTCATGCCGAGCCGGCGCCTGATCGGGCACGAGTGGCAGGCACACGGCGCCTGCACCGGCCTCAAGCCCGACGCCTATTTCGAACTAGCCGACCACGCCTTCGCCGCCGTGCACGTACCGCCGGCCCTCAAGGCGCCGCGCAACGACGTGACGATCAGCGGCGACGACCTGCGCGCGGCCTTCAAGAGCGCCAATCCGGGGCTGGCCGACAACATGCTGAACCTGCATTGCAGCAAGGGCGAGCTGGTCGAGGTGCGCTTCTGCATGAACAAGGACGCGGGCCTTCGCGCCTGCGGCCGGCGCATGCGCAACGCCTGCCCGGCCGCGACCCCGTTCACGGTCCCTGCGACGAAGTAGCCGCCACCCTCGGCGGCCGGCGAACGGAGTGCGCGCCGGCCGCAGCCGGCAGTAGGGTCCGCACAAGACGTCCGTGATGGGCATCCGGCGCCGCCGCACGCCGGGGCTGTCCTTGCCGAACGGGATCGTGCTTAGATGCGGCAATGACTCCGCTTCGACCCCAACTGCGCGGCTTGATGTTCAAGCTGGCGCTGTTCTACATGCTGCTGTCGCTGCCGAGCCTGATCCTGGTCGAATCGACGATCCTGATCTTCGAGTTCCAGCAGTTCATGAACGGTGTCGAGAGCGGACGGCTCGCGCGTGCGAGCGAGCGCGGCGCTGCCGAACTGGCCGCTTTCTGGAACGAAGGCACCGTCGAAAGCCGCAACGCGCTCGGCACCTGGGTCGAGTCGTGGATGCTGCGCCTGGAACGGCCGCGCGAAGGCCTCTCGGTCGAAGATTCCTACGTGCTGCTGGAACTCTCGGCCGATCCGCTCGCCGCCGCCGTGCTGGCGCCGGACGGCAAGCTGCTCGCACAGGCGCCGACCGACGCCGGCTGGCAACCGCAGCTGCCGCGCACCGACGAACCCGGCTTCGCTGCCGCCGCCGCCGGCCACACGGCGGTCACGCTGGAGGGCGAAGACAGCCCGTTCAAGATCCGCCGCGTGCTGACGCCCGTGCGAGGCGCCGACGGCCAGCTGCTAGGCCTGTTGTTCGTCGAGCTGCGCCTGCCGTTGCCGTGGCGCAAGTTCCTGCTCGAACTCAGCTTCGAATGGCCGATCGTAATCGGCTATCTGATCGTGTTCGGCCTCGCCTCGTCGTTCTTCCTGTCGGCCTGGGTCACGCGCCGGCTCAATCGCATCGCGCGCGCGGCGACCGCCTGGAGCCGCGGCGATTTCAGCGGCCGCATCGGCGATCCGTCGCGCGACGAACTCGGCCGCGTCTCCGCCCTGCTCGACCGCATGGCGCTCGACCTGAAAAGCCTGCTGCGCTCGCGCGCCCAGCTCGCCACCCTGGCCGAACGCCAGCGCCTCGCGCGCGACCTGCACGACACGGTCAAGCAGAAGGCCTTCGCGCTCAATCTGCAGCTGGCCACCGCGCGCCGCGTGCTCGCCGATGCGCCGGGCGTCGACCGGCTCGAACAAGCGCAGCGCCTGACCCAGCAGATCCAGCAGGAACTCGCCCAGATCCTCGACGAGATGCGCGCCTCCGATGCCGAACTGCCGTTCGACGAGCGCGTGCGCACGCGCGCGAACGACTGGGCGCACACCAGCGGCATGGCGCTCGACTTCGATCTCGACGACGTGCCGCCATTGCCGGCCGCGCACGAGGAATCGCTGCTGCGCATCCTCGACGAGGCGCTGTCGAACGTCCTGCGCCACAGCGGCGCACAGCGCGTCGAACTGCGGCTCCGCCGCGAGGCGGACCGCGTACGTCTCTCGATCGCCGATAATGGCCGCGGCAGCGCGGACGAAACCGGCCCGGGGATGGGCCTGCGCAACATGCGCGAACGTGCGCAGGCGCTACCGGCCGGCCGCTTCGAATTCGACGCCTTGCCCGGTCGCGGCACGCGTGTCACCGTCAGTTTCCTCGCCGCGGAGGCTCCTCTTTCATGAATGCACCGATCCGCATCGTCATCGCCGACGACCACGTCCTCGTCCGCCAGGGCATCCGCGCGTTTCTCGAAACGCATGCGGACCTGTCCATCGTCGGCGAGGCCGAGGACGCCGCCGGCGCCGTCGCGTTGTGCAGCGAGCACCGCCCGCAGGTCGCGCTGGTCGATCTGGTCATGCCCGGCGGCGGCATCGAGGCGACGCGCGCGATCCGCACGGTCAGCGCAGAGACCCAGGTCGTGCTGCTGACCTCGTTCGAGGATGCGCAGCAGATCGTCGCCGCGGTCCAGGCCGGCGCCCTCTCGTGCCTGCTCAAGGACGTCGACGCCGACGCGCTCGCCGACACCTTGCGCAAGGCGGCGCGCGGCGAGGCTGTATTGCATCCGCGCGTCGCCGCCAAGCTGATGGATACGCTGCGTCGCGGCGCCGAACCCGGCAGCGAAGTGCTCGAATCGCTCAGCCAGCGCGAACGCGAAGTGCTGACGCTGATGGCCGAGGGCTTCAGCAACCTGCAGATCGCCGAACGCCTCGGCATCGGCGAGAAGACCGTGAAGACCCACGTCAGCAACGTGCTCGGCAAGCTCAACGTCAGCGACCGCACGCAGGCGGCGGTGTATGCGTGGAAGACCGGGCTGAAGCAGCGGCCGCAGGGCTGAGGGGGCGCTCGGTCAGAGCAGAAGCCTGAAACACGGAGCACACGGAGCACACGGAGTAAAAGCTGAGATAAAAAATCTCCGTGTGCTCCGTGTGCTTCGTGTTTCGATCTTGGCTTTTCCTGGCTGTCGCCCCAACCGAGCTGTCGCGCGCAATCAGCGTGAGGCGGCCGCCTCGAACCCGTCGGTGAAGATCGCGTCCGCGCCGTCGCACGGCCCGTTCGCGTCGTAGCGGCGCACGACGGCGTCGTTGCCCACGCCCTGCACGTATTCGCTCGTGCCGAGCACAGTCCAGCCGTGGGGACCGGCTGCCGCCGCGACGTTGCTGAACATCCCGAGATCGGCGCTGGAGCGGCACGGTGTGCCGTCGGCATCGAATTCGGCGATGCGGCCGCCGACATGCCCGGCGCTGTCGATGAAGGCGTAGCCGCCGACGAGGATGCGGCCATTCGGCGCCTGCACGAGCGCGCTCGGCGAGCCACCGATCGCGGCAGTCGAGTCCCACAGCACATCGCCGCTGGCGCCATCCAGGCGCAGCAGCCGGAAGCGCTGGTCGATAACGGAGTTCGCTTCGACCAGCGCGTCGCCATCACCGGCCCGCGCGAAGCCGCCGATGTCCAGACTGGAAAAGTCGTCTTGCGGGTTGGTCAATACGCGCGTCCACAGGCGGCTGCCGTCGGCGGCGATCTTCCAGACCTGCGCCTTCGGCACGCCGAAACTCGATTCGGGGGAAGCGGCGACCAGGAAATCGCCGGCGGCATCGGCGACGACATGCGAAGGACCCAGCGGATTGCCGAGGTCGCCGAGCTCGATGTCGGTGAACACCTCGTTGCCTTGCGCGTCGAAGCGCACGGTCAGGTAGCCGCCGCCCAAAGAATCTCCCTGGCCGCTGACGATCGCGCCGCCGTCGGGCAGGGCCACGATCTCGCTCGCGCTCACGTCCTCGCCGCCGGACGTCCAGCGCCAGTCCGGCAGCGCGTTGCCGGCCGCGTCGTAGCGGATCACCACGAAGTCGCCGCCGTCGCTGGCGCGCACGAGCAGGTCGCCGTTCGCGGCGACCGCGAGCGTGCGCGTGTCGAAGCGCTGGTCGAATTCCAGCCGGCCGCTGGTCGACTCGCGCTCCCAGACCACCTTGCCGCTCTGCGGATCGTAGACGCGTACGAACACCGGCGCACCGTCGACTTTGTTTTCGCCCACCAGCGCGACGCGGCCGTCGTCGAGGAGTTCGGCGCCGGCGAACGACCACACCTCGTGTTCGCGCGTCCAGGCGAAGCCGCCGTCGGCGTCGAATCGCGCCAGGGTCGCGTGCGCCCGGCTGTGGTGCGTCACGTCGATGGCCGCGAAGACGCTGCCGTCCGCCCCGGTGCGCACACCGATCGGCAGCACGGCGCGAATCGGCTCGTCGTACTGCCAGACGCCGATCCATTGCGGCTCCCATTGCGCAGCGGCCGAGCGTGCCAGAAACAGCGCAGCGACCAGCGCCGCCTTCCCGATGTGGACGGACATGAACGATCTCCCCAGGCGTATTTCCCTACATACGCAATTCGCCGCCCGATCCTGTCACGTTGTCATGCCGCGCGGCGGCGATACGGCTTCGGCGGAAGTAACGTGCGATGGATCGTGCTGGAAAGATTGAAACACGGAGCACACGGAGAGCACGGAGAAAGCATTCGGCTGGATTTTCCTTCGGTCGTTACCGAGCACAAACCTCCGCAGCGAAAAACCGCCGCATGAAGAACACGATTGTTCTCGCCTTTTGCTTCGTGTTCTTCGTGGTTCGGGCTTCGCTCTGCGCGCTGCCCGCCCGACAACGCAAGCGCTGACCCTCAGAGCGGCTGACGGAACACGTACTGCGTCTTGCTGCGCGCATAGCCGGCGCGCTCGTAGAAGCGGTGTGCGCCGTCGCGTTCGACGCGGCTACGCACGCGCAGGTAGCCTGCGCCGCGCGCGCGCGACCAAGCCTCCGCCGCGCGCAGCAGAGCTGCGCCGATCCCCTGTCCGCGCAAGTCCGCGGCGACCACGAGCCCGACGATCTCGGCCCCGTCGTCCTCGGTCAACGCCACGCACTGCGCCGCGTGCAGCCAACCGACGACCCGGCCGCCGTCGTCTTCGGCGACGAACACCTTGTGCGCCGGCACCGCCTCGATCGCGGCCAGCCGCGCGACGATCTGCTGCCGCGTCGCCGGATAGCCGAGGGCGCCACACAGCTCGGCCAGCGCAGGCGCGTCGTAGGTACGTGCACAGCGGATCGTCGTCATCGTCGCCTCCCTCGGTCACCACGAGGTTAGAACGAAGTCGCGTGCGGCGCATGGCGCAGTTCGGGCGATCCGCGGGCAATGCGGCGCGCGAGAGCGCCTCAGCGTACGGCTACGCCGTCGAACCCGTCCGCGAAGATCGCATCGGCAACGGGCTCGGCAAACAGCGCGGGATCGACCGCGGCGGCGATCGCCGCGTGACCGTCGTCGTTCGGATGCAGGTGATCGCCGGCATCGTAGGCCGGCAGATACCAGGTCGGCCGCGCCGGATCGTGCGTCACGAAGTCCTGGTCGACGACCCCGTCGCAGCCGCTGTCGGCGCCGCGGATGAACTCGTTGAGCGCCTCGCGCACGGGCTCGGCCTGCGGCGTCCAGTAGTCCGCGCCTTCGAACGGCGTCAGCGTGGAGCAGATGAAGGCGATGCCGCGCGCGTGGGCGCGCGCCATGAGGTCCTGTATCGCCGCGATGAAATCCGCGACCGTCGGCAGCGGGTCGTCGTTGCCGAGATCGTTGATCGGGTCGTCGGAGAAGATCACCCAGCGCACACCGGGCTGATCGAGCACATCGCGCTCGAAGCGCGAAAGCGCACTGGGGCCGTTGCCGTCGAACAGCAGGCGATTGCCGCTGATGCCCTGGTTCAAGACACCGATGTCGACGCCGGCGGCAGCGAGATTCTCCGCGAGGCGATTCGGCCAGCGGCGATTGCTGTCGGGCGTGGAATCGTAGCCGTCGGTGATCGACGCGCCGAAGGCGACCACGGCCCCGATCGCTGCAGGGTTCTGCACGTCGAGGCCGCTCAGGAAATAGTAGTTGCGCACCTGCTGCGCATCGGCGAGATCGATCGCGGCACTCGCATCGCCCGGCACCACATAGTTGGTCTGCAGCGCGAAGCCGTGGCCCGTCGCCGCGCCAGTCGCTTCGGGCAGGTACAGGCTGATCGCGACGTCGGCCAGCGGCGGCACCGCGAAAGGGACCGGATCGCTGACGGCGTCCGCGCCCGCCGCGATCGTGATCTCGGCGGCGCCGTCGAACGTGACCTCGGTGTCCGTCGACGCGACGATCGCCGCATCGTGGTCGCGCAGCGCCAGGTGTACATCGGCGATGCGCAGCGGCGCGTCGCCGAACACGTTCGACAGATGGATGCGCGCGCTCGCGCCGCCGATGCTGGTGTGGACGATCTGGCGCAGCGTCTGCTGTTCGAAGCGGGCGCCCTGCGCGTACGCCGAGGCGGCCCAGGTGCCCACGAAGGGCGTGTCGGTGCTCGCCGCCGCGCTCGCGCAGAGCAGCGCGGCGATCGGTATCAGGACTCGAAGCAGGAACGGCGACATCGTGCGGAACCGGTGCGATTCGTGCGGCACCGCGAGATGTCCCCACGGCGACGCGCCCCGCTGCGCTCTCTCGCGCAACGCGTCAGCAGCACCCCTCCTCGCCCTTGACGGTATGCGCATGGCTCGCGGCGACGCCTTGCGTCAGCCCTTGCGTACCGGCGACGTAGTGGTCCGCGACGACCTGCGCCACGCACATCGACATGCGCTTGCCGGTCGGGATATGCAGGAACTCGTTCGGTCCGTGCGCATTCGAGTGCGGGCCGAGCACGCCGGTGATCAGGAACTGCGCGCCGGGGAACTTCTCGCCGAGCATGCCCATGAACGGAATCGATCCGCCCTCGCCGTTGTAGGCGACCGGCGCGCCGAAGAACGTCTGCGACGCGGCATCGACCGAATGCTCCAGCCACGGCGCCAGTGCCGGCGCCTCCCAGCCGCTGCCGGCCTTCTCGAGGTCGAACGTGACCTTGGCGCCGTACGGCGGATCCTGCTCGAGCAGGCGCTTGACGAACTCGCCGCCGCGCTTGGCGTCGAGCGTCGGCGGCACGCGCAGCGAAAGCTTCACCGCCGTGTACGGACGCAAGACGTTGCCGGCCGAGTCGAGCGCCGGCAGGCCGCCGACGCCGGTGATCGACAGCGCCGGCCGCCAGGTGCGGTTGAGCACGAGTTCGGTCAGGTCGCTGTTCATCGGCTGCATGCCGTCGACCAGCGGGAACTTCGAATACACCTCGTTGCCGAGAATCTCGGCCGTGCGCTTGGCCTGCACGACGCGCTGTGCCGGGATTTCGACATGCAGTTCCTGCGGCTTGATGCGCCCGGTCACTTCGTCCTCCAGCCGCGACAGCACCTGGCGCAGGATGCGGAAGCTCGACGCGACCACGCCGGAGGCGTCGCCCGAATGCACGCCTTCCTCCAGCACCTTGACCGTCAGGTTGCCGCCGGTCATGCCGCGCAGCGACGTCGTCAGCCACAGCTGGTCGTAGTTGCCGCAGCCCGAGTCGAGGCAGACGATCAGCGACGGCTTGCCGATACGCGCCGCCAGATGATCGACGTAGTACGGCAGGTCGTAGCTGCCGGACTCCTCGCAGGCTTCGATCATGACGACGCAGCGCGCGTGCGGGATGCCCTGCGCCTGCAAGGCGAGGATCGCCGCGAGCGAACCGAAGATCGCGTAGCCGTCGTCGGCGCCGCCGCGGCCATACAGCCGGTCGCCCTCCAGCACCGGCTTCCACGGCCCGAGATGCGCCGACCAGCCGGTCATCTCCGGCTGCTTGTCGAGATGGCCGTAGAGCAGAACGGTATCGTCGCCCTGGCCGGGAATTTCTATGAAGATCAGCGGCGTGCGGCCCGGCAGGCGCACGACCTCGAGCTGCATGCCCGCGATCGGCTGCGCGCGCGCCCACGCCTCCATCAGCGCGACGGCCTGGTCCATGTAGCCGTGCTGCACCCATTGCGCGTCGAACATCGGCGACTTGTTCGGAATCTTGATGTACTCGGTCAGCTGCGGAACGATCTGTCCGTCCCACAAGCCGCCGACGAAGCCGCTGAGTTCTTTCGAGTCCATGGTGCCTGCGCCATTTCGTACGGGGAGGCGGAATTCTACTCCGCACGCGATGCCGTCCTCGCGTGTAGGAAAATTCCTACACGGCGCGTCGCCCTCGTCCTACGCACGCGCGTGACGTGTGGCGCTGCCGGCCCGGGCACTCCGAACCTAGACTGCACGCCACTCGCCGCCATGGGTGCCGCCTCGCGCAGCGCCGTCCGCCGCCATGAACCCGATCCAAAGAATTCTGCTGCTGCTCCTGCTCGCTTTCGCCCTGCCGTCGCTCGCCTCGGCGCAGGTCGACATCAACAGTGCGGACGCCAAGGCGCTCGCCGAGGCCATGTCCGGCATCGGCCTGGTCAAGGCCGAAGCGATCGTCGCCTATCGCGAGGCGAACGGCCCGTTCAAGCGCGTCGAGGACCTGGCCAAGGTCAAGGGCATCGGCGCCAAGACGATCGAGGCGAACCGCACCGCGATCGTGATCGTCAATCCCCAGTCTGCAGAAGGCCCCGGCGGCAGTACCAGCGGACGGCCCCCGCCCGCGCCGCGCTGAGCGCCCGCCTCGGCGCCGCCTGCGGCAAGCCGTCGCGCCTGTCGGTGGCGCGAGCGCCCGCTGGCGACATGCTAGACTGCGTGTCCGCCCAACGGCGGTCGCACGCATGATCCTCCCTCGCTACCACATCGGCCCGTCGAAGATCGCGGGCGCCGGGCAAGGCTTGTTTCTCGACGAGCCGGTCGCGCGTGGCCGCCTGATCACCGCGCCGGACGCGATTCCCGCCGTCTACACCTTCGAAGAAGTCATGGCGCTGCCGAACGCGGCGACGCTGCTGCCGGCGACCGTGCGCTGGTTCGAGGACCGCTACACCGTCACGCCCGAATGGCCGGACGAGTGCTACATCAACCACGCGTTCGCACCGAACGGACTGTGGCACCTCGGTTTCGTGTTCGCAGCCGCCGATCTCGCCGCCGGCTGCGAAATCACCGTCGACTATCGCCATCTGCTCGCGCCCGGACAGGAAGAAGACTTCCGCGATTCGGTCAGCGGCGAGCGCATCGTCGGCTTCACCTGGTCGGAAAGCCTGCGCTCCTCGACGCAGACGCTTGCCGCCCTGCTCGCCTGACGTTCCGCGATGATCGAAATCCCCACGCTGGAAACCGAACGCCTGCGGCTGACCGCGCTCGGCGACCGCCACTTCGAAGCGTACGCCTCGATGCTGGCCGACCCGAGCAGCACGCGCTTCGTCGGCGACGGCCAGCCGCTGGACCGGATGAACGCCTGGCGGTCGATGGCGATGCTGCTCGGCCACTGGGCCTTGCGCGGCTACGGCATGTGGGCGGTCGAGCTGAAGGACAGCGGCGCGTTCATCGGCCGCGTCGGCCTGCATCATCCGGAAGGCTGGCCGGACCTCGAACTCGGCTGGATGCTGATGCCCGACCAGCGCCATCACGGCTACGCGACCGAAGCCGGCCGCGCCGCGCTCGATTTCGCATTCGGCACCTTGAAAGCGCCGCGCGCGATCAGCCTGATCCGTCTGGAAAACAGCGTGTCCGAGCGCGTCGCGCGCCGCCTCGGCGGGCGGCAGGCGACGACGATCGATTTCCTCGGCAACACCACGCTCGTCTACATCTATCATCCGCCCGAAGCCGACGTCTGAGCGTCGGCGGGACACGCGCGATGAGCCAGTTCCTGCTGAAGACCTTGATTTCCGCGCTGCTGATCGCCGGCGCGTCCGAACTCGCGCGGCGTTCGACCACGGCCGCCGCGCTGCTCATCTCCCTGCCGCTGACGTCGCTGCTGGCGATCGTCTGGCTGTGGCGCGACACGCATGACCCGATGCGGATCGCCGCACTCAGTTCGGAGATCTTCTGGCTCGTGCTGCCGTCGCTGTCGTTCTTCATCGCGCTGCCGCTCGCGTTGCGCTTCGGCGTCTCGTTCTGGCCGGCGCTCGCGATCGCCGCGACGGTCACCGCCATCGCCTACTCCGCCATGCTCGTTTTGCGCGGCGCGCTCGCATGAGCGTGCAGCTGATCCCCGCCAGCCGCAACCGGCGCACACGCTGGAAGAACGACGGCGGCTGGACCACCGAGATCGCGCGCGATCCGCAGGGCGGCGACGACTTCCGCTGGCGCGTCAGCATCGCCGAGATCGAAAGCGACGGGCCGTTTTCGTCATTCCCGGGCGTGGAGCGCGACCTGCTCCTACTCGACGGCAACGGCATCGAGCTCGACATCGACGACGGCGCGCCGCGGCGCCTGGTGCAGCGCTTCGAGCGCATCCATTTCGCCGGCGAGGCGAACGTGCATTGCCGCCTGCTCGCCGGTGCGACACGCGATTTCAACGTGATGGCGCGGCGCGACGCCGTACGTGCCGACGTCGTCGCGCGGCCGCTGGTCGGATCGATGCTGATCTTCGCCGAGGCCGGCGTGGAATGGCTGATCCACGTGCTTGCCGGACACGTCGACGCGCGCAGCGGCGGCGATCGAGCCCTGCGTGCCGATGCCGGCGCCTCGCTGCAGATCGACTTTCGCGGGGACGAATCGCACGAGAACGGGCGCGTCGTGCTCGAGGGCGCGGGCGAGCTCGTGCTGGCGAAATTCTCTGCGGTGGGCGTTCCCTGACCGATCGCGCGCCGCGCCTCGCTGCCGTCGCACCAGGAAGTTCAGATCTCAGCCGGCTCCGTCGCTCGCGCGCCGAGCTGTGCTGCGATCTCGCGCATCTGCCGGTGCGGCGATTGCGCCAGATCGACGGCGAGGCGCTGCAGGAATGCCGGTGTCGCGGTCAACGCCGCGCGCCGCAGCCAATGCGCGGCCGCTGCAAGCTCGCCGCGCGCGGCCAGGGTCGAGGCATAGCTGGTCTGGCCGCGGAAGTCGCCGCCGATCGCCGCCTTGCGGTACCACTCGATGGCAGCCGCCGGGTCGCGTTCGACGTCCCAGCCTTCGTCGTAGTAGCGCCCGATCAGGTTCATCGACTTCGCGTGGCCGAGCGCCGCCGCACGGTGATAGAGCATCAGCGCCTGCGCGCGGTCGGGCTTGACGCCATGGCCACGGCGCAGCATCTGCGCGTAGTTGTACAGACCCCAATCGAGCCCGGTCCACGCCGCCTTGCGATACCACGCGGCGGCGAGTTCGAGATCGACGTCGGTACCGGTGCCGAGTTCGTGGCAGCGGCCGACCATGTTCATCGCCATCGCATGGCCGCTGTTGCCGGCCAGCGTGTACCAGTACAGCGCTTCGGCAGGGTCCTGCGCGACGCCGCGGCCTTCGGCGAGCATCTGCGCATACACCGCCTGCGCGGCGACGTCGCCGGCCTTGGCCGCGGCCTGGACCTCGTCGATCGCCGCGGCGGCCGGATCAGACATCGGACCACTCGCGCAGCAAGTTGTGATAGACGCCGGTCAGCTGCACCAGCTCGGGCGCGTCGGGCAGCTTCTGCGTCAGCTGCTGGATGGAAACGTCGAGGTCGAACAGCAGGCGCCGCTGCGCATCCGAGCGCACCAGGCTCTGGATCCAGAAGAACGCCGCCACTCGCGCGCCGCGCGTGATCGATCGCACCTGGTGCACGCTGCGGCCGGGATACAGCACGAGATCGCCGGCCGGCAGCTTGACTTCGTGCGCGCCGAAACTGTCTTCGATGAAGAGCTCGCCGCCGTCGTATTCGTCGGGATCGCTGAGGAACAGGGTCGCCGACAGATCCGTGCGCAGCGGTTGCGCCGTCGCTCCCGAGCGGTCGTAGCGGATCGCATTGTCGACATGCGGGCCGAACGCCTGGCCGCCTTCGTAGCGATTGAACAGCGGCGGAAAGATGCGCCGCGGCAGCGCGCCGGCGAAGAAGGTCGGATGGCGGCCGAGCGCGGCGAGCACCAGCGCGCCGAGTTCGCGGGCGGTCGGATCGTCCTCGGCGAGTTGCAGGTTGTGCTTCGCCTTGGCCGACTGGTGGCCGGCCGTGATGCGCCCATCCTTCCACGCAGCCGACTGCAACGCCGTCCTGCAGCGCTGCAGCTGCTCGGCGTCGAGCACGTTGGCGACATGCAGCAGCATCAGCAAGCCCCCGCGAGCGAAACGCTCCGGCCGCATGGCAGCGGCCGGAGCGCGATCGAGGCGATGCGTGCTTCGATCGCCGTCATGTTCAGAACACGTAGGTCGCCGTCAACGTGGCCGAACGCGCATCGCCCGGCGTCCCCCAGGCGATGTCGCCGCTGGTGCGCACGCGCGTCAGGAACTTCTCGTCGAACACGTTGTTGACGTTCAACTGCAGGCTGAAGTTGTGGTTGAACTTGTAGGCGACCATCGCGCGCTGCAGCCAGTAGCTGTCGACCGTGTTCAACGGACCGTTCGGATTCGTCGCCGAGTGCTGGCTGACGTTGTAGCTGCCGACGTAGGTCGCGCCGTAGCCGACCTGCCAGGCGTGCGACAGGTCGTAGGTCGTCCACAGGCTCAGCGAGTTCTCCGGCGTGCTGAGCAGCGGATCGCCCTTCGCGTAGTCCTGTCCGTTCGAGGCGACGAAGTTCGACGCGCCCTGCAGCACCTTGCTCTTCAGGTGCGAGTAGTTGGCGAACACCGACCAGTGCTCGGCGAGCTGGCCGCTGACGCCGAGCAGCACGCCGTCGACGCGCGCGCGGCCGTCCAGCGTCTGCCGGCCGGTCGGATTGTCCGGATTGCCGGGATCGGGCACCTTGTAGTTCTGGCGATCGTTGCGGAACACCGATCCGGTCAGCGACAGGCGGCCGTCGAACACGTCCCACTTCGCACCGAATTCGTAGTTGACCGCGGACTCGGGGTTCACGTCGCAGTTCGCCGTGCCGGTCGTGCTGGTCGCCGTGCACGAACCATTGACCGATGCCGCCGACGGCGTCTTCGCATTGCTGTAGGCGACGTAGATGCTGGCGTTCTCGACCGGCTTGTAGACCAGGCCCGCGCGGTACGAGAACAGGTTGTCGGCATTCTTCGCCGGCGCCAGCGCGCCGTTGATCACGCCGATGTTGCTGTTGTCGGGCGTCGGATTCGCCACGGTCGGCGCGGTGAAGGTCTTCACGTTGTAGGTCGTCGCATCGGAGTCGCTGCGTTCCCAGCGCGCGCCGAAGTTCAGCGACCAGTGGTCGTCGAACTTGATGTTGTCGAACGCGTACACGGCCGCGTCGTCGAGCGTGCCGTCGACCTTCGAGGTCAGCGTGCGATGGCTCGGGCCGGTGTAGTACGAATCCGGATCGCCGATCGGCGTGAACGGGAAATAGCCCGGCGCCGCGAACGGATTGGTGCCGTCGTCGTTGCGGAACTGGCTGTAGCCGGTCAGCGCGTAGGTTTCGTGGGAGAACGACACGCCGGCGACCAGCGTGTGCGCGAGCGAGCCGGTGTTGAAGTTCGAGGTCAGGTCGGTCTGGTTGTAGAGCAGCTTGTTCGTCGTGTCGCGGATGTTGCCGCGCGGACCGCTCGGCATGTACATGCCCGGCGGCACCACGATCTGCAGCGGCGTGCCGGGATTGAGCGTGCACGAGGCGCCATTCGGCTGCAGGTTGTTCGGCTCGCAGAACGTGCCCTGCGGCGGGTCGACCAGAGTGAACTGCGTGACCTTCTGCGCGCGCGTCAGGTTGCGCAGCGTGAAGTCGTCGCCGAAATGGTGTTCGAGCACGTTGGTCAGCACGTCGGCGCGGATCTGCTGCGTGTCGTAGTTGCGGTAGCCGTAGTAGGCCTCGCGATCGACGCCGGGCAGGATGTCGCCCTTGTAGGTCGGCACGCCGTACTGCGGGACATTGTCGTCGTGCTGGTGGAAGAAGCTGACCGTGTCGGTGGTGTCCGTACCGAGGCCGAACGCGATCGACGGCGCGATGCCCCAGCGCTTGAACTGTTCGACGTCGCGGCCCGGCACGTCGTTCTCGTGCGCCATCACGTTGACGCGCAACGCCGTGGTCTCGCCGATCTGCTCGTTCGCATCCAGCGTCGTGCGCGCATAGCCGTCGGTGCCGGCGCCGACGCCGAGCACGGTACGGTCGCCGAGGAACGGCGTCTTGCTGACGAGGTTGATCGAGCCGCCGACCGAACCGGAGCCGGAGTAGACCGAGTTGGCGCCGTTGACCAGCTCGACGCGGTCGAGATCGAACGGATCGGAGCGCGTGTACTGCGCGCTGTCGCGCACGCCGTCGACGGTGATGTCGTTGCTGCCGGTGAAGCCGCGCAGGTTGATGCTGTCGCCGTAGCCGCCGCCGCCTTCGCCGGCGCCGAACGTGATGCCGGGCAAGGTGCTGAGGATGTCGCGCAGATTCAGCAGGTTCTGCTCGGCGATGACCTTCTGCGGCACGACCGTGATCGACTGCGGCGTATCGAGCAGCGGCGCGGTCAGCTTCGACGACGAACCCTGCTTGATCGCGTTGCCTTCGACGGTGACGCTCTGCAGTTCGTTGGCCTTGCTCGAATCGACGTCCGGCGCGGCCGTCGGGTCGCTCGATGCGTCCGTGGCCGGCGTCTCCGCGAGCGCGGGAACGGTGGAAGCGAATGCTGTGCCGAGTGCAGTGGCTAGCAGACGCTTCGGCGTTGCCTGGCTCGAGGTGATGAACGACGTGGATGACATGGAACCTTCCCTCTGTGAAAAATTCTTGTGCCCGGCTCAGCCGGCGCGCGCGTCGGAACCGCGCAGCTCGGCGAACGCGGCGTCCGGCGCGGCGGCGGCGGCCGACTTCCTGCGCGCCTCGTGGCGCCGGCGCAGCAGCCAGATCCAGATGCCGCTGATCGCGAAACCCGGCAGCAGCAGCGCGGCGACCGCCATGACGATGCGTCCCGGCCAGCCGGCGAGGCTGCCGGTGTGGATCGGATAGATCGACGACACGAAGCGCCGGCCGGCCGGCTGCTCGGCGTAGAGCTCCTGCCCCGCGGCGGCGCCGCTGGCCGCGTCGAACTTGCGCGTATTGAAGGCGCGCGGATGCGGGCTCGCGGTGGTGAGGTAGCGGACCTCGATCGGCGCGTCCGGCTTGCTCGTCAGCGCGATCGTCGCCTGGCTCGCATCGGGGACGGCCAGACGGAAAGACGTCCACGCGCTGTCGAGCGGCAGCAGCGGCGCATCGGCGTCGCCGGCGGGCGGCTGCTGGCGCCGCTGCGGCGTGGTGACGCCGGCCATGCGATTGACCGCGTCGCGGTAGAAGTCGTACGACCACCACAGACCCGTCAGCGCGAACAGCAGATAGAACACCAGCAGGCAGGTGCCGGCGACGGCGTGGAGCTGCCACCAGAACGGGCGGCCCTTCAAGCGGAAATCGACACGGAACCACGCCGAGGCCGAACGCGCGCGCCGTGGCCAGCGCAAGTACAGTCCGCTGAGCGTCAGCACGATCAGCATCGCCGTGCTCGCGCCGACGATCTGCTTGCCGACCGGGCCGGCGGCCAGCGTGCGATGCAGTTGCTCGACGGTCTGGAAAAATCCTTCGCCGCGCTCGGCGCCGAGCACCTGGCCGGTGTACGGATCGATCATCAGCTCGCTGCCGCGATCCTTGCCGCGCGCCATGCGCACCGCCACGGCCGCGTCATCGCCGTTCCAGGCGACGCTGCGCGGCTGCAGTTCCGGCTGCGCCGCGCGCGCGGCGGCCACCCAGCGATCAGGCGTCAGCGCCGTGCGCCCGGCCGCTGCGATGTGCAATTGTGGATTGAGCAGGTGCAGCAACGGCTCTTCGAAGCCGAGCAGGCCGCCGGTGAAGCCGGTGACGGCAAGGACGAGCCCGCCGGTCAGGCCGCAAATCCAGTGCAGGCGAAACAGGACGCGCTTGAACGGCACGCGTAGGAAGGACATGGCGGACTCTCCGAGAGCCGCGTATTCGATCACAAATGAGAATCAGTCTCAATAGTGTTTACAACAACTAAATCTTATGTCATCCGTTCGTCGCACTCGAAATCGCCGGCAATGCTGGGCTAACGCGGCTAGTGGCGTGGCCGGCGGCCACGCAGCGCGTGCCACAGGAACGGTGCCGGCGCAGCCAACCCGACGACCCAATGACCCCATGCGATCAGCGTGCGCGCGCGCTCGTCCGCGACGTAATAAAGCAGGAATCCACCGAGGACCAGCCACACGGCGATCACGCCGAGCACGATGCCGCTGATGCGGCGACGTGACTTCCATGCCGGAAGCACATGCGTGGGCCACAGCACACCGAGCAGCCATAGCGCGAAGAACGCTGCTGCCCCGTGCAGGCACAGCCACCACGCTTCGGCCGGATGCGGCAGCTCGCCGAATTCGGAAGTGCCGCGCATGAAATAGCGAAAGACCAGCCAGCCGACACCGGTCGCCCAGAGCGCAGCGAATCCCGCATGGACGAGGCGCTCGCGACGCGTCGACAGACGCCCCTTGGGCGCGCCCACGTGGGCCGGAGGATGGAAGCGGCGATGTTTCATGAATCGCCGAGCATGCACCAGCCCCGCGCGTCGTCATAGAGGCACGCCACGGCATCGTATTGTTGCAGCAGCCGCTGGCCGACGCGGCGGTCGGCGAGCACGACCTTGGTCAAGGCATCGGCGACCACGCAGGTCGATGCGACCACGCTGACGCTGCGGCGCGCGGCAACGCTGCGGCGCCGGCGTCCATCCACGTGCACGCCGTGCCAGCGGCCATCGACGCGCCGTGCCGCGACGCAGCCCGCGCTGCTGGCCATCGCCGCGTCGGCGAGCTCGACGACGGGTTCGCCGGCACGTCCGCCGGCGAGACGCAATTGCACGTTCTCCGGCCGCGAGCCGAAACGGCGAAGATCGCCACCCGCGTTGACGCTGCCGCTGCGCGCACCCGCCGCGCGCAGGATCGCCAGCGCGCGATCGACCGCGTATCCCTTGGCGATGCCGCCGAGGTCGATCCACAGCGGCCGCAGGAAGCGCACGCGCGAAGGCGCGCTCAGTTCGATGTCGCACCAGGCGGCCGCGGGATCCGGCACGCAGGCGCGTGGCGGTGCGGGCAGGAAATTCCATTCGACCAGCTTCGCCGCCACGCAGGGATCGAAGCGGCCGCCCGACGCCGCCGCGATCGCCAAGGCCGTCTGCAGCACTTCGAACGTGCGCGCATCGACCTCGACCGCCGCGTCAGCAGCCTCGCGGTTGAGACGCGACAATTCGCTGCCGGGTTCGTGAAAACTCATCAGCCGATGCACTTCGGCGACCTCGGCGAACGCCGCCTCGATCGCCGCCAGCGCCGCAGCGTGTGCCAGCCCCTCGACGCGCATCTCGACGATCGTACCGAGCAGCGGTCGCGCGCGGCGCAGTTCGTCCATCGCGATCAGCCGGCGCGCAGGACGCGCTCGTGGAGCTGCAGCAGGCGATGCACGCCTTCGGTGATGTGCCGCGACGACAAGGTCGCGCCGGAGATGTTCTTGATGTCGTTGTCGAGCCGCACCGGCTCCTTCGCGGTCTTGCCGACGAACTGCTTGCGCCATGCCGGCAGGCGCACTTCGCCGCCGTGCGTCTCGCGATACTCGAGGATCTCCAGCGACTTCACCGCGCCGCTCGCATCGAGTGCGAGCGCATAGGTGATCAGCTCCGCCTTGCCGATCACGCGATCGACGATCAGCCAGCCGAGCCGTTGTTCACCCGTGCGCGCCTCGAACATCTGCGGCGACCAGCCGGGTGCGCCGAGATCGGCCGCGACGGCCGCCTCCAGCGGCGGCAGCGCGCGGAACTCGCCGGCGTCGGCGAAGGCCGCCTTCTGCGCTTCGGCCACGCTCATGTACTGCGTCGCGTAGGCGGCATGGAACGCCGGCGCGGCAATCAGGCCGGCCGGCAGCAGCCAGCGCGCACGCAGATTCTTTTTCATGACGGGATCAGAACTGGTAGCCGACACCGAGATCGAAGCGGTTGCCGTAGCCGAACACCAGGTCGGTGAAATCGAAGTGCTGGTAATCGACCTTGAAGACCACTTCCGGCGTCAGATAGTAGTTCACGCCGACCGTCCACACCTTCTGCGTTTCCGCAGGCGGCACGCCGAGGCCGAGCGGAATGTCGGCGAACGACGCAGCCGTATTGAACTCCTCGTAGCGCGCGAACGGCGCCAGCGACGAATCGCCACCCTGCCAGGCATGCCAGGCCGCCTGCACGTAGCCGCCCCAGAACGACTTCGGCACCGGATACGGGTTGCCGATGAAGCTGAGGTTGAGCGCCTCGGTGTCGCTGATCTTGCCGCGCGAGTACAGCGCGGAGAAATCGAACGGGCCCGGCTGCCAGCGCGCGTGCACTTCGCCGAGCGTCAGGCGCGCATCCGGGGCCAGGAAATCCTTCTGACCCTGGCTGATCTTGCTGGTGAACACGCCGCCGCCGAGCGTCAGTCCCGGCACGCCCTGCCAGTTGCCTGCCACGTAGAAGCCAGGGTCGTGCGCCTTGGCCAGCTGCAGTTCCTGATGGATCGCCCCGAGCGGCGAGGTGCGCGTTTCCGGATCGGTCGGATCCCACTTGCCGAGATCCTGGCTGGTGGTCACGCCGACGTTCCAGCTCAAGCCGAAGTCGGTCGTGCCGAGTATCGAGACACCGCCTTCGCGCCACGTCGACGGAATGATCGCGGTCTCGACGAAGTTGCGCTCGACACCGTAGTAGTTGGTTGGCTCGTGGCGTTCGTTGAGGAAGCCGAACGGGATCAGCGTGAGGCCGGCGCGCATGGCGATCGCCGGATTCAGCTGGTGCTCGACGTAGAGCTGCTCGACCTCGCTCTCGCCCGAATCGTCGGCCGAAACCACGGCGTGCTCCCACTCGAGTTCGCCGTAGACGTGCGTGTCTTCGTTGAACGCATGACTGAAGCCGACCACCGCGCGGCGCACGTCCGCCTGCGCGTCGGCGCCGTGGCCGCTCGGATGATTGTAGTTGAGCTCGCCGTAGCCCCACAGGCGCGTGCCGTCGCCGGCGGCGATGCCGGAACTCGCGGCCGGCGCGGGCGCCGTCGAAGCCGCCGTGCGATCGGCCAGCGCCGGAGCAGCCGCTGTCGCCGGCGCGGCGGCGATGGCCGACGACGTCGACGTCGCGGCCGCGGGCGCGGCGGCCTGCGAGGTCGCGCGCAACTGGTTCACCTCGGCCTTCAACGCGCCGACTTCGGCACGCAAGGCATCGAGCTCCTTGCGCAGACTGTCTTCGTCGGCGTGCGCCGGCATGGCGGCGAGCAGGCCGGCGGTCAGCGCCGCCAGCGGAATCGACGTTCGCAGCATGTGGATTTTCCCCGTGAAAGTCAGTATGGCGACGAGACGTTGCGCGCCGGATCGGCCGTATCGGTTGCCGGGTCGTAGCCGTCGGTCAAGGTGTTGACGAACGCGATAAGGTCGTCGATCTCGGCATCGTCCAAGCGCGGGGCCTGTCCCGGATGGCGGTCGTACGGCACCTCTTCGGTATTCACATTGCGATGGAAGGCAGGCGGCAGGTCGTCGAACTTCTGCACGACGCCGTCCGCTGCGATCGGATAGAACTCGTCCGGGTTGGTGTCGCGGCGTACGTAGAAATGGATCGCGTCGCGCAACGTCTTGAACTGACCGTTGTGGAAGAACACTTGCCGCGTGGCGACGTTGCGCAGCGTCGGCACCTTGAACGCGCCGCAGAGGTCCGTGCGCTCGGCCAGATCGGCACGCTCGGGTCCGCACAGTCCGAGATCGAAGTACGCCGGATCCGCGTTCGCGGCGATCTCCGCATTGCGTGGCACGCCAAGGTTGTCGTAGGTGTAATCGGTGAACAGCGGCGGCGAGCCGTCGGCCCCGCGCATGCTCGGATGGCAGCCGGCGCAGTTGCCTTTGTCCGGCCGGTTGAACAGCGCGAAGCCGCGCAGTTCCGGCGCCGACAGCATGACTTTGCCGCCCAGGAAGTAGTCGTACTTGGAATCGAACGGATGCAGTTCGGGAGCCGATTTCTCGTAAGCCTCGATGGCGAAGCGCGCGCGCAGGAAGGCGCCGTCGGCATCATCGAACGCGTCGTCGCCGAATACGGCGCGGAAGTCGTCGGCGTAGGCCGCCGCCGCGAGTTTCGCCGTCACGCCGGCGGCGTCGACATTGGCCATTTCGTGCGCCGCCAGGAACGGGCGTTCGGCCTGTTCGAGCAGGCTCGACGCGCGGCCGTCGCGATTGAAGCCGGCAGTCGGCGTGCCTTCGCCGTCGAAGAAGAACTTGTCGCTCGTCATGTAGCGCAGCGAGGGCACGGCGCGAAAGCCGGGCACGGCGAGATTCGCGCCGCCGGACTGCACCGCGAGCGCATTGGACTGCGAATGCGCGTGCGCCGGGTCGTGGCAGGTCGCGCACGACATCTGGCCCGAGGCCGACAACGAGGCGTCGAAGAAAATAGCGCGCCCGAGCGAAGCGGGCGTGGGCGTCGCTTCGTCGGCCATGGCGTGGAAGGCGGTGCCCGCCAGCAGGCCAATGACGACGATGCGAACGATCCGGTTCGACATGATTCCCCTCCCCCAGGACGGCGCCAGCAGCGGGCCATCCGTTAAAATTACATGAGAACGATTCTCAATCGTTCTACTATTGCTGTCAATGCATGCATTCGCTGCACGTTCACGCCGCTTGCGCGCGATCACAGCGCCTAGAATGGCGCGATGCGCGTACTGATCATCGAAGACGAAGCCGCCATCGCCGATGCGATCGGCGCGACCCTCGGCGCCGCCGGCCATGTCGTCGACCGCCTGGCGAGCGGCCGCCAGGCGGATACGGCGCTGCGCGACCATCCCTACGACCTGATCGTGCTCGATCTCGGCCTGCCCGACGTCGACGGCATCGAACTGCTGCGCCGCCTGCGCGCTCGCGCGGACGCCGTGCCGGTACTGGTCGCGACCGCGCGCGAAGCGCTCGAGGAGCGCGTGCGCGCCCTCGATCTCGGCGCCGACGACTACCTCGTCAAACCCTTCGCCCTGCGCGAGTTCGAGGCGCGCGTGCGCGCCCTGCTGCGCCGGCGCACGACGCAGGGCGTGCCCGAACTGCAGCTCGGCCGCCTGCGCCTGGACCTGCCGCGCCGGCGCGCGCACATCGCCGACGCGCCGCTGGAGCTGACGCCGCGCGAGTTCGGCCTGCTCGAAGCCCTGGCCGCGCGGCTCGATCGCGTGATGAGCCGCGAGCAATTGATCGATGCGCTGTGCAGCTGGGATACGACGCTGACCGACAACGGACTCGACATCGCCGTGTACCGCCTGCGCCGCAAGCTCGACGGCAGCGGCGTGCGCATCCGCACCGTGCGCGGCCTCGGCTATCTGCTGGAAGCCGCCGATGGCTGACGCGGACGATCCGGCGGCGGCGCCACGGCCGGCGCGGGGCCGTCCGCCCAGCCTGCGCCGCAGCCTGCTGACGATCCTCGCCGTGCCGATGGCATTGGCGTGGCTCGGCAGCGGCGTGCTGATCTACGTGCTCGCGCTGCACTACGCGAACATCAACTACGACCGCTCCCTGCTCGAAGGCGCGCACGCACTGGAGCGCCTGATCCACAGCGATTCCGGCCACCAGGAACTGAGCCCGCAGGCGCGCATCCTGATGGAATACGACACCAACGACCCGAGCTTCTACAGCGTGCGCAGCCTGCGCCACGGCGTGCTCGCGGCGAATCTCGACCTGCCGTCGCCGCCGAAGCCGCCGGCGGCCGGGCAGCCGGCCCAGCTCGACTCGATCGTCCAGGGAGGCCGAGCGTTGCGGATGGCTTCGCTGGCGATCGCGCTCGACGATCCGGACGACGAGATCGTCGTATCGGTCGCCGAGACGCTGCGCGAGCGGCACGAGCTCGCGCGCGAGATCCTCGTCGGCACCTCGCCGATCGTGCTGCTGCTGATCGTCGTCGTGCTGGTGCTGGTCTGGTTCGGCGTCAGCCGCGGCCTGCGCCTGCTCGATCCCTTGACCGAGCAGATCGCGCAGCGGCGCGCGCGCGACCTGTCCGCACTCGACCAGACGGCCGTGCCGGTCGAGATCCGTCCGCTGACGCAGACGATCGACGCGCTGTTCGTGCGCCTGCGCGAACTGCTGGACCTGCAGGAGCGTTTCATCGCCGACGCTGCCCACCAGCTGCGCACGCCGCTGGCCGGGCTGCGCCTGCAGGCCGAACGGGCGCTCGCCGATCCGCGCCCGGAGAGCGTGCGCGATGCGCTGATCCACGTCGAACGCCTGTCCGCCGGCGCCGGACGCGCCGCCGGCCAGCTGCTCGCGCTGGCACGAGCGCAGACCTCGAGCGAGGACGACGCCACGCGCTGCGCGGTCGACCTTGCGCGGCTCGCGCGCGACTACGTCGGCGAGCGAGTGCCGGACGCGCTGCACGCACGCATCGACCTCGGCTACGAAGGACCGGTCGCCGGCGCCGAGGTGAGCGGCGATCCGGTGATGCTGCGCGAGGTGCTGGTCAACCTCGTCGACAACGCGCTGAACTACGCCGGCGAGAACGGTACCGTCACCATCGCCGTCACGCGCGAAGTGCGCACGATCGCGCTCGCGGTCGAAGACGCGGGTCCCGGCGTCGATGCCGAATGGTGGCCGCGCCTGGGCGAACGCTTCTTCCGTCCGCCCGGCAGCCGCCGCGAGGGGTCCGGACTCGGCCTTGCGATCGTGCGCCGCATCGCCGAACGGCACGGCGCCGCCGTGGTGTTCGATCGCGGCCGCGACGGCCGTGGCCTGTGCGTCACGCTGCGCTTCCCGACCGTCGAAACGCGCCGCGCCTGACAGCACACGTTCGGAGTAGCGGCGGCGATGCGGCGTGCGCTCGCGCCGGCCTCAGTCCCAGCGATCGTCGCGCGTGTAGACGATTCCCTGCTCCACCTTGACCGGAAACTTCGCGGTCGGCTCGTACGCCGGCGGACACAGCACCGCGCCGGTGGTGATGTCGAAGCGTGCGCCGTGTCGCGGGCACTCGATCTCGCGCCCTTCGATGATGCCGCCGGTCAGCTCGCCGCCGTCGTGCGTGCAGACGTCCTCGATCGCGTACAGCTCGCCGTCGATGTTGAACACCGCGATCGGCGTGTCGCCGTCGTAGACGTTGCGGTATTCGCCGGGCAGCAGTTCGACCGTCGCGCAAACCTTCGTCCATCCACTCATCGCATCCCTCCTCGGCCGCGCGGCCGGCTTCGCGCCGCGGCCACGCCGCCGGCGCGCATCGATCGCGCGCCGGTCACGCCAGCGGCTTGACCAGTACTTCGAAACGCAAGTCGTCGCGCTTGGGAATGCCGAAGCGCTCGTCGCCGTAGGGAAACGGCTTGAACACGCCGCTGCGCCGATAACCGCGCCGCTCGTACCAGGCGATGAGTTCGTCGCGGATCGAGATCACGGTCATCTGCATCGTCGCGCAGTGCCAGTCGTCGCGCGCGATGCGCTCGGCTTGCGTGAGCATCGCGCGCCCGACACCGGCGCCCTGCAGGTCGGGACGGACCGAGAACATGCCGAAATAGCCGGCGTCGCCCTGCTTCTCGACATGCGCGCAGGCGAGCAGGCCCTCTTCCGATTCGGCCAGCAGGACGTTGCATTGCGGCTTGGACAGCAGGTCCGCGACGGTCACGGGATCGGTACGCTGGCCGTCGAGCATGTCGGCTTCGGTCGTCCAGCCTTGCCTGCTGGCATCGCCGCGATAGGCCGACTCCACCAGCGCGACGATCGCGCCGACGTCGGCGGCGGATGCCGCACGAAAACGCAAGGCAGGCTTTGCGGCGGGTACGCTCATGCAGGCTCCTGTTCGGTCGTGGTATGGGATCGGCCTGCCAGCGCCGCGCGCAATGCGGCCCAGGGCAGCCGCGCGCATTTGCGCCGCGCCGGATGGCGCTGCAGTTCGGCCATCGCGTTGAGATCGCCGAGGTCGCGATCCTCGCCGGCGCCCTCGATGACGCGCTCGAACCGCTGCGCGGCGCTCGTCACGCCGGCTTCGTCCATGCCGCGCACGAGTTCGCTGAGCATCGACGCGGTCGCGGTCGTGATCGCGCAGGCTTCGCCGGAAAAACGGATCGCCGCGATGCGCCGGTCGGGCGTGCAGTCGAGCTCGACGCGCAAGACGTCGCCGCAGAGCGCGTTGACGCCGTCGGCCGCGTGCGTGCAGCCGTCCAGACGGCCGCGGTTGCGCGGGTTGCGGTAGTGGTCGAGGACGACTTGCGGGTACAGCGCGGCAGCGGACATGGCGCGATTCTAGCGGCTCCGGCTCGCCCCGGATCAGGCGAGCAGCTGGCGGACCTTGCCGATCGCCGCGACGCAGCGGTCGACCTCCTCGCGCGTGTTGTAGAACGCGAGCGAGATGCGCGCGGTCGCCGGCACGCCGTAGAAACGCATCAGCGGATGCGCGCAATGATGACCGGAACGCACGGCCACCCCTTCGTGATCGAGCAGGGTCGCCAGGTCGTGCGCGTGCGCGCCCTCGATCAGGAACGAGATCACCGCGGTCTTCTCGCGCGCCTCGCCGAAGATGCGCAGGCCCGGAACGGTCTTCAGCGCCGCCGTCGCGTAGTCGCGCAGCTCGCCTTCGTAGGCCGCGATGCACTCGCGCCCGATCGATTCGACGTAGTCGAGCGCCGCGCCGAGTCCGACGAAACCGGCGATGTTCGGGGTGCCCGCTTCGAAGCGGTGCGGCGGTTCGGCGAAGGTGGTGCCCTCGAAGCGCACCTCGCGGATCATCTCGCCGCCGCCGAAGAACGGCGGCATGTCGGCGAGCAGTTCCTTGCGCGTCCACAGCGCACCGGTCCCGGTCGGTCCGTAGAGCTTGTGGCCGGTGATCGTGTAGAAATCGCAGCCGAGTGCGCGCATGTCCAGAGGCAGATGCGGCGCCGCCTGGGAACCGTCCACGAGCAGCGGGATGCCGCGCTTGCGCGTCGCCCGCGCCAGCTCGGCGATCGGATTGATCGTGCCGAGCACGTTGGAGACGTGTGTGACGGCCGCAAGCTTGACGCTCGGCGTCAGCGCCTCGACGAACGCGTCGACGATCAACTCGCCGCGCTCGGTGATCGGCGCGACCTTCAGCTTCGCGCCGGTGTGCGCGCACACGAGCTGCCACGGCACGATGTTGGCGTGATGCTCCATCGTGGTGACGAGGATCTCGTCGCCGGCCTTCAGACGCGGCATCGCATAGCTGTAGGCGACCAGGTTGATCGCCTGCGTGGTGCCGCTGGTCAGCACGATCTCGTTCGGCGAACCGGCGCCGATGAAGCGCGCCAGCTTGTTGCGCGTGCCTTCGTAGGCTGCCGTCGCTTCCTCGCCGAGCTGGTGCACAGCGCGCGCGACGTTCGCATTGGTTTCGCGGTAGAAATGGTCGACCGCTTCGATGACGGCGGCCGGCTTCTGCGAGGTATTGGCGTTGTCGAAATAGATCAGCGGTTTGTCGTGCACCGTGCGCGCGAGCAGCGGGAAATCCTTGCGGATGCGCTCGACGTCGAACGGCACGATGGGAAACTCGGCTTGGGCGTTCATCGGATTTCTCCTGGTTCCGCCGTGCGCAGATTCTCGCGATCGCCATGGCTGCGCGGCGCGGAAACGACGAGGAAGTGCACGTCGGCGGCAGATTCGTTGCGGAAACAATGCGCCGCTCCGGGCGGCACGTGCAGGCCCTGTGCGGCCGATACGGCATGGCGCACGCCATCGACTTCGATGACCGCCTCGCCTTCGAGCACATAGAAGAACTGGCGCGAGCGCGCATGGCGGTGCGGCGTCTCGGCGGCGCCGGCCGGGACTCGCTCGCGGATCACGCTGAGGTCGTCGCGCGCGAGCAGATGCCAGCCGTCGCAGACCTCGCCCCAGACGTAGTGCTCGGCCTCGTCGATCGCGATCGGCGCAGTCGTCGTCATGCGCCGCCACCGCCGGCCAGGACGCGCGCATCCAGCAGCGTCTCGATGCGCTCGCGCAGGGCCGCCTCCGTCACGTCGGCGAACACGCTGCGACAGAACGCGCCGATGAGCAGGCGCCGCGCCTCCTCCAGCGGCAGCCCGCGCGAACGCAGGTAGAACAGCGCGCGCTCGTCGAGCTGGCCGACCGTCGCGCCATGCGCGGCCTTCACCTCGTCGGCGTAGATCTCGAGCACCGGCTGCGTGTCGATCTCCGCGTGCGGCGACAGCAGCAGGTTCTTGTTGCTGAGCTGCGCGTCGGCGCCGTCGGCACCCGCGGCCACCGTGATCGCCCCGTGGAAGATGCCGCGCGCGCGCTGGTCGGCGACGCCGCGCCAGACGATGTCGCAAGCCGTATCGCGCGCAACGTGGCGCACGTCGAGATGGACATCGGCATGCTGGCGTCCGCGCAGCGCGAACACGCCGCGCGAATCGAAACGTGCCTTCGCGCCGGCGAGCGCGATGCCGATGTCGAAGCGCTGCAGGCGTCCGCCGAGGATCGCGTGCGCGCCACCGAAAACCGCGTCGTCGGCCAGCGCAGCCTGCGTCCGCCGATACAGCGAGACCGAGTCGGGCAGGTCGCTCAGCGTCGTGATCTGCACGCGGGCGCCGGCGTCGATCTGGAATTGCGAAACCAGCGCACCGAGCACATCGGCGCCGACTTCGCCGACATGCTGTTCGACGACGTGCGCGCTGCCGCCGAGCACGCGGATCTCGCTCGACGCCTGCCAGCGGGTCGCGCCGGCCGACGGCACGTTCGCGTAGACCAGGTGCAGCGTGCCGCCGAAGCCCGCGGCGATCGTCAGCAGCGTTCGCCGATCGACCGCCTGCGCGATCGTCAACGCGTCGCCGATGCCGCTCGTATCCGAACAGGCCGGCGCATAGGCGCCATTGACGAACACCAGCCGGCGTCCCTGGGTCTGCGGCCATTCGAACTGCGCACGCAGCGCGGGCGACAGCGGCGCCTGCTCATCGGCCTCGGTGAAGTCCTGCTGCGAGAGCGCGCGCAGCGCGGCCTTGCTGTAGCGCCAAGACTCCTCGCGTTCGCGCGCATCGCCGGTGCCGAACGCGTCGATCAGCGACGCGTCCACTAGGCCGCCCCGGCGAGCTTGCGCTCCGCGATCCACGCGTAGCCGTGTTCCTCCAGCCGGTGCGCGAGCGACTTGTCGCCGCTCTCGACGATGCGCCCGTCGGCCAGCACGTGCACGACGTCGGGAACGATGTAGTCGAGCAGACGCTGGTAGTGCGTGATCACGACGAACGCGCGTTCGGGCGCGCGCATCGCGTTGACGCCGTCGGCGACCATTTTCAGCGCATCGATGTCGAGTCCGGAGTCGGTCTCGTCGAGGATGGCCAGCTTCGGTTCGAGCAGCGCCATCTGGAAAATCTCGTTGCGCTTCTTCTCGCCGCCGGAGAACCCTTCGTTGACCGCACGATGCAGCAGTTCATCCTTCAGGTGCAGCACGGCCAGCTTCTCGCGCACGAGCTTGAGGAACTGCATCGAATCGAGTTCGGCTTCGCCGCGCTGCTTGCGCTGCGCGTTCAGCGCGGCACGCAAAAAATACGTGTTGTTGACGCCGGGAATCTCGACCGGATACTGGAACGCGAGGAACACGCCGGCAGCGGCGCGCTCCTCCGGCTCGAGTTCGAGCAACGGCTTGCCGCCGAACTCGATCGTGCCCTGCGTGACCTCGTAGCCTTCACGCCCGGCCAGCACGTTGCCGAGGGTCGACTTGCCCGCGCCGTTCGGCCCCATGATCGCGTGGACTTCGCCCGGATTGACCGTCAGCGAAATGCCTTTGAGGATTTCCTTGCCGGCGACGCGGACATGGAGGTTTTCGATCGTGAGCATGGATAGGACGCTTCGTTTGTCGAATGAGGGACGAGGATCGATCGGCGGCGCGGCGCGTCAACGGCGCGCTTGCGTCGGCGCTTGCGCCGGCTCGGGCGCGATCCGGCAGTAGGGGGAAGCGGCATCGGCCGTGTCGTCGATGCGCTGGGCGACGTCGCAATCCAGACGCAGGAGCGACTTCTTGCCGTCGACGAGCCCGATCGGATAGAGCCTCTTCACCGCATCGCCGCGCGTACCGAGTTCGAGCCATTGCTCCGGGTATGCACCGACGCGCTCTTCGTCTTCTCCGGTGTACTTCATGTGCGTGGCGCCCAGCGTGGGGATGTAGAACCGTCCGTCGAAATCGCTGTACGCGCACTGGCGAATCTCCGACCCGGCCGTACGCAGGCATACGTTCGCCATCAGCGGCCGGCCCGCTTCGGTCAGGCGACCGACGATGGCCGGCGCGTACTTCGGCGCATCGGCATCGGCGGCGAGCGCGTTCACGCCGACGCCGGCATCGGCGCCGACCAACAGCAGCAGTGAAAATGCAATGGACGATCTCATCCGACGGCGCCCTCCAGCGACACTTCGAGCAGTTTCTTCGCCTCCACGGCGAACTCCATCGGCAGCTCCTTGAACACCTGCTTGCAGAAGCCGTCGACGATCATCGAGACGGCGTCCTCCTCGCCGATGCCGCGGCTGCGGCAGTAGAACAGCTGGTCGTCGGAGATCTTCGAGGTGGTCGCCTCGTGCTCGACGATCGCGCCGGGGTTCTTCACCTCGATGTACGGGAACGTATGCGCGCCGCAGCGCTTGCCGATCAGGAGCGAGTCGCACTGCGTGTGGTTGCGCGCGCCTTCGGCCCCCTTTTCGATCTTGACCAGGCCGCGATACGTGTTCTGCCCGCGGCCCGCGCTGATGCCCTTGGCGACGATCTTCGACTTGGTGTTCTTGCCGATGTGGATCATCTTGGTGCCGGTATCGGCTTGCTGCCGATGATGCGTCAGCGCGACCGAATTGAATTCGCCGACCGAGTCGTCGCCGCGCAGGACACAGCTCGGGTACTTCCAGGTGATCGCCGAGCCGGTCTCGACCTGGGTCCAGGAAATCTTGCTGCGCGCGCCGCGGCAGTCGCCGCGCTTGGTCACGAAGTTGTAGATGCCGCCGACGCCGTTCTCGTCGCCTGGGTACCAGTTCTGCACGGTCGAGTACTTGATGTTGGCATCGTCCAGAGCGACCAGCTCGACGACGGCCGCATGCAGCTGGTTCTCGTCGCGCATCGGCGCGGTGCATCCCTCCAGGTACGAAACGCTGGCGCCCTCCTCCGCGATCAGCAGGGTACGCTCGAACTGGCCGGTGTCGCGTGCGTTGATGCGGAAGTACGTGCTGAGCTCCATCGGGCAGCGCACGCGCTTCGGCACGAAGACGAAGCTGCCGTCGGAGAACACGGCGGAATTGAGCGCGGCGAAATAGTTGTCGCCGGTCGGCACGACGCTGCCGAGGTATTTCTGCACCAGTTCGGGGTATTCGCGCACGGCCTCGGAGATCGAGCAGAAGATCACGCCAGCCTCGGCCAGCTCCTTGCGAAACGTGGTGCCGACCGAGACCGAATCGAACACCGCGTCCACCGCCACGCCGGCGAGGCGCGCGCGCTCGTGCAGCGGCACCCCGAGCTTGTCGTAGGTTTCCAGCAGCTTGGGATCGACCTCGTCGAGCGACTTCGGGCGGTTCTTCGGCTGCGAGAAGTAGCTGACGGCCTGGAAGTCGATCGGCGCGATGTCGAGCTTGGCCCAGTGCGGCGGTGTCATCGTCAGCCAGTGGCGATAGGCTTTCAGGCGCCACTCGGTCAGCCATTCCGGCTCGTTCTTGCGCGCGGAGATCGCGCGCACGACGCCTTCGTCCAGGCCCGGCGGCAGGCTCTCGCTCTCGATGTCGGTGACGAAGCCGGCTTCGTAGCGGCGGTTCATCGCTGCGACGACGGCCGCGTTGCCGGCGGGCGCCGGCTCGCGTTCGCGCAGTTCGTGTTCCATCTGGATTCGTTCGGTGGCCATGATCGAAAGGGCTGCCTTGGGGTTCAAGCCGTCGCCACGCGCAACGGAATCGCTGCGCCGCGCCGTGGCGGCGGTTTGACCATGTCTGCGAGGCTGACGCCGGCGAGCGCGCCGGCGATCGCCTGGTTGATGCGCTGCCAGTTCACGCGCACGCCGCAATGCGGCTCGTGCCCGCAACTGCCCGCGTGGGCGCTGCATTCGGTCATGCCGATCGGGCCTTCCATCGCCGTGACGATGTCGGCGATCGAGATCTGCTCGGGCGTGCGCGCGAGGCGGTAGCCGCCGTTGATGCCGCGCGTCGATACGACCAGTTCGGCCTGCGCCAGCTGTTTCAGCAGCTTGCTCACCGTCGGCACTTCCAGGCGTGCGCGCTCGGCCAGCGCCTGCGCACTGAGCACGCCGTCGCCGGCCGCCGCGAGGCAGGTCATCACGACGGTGGCGTAGTCGGTCAGTTTGCTGACGCGGAGCATGGGCTGGGCGAGCGCGGCGGCGGCGGTTAATTGGGACTGAAATAGTACTATTTAGCGTCGCGAGGGTCAAACCACGCACGGCGCCCGTTAAACTGGACCCAATCCCTTGCAGGAACCTTCGTGGAGCAGACGCCAGACCGCCGCAGCGCCTTGACGCGCTTCGCCGAACGCGAGTTCGCATCCGCCGGCCTCGTCATCGAGCCGGCTTCGGCCGACGCCAGCTTTCGCAGCTATTGGCGCGCGACCGACGCCGCCGGAACGACACGCGTGATCATGGACGCCCCGCCGGCGCAGGAAGACGTCGAGCCGTGGCTCGACATCGGCGCCCGGCTGCACGCGATCGGCCTGCACACGCCGCAGGTGCTGGCCGTCGATCGCGCTCAGGGCTTCATCCTGATGGAAGACCTCGGCTCGCGCGCCTACCTGCCCGAGCTGAACGCGCAGACCGTCGACGCGCTCTACGCCGATGCGCTCGACGCGCTGCTGCGCATGCAACGACAAGCCGATCCTCGCGGCCTGCCGATATTCGACGAAGCCTTCCTGCGCATGGAGCTGGAGCTGATGCCGCAGTGGTTCCTGCGGCGGCATCTCGGGCATGACCTGACCGGCCATGAACGCGCGATCGTCGACGCTGCGTTTTCCGCGCTGATCGACGCGGTGCGCGGGCAGCCGCAAGGCTTCATGCATCGCGACTATCACAGCCGCAACCTCATGCTCGTCGAGCACGGGGGCGTCGAGCACCGTCATTCCACCGCAGACCCCACCGCATTGCCGAACCCCGGCATCATCGATTTCCAGGGTGCCGTGGTCGGTCCGATCACCTACGACCTCGCCTCGCTGCTGCGCGACTGCTACATCGCGTGGGAGCCCGAACGCGTCGAAGGCTGGCTCGAGAGCTATCGCCAGCGCGCGGCGAACGCCCATCTGATCGATACGCAGACCGACGCCGCAAGGTTCCGCCGCTGGTTCGACCTGACCGGCCTGCAGCGCCATCTGAAAGTGCTCGGGCTGTTCTGCCGGCTGTGGTATCGCGACGGCAAGCCGCAGTACCTCGCCGACCTGCCGCTGGTATGGCACTACGTGATCACGGTCGCACGCAGCTACGACGACCTCGCGCCGCTGGCCGATCTGCTCGAACGCGCGCTCGGTGCGCGCGACGTCACCCAACCGGCCGAGTCCGCCGCATGACGATCCGCAGTGCGCTGATCTTCGCGGCCGGCCGCGGCGAACGCATGCGCCCGCTGACCGACGCGACGCCCAAGCCGCTGCTCGAGATCGGCAGCAAGCGGCTGATCGAGCATCACCTGGAGAAACTCGCAGCCGCCGGTGTCGAACGCGTCGTCATCAACACATCGCACTTGGCCGAGCAATTTCCCGCCGCGCTCGGCGACGGTTCGCGCTGGGGCGTTTCGATCCGCTACAGCTACGAAGGCGCCGCGCCGCTGGAAACCGGTGGCGGCGTGCTGCGCGCGCTGCCGCTGCTCGGAGCGGCGCCGTTCATCGCAGTCAGCGCCGACATCGTCAGCGACTTCGACTACGCCGCGCTGCCGGCCGAGCCGACGGGGCTCGCGCATCTGGTGATGGTGCCGAACCCGGACTTTCATCCGCGCGGCGATTTCTGGCTCGACGGCGACCGACTCAACGAGGACGGTGCCGGCACGCGCCTGACCTTCGGCAACATCGGCGTCTATCGGCCGGCGCTCGTCGCAGCCGAGGCCGACGGCTGCTTCAAGCTGCTGCCGATGTATCAGCGCGCGATGCGCGAAGGACGCCTCACTGGCGAACGTTACGACGGCTTCTGGCGCAACCTCGGCACGCCCGCGCAGCTGAGCGAACTGGCCGCGCTGCGCCCCGGTCTCGCCTAGGCGAGAGCGGCTACGGCGCGTCACCCATCAAGGTACGCAGGAACGGAATCGTCACGCGCCGCTGCGCCGCCAGCGAGGCGCGATCGATGCGGTCGAGTACCGCGAGCAGCGAGCCGAGATCGCGCCGGCCGCGCGCGAACAGCCAGTCGAGCACGCCATCGTCGAGTTCGATGCCGCGCGCATGGGCGCGTTCGCGCAGCAGCGTGCGACGGGCGGCTTCGTCGAGCGGCTTCAAGGCGACCTGCGTGCATGCCGACAGGCGCGAAACGAGGTCGGGCAGGCCGATGCCGAGCTGCGCCGGCGGCAAGCTCGCCGCGAACAGCAGGGTGGTCTGCTCGGCGCGGCAGCGGTTGTAGAGGTCGAACAGCGCGTGTTCGGCGTCGCGCTCGCCGGCGATCGCATCGAGATCGTCGATCGCGAGCAGCAAGCTGCCCCCGAAACCGCGAATCGCCGCGGACCGCGGTGCCGGCAGGCCGGCCAGCGACAGGTATTGCGCGCTGCGGCCGCCGGCATGGGCGGCGGCGCATGCGGCAATCAGCAGATGCGTGCGGCCGCTGCCGGAGGGTCCGGCGACGTAGACCCACGACGCATCCGCACCGCGCGCAACGGCGTGCAGCAGATCGACCGCGGCGGCGTTCGTGCCCGCGACGAAACTGTCGAATCGCTGATGCGCCGGCCAGCGCAGTGCGAGCGGCAACTGACCCGTCATGGCTCCGTGGGCGGCTTGACGATGACGTTCGCGCCGCGCTCGACGATCACCGCGGACGGCGCGGCGACCACGACGTCTTCGTCGGGCACGATGATCGTAGGCTCCGCGCGCGTGTTGTAGAGCTCGCTGTCGGTATAGCGTTCGTGCAGGTAGCGCAGCAGGACCATCACGACCGACGCCACCGGCAGCGCCAGCAGCACGCCGAGGAAGCCGAACAGCTCGCCGCCGGCGAGCACCGCGAAGATCACGGCGACCGGATGCAGGCCGATCTTCTCGCCGACCAGCCGCGGCACCAGCACATAGCCTTCGAGCGTCTGGCCGAGCACGAACACGCCGAGCACGAGCAGCACGTGGTACCAGTCCTGGTACTGCACGAGCGCGGCGATCAGGCCCATGACGATGCCGGTGATCGCGCCGAGGTACGGCACGAAGCTGATCAGCCCCGCGATCATGCCGATCAGCGGACCGACGCTGATGCCGACCAGCCACAACGCCACGCCGTAGAACACGCCGAGCGCGACCATCACGCTGAGCTGGCCGCGCAGGAACGCACCGAGCACGTCGTCCGACTCGCGCGCCAAGCGCATGACGACCGGCTCGACCGAACGCGGAATCAGCACGCGCAGGCGCGCGACGAGCACATCCCAGTCGCGCAGCAGATAGAACGCGACGACGGGAATCATGACCAGGTTCAAGATCCAGCCGACCACCGCGAGACCGGATTTCGACACGCGCGCGATCGCGCTCGCCGCGAAACCGCCGGCCTCCTTCCAATTGGCCTGCAGCGCGTCGATGATCTTCTGCGTATCGAGGATGTCCGGCGAGATGCCGAAGCGCGCCTGCAGCCACGGCGTGGCGCGCGTCTGGAACCAGTCCACCCAGATCGGCAGCTGGGTCAGGAAATTGCTGATTTGGCGCTCGATGAAAGGCACGAGCACCAGGACGATCGCGACGACGACGATCAGCACGACGAGGAACACGAGGCTCACCGCGAAACCGCGGCCGATGCGCGGCTCCAGACGGTCGACGACCGGATCGAGCAGGTAGGCGAACAGCGCGGCCGCGACGAACGGCATCAGCACCGGCGCCAGCAGGTAGAGGATGGCGCCGAGCACGCCGAGCAGGATCAGCCACTGCCAGCGCAGGTCCAGGCCTCGATGATGGATGGATTCGTTCACGGCTGGCTTCCCCCACGCGCCTGCGCCGCGCGGCGCGCGCGGTTGCCCCAGATGACCATGTAATGCAGCCCGCTGGCAAGCGTACAAGCCGCCGTGAACGCGATCAGCGCCGTATGAAGCGGCGGTGCCAGCGGCATCCAGCCGGACAGGCGCAGCAATTCGATCAGCACGAAGGCGATCTGCACCAGCGTCGTCCATTTCGACAGCTGGCTGGGCGATGCGTCGAAGCGGCCGATCAGCACGTGGTAGGCGGTGGCGCCGGCGACGATCACCAGGTCGCGCCCGACCACCACGATCGCCAGCCACAGAGGAATCGCGCCGACCATCGCCAGCGTGACGAACGTCGCGGTCAGCAGCAGCTTGTCGGCGATCGGATCGAGCATGCCCCCGATCCAGCTCTGCCAGCCGAAATGCTTGGCGAGGAAACCGTCGACCGCGTCGCTGAGGCCGGCGACCGCGGCGATCAGCAGCGCGCCGTCGTAGCGCCCGTCGAGGATCAGCCAGCACAGCGGCACCACCAGCAGGATGCGCAGACCGGTGATCAGGTTGGGAAGGTGGCGCAGCATCGCTGCCAGCAGGCCGTGGCGTTCGTCACGGACTCAATGCGAGCGTCGCATCGATGCCGTCGGCCTTCGACGCGGCGACGATGCCGAGCGTGCGCTCCATGCCGATCGCGTCGAGGAACTTGGCGAGGTCGGTCGCCAGCGACAGCTTCACCAGGATGCCGTCGTCGCGCGCCGCGACCGGTTGCGCGCTGCGCACGAAGTTGTTGCGCCCGAGATAGCCGATCACGCGCGCATAGTCGTTCGCGTTGCGGATGCCGCCGATCCACACGGTCGCCTCGCTCGGCGTCTCCGCCGCCGCAGCCGCCTCCACGCTGCCGGCGCCGATGCCGAGCTTGCGCAGCAGCTGGTCGACCGCATTGCTGTCGAACTGCGCGATCAGGGTCATCTTCGCCGTGCCGTCGTCGCCATTGCCCGGGTTGCGGCGATACTGGTACTGCAGCACGTAGCGCTCGGCCTGCGCGACCGCCTTGGCGACGTCGGGCCGCGAGAGCACGCCGGAATCGCCGGTCTGCGCGATCACCACGTTCGCCAGGGCGGTCTTCAGCGCCTCAGTGCGCTCCGTATCGGATTGCGAGTTGACCGGCGCCTCGCCGGTGTACGAACCCGGCGCCGCGAAGCCCACCAGCGGGACGAGCAGCAGCAGGGCGAAACCGAGCAGGCGCAACGGGAAACTGGGACGCACGTTCGTAGTCCGTTACATCAGGGGTGGCGCAAGTCTGCCCAAAGCGTGCCGGCACGTCCATGCCGCGGCGGCCGCGGCCGGACCGGGTGCTATCATGCGCGCCCCGAAAAACAGCATCCGCTCATGTCCGCCGACCCCGAAGCCCTCAGTTACCGCGCCGCCGGCGTCGACATCGACGCGGGCAACGAAGTCGTCGAGCGGATCAAGCCGCTGGTCAAGCGCACGTTCCGACCGGAGGTCATGGCCGGCCTCGGCGGCTTCGGCGCCCTGTTCGAGCTCGGCGGTCGCTACAAGGACCCGGTGCTCGTCTCGGGCACCGACGGCGTAGGCACCAAGCTGAAACTCGCGCAGACGCTCGCGCGGCACGACACCATCGGCATCGACCTCGTCGGCATGTGCGTCAACGACGTGCTCGTGCAAGGCGCCGAATCGCTGTTCTTCCTCGATTATTTCGCCACCGGCAAGCTCGACGTCGATACCACGGTCGCCGTCGTCGGCGGCATCGCCAAGGGCTGCGAACTCGCCGGCTGCGCGCTGATCGGCGGCGAAACGGCTGAAATGCCGGACATGTATCCCCCCGGCGAGTACGATCTGGCGGGTTTCTGCGTCGGCGCGGTGGAGAAATCCGCCCTGATCGACGGCAGCGCGATCCGGGCCGGCGACACGATCGTCGGCATCGCTTCCAGCGGTGCGCACTCGAACGGCTATTCGCTGATCCGCAAGATCGTCGCGCGCGCGGGCGCCACCCCCGACAACGGCGGCTTCGATCTCGACCTCGGCGGCGTCAAGCTCGCCGACGCGCTGATGGCGCCGACCACGATCTACGTGAAGCCGATCCTGCAGCTGCTGAAGCAGCAGCCGGTGCACGGCATGGCGCACATCACCGGCGGCGGCCTCAAGGAAAACATCATCCGCGTCGTCCCCGACGGCCTCGGCATCGCGCTCGACAGCAGCGCCTGGTCGCGGCCGGCGCTGTTCGACTGGCTGCAGCGCGAAGGCCGCGTCGAGCGCGAGGAAATGTGGCGCACGTTCAACTGCGGCATCGGCTACACCATGATCGTCGCGCAGGCGCAAGGCGCCTCGACGATCGCTGCATTGAAAGCGCTGGGGCTCGATGCGGTTGCGATCGGCGAAGTCGTCGCGGCGAGCGGCGACGAACGCGTGCATATCGCCTGACCGGCGGATACGACCACGCCGGCGCTCTTTACAACGCATTACGCGCGCGACGTTGCCGCAGCCGGAACCGCGGGCGTAGCATGTTTTCGAAACGCGGGTGCCTACGCGTCGAAGAGCGAACCGCAGATCGCGGTCGCGATGGAGGACGGACGATGAATCGCTGGATGCGTCCCTTCGCAATCCTGCTGGCGGCTGCAACATGCAGCGCCGTCGGCGCCGCGGTGCCGACCGATTTCGCCGTGTCGCCCGATCGCACTTCGTTCCATCCGACGACCGCCTTCCGCAAGGGCGATCGCTTGCAGGTGCTGTCGCCGTATCTCAGTCCCGACGATGTCGTCGTCTTGGGGCGCTGCCTCGACGAGGACTGCAAGCGCAGCGAAATCGTCCGCTCCTGGGGCAGCCGCCATGGCCGCGCGCATGGGCCCGACCTGCTCGAGTACGTCACGATCCTGCAGGACGGCGACTATTTCTTCGCGCCGAACCAGATTCCGCAATCCCTGCGCACGCGAAACTACATCGGCTGCAAGCGCTCGCTGCCGCTACACGTGCTCTGCAGCGACGCGCGCAGCCTCACGATCACCGAAACGAAGGCCACGCCGGAACTGTTCCGCGCACGCCTGAGTTCGGGCGGCTGGATCTGGGTGCGCCGGATCGACGCCGCCGGCACCGACCCTCATCGCCCACACGCGGACGCCCTGATGGCCGTCGCCGCCGCCAAGGCACCGTGACGTCACGCACCTTGCGGCCGGCGCCGCTGCGCATCGTCGGCTTCGCCTCGGGGCGCGGCAGCAACTTCGGCGCGCTCATCGCGGCACGGCACGACGGGCGATTGCCGGTCGAACTGTGCGCCCTGCTGTCCGATCGCAGCGACGCCGCAGCGCTCGGCGTCGCGCAAGCGGCAGGCATCGAAGCCATCGCGATGTCGCCCCGCGACTACGCCGACCGGCCGGCGTTCGATCGCGCCATCTTCGAACGCGCCGCGCAATTCAGGCCGGACCTGATCGTGCTCGCCGGCTACATGCGCATCATCGACCCGGGCGTCGTCGCGGCGTGGTCCGGCCGCATGATCAATATCCACCCTTCCCTGCTGCCCAAGTACCGCGGCCTGCACACGCATCGCCGCGCGCTCGAAGCCGGCGACGCCGTGCACGGCGCCAGCGTGCACTACGTGACGGCCGAGCTCGACGGCGGTCCGACGATCGCCCAGGCCGAAATTCCGCTGCTGGCCGGCGATACGCCCGAATCGGTAGCCGAGCGGCTGCTCGCGCAGGAGCACCGCCTGCTCGTCGCCAGCGTCGCGCTGATCGCGACAGGACACGTTGCGCTGGACGACTGCGGCGTCCTTTTCGACTCGGCGCCGCTCGCCGCGCCATTGAAGTTGCGAGCAGACGGCTCGCTCGCGTGAGGAGTCGTTCAGCCGCGGGCGGCGACACTTCGCCACCGCCCCGTGGAATTCGTTGATGAAAACCCTGCTCGCCGCCCTTGCCCTGAATCTCGCCGCACTCGCGCCGGCATCGGCCGCCGATTCGCCGTTGAAGCCGTTCCGCGCCGAGTACGCGACCTTGCAGAACGACAGCGAGCTCGGCCGCACGACGCTGGATCTGCACGACAACGGCGACGGCAGCTGGACCCTGCGCAGCGAGACGAACGGGACGGCGGGCCTCGCCAAGATCGCCGGCATCCATATCGTCGAGACCTCGCGCTTTCGCTGGCAGAACGGACGTCCTGTCGCGCTCGCCTACGATTACCAGCAGGACGGCGGCTTCAAGCAGCGCACGCGCCACGCCGAGTTCGACTGGAAGGCCGGCCAGGTCCGCGTCAACGAAAGCGGCGACTTCAGCTACGCGACCGTGCCCGGCCTGATCGACCGCCAGTCGGTCACGCTGGCCCTCGCCAGCGACCTGCTGCGCGGCGCGACGAGTTTCGACTACAAGGTCGCCGTGAAGGACCACGTCGAAGACACGCGCTACACGCGCGGCCCCGTCGAATCGCTGACGGTGCCGGCCGGCACGTTCAAGGCGCAGGTGATGCAGCGCGAAGGCGATGCCGGCGACGACCGCCGCCGCGTCGCGCGCAGTTGGTTCGCCGAATCGCTCGGCTGGATGCCGGTGCAGATCGAGCAGACGCAGAAGAAGGGCGACACGGTGACGTTGAAGCTGGTGTCGTCGAATCGGCGATAAGGCTCGTATTCGAAGGTTGCAACCCGACGGATGGGCTTTCTACAAGCGCGATAGCGCCGACAAACGGTCGCAGAAGCGGCGGGCATCGAGCGCGAGGGACGGCAGCATCCCGAAGTCGTACGCAATGTCTGCCGTGACGCTCCATCCCTCCTCCCCTCCCAGTTGGGGTTCGAGCTGGACGGTGAAGTGCACGCGTCCAAGCGACGTGCACGTTGCGCTCAAGCGCAATTCCTTGTCCAACGAACTCCAACGACGCGCCTCCTTCCAAGGCGCATCAAGTGCAGCGAGTTCTTCCAGGAAGCCTGCGAGATAATTGTAGTCGGGCGGTGAATAGACGTCCGTCATCGCCATCGCCGGCCCCCCGCGCAACTCTGCGGTGAATTCGAACGGCCGAGGGCCGTGAAGGACCAGTTCGCGACCGGAGACAACCGACTTTATCGACAGCCCGTCGATCGGCACGACGAACCCTTTACGCCGGCAAGCGCCGGATATGCGCGCCGAGCCCGCCGAGCTTCTCCTCGATGTTCTCGTAGCCGCGATCGATGTGATAGATGCGATCGACGACGGTGTCGCCCTGGGCGACGAGCCCGGCCAGCACCAGCGACGCGGACGCGCGCAGGTCGGTCGCCATCAGCGGCGCGCCGGACATCTTCGCGACGCCCTTGATGATCGCGGCATTGCCTTCGAGCTGGATGTCGGCGCCGAGGCGCTGCAGCTCGTGCGCATGCATGAAGCGGTTCTCGAAGACCGTCTCGGTGATGATGCCGACGCCTTCGGCGACGCAGTTGAGCGCGGTGAACTGCGCCTGCATGTCGGTCGGGAATGCCGGATACGGCGCCGTCGTCACGTTGACCGCCTTCGGGCGGCGTCCGCGCATGTCGAGCTCGATCCAGTCCTCGCCGGTGTTGATGTGCGCGCCGGCGTCCTCGAGCTTGCTGAGCACCGCGTCCAGCGTCTTCGGGCGCGCGCGCTTGGCGGTGACCTTGCCGCCGGTGATCGCGCCGGCGACCAGGAAGGTGCCTGTCTCGATGCGGTCGGGCAGCACTTCGTACGTGGTGCCGGAAAGACGCTCGACGCCTTCGATGACCAGCGTCGCGGTACCCGCGCCTTCGATCTTGGCGCCCATCGCGTTGAGGCAGTTGGCGAGGTCGACGACCTCGGGCTCCTGCGCGGCGTTCTCGATGATCGTGGTGCCGTGCGCGAGCGCCGCCGCCATCATCAGGTTCTCGGTGCCGGTGACGGTGACCAGGTCGAGATTGATGCGCGCGCCTTTGAGGCGCTTCGCCTTCGCCTTGATGTAGCCGTTCTCGACGGTGACGTCGGCGCCGAGCGCCTGCAGGCCCTTGAGGTGCAGGTCGACCGGGCGCGAACCGATCGCGCAGCCGCCCGGCAGCGAGACGACCGCTTCGCCGAAGCGCGCCACCAGGGGGCCGAGCACGAGGATCGACGCGCGCATCGTCTTGACCAGGTCGTACGGCGCGAAGTAGCGCTTGGCCGGACGCGGGTCGACATGGATCTTCATGCGTTCGTCGATGACCAGCTCGACGCCCATCTGGCCGAGCAGTTCCATCGTCGTCGTCACGTCGTGCAGATGCGGGACGTTGCCGATCGTGACCGGGCCGTCGGCGAGCAGGCAGGCCGCCAGGATCGGCAGTACCGCGTTCTTCGCACCGGATACCCAGACGTCGCCACTGAGCGGTTGCCCGCCGTTGATCACGATTTTTGCCACTCGGCCTACTCGCTGTGTGTCGCCATCCATGGACGGTCCATCTCCGTGAGGGGTGAAGGGAATGCGGCGCGCGCCCTGCGCTGCCGCGAAGTCGAAGATCAGCCGCGCGCGGCTTCTTCCGGCGTCAGGGTACGCAGCGAAAGCGCGTGGATCTCGCCGCCCATGCGCTCGCCGAGCGTCGCATAGACCATGCGGTGCCGCGCCAGCGGCAGCTTGCCGGCGAAGGCCGGGCTGACCACCAGCGCCTCGAAATGCACGCCGTCGGGACCGTGCACCTCGACCTTGGCCTCGGGCATGCCCTGCTGGATCAGACTCTGCACAGTGGATGTGTCCATTTCCTGCGTTTCCTCGGAACAGATATGACGATTACGAAATTCATCGTAGACTGTGCGGCGCCTGCGCGCGGCCGGGCAAGTCGCGGTGCGGTGCGCCTGCCCCAGGTCCGGCGCAGCGGCCGGTCTGCGACGACGGCGCGGCTTGGGCCGTCTGGTGCCACCGGGTGGCGGACCCTTCCCGTCGGCGAAGCAGCTACAATGAGGCCGCGCATGGTACTCAAAATCCCGCAACGGCGCAGAATTTACCCGGTTCCCCACTTCGCCGAGCGCTTGCAGGCTCTGACCACGATGAACGCGCACATTGCCGCCGCCGCCAAGTCCATGAGCAATCCGCTGCTCGACGCCACCGCCCTGATCAAGAGCGCGCAGGCCGTCGTCGCGATCGAAGCGCAAGCGATCACCGCGCTGCACGACCGCATCGACGCCAACTTCCTGCGCGCGTGCCAGCTGATGTTCGAATGCCCGGGCCGCGTGGTCGTGTCCGGCATGGGCAAGTCGGGCCACATCGCGCGCAAGATCGCCGCGACGCTGGCTTCGACCGGCACCCCCTCGTTCTTCGTGCACCCGGCCGAGGCCAGCCACGGCGACCTCGGCATGATCACGCCGAAGGACGTGGTGCTCGCGCTGTCCAACTCCGGCGAGACCGACGAGCTGCTCGCGATCCTGCCGCTGATCAAGCGCCAGGGCATTCCGCTGATCGCGATGAGCGGCAACAAGGGTTCTTCGCTGGCGCGGCTGGCCGACGTGCACCTGGACACCAGCGTGCCGGCCGAGGCCTGCCCGCTCGATCTCGCGCCGACATCGAGCACCACGGCCGCGCTCGTCATGGGCGATGCGCTGGCGATCGCGCTGATGGAAGCGCGCGGCTTCACCGACGAGGACTTCGCGCGCTCGCATCCGGCCGGCAGTCTCGGCCGCCAGCTGCTGCTCAAGATCAGCGACATCATGCATACCGGCGAGCAGATCCCCGCGGTCGGTCCCGGCGTCACCCTCACCGAGGCGCTGGTCGAGATGACGCGCAAGGGCCTGGGCATGACCGCGATCATCGACGACGAAAAGCGCCTGCTCGGCGTGTTCACCGACGGCGACTTGCGCCGCGCCGTCGACGACGACGACATCGACCTGCGCGCGACGACGGTCACCCACTTGATGACGGCGCGCCCGAAGACCATCACGGCCGACAAGCTCGCGGTCGAGGCCGCGCAGCTGATGGAGGCGCACAAGATTCATGCGCTGTTGGTGGTCGACGACGACAATCGCGTGGTCGGCGCGCTCAATATTCACGATTTGCTGCGCGCGCGAGTGGTTTGATGAAGGCGGGAATGGAGAAAGGGGAATAGGGAATCGCAAGAGCCCACGAACCCCGTCGCAGACTCCGTTTCGAAGAGCTTTTGCCATTCCCTATTCCCCAATCCCCATTCCCGTCCCAAACATGCTCCCCATCGACCTCCCCAGCGACATCCGCGAACGCGCCGCGCGCGTCAAACTGGCCGTCTTCGACGTGGACGGCGTGCTCACCGACGGCAAGCTCTGGTACACGGTCGACGGGCACGAACTGAAGGCGTTCAACGCGCACGACGGACTCGGTCTGAAACGGCTGCTCGCCAACGGCGTCGAAGTCGCGGTGATCACCGCGCGGCTCAGCAACATCGTGACCGAACGCATGGCCGAACTCGGTGTCGCCCACGTCTATCAGGACCAGCAGGACAAGCTCGCCTGCCTGCACCAGCTGCTGCATGCGCTGCGCCTGGAGCCGGATCAAATCGCCTACACCGGCGACGACCTGCCCGACCTCGCCGCCATGCACGTCGCCGGCCTTTCGGTCGCCGTCGCCAACGCGCATCCGTGGGTGCGCGAGCGGGCGCACTGGCGCACGCGCCTGGCCGGCGGGTGCGGCGCGGCGCGCGAGGTGTGCGACCTGATCCTCGGCGCGCAGGGCAAGTCCGACGCGGAACTTGCCGCGTTCCTGCGCTGACCGTTCCTCGCCGATGGATCGCCGCTACTGGATCACCGTCGTCGTGCTCGCCCTGCTGGCGGCCGGCAGCAGCCTGCTGGTCTGGTACGCGCGCGACCGCCCCGACGAGCAGACGTTCGCCGGCCCGCCGCGTTCGGACTACACGCTCAACAACTTCACGCTGGACGCGTTCGACATCACCGGCAAGCGCACGTTTCGCGTGACGGGCCCTCGCCTGGCGCGCAACGGCGACACGGCCGAGATCTTCGTGACGACGCCGGACTACCTGCTCGTGGACAGCAGCGGCAACCCCTGGTACGGCAAGTCGGATGCCGCCTGGGTCAACAACGACGGCACCATCATGAAGCTGCAGGGCCACGTCGACATGCACCGGCAGGAAAGCGACAAGGTCAAGCCGATCGACGTGGTCACCACCGACCTCACGACCTGGCCGAAGGACAAGAAAATGGAAACCGCCGCGCCGGCGACGATCACCCAGCAGGGCTCTATACTCAAGGGGATCGGCATGCGCGGCGACCTCAACACCAAGACCCTGGAGCTGTTGTCCGATGTCCACTCCATCATCGAACCCAAGAACGCGGCGCCGGCCAATGCTCCCAAGAAACCCAAACCCAAGAAGCAATAGCGTGGCGAGCAAGGGCGCCAGGCGCGGCGCGCTCGCGCTGACCTGCGGCATGCTGGTCGCGGCCTCGGCAGCCCATGCGCTCAGCACCGACCGCAACCAGAAGATGTTCGTCGACGCCGACTACTCGAAGATGCAGCAGAGCAGCGACGACAAGCCCGGCGTGAGCAATCTCAACGGCAACGTGCAGATCGTGCAGGGTTCGATGAAGGCGCACGGCGACGAGGGCACGATCTACCAGCACGCGACCAACGCCAAGGACGCCCAGGGCAACGACATCTCCGGCGGCATCCAGCGCGTCGTCCTGGTCGGCAAGAAAGCCCAGGCCCACATGGAGCAGCTGCAGGACAACGACGGCGGCCTGATCACCGCCGACGCGGACAAGATCGACTACAACAGCGACACGGGCATCGCCGACCTCACCGGCAACGTCACCGTCGTGCAGCAGGGCCGCGGCACGTTCCACGGCACCCACATGACCTACAACACGAACACCGGCGAGATGGAGAGCGGCGACAACACGCCGGCCAATCGCGTGCACATGGTGATGGAACCGAAGAAGACGGCTCCGACCGACGCCAAGCCGGCCGACGCCACGCCGGCGAAACCGGCCGAGGCCAAGCCGGCCACCGCCAAGCCGCCCAAGAAGAGCAAGAAGGCCGCGACGCCTGCGACGCCGGCAACGACGCCGGCCGCTCCCGCCGCCGCGCCCGACAAGCCGGCCACGGGCGGCACGCCCTGATGCTGAGTGCTTCCGGTCTACGCAAGAGTTTCCGCGGACGCACCGTCGTACGCGATTTCGAATTCAGCCTCGAACAAGGCGAAATCGTCGGCCTGCTCGGTCCCAACGGCGCCGGCAAGACGACCTGCTTCTACATGGTCGTCGGCCTGATCGCCGCCGATGCCGGCACGATCAAGCTCGACGATCGCGACATCACGACGATGCCGATGCACGCGCGCGCGCGCCTCGGCGTCGGCTACCTGCCGCAGGAAGCCTCGGTATTCCGCCGCCTCAGCGTCGCCGACAACATCCTGGCGATCCTCGAGCTGCGCGCCGACCTCGACGGCGCCGGCCGCGAGACGGAACTGCAGGGCCTGCTCGACGACCTGCAGATCGGCCACATCGCCGGCCAGCGCGGCGTCAGCCTGTCCGGCGGCGAACGGCGACGGGTCGAGATCGCGCGCGCGCTGGCGGCCAAGCCGCGCTTCATGCTGCTCGACGAACCGTTCGCCGGCATCGATCCGATCTCGGTCGTCGACATCCAGCGCATCGTGCGCCAGCTCAAATCGCGCGGGATCGGCATCCTGATCACCGACCACAACGTGCGCGAGACGCTCGGCATCTGCGAGCGCGCCTACATCATGAGCGAAGGCGCCGTGCTGGCCCAGGGCGCGCCGGCCGATATCCTCGCCAACGAGCAGGTCCGCGACGTCTATCTCGGTCGCGAATTCCGCATGTAGGTTCCAACTGGCGCTTGCGTCGCGTTTCGCGAAGTCAACCCCTGCACGCCGCCGTTTTTTGGCGCTAGGATGGGCCAAACGGGACTTGGCACGCTTTCAGCATGAAACCCGCTCTTCAATTCCGTCTGAGCCAGTCGCTGGCGCTGACGCCGCAACTGCAGCAGGCCATCCGGCTGCTGCAGCTGTCGCGCATGGAACTGGAGCTGGAACTCAACACCGCGCTCGAATCCAATCCGCTGCTGGACATGGAAACCGGCGACGAGCTCGAGGGCGAAGAGGCGGAAAGCACGCCCGAGGAACTCGAAGCCGCCAGCGAGGCGCAAAAGGAAGCCGCCGAGGCCGATGGCGACGACCAGCCGCTCGATCTCGAATTCGACCGCACCGAATACCGCGGCACCGCGCTCGACGAAGACGGCATGGAGCCGCAAGACGCCGAAGTGCAGGACCTGCGCGACCACCTGCTGTGGCAGCTGAACCTGACCCCGATGTCCGGCCGCGATCGCGCGATCGCGGCGACGATCATCGAAGCGGTCGACGACGACGGCTATCTCAGCGAGAGCGACGAGGCGATCACCGCGGCGCTCGCCTCGCTGTACGCGGTCACGCCCGAAGAGATCCAGTCGGTGCGCCATCGCGTGCAGCATTTCGATCCGGTCGGCGTCGCCAGCCGCACGCTGAAGGAATGCCTGACCGTCCAGCTGGAAGCGCTCAGCCAGGACACGCCCGGCCTCGCCCTGGCGCGCGTGCTCGTCGACGAGCACCTCGAAGCACTGGCCCGGCAGGATCGTTCGCGCCTGTGCCAGCGCCTGCATGTCGACCAGACCCAGCTCGATATCGCCCTGACGCTGATCCGCACGCTGGCGCCCAAGCCCGGCAGCGGCTATGCCGACACCAATGCCGAGTACGTCGCACCGGACGCCTATGCGCGCAAGATCAACGGCCGCTGGCAGGTCGCGCTGGCGCCCGGCTGCCAGCCGCGCCTGGGCATCAACGAACACTACGCCGGCCTGATCGCGAAGGCGCGGCGCGAGGACGCGAACTACCTGAAGGGCCAGCTGCAGGAAGCGCGCTGGCTGATCAAGTCGCTGAAGACGCGCGCCGAGACGATGCTGAAGGTGGCGACGTCGATCGTGCGCGCGCAGGAAGCCTTCCTCGAATTCGGCGCCGAAGCGATGCGTCCGCTGGTGCTGAAGGACGTCGCCGAGGAAGTGGGCATGCACGAATCGACGATCAGCCGCGTGACGACGCGAAAGTTCCTGCACACGCCGCGCGGCACGTTCGAGTTCAAGTATTTCTTCTCCAGCGGCGTCACCACGGTCGACGGCGGCGCGGCGTCGGCGACGGCGATCCAGGCGATGATCAAGAAGCTGATCGACGAAGAGCGCGCGACGCGGCCGCTGTCCGATCAAGTGCTCGCGGCCGAGCTGAATCGACGCGGAATTAACGTCGCACGGCGTACGGTTGCCAAATACCGCGAAGCGCTCAATATTCCATCATCGAACGACCGCAGCCGACTGGGTTGAAGCAGGACAGTCGAGCGGAACATCTTCATCGACACGGAGGGAACGCCAACAGCAATTGCTTGTCGGAGCTTGTGGAGCCTCGAGCGCGCCGCGATCCGCGACGATGCGACGGGCGATTCAGCCGGGTCGGTCATGCGCCGGCCCATCTATGAGGAGACAACCATGCAGATCATCGTCAAAGGTCATCAGGTCGAGGTCACGGCAGCACTGCACGACTACGCGACCAGCAAGTTCGAGCGCGTCACGCGCCACTTCGACCATCTGCATGAACTCAACATCTGCCTCGGCGTCGAGAAGCTGCTGCACAAGGCCGAGGCGACGCTGCAACTGTCCGGCAAGACCCTGCATGCCGACGCCACCGCGGTCGACATGTACGCCGCCATCGATGCGCTGGTCGACAAGGTCGACACCCAGGTGCGCAAGCACAAGGAAAAGCTCACCGACCATCACGCCGACGTCGTCCGCGCCGCGCGCTACAGTTAACCTTCCGGTCCCGACGAAACTCCGCGCCCGCCCATGCGTTTTCTCGATTTGCTGCCCGCCGAGCGGGTGCGGAGCGGCCTCGCCGCCAGCGACAAGCCGGCCCTGATCGTGCAACTGGCCGGCCTCCTGGCCGGCGACGGCGGCGACCTCAACCTCGTACGCAATGCGCTCGCCGCGCGCGAGCGCCTCGGTTCCACGGGCCTTGGCCACGGCGTGGCCATGCCGCATGGGCGCTGCGCGGAAATCGACTCGGCGCGGGCGGCGTTCGTCCGCCTCGCCGCGCCGATCGAATTCGGCGCCGACGACGGCCAGCCGGTCGACCTCGTCGCCGCCCTGATCGTACCGGCGCATTTCACCGACCAGCACCTCAAGCTGCTGGCCGAGCTCGCCGAACTGTTCTCCAACGCCGAAATCACCGGCGCGTTGCGCGAGGCGAAGGATTCGGCCGCCCTCTACCAGGTGCTGGAGAAAGGCCTCGGGGCCGCGGCGGCCTAAGGCTGGCGGCAATCGGCCACACCGGCGAGGTCGCCGATACGTGACCGCTCCGCGCATGCTTGCGCCTGCGGTACCGTACACTTGCCACCGTGGGGCATTGCGCTCGCGGCCGCGCCCCGTCGACCAACCCCGAACCCGACCTGTCCGACCATGGATCGCCTGACCGCCCGCCAATTGTTCGACGCCGTCGGCGAGCGCATGTCGCTGCGCTGGATCGCCGGCCTGCGCGGCGAAAACCGTGCGATCGAAACCGGCGGCAGCCAGTCGCGGCGGCCTTCGCTGATCGGCTACCTCAACATCATCTATCCGAACAAGGTGCAGATCATCGGCACCGAGGAGTTGAACTACCTCGACAGCCTCGATTCGCGCCAGCGCTGGGAAACGGTCGAGAAGATCGTCGCCTACGAGCCGACGGCGCTGCTGGTGACCAAGGACCAGCCGGTGCCGGCGGACCTGCGCAAGGCCGCCGAGGAGTCCAATACGCCGCTCTGGCACAGCCCCAAGCGCGGCCACGAGCTCTTGACCTACCTGCAGTACCAGCTGGCGCGCACGCTGGCGCGGCAGATCACGCTGCACGGCGTGCTGATGGAGGTGTATTCGATCGGCGTGCTGATCACCGGCGAAAGCGGCACCGGCAAGAGCGAACTTGCGCTGGAACTGATCACGCGCGGCCACCGCCTGGTCGCGGACGACGCGCCGGAGTTCACGCTGATCGCGCCGGACGTGATCGACGGCAACTGCCCCGACATGCTGCGCGACCTGCTAGAAGTGCGCGGCCTCGGCGTGCTCAACGTGCGCGAGATGTTCGGCCAGACCGCGGTGAAGCCGTCGAAGTACCTGCGCCTGATCGTGCACCTGAAGCCGCAGAAGCTCGATGCGCCGGGCGATGCGATGACACGTCTGACCGGCGATGTCGGCTACCGCGAGATCCTCGACGTGCAGGTGCCGCAGATCGTCATCCCCGTCGCCCCCGGCCGCAACATCGCGGTGCTTGCGGAGGCGGCCGTGCGCAGCCATATGCTGAAGACCAAGGGCTTCGATCCGGCCCAGACGTTCATCGACCGCCAGGCCCATCAGATGCGCCGCTTGCCGCCATGGTAGACCCGTCACCTCCCTTTCCGCAGGACGCACCGCGCGACCAGCTGATCATCGTCAGCGGCCTGTCGGGCTCGGGCAAGACCGTCGCGCTGCGCACGCTCGAGGACCTCGGCTACTACTGCGTCGACAACCTGCCGGCGGCGCTGATGCCGGCCTTCGTGCAGGCGATCTCGCAGAACGCCGTGGGGCTCAGCCACAAGCTCGCGGTCGGCGTCGACGTGCGCAACCGCGCCGAGAACCTCAACCGCCTGCCGCAGATACTCGCCGAGCTCGCGCAGGCCGACATCGGCTACCGGCTGGTGTTCCTCGACACGCGCGACGAAGTGCTGATCAAGCGCTACTCGGAAACGCGGCGGCGTCACCCACTGTCGGCCGACGGCCTCGGCCTCGCCGAGGCGATCGCCGAGGAACGCCGGCTGCTCAAGCCGATGCTTTCGATCGCCGATCGCGTGGTCGACACCAGCGACCTCAACGTGCATCAGCTGCGTCGTCTGGTCATCACCGAGATGGGCCTCACCGCCGGCGCGATGACGCTGCTGTTCGAGTCGTTCGCGTATCGCCGCGGCGTGCCGACCGACGCCGATTTCGTGTTCGATGCGCGCTGCCTGCCGAACCCGCACTGGGACCCCAAGCTGCGCCCGTTGTCGGGCAAAGACCTGCCCGTGCGCGAATGGCTCGAAGCCAAGCCCGAGGTCGGCGAATTCCGCGACGACCTCATGCATTTCCTGGACAAATACCTGCCCCGCTTCGAAAGCGACGGGCGCAGCTACGTGACGATCTGCATCGGCTGCACCGGCGGACGTCATCGCTCGGTCTACCTGTCCGAGCGCCTGGCCGAGCACTTCCGCCAGCGCTACCAGCAGGTTTTGACCTATCACCGTGAGATGGAATGATGAAAGCTGGGATTCGGGAATCGGGAATGGGGAATGGGAAGAGCGCGATCTGGCGCGCACCTGCCCACCAGCAATGGGGCTGCTTTTGCCGATTCCCTATTCCCGATTCCCCATTCTCGTCAGGCGGAGCGCGCCAATGAGCGTCGGCGTCCTCCTGATGACCCACGAATCGATGGGGGCGGCGCTCGTGAACGCGGCTCGCCATGTCCTCGGCCGGCTGCCGATGCCGGTGGAGGTGCAGGAAGTCGCGCCGAGCGACGACCCCGACCTGATGCTGCGCGCCGCTGCGGCGAATGCGCGCGAACTCGACCGCGGCGACGGCGTGCTGGTGCTGTCGGACCTGTACGGCGCCACGCCGTGCAACATCGCGCAGCGCCTGCCGAACCTCGGCGTGCGCATGCACTGCGTGTCCGGATTGAACCTGCCGATGCTGCTGCGAGTCCTCAACTACCCGGAGCAGTCGCTCGACGAACTCGCGCAGACGGCGGCCAGCGGCGGACGCGGAGGCATCGTCGTCGACACGCCCTGAGCAGTCCTCGGGGGAGACCGTCATTCCCGCGCACACGGAGGCGTTTTACGACAGCGAGGCGGGTCGATTCCATTCGATCCGGTCGCGACAGAAGAAGGCGACGACCCGCTGCCGCGGCAACGAAACAGACTTCATCCACCACAGGCGTACAGGACCGACATGCTCGAAAGGGACATCACGATCAGCAACAAACTCGGCCTGCATGCGCGGGCGTCGGCCAAGCTCGTGCAGACGCTGCACGGCTTCCAGTCGTCGACCTTCATCGCCTGCCGCGGCAAGGAGGTCAACGCGAAGAGCATCATGGGCGTGATGATGCTGGCCGCCGGGCTCGGCACGTCGGTCAAGCTGCGTGCGGACGGTCCGGACGAGGAAGCGGCGATGGCCGCGATGGTCGACCTGTTCGAGCGCAAATTCGACGAGGGTCAATGAGGCTCGTCCTGACCGGCGCCGGCGCATCGCGTGGCATGGCGCTCGGTCGCGCTCGTCTGGAGCATCCGAGCCGCTACCTGATCGACGAACGGCCGCTCGGCGAAGCCGATGTGGAAGCGGAACTCGAACGGCTGCGCCGCGCGATCGCGATCGCGCGCGAGGAATTGCAGGCGCTGCGCGAAAAGCTGCACGGCGCGCTCGCGCGCGAGGTCGCCGAGTTCATCGACGCGCACAGCCTGATGCTCGCCGACCGCGAACTCACCAGCGGGCTGTTCGATCTCATCAAGGTCGGCCGCTACCGCGCCAGCGCCGCATTGAAGATGCAGCGCGACCGGCTCGTCGCGGTGTTCGAGGCGATGGACGATCCGTATCTGCGCAGCCGCAAGGAGGACATCGACCACGTCATCGGCCGCGTGCAGGCGGGACTCGCGCGCGAATCGAGCGTCGAGGAACGCCGCCTCGCCTCGCGCGTCGGCGAGATCCTGGTTAGCGACACGGTGGCACCGTCGGAACTGGTGCCGCTGGCCGAACACGGCGTGCTCGGCGTGGTGCTGAGCTCCGGCAGCCAGGTCTCGCACAGCGCGATCCTCGCGCGCTCGCTGCACCTGCCGATGATCGTCGCGGCGCACGAGGCGCTGTCGCACATCCAGGACGACGATCTCGTGCTGATCGACGGCGAGCGCGGCGACGTCGTCGTGCATCCGACCGCGCAGGATCTGGCCCGCTATCGCGCCTGGCAGCGCGACCTCGTGCAGAAGGGCAAGCGGCTCGCGCTGCTGCGCGACGCGGAAACCTGCACGCGCGACGGCGTGCCGATCGCGCTGTACGCCAACGCCGAATCGCCGGCCGACGTGGCGCAGGCGCGTGCGCTCGGCGCCGCTGGAGTCGGTTTGTACCGCACCGAGTTCCTGTTCCTGCAGCGCAAGGAAATTCCGGGCGAGGAAGAGCAATTCCTCGCCTATCGCGACCTCGTGCTCGGCATGGGCGGCCTGCCGGTGACGATCCGCACGCTCGACCTCGGCGCCGACAAGGCCGATTCCAGCGGCCTGGTGCTCGACGACGAGGAAAATCCCGCACTCGGCGTGCGCGGCGTGCGGCTGTCGCTGCGGCAGCCGCAGCTGCTGACGATCCAGCTGCGCGCGATCCTGCGCGCCTCCGGCTACGGCCCGGTGCGCGTACTCGTGCCGATGGTGTCCACGGCCGCGGAAATGCACGCCGTACGCCGCATCCTCGACGACTGTGCGCGCGACCTGCGCGCAGCCGGCGTCGAGATCGCCGACCAGGTCGAGCTGGGGGCGATGATCGAGGTGCCGGCGGCCGCGATCGCGCTTGCCGGCATGATCCGCAGCGTGGATTTCGTCGCGATCGGCACCAACGACCTCGTGCAATACACGCTGGCGGTCGATCGCAACAACGATCACCTGGCGAACTTGTACGACCCGCTGCATCCGGCCGTGCTCAAGCTGATCGCGCAGACGATCGCGATCGCGCAACGGGCGAAGCGCCGCGTCAAGCTGTGCGGCGAAATGGCCGGCGACAAGCGCTACACCGCCCTGCTGCTGGCGCTCGGCCTGACCGACTTCAGCATGCACCCGGGCCTGCTGCTCGAAGTGCGCGAGTGCGTCAACGCGCTCGATCGTTCCGTACTGCGCGCGCAGGCATCGGCGTTGCTGCGCGCGCCGACGCGCGAGCGCATCGAAGACGTGCTGCACAAGCTGAAACTGGCGGACTAGTCTGCGCAAGCCTGCGTGCCGCACGCACGCCTCGCCGGCATGGCGCCGGAAGGCGTTCGGGCTCAGCCGCCGCCATCGAAACCCAGGCCGCGTACGACCAGGCTCATCTGGCTGTCGGTCTTGGAGCGCAGGAAATTGTCGCTGACCAGGCGAATGCGCACGGGTCCGTTCTGCAGCGGACAATTGCCCGCCGGCAGCCACCATTGCATGAGGCGCGGCTGATCCTGACGGATCTCGCCGAGCCGGCAGTCGCCGGCCCACACGCCGATGCCGAGCGGACTCTTCGTCTCGTACATCGACAGATCCGGCATGTACATGTCGAGCTTGAACGCGCGCTCGCCCGAATACTGGAGCAACACCTCGACATCCGCCCGTGCCCAGCGCCAGCCGTCACCCTCGAGGTCGTAGAAGCCGAACGCATACGGATAGTCGTCGGTCTTGAACGTGACGTAGGCCTGCAGCCGATGGACGTCGACGGGAGCGGCCGCGAACGGATCGAGCACCTTGGACGTATCGAGTTCGACCAGGCGCAGGTCGGTGCTGGCTGCGATCTCGCGGTTCGGGTAGCGCCGCAGCCAATGGTCGCCGATGTTGGCGACCTGCATCGACGGGTCGAGCAGCAGGTACGACGGCGGCTGCGTCGCCAGGAAGGCCGGCGCGCGCGCGTGCAAATCCTCGATGTGGCGGCCGGAATACAGTGCCTTCGTCGGTACCGAGTACCAGCCGATGCCGTACAAGGTCGCATCGGCCGGAAGCGCGGCCAGCTGGGCGAGGTCTTCGGCCAGCGCTTGCTGCGATCGTGCGGTCGGCCAGTTTTCCGCCGAGAAGCTTGCGAAGGCGAATATCCCCTGCAGCAAGATCACGGCAGTGACGGTCAGCGCCGTCGTACGGGTGACGCGTCGCGCCTTCCACACCAAGCCGCAGCACAGGATGAGCAGCAGCTGCAGCACGACGACACCGTCGAAGATGCGGCGATACCAGGCTTTCTGGGTCGGGGTGACGCCCAGCCACCAAAGGAAGTAGATCAGCGCGAACAGCGCCAGCGTGAGCAGCAGCGGACGCGCGCGCTGCGGCGATCGCCTCAGCGCAGCGGCGAACATGGCAGTCGTCAGCCCGAACCAGATCACCAGCGTGGCGCCTGCGACGCCGATGGCATCGAGCAGCACGCCGAAGTGCGTAGCCACCTTGCGCGCCAGCGAGCCGGTATCGTTGAAGCCGGAGCGGACGCCCGCCTGCTGGTGTACGGCCAGCAGCTCGTCGTGCAGCCAATGCTTCCAACTGGCGAAATCCGCGACGTAGAGGAACCGGCCGGCTTCATGCACGGCTGCCGGCAACGCGCTGCCCGCCAGCAGTGCCGCCAGCCCGGCGATGAGAAATGCGACGTCGCGCCGCTGCCGCCAGCGCTCGATCGCGAACACCGGCAACACCGCGACCAGTCCGATCAGCAGCACGGTCTTCGTGAGCATCGCCATGCCGATCAGCACGCCCGCGAGCAGGCAGCGCAGGAGGCCGGCCTCGCGCTCGCCATTCGCGCGGTAGAGGACCGGTAGCGCCGCCAGCCACCACGCCAGCGCCGGCACTTCGCCATACCCGTTGAGGCCGACGTCCTGAATCTGCGGAGTACACAGGATCACGGTGGCCGCCAGCGCCGCCCACGGTACCGACACCCGATGACGCACGATCGCGAACGCGATCGCCGCCAGCGCGAACAGATAGATCAGGTTGACCAGTTGCGCCTGCCACAGACCGACGCCGAAGACGGCGAACACGGCGGCGGCCGGCAGGATGTAGGGGGCGCGCGTCTGCACGGCATGCGAGAACGCTTCGTGGTCGGCGTACATGCGACGGTAGCCGTGCCCCTCGACCAGCGACCGCGCCGCTTCGAGATTCATCGCGCCGTCGAACGAAACTTGCTGCGTCCAGGCCCACAGCACGAGCCGCGTCACCGCGACCAGGCAGACGAGCGCGATCGCGAGCATCGGCAACACGGACGAGCGCCCGGCCCCGGTCGAAGCCACGGGCACGCTCCGTGGCTCAGGCATGCGCGGCGGCAATGTGCGGATACAGCGGATAGCTCACCACGTCCCCCGTGTAAGCGTTGCGCAGGCCGTGTCGAAGTCGCCCCTGGACGCCCTGGGCCTGCAAATCAGTGGGAATCTACCCCGAGAGTGCGCATTGTTGCAATTTCGTTTCGTAGTAAAAGCCGCATGAGAGACCTTCAAAAGCGTCTTTTTTCGATGCCCTGCCCATTGCAGCAAAAGAATTCGTCGAGCTCCCGCTCAGCCGCCCACGCGACAGGCCCTGCCGCCAAACGCTAAACTCGAAGGCTATCGCGACGCGCTGCGGTGAACGCGAAGCGTGCCGCCGCAACGGTCCCGGGTCCGCCAATGAATGACATCCTGCGCGCAGCGCGCCGACGCCTGACGAAATCCGCGCTGCTGCGCAAGCTGTTCGGAAGACCCAACCACGCTGCGACTTCCTTGGGCGACGCGTCGTACGCGGCACGAATGGAAGCGGAGACGGCGGTCTACAAGGACGTCGCCGACATCAACGTGCTGCCGGCGATCTTCCACTACTGGTCGAACGCGTACCTGCGGCCGATGCTGGAAGAATTCGGCGTATCGAACCCCGATCAGTTCTTCGCCAAATACCTGCTCGAAAGCGCGCGCGCCTGCAACGACGACGCCCCCGTCTTCGTCAGCATCGGCTCGGGCAACTGCGACACCGAGGTGCGCGTCGCGCTGCTGCTCAGGGACGCGGGCTTGACGCGCTTCGTCATCGAATGCGTGGACATGAACCGCCACATGCTCGAACGCGGCCGCGCGATGGCGCAGGCGGAGAACGTCGCCGAGCACATCCGCACCGTCGAAGCCGATTTCAATCGATGGCGTGCGCCGCAGCGCTATACCGGCGTGATGGCCAACCAGTCGCTGCACCACGTGATGAACCTCGAGGGCCTGTTCGACGAGATCAAGCGGTCGCTGCTTCCGCGCGCCTTCTTCGTCACCAGCGACATGATCGGCCGCAACGGCCACATGCGCTGGCCGGAGGCGCTGCACGAAGTGCAGAACTTCTGGCGCGAACTGCCGTCGGAGTATCGCTACAACCGACAGCTGGGGCGCCACGAACCGATGTACGAGGACTGGGACTGCTCGACGGAAGGGTTCGAGGGCATACGCGCCCAGGACATCCTTCCCCTGCTGCTGGAGCGCTTCGACTTCCGCGCGTTCGTCGGATTCGGGAATGTGATCGACGTGTTCATCGATCGCTCGTTCGGCCACAACTTCGACGCGACACAGGCGTGGGATCGAGAATTCATCGACCGCGTGCACGCGTTCGACGAACGCGGATTCGCCGACGGCACGCTGAAGCCGACGCACATGATGGCGGTGATGACGGCGGAGCCGGCGGCGGAGCGGGAGTGCGCCCGCGGACTGACGGCGCGCGCCAGCCTGCGCGATCCCGCAACCGGGCCGCTCGATTAGACGCTTCACCTCAGGACTTCATTCCCATGGCAACGGACGCTGCGCTCCTCGATACACGCCTTCGCGCGACACGCCCGGCGGCATTGTTCTCGCTCGCTTCTCGCGGAGTGGTGGTGGCGGCGTTCGCAGCGGCTGCGATCGCATGGCTGGCGGCATCGATCCTCGCGATCGTCAATTTCGCGTTCCGCTACCCGGCCTACGACCAGTATCGCCTGTATCCGACCTATCTCGACGTGCCGTTTCCGACGAGCGCGATCCAGTCCGAGAACGGCCATCACCCGATCGTTCCCATCCTCGTGCGATTGGCCGACAACGCGTGGGCGGCAGGCAGTCAGCACCTCATGCTCGGCGTCGGCACGCTGGCCTTGCTCGGTGTACTGGCCGTGATCGTATTCGTCGTTGTCCGCGAGAGACGAGTGCCGGCCACCACGCGCGCCGCGGCGGTCCTGCTCAGCGTGATCGCGCTGCTCTGGCTGGGCAACGCACGCATCCTGATCCACGGCAACGAACAGGGACAGAACTACTACACTCTGCTGGCGACGGTCCTCGCTCTGCTCGCAACGTTGCGCGAGCGGAGGCTCCGCAACGGCGCATGGCTCGCCGTGGCGGGCTTCCTCTGCGTATGCGCGACCTTCAGCTTCGGCAACGGCCTGGCGAGTTTCGCCGCCGTCTTCGCCTTGGCGGCGCTGCATCGTCCGAACCTGCGTCATCTCGCACTGTTTGCAGGTCTTGCCGCGACCACATTGTGGATCTACCTGTTCGTGCTTCCGGGCGACAGTACCGTTCGAAGTGCACTGGCATTCGATCCGCTGACGAGCGCGAGCACGTTGATGCGCTGGCTGTCGTCGCCATGGATGCGCTCGTTCCTCGGAACGGCAACGCCACCGTTGGACGGCTCTCTTTCCGCCATGCTGGACCGCAGTCTTCTCGGCCGTGCGCTGCTGGGAACGGCGAACACGACGGCGTCGATATTCGGCGACGACTGGGCGACGCGCGAGGGCATCGCGATCGGAGCGATCGGACTGTGCGGCTACGCGTTCATCGCCTTCGACGCATGGCGCCATCGGGCCACGCTCGGCCGGGCGCGTGGGTTCGCATTCGGTTTCGCCACGTTCGCGCTGGCCGCAGCGGTCATCGTATGCCTCGGCCGGCTCACCTACTTCGCGCGGCAACCGGACCAGATCCTGGCCGACCGGTATTCGCCGTGGACCTGCGTGTTCTGGCTCAGCCTGGCGCTCTATGCGATGACCGGTCCGCGCTCGGGGCTGGCACGGCAACGCGTCTTGGCGGCGGTGGCTACGGCAGCCGTGGCGCTCGCATTCGCACCCAGCCAATCCATGTATGCCGGCTGGTGCGCAGCCGCCTACCGTTTCGTTCAACAGTCGGCCGTCGCCGTTCAACTCGGCATTCTCGACCCCGACCGCAACGCCGATGTCGGCAGCGCCACGCTGGCCGATACGCTGGCGACCGTGAAGTCGTTCCGCGCCCACCACATCGCCATGTTCGCCGAACCGGCGTACGCGCTGATCGACAGCGGTTGGCGTGCGCCGGCCGCACGGCCTGCGGACCTGGCCGGGGCATACGTCCATGTGACGCGCGAGTTCGACGATCTCTCCGCCTCGCGCCACGTCGCCGCCATCGAAGGCTGGCTCCCGTCGCACGTCGCGGGATTGCCACGCGATCCGATTCTCGCGGTCGTCGATGCGCAGGGCTCGATCCGCGGCTTGGCGAAGATCAGTTTCGACCATTCGGGCAAGTCTTCGCTGCGCTATCGCGTGATCCGCAAGCGCGGCTTCGACGGCTATGTCCTGGATCCCGAGCCTGGCGAAGTGCTGACGCTTCTGGTGATGCGCAAGCGCGATCGAGGCCTGCTCGCGTCCATCCCCGTGCCGATCCCCGATGCGGCGATGCCCACGGCTGCGGCGAAATAGTGCGAACCATGTCCGCCTCGGCGAATGAAACCGGTCCGCTGCGGCAACCGCACGCGCGCTTCGACATCTCGATTTTCGCCCTGCTCTGCTCGGTGCTGGTGGCCGATGCCTGGTACCTGCTCGCGGAAATCGGCGCAGGCGCGCCCGGAGCGGTTCCGGGGCTCGGAGTCGACCGTGTCGTGGTCATCGCAGCGGCGCTGATGTTCGCAGCTTGCGGCGCACTCGCGTGGCGGCGCGGAGGTACCGACAATGCGGTGGCGATCGCGATCGGCGCCACCTGCGGCGTGTTGTTCTTCATGCGAACACTCGGCATCGCCCTGGCCGATCCGACCGCGATCGGCTGGCTGCTCCATGGCGACATGGCGCAGCACTACAGCGGCTGGGCCATGTTTCGCCACATGCCCTGGGCGTGGCCTCCCGGCAGCCTGCCGGAACTGTGGTATCCCGTCGGCACCGCGATCGTATTCACCGACTCGCTGCCTTTGGCGGCGCTGCTGCTGAAACCGTTTTCGGCGTGGTTGCCCGAACCGTTCCAGTACATCGGCCCATGGCTTCTCCTGAACTGCGCCATGCAAGGAGCATTCGGCGCCCTGCTGGTCGCGCGGGCGACCCGCGGCGCAGCAGCCATTCTCGCCGGCGCGGCGCTGTTCGTCGTAGCGCCGATCTTCATCAACCGCATCGGCCACGACACGCTCACCACGCAATGGCTGCTGCTGGCCGCCTTGTGGCTCTATTTCCGACCGCACCCGCCCATGCGGCTCGCCATCGAGGCGGCGCCCTGGTGGCTGCTGGGCATGGCCATCGCGGTGCATCCCTACCTCGGCGCGATGACGCTCGCGATCCAGCTGGCTTATTGGGGTCGCCGCGTGTTCGTCGATCGCGAGCGTTCGCGGCGACAGGCATCGATCGCCTTCGGCACATCGCTGCTGATCGCACTGCTGCTGTGGTGGCTCAGCGGGGGCTTGACCCTTCCGGCAAGAAACACGGGCGGCGGACTGCCGTACGGCCCCCACTCGTTCAATTTGCTCGGCTTCGTGAACCCGATGGGGTTCTCGCGCGTACTGCCGACGCTGCCGTATTTGCGCGACCAGTACGAAGGTTTCGCCTACGCCGGCATCGGCATGCTCGGCCTGGCCGCAGTGGCCGCGGTGATCGCAGCGACGCGGCGGATCTCCGGCGGCGATGGCCGCCGCTGGATCCCGCTCGCGCTCGTAGCGCTCGCCTTGTCCGCATTTGCGGCGAGCACGGTGCTCGCGATCGGCAACTGGAAGATCATCGACATGCCGATACGCGGCCCGATTCTGGCCTCGTTCCGTGCCTCCGGACGATTCATCTGGGTCGCGTACTACGCGCTGATGCTGCTGATCGTGTGGACGCTGCTGCGTCGATTGCGCTATGCGAGCGCGGTCGCGCTGCTCGGCATCGCGCTCGTCGCGCAACTGTGGGACTTCTCGCTCAGTCATCGGCGATTCGCGCGCATGCGTACCACGGCGACCGCGATTCCCGCCGACACGCAATTGGGCGACCCGCGCTGGGCAGCCCTGGCGGAAGGCAGACGCCACCTCACGCTGATGCCCCCCGTGGCGTGCGGGCATCAGCCGGGACCTTACCTGCCGTTCCAGCTGTTCGCCGCGACGCATTCGATGACGTTCAACTCGGGATACCTGGCCCGCTGGAACGTCAGAGGTACGGAACGCTATTGCACGGATCTCGGCGCGCAGCTGGCTGCGGGCGACTTCGGCAGCGACGATCTCTTCGTCGTCGGGGCCGACTGGCGCGATGCATTTCTACGCAACGTACCGACGGCGCGCTGCGAGACGTTGGACGGCTACCAGGCTTGCGTGATCGATCCGCCCGGGCGCTGATGCGACGCCCTGCTCGCTCGGCTCAGCCCCGCTGCTTGCCCTGCTCGGCCAGGGTCAGCGCCACCTTGTCGCGCAGATAGACCGGCAACGCCTCTTCGGCTGCCACGGCGAGTCCCGCGCGCAGATCGGCAACGGCCAACCGCGCGACGTCGATCGCCTGTGGAAATCGTTCTCCATCGTCCCACCGTGGCGGCAACGTCAGCTTCGCCAGCAACGCATCGCGATAGCTCGACCAGCCGCTGCCGATGACGTTCCAGGCGCCGCCGCCGAACGGCGGCAACGCGGCGGCCGGCCCCACCGTTTCCGCGACGATCGGTTCGACCAGCCCGGCATCGTTGCGTCGAAACTGTCCCGCATAAACCTCGCCCATGCGCGCATCGATCACGGCCAGGATCGGCGCACCGTTGGCGGGAGCCTGCATCGCGAGCGCCGCCAGCGACGAAACCGGCACGACCGGAATATCGAGCGCGAGCGCGATGCCCTGTGCCGCGGAGATCGCCAGGCGCACGCCGGTGAATGCGCCCGGACCGCAGCCGACCGCGATCGCATCGAGATCGTGGCGGCGCAGGCCTGCTTCGGCCAGCACCTGCTCGCACATCGGCAGCAGCAGTTCGGCATGACGGCGCGGCGCCAGTTCGCTGCGCCCGACCAGGCGCTCGCCGGCGAGCACGGCGGCGGAGCAGGATTCGGTGGCGGTTTCGATCGCGAGCAGATTCATGCCGCGCAGTGTAACGGCGCGCCTGCACCTGCGACGACTGCGCATGCCGGCGGCCCATCGCCGTGGGGACCGCCGGCATCGAAATGTCGCTCAGGCCCCGCGCGCCGTCGGGCCCATCGCGTACCAGTCCACGCGGCGCGTCAGCATCATCAGGGCGGCGACGGCGGCGAGCAGCGCAAGCGCGCCCATCAGCAGCGCATAGTCTTCGCTGATCACCAGGCCGTACAGCAGGGCGTAGATCAGTCCGAGCAACCCGCCGAGGATCAGGCCCGAGCGGCGCTCGGCGAGCACCGCGGCCGCGTAGCCGCCGACCAGCGCGACCGTGGCGCAGGCCGCGGCGAGGTAGGCGAAACCGAAGCCGATCTGCTCGGACAGCGCGAGCAGCACGACGTAGAACGTGCACAGCGCGATGCCGACCAGCAGATACTGCACGGCGTGCACGCGCAGCCCGCGCAGCACTTCGAACAGGAAGAAGGCGACGAAGGTGAGCGCGATGAACAGCACGCCGTACTTGCCGGCGCGCACGTTCTGCTGGTACGCACCGGCCGGCCGCATCAGGCTGACGCCGAAGGAACTGTCCGCGATCGACAGCGACGAGGCTTCACTCTCGCTCCAGCGCTGCGCGATGCGGCGGTTCAGATCGAGGACCTGCCAGCTCGCCTCGAAACCGCCGGCATCGACGCGCCGCGTCGCCGGCAGGAAAGCGCCGTCGAACCCCGGATCGGGCCAGGCGCCGCCGACGCGCAGCTCGGTCTGGCGCGCCAGAGGGAGCGCCGCGAAGCGCTCGCTGCCGGCCAGCGTCAGCTCGAAGGCGAACGGCAGCTGCGGCGGCAGCGCCGCGGGATCGAGCGGCAGCGGCGCCGCGACCGCGGCGATGCCGGCGATCCCGCCGCCGCCGGGACGGAAATTCAGTTCGCGCTCGCCGACGCGCAGCGCGGAAACGCGCCGGATGCCGCGCACGTCGGCGACCGGCACGCGCAGCTCCGCACGCTGCCATTGCGGTTCCTGCCCCGGCGCCGCCAGCGCCGCGATGTCGGCGCTGCTGAAGCGCCCTTCGATGCCGAGTTCGGCCAGATAGACCGGCGTCTCGTACAGGCCGTAGCGGCGCAGTTCAGGCGCCAGCGTCGCATGCACGGCGAGTCGATCCGGCAGCAGGTAGACCGTCGTCTCCATGCTCACCAGCTCCTTGCCCTGCTGTTGCTGATAGCGGACCGGAACCACCAGCACCGGTCCGCCGACCAGCTGCTGGCCGCCCCAGCGCGAGGCGATCTGCGCGGTCGCCTCGCCGGCGCGGCCCTCGCGCTCGCGTACCAGGTCGTTGACCTGGCCCAGCGGAATCAGCATCAGCAGCGCGAGCACCGCGATGCCGAGCACCTTGAAAGTCACGCTGTGGATCAGTCGAGTCGTCATTGGATGGCTCCCTCTTCGAGTAGGCGTATTGCAGCTCGGCGCTGCGGCCGCACGCGGCCGATATCGGGCGATTCGAAGGCGCCGCTGCGGCCGGACGGCGACCGGTGTTCAGATTTCCCGAACATCGGTCCCGGCCAGCGGTGGTAGGCTGGCGCCGCCCTGATCGAAGCTGCGAGGACCTTGCGATGGATCCGATCGGTGAACGCGTGCTGTGGTTCGTGCTCGGCCTGCTGGCGGGCTGGCTATCGGTCTGGCTGATGAGCGTCGTGCGCCGTCGCAGCGCACCGCCTCCGTTGAGACCTGAATTGCATGCGCCCCTGCCGGTGCCCGCTCCCGCGACGTCGCCCGAACCGGCCCCGGACTATCCGCACGCGCCGCCGGCGGCTTTGCTGATCGACGTCAGCGCCGCCCGCGCGGCGGGTTTCAACATGAAGCACGCGGACGATCTCAGCATCGTCGAAGGCATCGGTCCGAAGATCGAGGATCTGCTGCGCGCGAACGGCGTCGACGGGTTCGTGCAGCTCGCGCAACTCAACGCGGACGACCTCGCCGACATCCTCGAACGCGGCGGCCCGAGCTTCCGCTTCGCCAATCCGGAACACTGGCCCGAACAGGCTGCATTGGCGGTGCAAAATCGCTGGACGGACTTGAAGCGCCGCCAGCGCGAATTGATTGGCGCCGCGCAATCCGGGCCCGGCTGACACGGCTGCGAGGTTGTCTCCGATGCATCCGCCTCATGTGCGCGGATGCACCTGGACACTCCCGGATCGCACTCACCGCACTTTCGTCCTGCGTATGCGCCTGGTGATTTCTGGCGCCCTTTCGTCTTGATCGCACCGTTCGCCGCCCCACAATACGCATCTACACTTTGCGGATAAGTGGAGAACGCATGCCGATCTCGATGGATGCCTCGACCTGGCATATCGAAGCACTCGCCGGGCGGGGCCAGACGCATCACGACAAGTGGACCAGCGCGGGCTTCGTCGACATCGTCGGCGCCGAACGTCCCTTCGTTTCGGGAATGGCCTGGTCGCCGATGTTCAGCGCCGGCGCGGTCGGCGGCTCGCGCGAACTGGGCCGCGACGACAAGACGGTATGGTTCGCCGGCGCGGGTGCCCGGCTCCACGTCTGGAGAGGCTTCTTCGCGAGCTTCGAGGTCGGCGCCGTGAACACGAAGACGCCGATCTTCAGCTCGACCTACCAGTTCGCGACTTCGCTCGGCTGGCAGTGGGAGCATCTCGTATTGAGCGTGCGCCACCTTTCCAACGCCGGATTGGAAGGGCGCAACTACGGCGAGACGATGTTCCTGGCGGGCGTGGCTTTTTGATCGCGGCACGTTAGCCGCGATTCGCTCGCAGCACGCAACGAAGCGATACGGACCGCCGGTCGCCAGGCTCGTCGCGCCATGACACGGCAACCGACGCATTCTGCGAGACGGACTGGGCCGCTCAGGCAAGATGGAGCAACTGGCTCAATCCGCCCCAGAGGATCTGGATGCCGATGCAGAGCAGGATGAACGCCGAAAGCCGCACGACGACATTCGTCCCGCCGTGTCCGAGCGAAGACACGATGCGCTGCGCGAATCGATAGCAGAAATACACCGTCGCGGCGATCGCGAGGATGCTGACGGCCGCAGCCGCTGCGACGGCGAGGAATTGTTCCACGTCGGCGGTCCCCGGCCGCTGGCTGCCGATCGTGATCGCGACGGAGATCGAACCCGGCCCGACCGTGAGCGGCATCGTCAGCGGATAGAACGAATCGGGATCTTCGTCGACGACATGGTCCGACGCATGGCTCGCGTCCGATACCGTCGACGAGTTGAGCAGCTTCCAGCCGAACGCGGTGACGACGAGGCCGCCGGCGATGCGCACCGTCGGCAGCGATATGCCGAAGAATTCCAGCACATGCGAGCCGATCAGCATCGAGCCGAGCAGGAGGAAAAAGCTGTTGATCGCGATCTGCAGGGCCAGCGTGTTGCGCTGCTTCTCCGCGTACGACTCGGTGAAACCGAGGAACAGCGGAGCGCTGCCGAACGGGTTCACGATCGGGAACAGGCCCGCGTAGACGAGCAGGAAGGTGTTGACGAAGCTATTCATGCGCAATCTCGAAGCGAGCGAGTGTGCCGTGGCACCGTCGCGGATCCGCAGAAGTCATGTCGATGTCCCCGAAACGCTTCCTATCATACGGCCGGAAACAGCTACGGCCAGAACACGCGGCCTGCCGATCGCGCACAAAATCCACTATTGTCATAGGCAACGGCACAGCCCCTCGACCGCAGGTGGCTCGGCCGCTCCGGTCGAGATCCCATGGTGGACGCTGTTGAGCTCGAGTAGATGCCCGCGAAATCCGCCGCAGTCCTTCCATGATGTTCCGATGCGCGGCGTACGGGCGGTACGCGGACGATGATCCGTTCCGTCTACCGCTTCGCGGCGTTCCGCCTCGATGTCGCCGCGCGCGAACTGCATCGTGAGGGCGTGCTGCTGACGGTGTCGCCGAAGGTCTTCGACGGCCTGGTCTGGCTGATCGAGCATCGCGAACGGGCCGTCGGACGCGACGAGCTGATCGCAGCGATCTGGGGCCGCGCCGACGTCACCGATGCGCAGCTCGGCCAGCTGATGCGCAAGCTTCGCAAGACCGTCGGCGATGCGGGCGACGGCCAGGCCGTCGTACGCACGGTGCCGCGCTTCGGCTATCGCTGGGTCGCCGACACGCGCACGGTCGACGCCGACGATCCGATCGATGCGCAAGGCGCGCAGCACAGTCCTGCGCCGATGCAGGCGCCGCGCCGCCGCTTCGCCGCCCTCGCGGCCGTGGCCGCACTCATGACCGCGCTGGCGTTCGGCGCGTGGCTGTGGCACCGCGGCTCGGCGACGGCCGGCATGCAGGACGCGGTGGCCGTCCTGCCCGTCGCCGTCGAAGCGCAAGCCGACAAGGACTCGGCTTGGCTGCGGCTAGGCCTGATGGACCAGATCGCCGAGCGGCTGCGCAAGTCCGGTCTGCGCGTCGTGCCGAGCGACAATATCGCGGCGGCCGCTCGCAACGACGGCACGCCGCTGCTCGGCCAAGAGCGCGTGAGCGCCGCTACCGGCGCCGGGCATGTCGTCAGCGCGTCGGCGCGGCGCGTCGCCGCCGGCTGGATCAGCCGGCTCGAGTGGCGCGACGACGGACAGGTCGTGCATGAAGTCGAGGCCAACGCGGCCGATGCCGTGACGGCGACGCGTCAAGCCAGCGAACGCCTGCTGGCCGCGCTCGGCAAGCCGCCGCCGGAAAGCGGCGCGGAGCACGGCGACGCGGCGAACCGGCAATGGCTACAGCGCATCGATGCGGCGACGCTGGACCACGATTTCCGCGCCGCGCGCGACCTGCTCGCCACGGCGCCGCCGCCGCTGCGCGAAACGCCTGCGTGGCTGCTGCGCAGCGCGGACATCGATCTGGCGACCGAGCGCATGGACGCGGCCAAGCAGCAATACCTCGACCTCCTGGCCAAGCGGCCTTCCGATCAGATCGATACCGAAACCTACGCGCGCGCCTTGATCGGACTGTCCGGCCCGATCGCGCAGGAAGGCGACCTGGCCGCCGCGCAGCAAAAGCTCAGCGACGCGATCGGCGCCCTGCACGGGCAGAATGCGCCCCAGCTGCTCGGCCAGGCACTCTACGGCCGTGGCATCTTCCACATGGTGCAAGGCGATCTCGACGAGGCGGACGCGGACTATTCGCAAGCGCGCATCGCGCTCGAGCTCGCCGGCGACAGCCTGCAGCTGGCGCGCCTGCAAGGGCAGCAGGCGACCTTGCTGGCCTTGCGCAACCGCCACGCCGAAGCGTTGGCGCTGTGGAACGGTGCCGCCGACCGTTTCGAACGCTTCGGCGACGCCGGCAACTTCGTCGATGCGCTGGGCAACGCCGCGATGGAGCAGCTTTCGCTGCTGCAGGCGCCCGCCGCCTTGGCCACGGTGCAGCGCGCCGAACCTTGGCTGGCACGGCTGGACCATCCCCTGAGCCGGGCCTTGTTCGACTTCACCCATGCGCGCGTTCTGGCCGAGGCCGGTCGTACGCACGCTGCACGCGAGAAGTTCTCGGCGCTGCTGGACGACGAAGCGACTGCGCAGATCGTCGGCATGCCGGCGGCCGTGCAGATCGAGCTGGCGCGGCTCGATCTCGCCGACGGCCATGCCGACACCGCCGCGAAGCTCGCCGAGACGGCGATGACGAGTCTCGCGGAGCCGGCCCTGGCTTCTCCGATGTATGCGCGCATCCGCAACGGCGGCTGGCTCGTGTTGACCCGTTCGCTGCGTCTCGCCGGCGATGCGGCCAAGGCAGCCGCCGAGACCCGGCGTTTCGCCGCATGGCCGAATCCGGCCGGCGAAACGCCGATCTACGTGCATCTGGCTGAAGCGGAAGCGCAATGGTCGGCCGATACCGTAGCGGCCGGCCGCGCCTATGCCGCCAGTCTGACCGCCGCGCAGCAGACCGGCGCGCCGATCGACATCGCCGAGGTCGCGCAGTCGTACGGCAGTGCATTGATCGCCAGCGGCGAGGTGATCAAGGCGACCACGGTGGTCGGACAGGTCGCGCAATGGGCCGGCCAGGATTTTTCCTGCGCGGTGCTGCAGGCGCGCCTGTACCTGGCGCTGCGCCAGCCCGAAGCCTTCGCGCACGCGATGACCGCCGTGCGCGCACTGGCCGGCGAGCGGCCGCTGCCGGGCGACCTGGCCGCCGCGTCGATGGCTTCGCGCTGAGGGTCGCCGCGCACCCGAGCCGCAAGGAAAAACCTTGCCCTTCAATGAGTAGTCGGATTCGGCAACGAATCGGCCATGGCCGGGAAGCGCGCTTCGGCGGCCATTCGTATGTGATCGAACGCAGATCGCCCGCACGGACCGCGAGCGCCTTCGAATTCACCAGGGGGTAACCACGTGGCCGCAAGCAGAGTTCCGTCGCTTTCACCGATCCTCGCACTGACGCTGGCCGGTTCGCTGGCCTTCACCGGCGCGCATGCGAACAGTCCGGATTCCGCGCCAGCGCGCGGCACCTTCCCGCAAGGCTCGCACGCGGCGCAGCCGCTCGCGCGGCCCGCAGGTCTCCAGCCGACGCCGAAGGCAATCCGCCAGTTGCTCGGCTCGGTACCGGCGTACGCGCTGGAGATGACCTTGAGCTTCTCGCGCCAGTATTCGCTGTTCGACGCCGCCTCTCCGGCGAACTCGACCGCGGTCGGCCCGCCGCCGGCCGATACGACGCTGTGGACCGGCACCTTCGTCGGCAACGACTTCAGCAAGGAATACCTGATCGGCGACGCCAACGTGCTGCGCACGATCAGCACCAGCGACGGCACCGTCACCGACATCGGCCCCGCCGTATCGCCCGTCGACGGCGAATACTGGGTCGGCATGAAGTGGGACCCGACCACCGACACCGTCTTCGCGGCCGCCTGCAATCATGCCGTCGGCGGTGGTTGCCATCTGTATTCGATCGACCCGACCACGGCCGCGGTCACGCCGGTCGCGCCGATCGCCGAGGCCTCCGGCGACTACGTGCTGCTCGACATCGCTATCAATTCGGCGGGCGACATCTACGCGGTCAACATCATCGATCCGTACGACAACTACCTCGTCAAGATCGACAAGGTCACCGGCGACGTGCAGGTCATCGGGCCGACCGGCGTCAACGCGGCGTACGCGCAAGGTCTCGATTTCGACAAGAGCACCGACACCTTGTACTGGGCCGCCTTCGGCGCACTCGGCTCGGGCGGCGCGTTCCAGGGCCAGGTCTACACGGTCGACACGTCGAGCGGCGCGGTCACCTGGCTCGGCACGACGCCGAACGGCGGCAGCGAGATCTGGGCGCTCGCCATCGCGACCTCGGCGCCGCAGAACACCAGCTACGTGTGGAACTTCGACGACGTCACCGCGCCGGCCCTGCCGAGCGGCTGGACGACCGACGCGATCGGTGTCGATACTGCGTGGACGACGCAGACCGACGTCTTCGACAGCGCGCCGAATGCGGCTCACATCCCGGAAGCCGTGGTCGCCGGCGAAGCGAGCCTGTACAGCCCGGTGGTGACGCCGGCCGCCGGCAGCGAGCTCGCGTTCCGCCATCGCTGGACGCTGGAAACCAGCCCGTACGACGGCGGCGTGCTCGAGATCTCGATCGACGGCGCGCCGTTCGACGACATCGTCACTGCCGGCGGCACCTTCGTTTCAGGCGGCTATACGGCCACGATGTTCGGCTGCTGCGGCGGCAACCCGATCGGTCCGCGCGATGCATGGGCCGGCGAGACGCAACCGACCTTCATCAACACGCGCGTGACGCTGCCGCCTGCGGCGGCCGGCCACGCCGTGCAATTCCGCTGGCGTTTCGGCACCGATTCCTCGACGGCCGCCCCGGGCGCGAACGGCTGGTGGGTCGATACCGTGTCGCTCGGCGCCCCCGGGCCGAGCGGCCCGGCGGCGGCGTTGTCGGCGGCAAGCCTCGCGCTCGACGTGCAGACCAACGTGACGACGGCCAAGCCGATCGGCCTGACCAATGTCGGCGGCGCCGCGCTCGACTACTCGACCGCGTTCGCGAGCAGCGACTGCGCCTCGCCCGGCGGCGTGTCGTGGCTGACCTCGACGCCGCCGTCCGGTTCGCTCGAGGCCGGCGCGTCGAAGAACCTGTGGATCGCCATCAATGCGAGCTCGATGCCGGCCGGCGACTACTCCGCCGTGCTCTGCGTGACGACGTCCGATCCCGACCACGCGGTCTTCAGCGTGCCGGTCTCGGCCACCGTCACCGCGACGCCGCCGAGCGACGACCTGTTCTGCAGCGGCTTCGAATTCGGCGAGGACGGCCGCTGCAGCCATACCAGCGTGGTCGGCGACATCGTCAGCAACGGTCCGCTGAACTGGCCGGTGCCGGCCGACCTCGACGGCCTCGCGATCGACCTCGTCACCGGCGCGCACGGACCGTGGAGCGCGGACACGATCGCCGACATCAACCTGTACGCGGCCGACGACGACGACGGCAATGGCGATACGCTGCACGTCTACTGGTATTCCGATCTGGTCACCGAGGCGGCCGTCGGCGGCGTCATCGACGTCAGCACCGCCGGCGGCGTGCACTACTCGGTCCTGCAGAGCGGCGCCTGGATCGGCCAGGACAACAGCGTCTGGATCGCGCCGAACTCCGAAGCGCTCGACAACTGGCTGCCCGGTGCGACCGGCTACCTCGGAATCGCGTTCTACAACGAGCAGACCGGCCAGCTGAACTACGGCTACGTGCACGTGCAGGCCGGCGACGGCGCTGGCTTCCCCGCGACGGTGCTCGACTACGCCTACGATCGCAGCGGCAACGCGATCACGATTCCGTGATGGCACGCGGCGCACCCGACGCGCCGCACCGAAACGGTCGAACAGCGACGGACCCCGTGCCGAAGCGCTGGAAAACGCTGCCTAAGGGCAGCGTTTTTTGCACGTGCATCGAGCATCAGACCGTACGCCCGCCAACGAGTCCGGGCGCCCCGATGCCTGCATTCAGCTGACCGGCCGCTTGATGCTGTACTCACTCGTCACAGGAGCCGGTCATGAAATTGCCCATCGCTTTCGTCCTCGCCGCCGCATCGATGGCCACGCACGCGGGTCTTCCCTCGTCCGATCAGGATTTCGTCACGGCAGCGGGCCAAGGAGGCCTCGCCGAAGTCGCTCTCGGCAAACTCGCGAGCCAGCAGGGAGCATCGGCTGCCGTGAAATCGTTCGGCAAGCAGATGGTCGCCGATCACTCCAAGGGCAACGCCGGTCTCGATGCGGCGGCGGGTAAAGCCGGCGCGTCCGTGCCGAGCGCCCCCTCGGAAGACCAGCAAGCGACGCTGACCCGGTTCAAGGGTCTGCAGGGTACCGAGTTCGACAAGGCCTACGCCGACGCCATGGTGAAGGACCACAAGGCAACGATCGAGCTGTTCGAGAAGGAGGCGGCAAAGGGCGACAACGGACCGGTCAAGACCTTCGCTTCGACCACCCTGCCCACGCTCAAACATCATTTGCAGATGGCCGAAGACTTGCAGAAGCAGACGAAGTGATCGCGCGAGACGCAAGATGTCCATCGTGCACGTCGCGAAGCGTCGCGCCGACGACGCTCGTTCGATGAGCAACCTCTCCACCGCTGCGCGGGGTGCAGGAATGTTTTCCAGGAGACGGCAATGAGCACTGCAAAGCGTAAGCCCACGACGACGCGGGCCAGGATGGCCGGCGTCTCCTCACGCGGCGACGGAGACGAGCTGCACGAGGCGAGCGGCGGCACCCATCCCGCGCTCACGACGAACCAGGGGATCCCGGTTTCCGACAATCAGAACTCGCTGCGCGCGACGCCGCGCGGCCCGACCCTGCTCGAAGATTTCGTTCTGCGCGAGAAGATCACGCACTTCGATCACGAGCGGATTCCCGAGCGCATCGTCCACGCGCGCGGTTCGGCCGCTCATGGCTATTTCGAGCTGACGCGTTCGCTGAAGAAGTACACCACGGCGCGGCTGCTGACCGAAGTCGGCGAGAAGACGCCGGTGTTCACGCGTTTCTCGACCGTCGCCGGTGGTGCCGGTTCGATCGATACGCCGCGCGACGTGCGCGGTTTCGCCGTGAAGTTCTATACGAAGGAAGGCAACTGGGATCTGGTCGGCAACAACATTCCGGTATTTTTCATCCAGGATGCGATCAAGTTCCCGGACCTGATCCACGCGGTGAAGATGGAGCCCGATCGCGGTTTCCCGCAAGCCGCCAGCGCGCACGACACGTTCTGGGATTTCATCTCGTTGACACCCGAAGCCATGCACATGGTGATGTGGGCGATGTCGGACCGCGCAATCCCGCGCTCGCTGCGCATGATCGAAGGCTTCGGCATCCACAGTTTTCGCCTGCTCGACGAACGCGGCGCCTCGACGTTCGTCAAGTTCCACTGGCGCCCGAAACTCGGCCTCCAATCGACCGTGTGGGACGAAGCCGTGAAACTGGCCGGCGCCGATCCGGATTTTCATCGGCGCGACCTGTTCGAAGCGATCCAGCGTGGCGACTATCCCGAATGGCAGCTCGCGGTGCAGCTGTTCACCGAAGAGGATGCCGCGAAGTTTCCGTTCGACCATCTCGATCCAACCAAACTGATCCCCGAGGAGCTCGTGCCGCTGACCGTGATCGGGCGCATGGTGCTCGATCGCTGGCCGGATAACTTCTTCGCCGAGACAGAGCAGGTCGCCTTTTGCCCGGCCAACATCGTACCCGGCATCGACTTCAGCAACGATCCGCTGTTGCAGGGCCGCCTGTTCTCCTATCTCGATACGCAGCTGTCGCGGCTGGGCGGGGCCAACTTCCACCAGATTCCGATCAATGCGCCGAAATGCCCGTTCGCGAACCAGCAGCGCGACGGGCATATGCAGATGGCGCAACCGAAGGGCCGCGTGAGCTACGAGCCGAACTCGCTGCAAGCCGACTCGCCGCGTGAAACGCCGGCGGGTTTCCGCAGTCACGCGACGCCGCCGGACGACGGCGTCAAAGGACGCATCCGCACCGAGGGCTTCGCCGATCACTACACGCAGGCGCGCCTGTTCTTCCGCAGCCAGAGCGCGCCCGAGCAGGCGCACATCGCGCTCGCCCTCGTGTTCGAGCTGTCGAAAGTCGAAACGCCGCACGTTCGCGAAGCGATCGTCGGCCACCTTCGCCATGTCGAGCCGGAGCTGGCGAAGCGTGTCGCCGACGGATTGGGCCTCGCGACGCTGCCGCCGGCGCCGTCCGCGGCCGTGAAACCGAAAGACATGCCGCCATCGCCGGCTTTGCAGATCATCGGGAAGATGAAGCCGACCCTCGAGGGCCGTTGCATCGGCATTCTCGTCGACGAGGGTTCCGATACGGCAACCGTCGACGCCTTGCGCAAGGCCGCGCAAGCTGACGGCGCAGTCGTCAAGCTCGTCGCGATGAAGGTCGGCGGCGTGCAGGGGAAAGGAAACAAGCGCCTGCCGATCGACGGTCAGCTCGCCGGCACGCCTTCGCTGGTTTTCGACGCCGTCGCGCTCGTGTTGTCCGATGCAGCCGGCAGAAAGCTCGCGAAGGAAGCCGCCGCCGTCGACTGGGTACGCGACGCGTTCGGCCACCTCAAAGCGATCGCGCACGATGCCGGCGCGAAGGCCTTGCTCGACGCCGCGCAGGTCGAACCGGATGCAGGCGTGCTCGATGCGAGCAAGGCGCGCACGTTCGCCGTCGCGGCTGCGACGCGGCAATGGGCGCGCGAGCCCAAGCTGCGAACGTTGCCGTAGATTTCGCGCCTTCACGAAGTGCGGCAAGGCACTTCGGCGGAGCCCGGTGGACGTCTCCACTAGGGCGCGCGGCGCTCGATCTTTCTCGAGAGGATGCAGCGTGCGACGAACCGAAGGTTGCGCACGTCGTAAAGATTGCGTTTGTTGAGCCAAGTTCAGGTTCGCGCTGCGAAACTGACCCTGCGACGAATCAGCAAGCCTCCCCCTGGGCCTCTGCCTTCGCCGCGCCGATCGTGAGATCCGCCCCATCGCGACACCACAGCGAACGCAACAGCAACGAACGAGCCCGGCTTTTGTCGGGCTCGTTCGTTGTGCATACATGCTCCGCTCTCGCTCATCGTCATTCCGCTCATCGTCATCCCGGCGAACGCCGGGACCCAGCGCCTCACCGCGTGCGCATATGCGACCACCCGCCGGACAAATGGACACCAAACACGGATAGCGTCGCCCCTGCCCCCAAGAAAAAGCCGGCGCGAGAGTCCGCGCCGGCCGATCCCCAGGGACAATCTCAGTGCTTATTTCTTCGCGTTCAAGCTGGCACCCAGCTCGACGACTTGACCGCTCGGCTGCACGCCCTGGCCGCGAATGATCCAGTTGTGCGTGAAGCCGGAGATGACCTCGCCGATGAGCTGCATGTTCTGGTCGGCCAGCACCGGATCCTGCGGCGGCGTATCGACGATGTCGCCGATCCACGAACGCTGCGCATCGGGACCGGAATTGTCGGCGGCCGCCGGACTGCCACCGACCGTGCCGTCGTAGACCATGGCGATGAGCACGTCGCCCGGCCCTGCCAGCGCAATGCCGCTGCCCGGGAGCGTGATGCTCTGGATCGCGCCGAGCGGCGATGCGACGACGTTGTTCTTGACCGAGCCGAGCAAGGTCGCCCCGTTCGACGGATCGTTGTCGTCGTCCTGATAGACGTAGATGTCGAAGGTCTCGCCGACCGCCGCACCGACGCCGCCGCCGTTGAGATTGCCGACGAACGTCGTCTGCACGCTGGTCAGCGTGAACGGATAGGCCGCGGCGTCGGGCGTGAAACGGCTCAGCCAGACGAAGTAGGCGCCGGCACCGGCGCCGACGGCACGCAAGCCGCCGGTGCCGGTGTAGTTGTCGAACGCGAGGACGCAGCTGCCGTTCGTGCAGGTTCCGCCCGGGGCCGAGCCGCCCGTCTTGATCGCCGCGGTGAGGTGCTGGTCCGGCGACTGGCCGCTCGTCTCGTGCAGGCTCACCTCACCGAACGCTTCCGACGTCAGGCTACCCGTAGGCGTCGCAACGACGGTCAGCACCTGCGTCGCGCCCGGCGCGAGCGTGAAGCTGGCCGGCGAGACGGTGATGCCGAAACTGCTGGCCGTGGCCGTCGCGCTCCAGCTGCCGCTGGTGCCGAGCCGGTTCTTGACGGTACGCGTCCAGGTGCAGCTCGTCGTGCAGCTCGAATTGCGCATCGACGGCAGGTTCAAGTCCTTCATCGCAACCGTGGGGGCCGCCGGATCCGCCGCGACGAAGCGCGCATACGTTTCGTCCAGCGTGAGACCTGCCAGCGCCGCCTTGGTCAGATCGACGCGACCGCTGCCGACCTGGTCCGGCGTCCACGGCGTCGTGCCGTCTGCCAGCGTGCCGTTCGTGTTCGTCGCCGTCGTCATCAACGCCGACTTGACCTCCTGCACCGTCCAGTCCGGATGGACGGCGCGCACGAGTGCGGCGGAACCGGCCATGTGCGGACTCGACATCGACGTGCCGCTGTCGAGGAAGTAGTAGCCATCGCCCGCGCGGCCGCCAGCGTAGATGTTCACGCCGGGCGCCGTGATGTCGGGCTTGGTCAGGTCGTCGTAGCCGACCGGCGTCGGACCTTGCTCGCTGAAGCTGCCGAGCACGTCGGGCTGCACCGGCGAGATTTCGCCGGGCACGTAGTCGGCGGTCGCACCGCCGGCTGCTGACGTGCCGTCGAATCCATCCGTGAAGATGACGTCCGCGTCGGGCTGCGGTCCGAGGTTGGCGCTGACGAAAGCGATGAGTGCGTCGGCCGTCGGCAGATCGTTCACCATGAACGAGGGGATCGTGGTGCCGTCGGTGAGCGGATTGACGCCCGCCGCCTGGTTGTTCGCGATCAGGACCATCTGCGCGCCTGCCGTGGCGGCGTTGTTGACCTTCTCGACGAACGAGCATGCCGTCGTGCCGGGCGCGTTGAATCCGCGCCGGACGACCGCGATCGATCCGTCGAAGTAGTGCGCCGGAAACGCGCCCGTGTCGGTACAACCGGCGAGATTGGCCGGGTAGTCGCGCAGCGGATAGTCGGTGAACGCGGGAACCTCGGTCGTCAGCGTATTGCTGCCCGGAACGAGCGCGATCGTCTGCAGGTTCGCCGGCACCGTGCCGGGACCGGTGACCGAGAAGCGCGGCGAGAACAGTTCGTCCTGCGTCGACGCCGCGACCGTGAGCAGCCACGGTCCCATGTGCGAAACGCCGCCGACCGGATCGGGGCAGACCGGATCGCCCGGATTGACGGCGCTTGCGCGCGTGTTGCCGGCCGATGCCGCGACGAATACGTCGGCGTTGACCGAATCGAGGAACATGCGGTCTTCGTCGCTCCACGGCGTACCGTTGCTGCAGCTGACGCCGATCGAGTAGTTGGCGACGTCGATCTGGTCGACCGCGAGGCTTTCGATCGCGGCCTCGATCGCGTCGCCGCTGAGACTGCCGTCGGCCGACTCGACGCGATAGGAATAGACCGTGGCGCACGGAGCGACGCCCGACATCGTGACGCCGTCGGGCAGGATCGGCGACGGGTCGGCGGTGTTGTCGATCGTGTTGCCGGCCACCGTGGTCTGCGTGTGGACGCCGTGGCCGCTGACCTGCGCATCGGGCGTCGGGCCGTTGCAGACGCCTGCGCTGCTCGTGTTGCAGTCGAACGCATGCAATTTCGGATTCGACTCGTTGAAACCGCAGGAGGCATCGTTCGTCAGTTCGGGATGCCCCGTGTTCGTGCCGGTGTCGATGATGCCGACCTTGACCCCCTGCCCCCTCGTCGCGACGCCGCCCGGGACGGCCGTGCCGTCCCAGATCTTGTCGGCGCCGATGAACTTGGGACCGCGGAACGTATCGAGGCTGTAGGTGCGCACGGGCCGTACTTCCTTGATGCCCGGCAGCGAGGCGACGGCGGCCGCTTCGTTCTGGCTCATCGAAGCCGAAATGCCGTTCGTGTTGATGCCGTAGGCATGCTGGATCTTCAGCGAGCGCCCGAGCGCCTGCTCGATCGAGGCGATGTGTGCGGCACGCTGGGAGCCGAGATAGTTCGCGTAGGACCGCGCAGCGGCGGACTGCGAATCGAGCTTGCGCGAACCCAGCCCCGTCGGCGCCGTCGCGGCAAGGCCGGAGACGCTGCCGCCGTAGTGCAGCAGACCCGCTTCCTCGAAGGTCACGATGTAGCGCCCCACGCTGCTCGGCGCGACGTTCGCCGTCGCAGCACTCATTGCTTGCAAACGCGGCTGTACCGACTGCGCCGGCAACGAGAACCCGATGCCGACCAGCGCCGCGGCGACGGCCGCAGCGAGCGTATTGACGCGAACCAATGGCTTCATTTCCGAAATCTCCAACATCGAATCGATGGCAACGCCGCCAAGCGATCGCAGGGCGCGTCGCACGCGCCCTCGAACCTGGCAGAAGGGAACAATCATTGGACGCGCAGCGGCCCATCCGCCCAGGCCCTGCGACGGCGGGACATGCGGCGGACCGCACATGGCCGTTGCATGACGCGCACGCCCGTTGCGCTGGCGTCGCGACAGACGAGTCCTGCGCGTCGCCGGCGGCGGTTCACGCTAGCAACGAAGCGGAGCGCATCCCATTGGAAGAAAGAGTCGTCGCGTCCGGCCGACTGGACAAAAATCGCGATTTGTCCAGTCGACTGTCGCGAACGCGTAACCACGCCCAGCCCCCGGCGACGAGCTCGGTTCGGCGCGGCCGCGCGGCAGGCCGGGCATTGCGGACGTACGGGAACTCGCCTGCTTCGATGGTGCCTGTGGACATTCTTGCGCCGGTCTGGCTGGCTTCCCGAGCCGGATAGGGCGTAGAGTTTGGCGGTTGCTATCGAAGCGATCCGACGGACGATGTCATGACCTGGTTCATTCGCACGGGCCTATCCCTGATGATGCTGCTGTCGGCTCAGGGCGCCGCGGCGGAAAATCTGCTGACCAACCCGAACTTCGACGGCGGGAAAGGCCTGGTCGGGTGGATCACGAAGGGCGGCAACGTGACCTGCCCGATGAATACGGACTGCGGGCGCATGTACGCCTCGGCGGCCGAATGCTGCGGCCGGCCCGACAGCGGTTCGGCTTCTTCGACGTCGGCTCTTTCCGATTTCGACCAGCTCTCGCAATGCGTCCGCGGCATCGAATCCAACACGGCCTATGACGCCAGCGTGTGGATACAAGTCACTCCCCCGTCCGGCTTGAACCAGGCACCGAAGCCTTCCTTCAGCGTCAGCTGGTACGCATCCGCCGACTGCAGCGGCCCGGTCCTGTCCAGCGAGACGATGTCTGCCCGCGCCGGCGTCTGGGCGCAGTTCTCGCTGCCGGGAATCGTCTCGCCGGCCAAGGTCGGCTCGGCCCGGTTTTCGTTGTTCGCGAGCTATCACGGCAAGGTCAACGTCGGCACGAACGCGGTTCGCACGGATTTCGACAGCGCGTTCTTCGGCCCGAGCGGCACGGTTCCGGTCGAGCTGCAGTCGTTCTCGGTCGATTGAGTTCGCCGGGCCGATTCCCTAGAAGCGGTAGTCGACGCGCATTCCGTAGTAGCGGCCCACGGGATCGTCGAATTGCGGGTTGTAGCCGCCGAAGGATTCTTCGTAGTAGTGCGGCGCGTGGTCGAACAGGTTGTCGACGCTCACGGAGAACGTCCACGGCGACAGACCCGTATAGGCGATGGTCGAATTCACGAGCACGAACGGCGGCGTCGTGCATTTGCCGGCCTGCGCCTTGTAGACGGGGCACTCGTTGCCGGCGCCGGCATACGAATCGTTGCTGTAGGAGCCGGTGTACCGCACGTTCATCGACGTGATCCAGTCACCGGCAGCCCAGCGCAGCGAGGCGACTCCGGTCAATCGCGGCGCGTTGGAATAGCCGGCTTCCCGAAGGCGCTCGCCACCCGGCGTCGGCGTGCTGTCCAGGCGCGCCAGATAGTTCAGCCCGATCCCGATGCGAAGGCGGTCGGCATTCGCGTACGCGGCGTCCCAATGCGCTTCGACGTCGACGCCCGATGTCGTCGTCAAGCCGATGTTGACGAGCCGGGTGTCGAGCGCAACGATGTTGCCGAGCGAATCGCGCAGGATGAAGTCCGGGAACGCGTCCGGATGGTTGAACGCATAGGTGGCCGGCAGCGTCGCGATTTCGTTCCTGCGTTCGCTGCGGTACACGTCCATGCTCGCACCGAATTCGGGGGACGGCTCCCACACCACGCCGGCCGCGCGCGTCGTCGATTTTTCCGGCTGCAGTTCGCGATTGCGCACGATGTTGACCAGGACTTCGCACCAGATCTGCCCCGGCGACGTGGCGATCGTCGTCGCGCACGGCCCCAGCGACTGCGGGAGCATGTAGATCTGCTGGCCGCCGGAACCCGGCGACTGGTTGAGTTCGAGCAGCGTCGGCGGCCGATAGCCCTTCGATGCCGACGCGCGAAACGTCAGCTCGGCGGTCGGATTCCAGCGCACGCCGACGGTCGGTGAAAAGCGCGTCTGGAATCCGGCCGTCCGATCGATGCGCCCCACCGAAGACAAGGTGAGGCCGCCGACGATCGGGACGTCCAGGTTCGCATACGCGGACGATGCCGAGCGATGCGACGACATCGCGTATTCGGGGGCCTGGTTCAGCAGGTCGCCGGAACGCAGGATCGCATCGGGCCGCTGCTCCAGCCCATCCCGCCGTACCTGCGCTCCGGCATGCAGCGCGACCGCGCCGGCGGGAAGTTCGAAGAGCACGCGCGACGCTTCGCCTTCGACGACGTCCAGCGTCGTCTCGCCGGTGCGCTGGACGCGCGGCGAAATCAGCCCCCTCAAGTACGAAGACAGCGGCTCGTCGCCGAACGTATAGGTGCCGCTCGCGATCGATTCGTTCAACGCGCTGCTGCGCAGGAGTCCGTCGATGATGTCGTCGACCTCCAAGGTTTCGTGCGTGACGCTCGCGTTCCAGGCCCAGGCTGCCGACTCTCCGGACAACCCTGCGACCACGCTCGCGATCGTCGCTTTCGTCGTTTCGCGCACGGGGCCTACGTCGCCGAAACCGTAGAAGAACGCCAGCGGCTGCGCATCGTCGCGCGGGACGCCGTTCGAGGGACCCTGTGCAAAGCTCGCTCCCGACGGCGCCGCCTGCTGGCGTTGAACGACGTCCGTCAGGCGCAGGTCCGCGTAAGCGCGCAAGGATTCGCTCAGCGGAACGTCGAAACGGCCGAGCAGCGTCTTCTCGATCTCGCCGTTCTGCAAGGTCGTGTATTTCGCGCTGTCCAGCAGGCACGCGCCGCCGCTGAGGTTTGCCGGAGCGCAGCCTGTGCGGGCGACATAGGACGTCGATCCATCGGGATTGGCGTACAGATAATTGCCCGGGAACGAGTAGATGCTGCGCAGGTCGAGCAACCCGTGCCTCGATTGATCGAGGGTGTACCAGTCGCGCTGGCTGCCGGTCAGCGCAGAGGAATCGCGATAGTCCGCACTCAGCAAAACGTGCATGCCGCTCGCCGTCTTTCCACCCCACGTCGCCGACAGCTGCTGCGTGGCCGCGTCGCCGCGGCTCGACACGCCCGAGTAGACGTCGACGTCGACGCCCGCGAAATCGCGTCGTAGAACGATGTTGATGACGCCGCCGATCGCATCGGAGCCGTAGATCGCCGACGCGCCGTCGCGCAGTATTTCGATGCGATCGACGATCGCGAGCGGAATGCCGCTCAGGTCCGGCACATTTCCCGTCGCATTCTGCGAAGCGATGCCGTAGCCGGCCATGCGGCGACCGTCGACCAGCACCAAGGTGCTGTTGGCTCCGAGGTGCCGCAGCGCGACGGCCGCCGCGCCCGACGCGCCGGCGGTGAACGCCGACTGGCTCGACGAGGCCATCGTCTCGGGCAGGTTCGCGACCTGGACGCCGGGCTGCGACCGCAGCAGATCGAACAGCGTGGTGTAGCCGCTCGCTTCGATCTGCTCGCGATCGATCGTGGTGACGGGGTAGGTCGACTCGAGGTTCGAAATGCGCTCCTGGTCGCCGCGCACCACGATGCCGGAGAGTTCGACAGAGTCGGGATCGTCGGGCTTGGTGGCGGGCGCTTTCGGCGACTGCAGCTTGCGCGAAGGCTTTTTGCTGCGCTTGATCGCGTAGGTGTCGGCATTCACCGGCACGGCTTCGAGACCGCTTCCGTCGAGCAGCTTCTGCAGCGCCTCGGACACCGAAAAGCGGCCGACCAGGTTCGCGGCGCGACGCCCGCCCAGCAGCTTGGCGTCGAAGATGATCTGCACGTGCGAGCGGCTGGCGACGACGTTCAGGGCATCGTCGAGCGCCAATCCCGTGATGTCGTAGTCCTGCTTCGGTGCCTCCACGGAGGCCGCCGCGAAGTGCGGGCACGCGATCACGCAGAGCGATGCCAACACCCGCACGAGCCAGTCGAACTGGCGTGGCGAACGGGATGCCGAGCCGGGTGATGGAGGTTCGATGCGACGCGGCCTCGCGTGCGCTACCGCCCATCGCAGCGCCCGCCGGAGCGTCAGCATCGCGCGACCGTGTCGCGCAGGCGTCGGAGAGGTCCGCGGTCGTCCACGACGCGAGCGTCAGGCAGCGGCGGGCGTGCCGGTTCGGCCGGCCGCCGCGTGGATGCACGATGGATTGGCAGGATGATAGGCCGCACGTCGCAACTCGTCTCGATTCAGACGTCCCCGCTGTTCCCCATCGAAGGAAGGCCCCAAGGCCCTATCGGGGGTCGAACACCGTGCGCGCGAGCCGCGCCGGCGCCGTCCCGCCTGCGGGCGAGTTTATGGGAATCGGGCCGCGCGGGGCGACCCTGACGAGCGGGAACGGGCTGCGGAGCCGGGAGACGACGGCGGTGATCGAGGAGGCGTCAGCCTTCCGAATAGCGTGGCGGCACGGGGACGCGGGCGAGATAGGCCGCGATCGAGGCATCGCTTCCGACATGGGCGTTGGCGCGCTTGTTCTCCCGTGCCCGCCGCCGCTTGCTGCGCGCCTTGGCTTGTTTGGCTTGTGCCAATTCGGAAAGCATCGCGATGTGCAGGCGCATCGCCTGCTGCGCCGCGTTGCTTCCTCTCGAACTGATCGGCCTCTGCATTTTCATCGATCGGCGACCTCTGGATGACTGACCTGGGCGCGGTTCGCAGCGCCCATGGGCCGTGTCGAAAACATATCCAGCGCCGCCGGCCGGCATAACTGATCATTTCGCGGCGTTCGCCCAGTCGGCTGGTCGATGCCGCGCGATGCGCACAAAAAGAGGCCTCCCGAAGGAGGCCTCGAAGCGCATCAGGTGACGCGACTGCGTTAGGGAATCGTGATCGCCGCGCCGGTCTTGTCGTAGGCCCATTCCAGCGCCTGCGCGGGATACCCGAGCGGCGCCGTAGTGGTCACGTGGATGTAGCCGTAGTTCACCGCGCTGGTCGACTCGTTGTAGAACGCGATGCCGATGTAACCGTCGGCTCCACCGATCCAGTTCGCCATGTTCTGCGACGTCCCGGCAATCGCCGAGTCCGGTCCGATCGAGTCGCCCGAGTGCAGGACCGCGAAGTCGACGCCGCCCGAATCGACGACGCCGCCGACCGTCGTGCCGTCCGGCACGGCGTCGCCGTACCAGTAGACGAACATGCCTGGACGCGGGTCCGTCGAGCCACCGCTCTCGAGGTAGTAGAGATTGATGTCGTCGTCCGTCGCCGATCCGTCGTAGGCGTGGAAGCTGCCCGTCGCGAAGTTGAACGAACTGCCGTTGCCGTCGTCCTGCACCCACGCCTGGTCGATCGTGCCACTGACGATGTCGTCGCTACCGGCGCTGCCGTCGAAGCCGTCGCAGAAGATCGTGTCGGCCGCGGAGCAGGGATCGCCCGGAGGCACGGCCGCGACCGTCACGTTCACCGGTATCGTCACGAGCGGATTGACCGTGTCGTTGCTGGTGACGCACAGGTTCGCCGAATAGCTGCCGGCCGCGAGCGTCGAGGCATCCACGGTGACGGTCGAGTCGGCCGAGGCGCCGCCCGCCAGCGAACCGGTGGCCGGCGCGACGCTGAGCCAGGGCACGTCGCTCGGGTTGTCGCAGCTCGCCGGCGGCGGACCGCCGTCGCCCAGGGTCACCACCATCACGAGGTGGAAGTCCGGGAAACCCGGGCCGACGTTCGCGGCAGGCGTCGGGTCCGGCGTGCCGCACGCCTCCGACGACAGGAACGTCGGATGCGTCTCGGGCGTTCCGTTCGCGCCCGGATAGAAATCCAGGGCATCCGCATTGTCGATGTGCCACTCGACGACCAGGTCCTTGCCGGCCGTATCGTCGACCGTGCCTGTGACCGGAATCGTGATGGTCTGCAGCTCGCCCTCGATCGTGCCGGTGGCGCTGCCGATCAGGGTCAGGTCGCCGGTCGGAATCGTGTCGACTGCCGTCGAATGAGCGATCGTGTAGAGATTGATCGTCAACGGCATCGGCGCGCCCGCGTCCGTCTCCGAGGCGATCGTCACGCTCGCCACATTCGCGGTCGCTCCCACGCCGGGGTGCTCGCTGAAGTAGAACCGGCGCCACCAGCTGTTGGCCGCTTGCGGGCACGAGACGCCGGACAAGGCCACGGGCGTGTTGTCCTGCATCTGCGAGATCGACAGATCGTCGAGCACGACCGGCTTCCCGTGCGACTTCACCGACCCGCCGCCGTTCGTCCGCAGGCTTCGCGCGAAGCTGCCGATCGGCGCAGCCGCGCTGCGCTGCTTCGCGTAGCGCAATGCACGACGTTCCGTGAGGTAGCTCATCGCCTTGGTCGCCGGAGCTTCCGCGATCGAATACGTCAATGTACCGCCGCCCGTATTCTTCACGGTCACCGTGCCGGTGCCGCTTGCACCTGCGTCGACCGAGATGGCCAGCGGCGAAGGCGTCGCCGAGATGGCGGGGTCGGCTTCGCCCGCAGCGAAGTTGGCGATCACGGTACAGTCGGCCGTCACCGCAGCGGTCGTGTAGACGCTGCCGGCGAGGTTGCCGCCACAGGTGCCGCCGACGGTGTCGATGTGGAATCCCGGATCGGCAGCGAGCGTGAATTGCGTCGTCGCGCCGGAGTTGACCGTCTGCGGCGTTGCCGGCGTGATCGTGCCCGACGGCGTGCCGACGCTCGGCGTCACCGTGAACGTCTCGACCGGCCCGATCGAAATCGGATTGCCGTTGATGTCGTAGGCGTACTCCACGATCGTCGCCGGAAATCCATCCGGTGCCGTCGTGGTCACGTGCACGTAGCCGTAGCACACGCCGCTCACCGGCGCAGCGAGTCGACCGTCGCAATCGAAACGAAAACCGATATAGCCGTCCGCGCCGGCGAGCCAGTCGGCGGCGGCATCGACGGACGTTCCGGTATCGCTGAAGGTCGAATCGGGTCCGATCGTCGCGCCGGGCTGCAGCAGCGCCACTTCGGTACCGCTGACGACGACGGCGTTGTTGTATTCGTCCACGACGAACAGCGTGAACGCGCCTCCGGAGGCCCAGAAATTCGCATCCCAGTCGCCGGAGACGGGGCCGTCGTCATCGAATGCGCCGCTGACCCAGTTGATCGAGGTGCCGTCGAATGTCGCCGGCACCGGGTAATTCAATACGGGTGAATGGTAGATGCCGTCCGTGCCGCCGGCGATCTGGTGCCCGCCAGATCCCGTCGCAGCGGCGTGCGCGTCGGGCGAATAACCCAGGCCCGACAAGAACGTGGCCGCGGCCATGGCCGCCGCAACACCGAAGAACTTCGGCCAAGTGCCCTGCCGGCCGCGCCTTTCTATTTTCGACATGTGATTACCCCAGTTGATTGTCAGCCCGTGCAATGAAGGTCGGCGCGGGCTCCAAGCCCTGCCCGCGGGACCGAATCGATGCGTTGCGACGACTGGACAGGTTCGAAGCCATTGCGTCGGATTCCGGCGACGAGAGCGATCCTCGCCACGAAAGTCGGAAGCTGCGCGGATTGCCCGCCGTCGACCTTTCTCTTCGACTACCTCGCTGTGGCTCGATAGGATTTTCTTGAATCGGACTCTTGCTGGACGCCGCTCACGTCCCGACCCTCATTCCCATCGCCGACCCATCGATCGGCATCGAGTGCGGGAACCGAGCGCATCTCGATGCATCAGGGCGCCCATGATCGTCAGTCCTCGCGGACTCGCAGGCGCTCTAGCATCGCCCTCATAGTGGCACCAGCCCGACACGAGGCACACTGGACAAATTGCGGAGTTCGTTTAGGGCCCCGTCGCGTTTCGGATGCAGGCGAGAACTCGATCCGGGCGCGGTCGCTCACGCAGAAGCGAAGAACACGAAAAGAACGAAGAATGGATGACCAGTGAATCTGATCTCTTCCTTTCTTCGCACGTTCGTGTGCTTCGTGTCCGAGTCTTCAGCTCGTGACCGGCGCGCGGCCCCGCACTCGCGCGGCAACGGCCGGCGCGCGATCGACGCATGAACCGCTCCGGCGAGCCCGCTCGCCGCACGACTGGACGCAAACGCGCTTTTGTCTAGTTCTAGCGGAGTGGAGGTTTCGCAATAATCGAACTTGAGCTTATTCTGCGTTCCGAGTGCAAATCGTCAAAACGCAAAAAGTATGTAGGGACCTCCCCATTCGCCTTACATTTCCAGGATAACGCTCGACTGAAAGGCCCCTGCGAGGGGCCTTTCTTTTTTCGACACTTGCCGGCGCACGCGCGAACGTCGACGGGCGCAGCCGCAGCGACGGTCGGCGGGCATGGGACAAATCCACAGACGCAGACGGCCGTGGTCTCGCGTTCGAGACGCGGTGGCGGTCAGCGTGCGGACGACAACACGACCTCGCCCGGAGAGAGGCGGGTCGATCGCATCGACCAACCGGTCTGCAGTGCCTGCAGCAGAGAGTTCTGGTCGCCCGCGCGGAACACGCCGCTGACCCGGATGCGCGCGAGCGCGGGATCGGCGACGCGGATCTTCGTCGGCGAATAGCGGTTCATTTCCTCGAGCAGGTCGCCGAGCTCGCGATCCTTGAACGTCAACGTCCCGCCGGTCCAGCCCGATACGAGCGCGAGGTCGACCGGCATCGCAGGTCCCAGCCCGCCTTGCGCACCGACGTGGAGCTGCTGGCCGGGCGACAGAACGCTCGCGGATTCGCGCGATGCCGTCTGCCCGGCAAGCTCGACGCTGACGACGCCCGCGAGCAAGGTGACCGTGACGTCCTCGCCATAGCGCGCGACCTGGAACTGCGTGCCGATGTCGCGAACGAGTCCTCGCCCGCTCAGCACGGAGAACGGCCGCTCGGCATCCTTGGCGACATCCACCTGGATGCGCCCGCGATCGAGCACGAGCTCGCGAGCCTTGCTGCCGAAGCGTGCCGTGAATGACGTGTCGGTATCGAGTTGCACGCGCGTGCCGTCGGCGAGGTCCACGCTGCGCTGCTCGCCCACCGAGGTCGCGTAGCGCGTCGAGGTCACGCGAGTGTCGCGCACGAACCAGAACGCGCCGCCGGCGATCGCCAGGAACAACATCGCCGCCGTGGCGAATCGAGTCCAGCGGACGAAAGCGCTGCGGCCATCGGCGCGATGCGTCGCATGGCGCGCCGCGCGCACGGCGGCGCGCATGAGTTCGTCTTCCCGCAGCGCGCCGGCATCTTCGTGGCATTGCGCCACGGCGGCGAACGCATCCGCGTGGCGATCGCTCGCGGCGCACCATTGCTCGAAGTTCTCGCGGTCGCGCTCGCTGCAGTCCGGCGAGAGCAAGCGTGCGAACCACGCTGCGGCCAGTTCGTCGGTGCGGTCAGTAGGCATGTTCATGTGCGTTCGCCGAAGCCACGCCGTATTCGTCGAGTTGATCGCGCAGCAAGCGCAGCGCGCGCGATATGTGTTTCTCGACCGCTTTCAAGGACGTCCCGTTGCGCCGGGCGATTTCCGGATACGTCATGCCCTCGATGCGATGGAGCAGATAGGCCTGCCGGCAGCGCGGCGGCAAACGCAGGATCGCATCCTTGAGCCGCGCCAGTGCCTGGCGGTCGCTCGCATGCTGCTCGGGCGACGCGTCCGGCGAAACCACTTCGGCGACCATCGCGTTGGGAAGAGGCTGCGTCATCGTTGATCCTTCCGTTCGAGCCTGTCGCGCACGATCGCGCATCCTGTTGATCGCGATCCGGTACAACAGCGCCTGCCAGGCGTCCTCGGGCTCGCTGTCGCGATAGCGAAGCAAGCTCGACAAGCTTTCCTGCGCGATATCCTGGGCATCGGCCTCGTTCACTCTCATCCGTAGCAGGAACCGCAGCAGCGGCTCCCGGCGTTCGCGCAGGAACAATTCGAAACGGTCGGCCTCCCGCTTCTCTTCCGGCGACCCCGGCGGTCGTGGCATCGGCTACCCGCGATACATGAGCGAACCCGCCTGCGTGCGCGCGAAGCGTCGGTGACGATCGATCGCCGCGGCGCTTGCGCAAACGCGCACAGGGCTCGACCAAAAGATGACGTGCTTCAGAGGAAGATGCATCGAACCATTCATTCACTCACCCATAGACCGCCGACGGCACCGGCCGCGCGAATTGCGAAGGAACCGACGGCGCGACCCGGCCGGGCGACGATGCCTGCACGTCCATCGCGCGCCCCGCCCGCGGGCTCGATTCCGCGAAAAGATCGGGCATGTAGCGTTGCAGCACCGGCTCGAGCAGGGCCGGACCCAGCGCAAGAAGCAAGAATTGCAGGGACTGCTCTCCCCGGTCGCGTTCGCTGCGTTGCGGATGCGATCTTTCCATGAGTCCGCGCAGGAGCGCCAGCAGCGAGCCGATCATCGCGATGCCGTTCGGCGCCGCGTCGACGACCGCCATGCGGCGCAGGTACCCGCGTACTTCCGGCTGCATCGCCATGATATCGCCGATTCCGGAGGCAAAAGCCCGGCAGGCCGCCTCACCCGAAGCGCTGCCTTCGCCGAGCGCGGCTTCCGCAGCCGCCTTCTCGAAAATCGACAGCACCCATCGGTCGACCGCATCGCGCAATTGATGCTTGCTGCCGAAATGATGGGCGATCAGCGCGAGCGACACCTGCGCCTTCTGCGCGATCGACCTCAGCGACGTCTGCGCATAGCCTTCCACGGCGAACAAGGCTAGTGCCGCGTGCCGGATCCGTGCGCGACCGGTGAGGTCGGCAAGTAGGATGTCGCTCATTCCGTCGGGTCTCCCATGCAGTGGACGGCGGCCAAGAGTCACTTAGCCGCCCCTTCAGCAAGACAGACGTGCGCGGGCGCCGATCCCCCTACCCCTCCCCGTTCGAGGGCCTCCGGAGCTGGTCGCCGAACCACGACATCGTCATCAGCGAGACGATCGGCCGCCTGTCGGCGTGCGACTATGTGCTCAATGCGGCGGTGCAACCATGGCCGGCAGAGGGCAATCCGGTTCGGGCAATTGCGCGTGGGATTGCGTTCACCGTTGTGACGGGCGGACCGAGTGGCGGAACTAGCCCCGTTGGCACGCCGGCGCTATCGCCGCGGGGTCTACTTTTCTTTGCAATCGACTGGTGCTCGCCATGCAAGTGCGAGCGCTCTGCCCACCGATCCGACAATCATCGCGAGCCGAGCAGGATTCGATGGCGTCGGTGCCAATCCCCTACATCATTCGCAAAAAAATGCACTCTGCAAATATAGTAAAAGCTGCACGCGCGAACGCGTGCAGCTTCAAACGACGGCTCGACTAGAATTTGACCGTCAGGCGCCCCCAGTAGAAGCGGCCGATCGGATCGTAGGTGTTGATGTCGATGTTCGCATTGACGACCGACTGGTAGTACAGCGGCGGCTGCTTGTCGCCGACGTTGTCCACACCGACGTCGATGCGCGTGTTGATCGGCTCGATGTTGTAGCCGAACTGCACGTTGTGGTACGTGACCGCACCGATCGGCAGGAAGCCGTCCGGCAGGTGCGAGAACGCGCCGGCCGTGTTCTTCAGGTGGCCGATGTAGCGCGCCGTCCAGCTGGCCGAGAAGTCGCCCAACTGCCAGCTCAGGTTGCCCAGTGCGCGCCAGCGCGGGAACGAACCGAACTGCTGGTCGTAGGTACCGGCGACGTGGCTGTTCTGGCCCGGGGCGACGTTGTTGTACTCGCTCAGGTACGTCGTGTTCAAACCGACCTGGAAGTTGCCGAACGAGGTCTCCGGCAGCTTGTACGAAGC
>Ga0070667_100000126_pt1 | contig 96729 bp, 105 predicted proteins | sample KBSS33metaG_FD_64659 | JGI IMG/M metagenome (GOLD analysis project Ga0070667, IMG submission 64659) | Switchgrass rhizosphere microbial communities from Kellogg Biological Station, Michigan, USA - KBS S3-3 metaG | ecosystem: Host-associated > Plants > Roots > Rhizosphere > Soil ...
ACCTCGTGGTCTGCATCCTCGACCGGCCGCGCCATGCCGAGCTGATCGCCAAGGTGCGCGAGGCGGGCGCCCGCATCATGCTGATCGGCGACGGTGACGTCTCCGGCGTGATCGCCACCTCGACCGGCGATTCGGGCATCGACATCTACATGGGTTCGGGCGGCGCGCCGGAGGGCGTGCTGGCGGCGGCGGCGCTGCGCGCGATCGGCGGCCAGATGCAGGGCCGGCTGCTGTTCCGCAACGACGACGAGCGCGGCCGCGCCCGCAAGTGGGGCATCGAGGATCTCAACAAGATCTACAAGCTCGAGGACCTTGCAAAGGGCGACTGCATCTTCGCCGCCACCGGCGTCACCAGCGGCTCGCTGCTCGACGGCGTCAAGCACCTCAAGGGTGGCAAGATGACCACCGAAAGCGTCGTCATGCGCGCCAGCTCGGGCACGGTCCGTTGGATCAAGGGCGAGCACAAGACCCGCTGAGCCACGCGTTTCGCTTGAACTCACGAAGGCCGGTTCCGAAAAGGAGCCGGCCTTTTTCGTTCGAGGGGTATGGCGCGAAGCGCCCACGCGAGGGGGCTGCTGTGCACCGCAAATCGCCGCCACTCTCTTGCAATACGATGACGCACGGTTAGAGGCGGCGCCACACGCGGCGGGTGGCCGCGCTCGGGGATTCGCCATGAAGATCATGTCCGGCAACAGCAACATGCCGCTCGCCCGCGCTATCGCGGGGTATCTCGAGCTGCCGCTGACGGACGCCAGCGTGCGTCGCTTCGCCGACGAGGAGATCTTCGTCGAAATCCACGAGAACGTGCGCGGCGAGGACGTGTTCGTGGTGCAGCCCACCAGCTACCCGGCCAACGACAACCTGATGGAGCTGCTGATCGGCATCGACGCGCTGCGCCGCGCCTCGGCCAAGCGCATCACTGCAGTGGTGCCGTACTTCGGCTACGCCCGGCAGGACCGCAAGCCCGGCCCGCGCACGCCGATCTCGGCCAAGCTGGTCGCCAACCTGATCACCCAGGCCGGCGCCGACCGCGTGCTCTCGGTCGACCTTCACGCCGGCCAGATCCAGGGCTTCTTCGACATCCCGACCGACAACCTGTTCGCCGCGCCGGTGATGGCCGCCGACATTCAGGCCCGCTACGGTGATCAGGCGCTGATGGTGGTATCGCCCGACGTTGGCGGCGTGGTGCGTGCCCGCGCGCTCGCCAAGCGGCTGGACAATGCGCCGCTCTCCATCGTCGACAAGCGCCGCGACCGCCCCGGCCAGTCCGAGGTGATGAACATCATCGGTGACGTGAAGGGCCGCGCCTGCATCCTCATCGACGACATCATCGATTCGGGCGGCACCCTGTGCAACGCCGCGCAGGCGCTGATGGACGCCGGCGCGCTGAGCGTCACCGCCTACATCACCCACGGCGTCCTGTCCGGCGCGGCGGTGGCGCGAGTCACCAACTCGGCGCTCAAGGAGCTGGTGATCACCGATTCGATCCAGGCAACCGATGCCGCCAAGGAATCGGACAAGATCCGTATCCTGACGATCGCTCCCCTGATCGGCGAGGCCATCCGCCGCATCGCCGACGAAAGCTCTGTCTCCAGCCTGTTCGACTAAGCCAGCGGCGGCATCATTCCCATGGACGGCTCTGGCCCGGCGCGATGCGGTTGAGGGCTTCGAGCCGTCGCGCCTGCCGGGATTCCAGCGCAAGGGTCAGGATCGGTTGCGGCGTGCGCACGAACTGGCCCGGCGACATGCCGAACAGCTCCGTGAACTCGTGGATGAGGTGGCTCTCGTCGTAATAGCGCAGCGCCAGCTCCTCGCCCTCGGTGCTGTCGGCCACGCCGCGCAGATGGCTCGCCATGTCGAGCGCGCGGGCGCGGCGCAGGACCTGCTTGGGCGGCAGACCGAAGTCACGGCTGACCAGCCGCTCGAGCTTGCGCCGGTCGACCCCGCATTCCGCCGCCGCCTCGCTGACGGTCATTGCCGGATTGCGGAAGGTGATCTCCTCGAAGCGTGATACGATCGGGTCGGGCACGGGGCTGCCGAGATGCTCCACGCGCTTGCGCACGCGTGCTTCGAGCGCCTGCAGCCAGTCCTCGGGCGCGCCTTCCGGGTCGAGCATCGCCAGCAGCCGGTCTCCTGGGGGCGCCACCATGTCGATCGGCACCAGCCGGTCGAGGAACTCACCGATGCGCGGACCACGCAGGGCCGTACAAGCCCCCGGGCGCAGCGCCAGCCCCAGGCTGATGAAGCTGCCGGTGACCGTGACCGGCATCAGGTGCGAATGCGGCCCGAAGAACAGCGCCGCAGTGCCGAACGCCTCGGGCCCGGTGGCCGTCTGGGCCGTCCACTCGCCCGCCAGCTGGATGCGGAGGCAGGCAGTATCGTTAAACAGCCCGCAACTGAGCGTGTGCGATGCGGGCATGGCCACCTTGGTGGCATAGAGCCGAGCGATCCAGGGCGCGAGGTCTTCCGCGGGCGCACGATTGTAGGACAACGGCTGCCCGTCGCGTGTCACACCCTGTTGCGGCGCAATCGAAGGATCGATGGCCGGAAATTGCTTGCGCTGCATGCCCATTTAGCCGCGTAGCCCCCCGCCAGCAGATACGTGGCGCGACGACCTGCGGCAATGCCGTAAAGCCCGCGAAGCTGCGACAAGGCCTGTCATTTTCTTGCAAATGCCGCGATCGGCGCCGGGTCTTGACCGACGGGAGTGCTCGTGGGCACAGGTGGACTATGAAGCTCGATGACGATCTCGCCCTTGCCGTACGCCTGGCCGATGCGGCTGGCGACGCGATTCGCCCCTGGTTCCGCAACGTGCCTGATGCCGAGCGCAAGGGGGACGCCTCGCCGGTGACCGTGGCCGACCGCGCCGCCGAGGAGGCGATGCGCCGCATTCTCAAGGCGGAAGTCCCGCGCGACACCATCATCGGCGAGGAGTTCGGCACCGAGCAGGGCGGGTCGAACCGCACATGGGTGCTCGACCCGATCGACGGCACCGTCTCGTTCATCGCCGGGCGCCCCATCTTCGGCACGCTGATCGCCCTGCTGGTCGACGGCTGGCCGGTGCTCGGCGTGATCGACCAACCGATCCTGGGCGAACGGTGGATCGGCGCCAGCGGACGCGAAACCACCTTCAACGGTCGACAGGCACGCACCCGCCCCTGTCGCGGGCTGTCGGACGCGATGCTGGCCACGACCGGACCGCAGTACTTCGACGATCATCAGGGCGAGCACTTCATGGCGCTGGCCGCGCGCACCGACCACAAGCGGATGATGATGGGCGGCGATTGCTACAACTACGGCCTGCTCGCCAGCGGGCACATCGATCTCGTCTGCGAGGCCGGGCTCAAGCTGCATGACTGGGCGGCGCTGGTGCCGGTCGTGGAAGGCGCCGGAGGCACCATGTGCGACTGGAACGGCGAGCCGCTCAACATCGATTCCGACGGCCACGTGCTGGCGATCGGCGACCCTGCGCGCCTGGAGGATGTGGTCGAGGCCATGACCTGCCATCACTGAGCAGCGCCGTGGCCGCGCGGACCTGGCAGCTGTTCGTCTACGGCACGCTCGACCCTGCCGGCGGCACGCGCATGGGCGACTGGATCGCAGCGCGGCTCGTGCGAGCCGAGCCTGCATGCGTGCCCGGACGCCTCTTTGGTCTGCGTAGCGGCGACGGCTGGTTCCCGGCTTTGGCGCCGGCACGCGGTCCGGGGAGGGTGCGCGGTGTCCTGTGCACCCTGCGCCTGAACAGGGGCGAACTGGCGCTGCTCGATCGCTACGAAGGCGCCGAGTACCGCCGCATTGCGGTGCGGGCGCGCACGGCAGCGGGTTGGCGCTGCGCGCAGGCTTACCGGTGGCACGCAGCCTTGCCGGCACGCGCACCGGCGATCCCGGCCGGCGACTTCGCAGCCTGGCTGCGGCGCACGCGGCGCAAGCCGTTCGCGGCGCCTGGCACCTGCGCCTGAGGCGGGCTCCGACGCGAAGCTTGCCTTTCGCGCCCGCTCCCCCTAAAGGCGCGCCCTTCGATCGACACGGATGAGTCCCGCCTGCGCGGGATTCGCGGGTCGGCCTGGCGAAAGGGCTGCCACGGCCGGCGGGACGTGTCCCGACACAAGGAGACGAAAATGCCCAAGTTGAAGACCAAGAGCGGCGTGAAAAAGCGCTTCAAGCTCACTGCCACCGGCAAGGTGAAGCACGGCGTCGCCGGCAAGCGCCACCGCCTGATCAGCCACAACGGCAAGTACATTCGCCAGAACCGCGGCACCGAAGTGATCTCCGACGCCGACGCGAAGGTGATCAAGAAGTGGGCGCCCTACGGGCTGAACTGAGCAGGAGCGCTAGACAATGAGCCGTATCAAGAGGGGTGTTACCACCCGCGCCAAGCACAAGCGGATCCTGGACCAGGCCAAGGGCTATCGGGGCCGCCGCAAGAACACCATCCGCGTCGCGCGCCAGGCGGTCGAGAAGGCCGGCCAGTATGCGTACCGCGACCGCAAGGTTAAGAAGCGGACCTTCCGCGCCCTGTGGATCCAGCGCATCAACGCTGCCGTCCGCGCCGAAGGCCTGACTTACTCGCAGTTCATCCACGGCACCAAGCTGGCCGGGATCGAGCTGGATCGCAAGACGATGGCGGACCTCGCCATGAACGAAGGCGGCGTGTTTAGCACCGTCATCGCGCAGGCGAAGGCGGCCCTGCCGGCGGCGTAAGTCACCGCGGACACTTCGTTTCGAGCGTGATTGCAAGGGCGTGGTCGGCAGGTGCCGGCCGCGCCCTTTTCGCGTCCGGGCTGGCGTACGGCCCGCCAACCTTCGTCATTCCCGCGAACGCGGGAACCCATCCCCGGACCTTGCGGATGCGCGACACTTTCGATCCGTGCGTCTGTCTCATGGCCTGGCATCGCAATGGTACGCTCTACGTCGGTGTCACGTCGGACCTTGTGCAAAGGGTGCATCGGCACCGCGAAGGGTTGATAGGCGGCTTCACCAGCGACTACGGCGTGCATCGTCTGGTTTGGTTCGATGCGGCATGCGACGATGGAACACGCGACCGTGCGAGAGAAGCGATTGAAGAAATGGAACCGGGCGTGGAAAGTCGAACTCATCGAAACGGCCAACCCGGACTGGCGCGACTGGCGGTGGACACCGGTCTGGCGGTCTTGCCTCCGCGGCCGGTCACACGAGGTTGAGTGAGGGGATGGGTTCCCGCGTTCGCGGGAATGACGAAGTTTTTGTGAGGTGATGTTGTGCTCAAACTGGATCAGCTGAAAGCGGACATCGAAGGTGCGCCTTCGCTCGAAGCCATAGAAGCCTTGCGCGTGAGTCTGCTCGGCAAGCAGGGCTCCGTCTCGGCCCTGCTCAAGACTCTCGGTGCCATGAGCCCTGAGGAGCGGCAGGTCGAAGGACCAAAGATCCACGCCCTGCGCGAAGGCGTCACGGCCGCGCTGGCCGCGCGCAAGGCGGCGCTAGAAGCCGCAGCGCTCGATGCGCGGCTGGCGGCCGAGACGATGGACCTGACGCTTCCCGCGCCGCATCAGCCGCGCGGCTCCATCCATCCGATCAGCCAGGTCATGGACGAACTGGCGGAGATCTTCGCGGACCTCGGCTTCGCCGTCGCCACCGGGCCCGAGATCGAGGACGACTGGCACAACTTCACTGCGCTCAACATGCCCGAGAGCCATCCGGCGCGGGCGATGCACGACACGTTCTACTTCCCGGACAAGGACGAGGCCGGCCGGTCGATGCTGCTGCGCACGCACACTTCACCGGTGCAGATCCGCGCGATGCTGAGCCAGGGCGCGCCGTTGCGGGTCATTGCGCCGGGCCGTGTGTACCGGTCGGACAGCGATGCCACGCACACCCCGATGTTCCACCAGATCGAGGGCCTCGTGATCGACAAGGGCATCCACCTGGGGCACCTCAAGTGGACGCTGGAGACCTTCCTCAAGGCCTTCTTCGAGCGTGACGACATCGTGCTGCGCCTGCGCCCGAGCTACTTTCCCTTCACCGAGCCCTCGGTCGAGGTCGACGTCGGTTACTCGAACACCGGCGGGCGCCGCGTGGTCGGCGGTTCGGGAGACGCGCCCGGACATGCCTGGATGGAAGTGCTCGGCTCGGGAATGGTCAATCGCAAGGTCATCGCCGCCGGCGGGCTCGATCCGGACGAATGGCAGGGGTTTGCCTTCGGCACCGGAGTCGATCGCCTGGCCATGCTGAAGTACGGCATGGACGACCTGCGCGCCTTCTTCGACGGCGATGTGCGCTGGCTCTCGCACTACGGTTTCTCCGCGCTCGACGTGCCGACCCTGTCGGCCGGCGTCGGCACGCCGCTCTGAGGCGAAGGATCACGACATGAAGTTCTCGCTTTCCTGGCTCAAGCAGTACCTGGCGACCGATGCCACGGTCGAGGAGATCGCTGCCAAGCTCAATGCCATCGGCCTCGAGGTCGAAAGCGTGGAGGACCCGGCGGTCAAGCTCGAAGGCTTCCGCGTCGCCCGCGTGCTCACCGCCGAGCGGCACCCGCAGGCAGACAAGCTGCAGGTGCTCTCCGTCGATACCGGTGAGGGCGCTCCGCTCCAGGTCGTCTGCGGCGCGCCCAATGCGCGCGCGGGCCTCGTCGGCGTGCTCGGCCTGCCGGGCGCGACGGTGCCGGTGAACGGCATGGTGCTGAAGAAATCCGCTATCCGCGGCGTCGAATCGAATGGCATGATGTGCTCGACGCGCGAGCTGGAGCTGGGCGAGGACCACGAGGGCATCATCGAGCTGCCCGAGGACGCGCCGGTCGGTACGGCGTTCGCCGAATACCACGGTGCGGACCCGGTGTTCGACGTCGCCATCACGCCCAATCGGCCCGACTGCATGGGCCTGCACGGCATCGCCCGCGACCTCGCCGCTGCGGGTCTGGGCACCTACACGCCGATCGAGGTGCTCGACGTGCCCGGAACCTTCCCGTGCCCGGTCGAGATTCGCACCGAGGACGCGGAGGGCTGCCCCGCCTTCTACGGCCGCGTCATTCGCGGCGTGAGGAACGGACCGTCGCCGCAATGGCTGCAGGATCGGCTCAAGTCCGCCGGACAGCGGCCGATCTCGGCGCTGGTGGACGCGACCAACTACCTGATGCTGGTCGCCGGCCGCCCCGCGCATGCCTATGATCTGGCGAAGCTGACCGGCACGGTGGTCGCGCGCCGTGCAAAGGCCGGTGAGAGCGTCGTCGCGCTCAACGACAAGACTTATGCGCTCGACGAGACGATGACGGTGATCGCCGACGCCGCCGGCGTCCACGACATCGCCGGGATCATGGGCGGCGCGCACTCGGGCTGCACCGAGGACACCACCGACGTCCTGCTCGAGATCGCCTACTTCGACCCGGAGCGGATCGCCGCGACAGGGCGCAAGCTCAACCTGACCTCGGACGCGCGCAGCCGCTTCGAGCGTGGGATCGACCCGGGCTTCCTCGACAACGGCCTGGCGCACCTCACCGCGCTGATCACCACACTGTGCGGCGGCGAGCCCTCGGACGTGGTGCGCGCCGGTTCGCCGCCCGCGAACAAGAAAGTCGTCGCCTTCGACCCGGCGCTGACGGCGAGGCTCGGCGGCGTGCAGGTGCCGGAGGCGGAGCAGAGGCGTATCCTGGGCGCGCTCGGCTTCGCGGTCGGTGACGACTGGTCGGTCGTCGTGCCCGGCTGGCGTCCCGACATCGACGGCGCGCCGGACATCGTCGAGGAAGTCGTGCGCATCCACGGTCTCGACAAGGTCGAGAGTGTGGCGTTGCCGCGCGCAGATGGCGTGGCGCGACCCACCGCGACCGCGGCGCAGAAGCTGGAGCGCCGCTTGCGTCGCGCCGCCGCCGCGCGCGGCCTGCAGGAAGCGGTCACCTGGTCGTTCCTGCCCGAGGCGGAGGCCGCCGCGTTCGCCGACGGCGAGGCGTGGACCCTTGCCAATCCGATCAGCGAGGACATGAAAGCTATGCGTTCCTCGCTGCTGCCGGGATTGCTGATGGCGGCGCGCCGCAATCTCGACCGCGGCGCTTCGTCGCTCCGCCTGTTCGAGATCGGCCGGCGCTACTTGCGCGGCGCGGGCGGCGCCAGCGACGAGCGCCTGTCGCTGGCGGTGGTGTTGGCGGGCGAGAAGACGCCGCGCAGCTGGGCGAGCGGCAAGGCGACCTCGTTCGATGCCTTCGATGCCAAGGCGGAGGCGCTGGCGCTGCTGGCGGAAGCCGGCGCACCGGTCGACAAGCTGCAGGTGATGGGAGATGCCGGCGCGCAGTTCCATCCCGGCCAGTCGGGTACGCTGCGGCTTGGGCCGAAGACAGTGCTGGCGCGCTTCGGCATGTTGCATCCGGCGACCGCCCAGGCTTTCGACGTCGACGGACAGGTCGCGCTGGTCGAGCTGTTCCTGGAGGCGATCCCCGGTCGCAAGGGCGCGGCGGCATTCGCCCGTCCCTCCTATGCGCCCCCGGCGCTGCAGGCGGTGACGCGCGATTTCGCGTTCCTGGTCCCGGCGGCGACGCCGGCGGGTGACCTCGTGCGCGCAGTGACGGGCGCCGACAAGGCCAACATCGTCGCCGCCCGTCTGTTCGACGACTTCCGCGGCGCGGGTGTACCCGAAGGGCAGAAATCGCTGGCGATCGAGGTCACGCTCCAGCCGCTCGAGAAGAGCTACAAGGACGAGGACCTCAAGGCGATCGCCGACAGGGTCACCGCGGCCGCTGCGAAGGTGGGCGCGGTGTTGCGGGGGTAGTTCGCCCTTTTTCAATTTCGTCATCCCCGTCTTCGCGGGAGTGACGAAATTGGAGTAGCAGGAGCAATCCACCGCCGGAGAGAGCCCGCCGTGTCCGAACCCGACTTCGTCATCATCACCTCCGACGACCTCACCGCGCGGATCAACCCGCTCGGGGCAGAGCTATGGTCGCTCACCGACCGGCTTGGGCGTGAGCTGATGACCGATGCCGATCCGGCGTTCTGGACCGGCCACGCGCCGATCCTGTTCCCGATCGTGGGCGCGCTGAAAGCCAGTCGCTATCGACACCAGGGTGGTGAGTACGAGCTGCCCAAGCATGGCTTTGCACGAACTTCGACTTTCGAGGTCGTTGAGCGGGCCGCCGACAGCGCGGTGTTCCGCCTGTGCGACAGCGAGGCGACGCGAACGGCCTATCCCTTCGCTTTCGTGCTGGACATCGCCTTTCGCGTCGAGAGATCGGCACTGCACACGACGGCGACGGTCTCAAATTCCGGCACAGGTCCCCTGCCGTTCAGCTTCGGGTTTCACCCCGCCTTCGCGTGGCCGCTGCCGGGTGGCGCGCCCAAGGGCGACCACGCGATCGCCTTCGAGCGGCCCGAGCCGCAGCCGGTCCGCCGCATCGAGCCCGCCACTGGCCTGCTGCTGCCCGAACCATTTGCGACACCGGTCGAGGGGCACCTGTTTTGCCCGGAAGCGGCGCAGTTCCAGGCTGACGCGCTGATCTGGGACCATCTGTCCAGCCGATCGCTCACCTTCGGCGCGCCCGGCGGCACCCAGCTTGCCATCGCTTTCCCGGACACGCCGATGCTTGGCATCTGGCAGAAACCGGGCGCGAACTATCTGTGCATCGAGCCGTGGCAGGGCCATGCCGATCCGCTCGGCTATGGGGGCGATTTCGGCGCCAAGCCCGGCGTGGTATCGCTGGAGCCGGGTGCAAGCCGGTCCTTCCGGCTGGACGTGGCGGTGCTGACGGCGGATTGACGCCTCCCGAGCCGTCAGGCCGCACAACATGCAGGAGCATTCGATGAAGACCGTTCTCGTGACTGGCGCCACCTCAGGCATCGGCGAGGCGTGCGCCCGCGCCTTCGTCGGCGCGGGCTGGCGTGTCGCCGGCACCGGGCGGCGGGCCGAGCGTCTCGAAGCGTTGCGCGAGGAGCTGGGCGCCGACCGCTTCTTCCCCGCCGTCTTCGACGTGCGTGACGCAACCGCACGCGATGCCGCACTGGCCGCGCTGCCGGCGGAGGCCCAGGAGTTCGACTGCCTCGTCAACAACGCCGGCCTCGCGCTAGGCGCCGCCAAGGCGCAGGAGGCCTCGCTGACCGACTGGACGACGATGATCGACACCAACGTCACCGCGCTGGTCTCGCTCACGCACGCGCTGCTGCCCGGCCTGATCGCGCGCAAGGGCGCGATCGTCATGCTGTCCTCGGTGGCGGCGACCTATCCCTATACCGGTGGGAACGTCTATGGCGGCACCAAGGCCTTCGTCCGCCAGTTCGCGCTGGGGCTGCGCTCCGACCTGTCGGGCACCGGCGTGCGGGTAACCTCGATCGAGCCGGGGATGGTGGAAACCGAGTTCACCATGGTGCGCAACGGCGGCGACCAGGCCGCGTCCAACGCCTTCTATGCCGGCGTGAATCCGCTCACTGGCGAGGATATCGCCCAGACCGTGCTGTGGGTCGCCTCACTGCCACCGCACGTGAACATCAACACGCTGGAGCTGATGCCGGTGAACCAGAGCTTCGCCGGCTTCCAGGTCGCGCGGGAGGGATAGCGGGCGACACCTCTTCTTTTTCGTCACCCCGGCGAAGGCGAGGGCCCATCTCCCGCCTTCGCGGGCATGACGAGGTTGCAGCGCGAGCCCCTCGTGTTGCGCCACGCCCCCCGCGCCCTTAAAGGCGCGGACCATGACCAGTTCACGCCGTACCTTTGCCATCATCTCGCACCCCGACGCGGGCAAGACCACGCTGACCGAAAAGCTGCTGCTGCAGGGCGGCGCCATCCACCTCGCCGGGCAGGTCAAGGCGCGGGGGCAGGCGCGACGGGCGCGGTCGGACTGGATGAAGATCGAGCAGCAGCGCGGCATCTCGGTGACGTCCAGCGTGATGACTTTCGAGCGAGACGGGATCACGTTCAACCTGCTCGACACGCCGGGCCACGAGGACTTCTCCGAGGACACCTACCGCACGCTGACGGCAGTGGATTCGGCGATCATGGTGATCGATGCGGCCAAGGGTATCGAGCCGCAGACGCGCAAGCTGTTCGAGGTCTGCCGCCTGCGTTCGGTGCCGATCATCACTTTCATCAACAAGGTCGACCGTGAGGGCCGCGCCTGTTTCGACTTGCTCGACGAAGTGGCCGACACGCTGGCGCTCGACGTGTGCCCGATGGCCTGGCCGGTCGGCATGGGTGGCCAGTTCGAGGGCATCCTCGACCTCGCCACGCGCCGCATCAGCCGCCCCGAGGGGCCGAGCCGGGAGTTCCTCGGCAAAGTCGAGGATGCGCCCGCGCTGCCGCCGGAGGTCGCCGACGAGCTCGAACTGGCCGAGGCGGGCTATCCCGAGTTCGATGTCGAGGCCTATCGCGCCGGAGACCTGACTCCGGTCTACTTCGGCTCGGCGCTCAAGAACTTCGGCGTGGCCGAGCTGATCGACGCGATCGCCCGCCACGCCCCGCCGCCGCGCCCGCAGCCGAGCGAACAGGGCACGATCCAGCCTGACGACAAGGAAGTCACCGGCTTCATCTTTAAGGTACAGGCCAACATGGACCCGATGCACCGCGATCGCATCGCGTTCATGCGGCTGGTCTCGGGCACTTTCAAGCGTGGGATGAAGCTGACGCCCTCGGGCCTGGGCAAGCCGATCGCGGTGCACTCGCCGATCCTGTTCTTCGCGCAGGACCGCGAGATCGCCGACAGCGCCGAGCCCGGCGACATCATCGGCATTCCCAACCACGGCACGCTGCGGGTGGGCGATACGCTGTCGGAAAAGAACGACGTGCGCTTCACCGGCCTGCCCAACTTCGCGCCCGAGATCCTGCGCCGGGTCGCGCTCAAGGACCCGACCAAGACCAAGCAATTGCGCAAGGCGCTCGACGACCTCTCCGAAGAAGGCGTGATCCAGGTGTTCTACCCGGAGATCGGCTCGCAGTGGATCGTCGGCGTCGTCGGCCAGCTCCAGCTCGACGTGCTGGTCAGCCGTCTTGAAGCCGAGTACAAGGTCGAGGCGGTGCTGGAAACCTCGCCATTCGACACCGCGCGCTGGCTGAAGGGCACTGACGCGGCGCTGCGGGCCTTTGCCGATTTCAACAAGTCCAACCTCGCCAAGGACCGTGACGGCGACCCGGTGTTCATGGCGCGCTCGGCGTGGGACGTGAGCTACCAGCAGGAGCGCAATCCAGAACTGGCGTTTTCGGCCACCAAGGAGCGGTAAGCATGTCCCAGTTCCATCCTGCCATCACCGAGGACCATGCCGCGTTCATTTCACGCCAGCCCGTGTTCTTCGTCGCCACTGCCGCCGCGGACGGACGCATCAACCTCAGCCCGAAGGGCTACGACGCCTTTCGCGTGCTCGCGCCCAACCGCGTCGCCTGGCTGGACCTTGCCGGATCGGGGAATGAGACTCACGCCCATCTCGCAGCGGATGGGCGCATAACCGTGATGTTCTGCAATTTCGAACAGCCGGCGCTGATCCTGCGGCTCTACGGTCGCGGGCGCCCGGTCCTGCCGCAGGACGCCGAGTGGGAGCCGCTGGCGGCGCAATTCACGCTCCTGCCCGGGACGCGACAGATCTTCGATATCGCTGTCGAGGGCGTGCAGACGAGCTGCGGCTACGGTGTGCCGCTGATGACGCTCGAGCAGGAGCGAGCCACGCTGGTCAAGTACCACGCCAGGACCGATCCGGAAGCTTTCGTGGCCAAGGCCGAATCGCGGCGCATCAGCATCGACGGGTTGCCGACGCGATCTACCGATCGTTACATCACCGGCGAGGCGATCGTGGAACCTGGCCCGGCCTGACCGGTTCGGTACAGCGAAGTGCAGATCAAGGTCGCCAGCTACAACATCCGCAAGGCCATCGGCCTCGATCGGCGACGCGATCCCGACCGGATCCTGACAGTGCTGCGCGAGATCGACGCCGACGTGGTCGCGCTGCAGGAGGCGGACCGCCGCTTCGGCCGGCGCATGGCGGCCCTTCCGCTGGAGGCGATCCGCAGTTCCACCGATTACGTGCCGGTGCCGCTGTCGATGAAGCCAGACAGTCTGGGCTGGCACGGCAATGCGTTGCTGGTGAGGAAAGGCATCGATCTCATCGAGGCGGCGCCGGTGCCGCTGCCTATGCTGGAGCCACGCGGCGCGATCCGGGCCGATCTCGACGTCGGCGGCCGGCGCTTTCGCGTGATCGGCATGCACCTGGATATCTCGGGTCTGCGCCGGCGGCACCAGGTGCAAAGCGTGCTGGCGCACTGCGCCGGCTGCGGCCATCGCGCACCGACCGTCCTCATGGGGGACCTCAACGAGTGGGCGCCCCGCGGCGGCTGCCTGCGCGAGTTCGGCGCTGCGTGGGACGTGCTGCTGCCGGGCAAGAGCTTCCCGTCGCGCATGCCGCTGGCGGCGCTCGACCGCATCGTCGTCTCACGCGAGTGGACGGTGCGGGGCGCCGACGTGCACCACAGCGCGCTTTCGGCGATAGCCTCCGATCATTTGCCGATCTCTGCGGTGCTGGAGCTGCCTTAAAAATAGGCACATGCTCATGAATCGAGCGATCGGGCTACTCAACATCCCTGTTCGAGGCGTCCGCCGGGCTTGATTCTTACCGATTTATGAATTGGCACGTCCCTTGCAATGCTTAGCTCCAGCCGGCGCTGGGGCCGGTGGCTAACAGGGGATAGGCATGAAGTTCATCATCGCCATCATCAAGCCCTTCAAGCTGGACGAGGTTCGCGAGGCGCTTGGCGCGATCGGCGTCGCCGGCATGACGGTCTCCGAGGTGAAGGGCTTCGGTCGGCAAAAGGGGCAGACCGAAATCTATCGCGGCGCGGAGTATTCGACCAACATGCTGCCGAAGGTGAAGATCGAGGTCGCCGCGCCTGACGATCTGGCGCCCAAGATCGTGGAAACGATCCAGCAGGTCGCAAGCACCGAAGCCATCGGCGACGGCAAGATCTTCGTCCTCGACCTCGCTTCGGCCGTGCGCATCCGCACCGGCGAGGCGGGCGACACCGCGCTTTGAGGGGGATTTCCATGATGAACCGCAAGCTTATCGGCGGCATCGGCGCGACTGTCGCGTCGCTCGCCGTCTCCACCGCTGCCTGGGCGCAAGCCGCGGGGCCGATCAAGGCTTCCGACGCCGCCTTTGCCGCTGCCCAGGCCGGAATGGTCAACAAGGGCGACACCACGTGGATGCTGATCTGCTCCGCGCTGGTGCTGATGATGTCGATCCCTGGCCTGGCGCTGTTCTACGGCGGCCTGGTGCGCGCCAAGAACATGCTGAGCGTCTGCATGCAGGTGTTCATGATCGTCTCGGTCGCCGGTCTGATGTGGGCCTGCATCGGTTACTCGATGGCGTTCACCTCTGGCGGATCGCCGCTGCCCGCCGTCTTCGGCGGCCTGTCCAAAGCGTTCCTGATGGGCGTCGACGGCACCACCTTGGGCGCGACGTTCAGCAACAACGTCTACCTGCCTGAGCTGTCGTTCGTCGTCTTCCAGATGACCTTCGCCATGATCACGCCCGCTCTCATCGTCGGCGCCTTCGCCGAGCGCGTGAAGTTCTCGGCGCTGATGGTGTTCGTCGTGCTGTGGTCGATCGTCGTGTACTACCCGATGGCGCACATGGTGTGGTACTGGGCCGGACCGGACTACCTGGTCGATGCTCCCACCGACTACGGCCTCCTCTGGGGCTGGGGCGCGCTGGACTTCGCGGGCGGCACCGTCGTTCACATCAACGCTGGTATCGCCGGCCTCGTCGGGTGCCTCGTCATCGGCAAGCGCACCGGCTATCCCAAGGAGCCGATGCCGCCGCATTCGCTGGTAATGACCATGATCGGCGCCTCGCTGCTGTGGGTGGGCTGGTTCGGCTTCAACGCCGGTTCCAACCTGGAAGCCAACGGCGTCACCGCGGTGGCCTTCATCAACACCATGCTCGCCACTTGCGCGGCTGCGGTCTCTTGGTCGCTGGTCGAGCACTTCCACCACGGCAAGGCTTCGATGCTGGGCGCCGCAACTGGTGCCGTCGCCGGTCTGGTCGCGATCACCCCGGCAGCGGGCTACGGCGCGCCGATGACCTCGATCGTCCTCGGCTTCGTCGTCTCGCCGGTCTGCTACCTCTTCGTCGCCAAGGTGAAGAACGCACTCGGCTACGATGACAGCCTCGACGTGTTCGGCGTGCACTGCATCGGCGGCATCATTGGCGCCATCGCCACCGGCATCGTCGCAGCCCCGTCGCTCGGCGGTCAGGGCGTGTTCGACTACACGCAGTTCCCGGCGGCCTTCGATGCTTCGACCTACTCGATCAGCACCCAGGTGATCACCCAGATCAAGGCAGTGCTGTTCACCCTGGTCTACTCGGGTGTGCTCTCGGCGGTGCTCTATTTCATCATCGACAAGACGATGGGCCTGCGCCCGAGCGTCGAGGACGAGAACGTCGGCCTCGATATCTCGAGCCACGGCGAGCGCGCCTACAACATGTAAGCCAGTCACGAAATTGGCGGCGGCGGGAACTTCCTCCTCTCCCTCCCGTCGTCGCCACCCGGTGTTCCTCCTGCGAACACAAACTGAAAGGGCCGGAAGCCAGCCGCTTCCGGCCCCTTTTTTGTGGCCGCCGTTGTTGTCTCGATCAGTTGCCTGCGGCGAGCATGTCGATCAGCTGCCGGATCGGCGAGACATCGTAGCCGGCAGCCGCCGCCTTGGACGCGATCATGGCCGGACTGTCTCCAGCCTTCGCCCTTGCCAGCGCCCACAGCAGCGTCGAGCGGGTTCCGGAGCGGCAATAGGCAAGCACCGGACCCTGCGCGCTGTCCAGCGCCTCCGCCATGGCATCCACTTGCGCCTGGCTGAAGCCGGCATGGGTCACCGGTATCGCCACGTAATCGATGCCGGCCGCGCGGGCTGCCGCTTCGATCTCGGTTCCGGGCGTCTGGTCGTCGCTTTCGCCCTCGGGTCTGTTGTTGATGATCCGGGTGACGCCCAGCGCGCTGGCCTCGGCGATGGCCTCCGGCCCGATCTGCGGGCTCGCGTAGACAGTCTCGGTGATCTGGCGGAACATGGTGATCGTCTCCGGTATGGTGCGGCGCCCTATCAAGACCGGTTGCCCTTGCGGGGCAAGTCGAAACGCGCGGGCTTGGTTCGGGGCAGCGCAACCTGACGCCGCGATGAACAGTGCATGTATTTCCGTTCGCTATTGCCCGGGGACTCGTGTAAGAGCCATCATTGCAGGAGAGGTCCGGCCATTGCCGTCCGGTCGCTCGGCCTGATGCCTTGTGCGGATCGTCCACGCACCGGGCGAGTGCTTGAGGGGCGTAACGAAGGTTAGTTCGTAAACATGGGTTTTGACAGAGGTCGTCGCGGAAAGGGACGCGATAAGCGGGATTCGTTCGGAGGAGAAGGCGAGTTCGATCCGTTCTTCGCCGGGCAGGATCGTTTCGGCGGCGGTGACCGCTTTGGCGGCGGTGGTGATCGCGGTGGCTTCGGCGGCGGCGGTGGCGGCTTCAGCGGTGGCGGTGGTGGCGGCGGCTTCGGCGGCGGCAACCGCAGCGGCGGCGGTGGCTTCGGCGGCGGCGGTGGTGGCGGCTTCGGCGGCAACCGCGGTGGCGGCGGCGGCTTCAGCGGTGGCCCGCGTGGCGGCGGTGGCGGCGGCGGTGGCATGCCTGCGCAGGTCGTTGGCCAGGGCAAGGGCGTCGTGAAGTTCTTCAACGCGGCCAAGGGCTTCGGCTTCATCCAGCGCGACGAAGGCGGCGATGACGTGTTCGTCCATATCAGCGCTGTCGAGCGTGCCGGCCTCGAAGGCCTGGCCGAGGGTCAGCAGCTCGAATTCCAGCTCGTCGATCGTGGCGGCAAGGTCTCGGCCAGCGACCTCTCGGTCGTCGGCGATGTGATCCCTGTCGCCAAGCGCGAGCCGGCTCCGCAGCGGCAGCTCACGGGCGACCGGGCGACCGGCACCGTCAAGTTCTTCAATGCGATGAAGGGCTTTGGCTTCATCACGCGTGATGACGGCCAGCCCGACGCATTCGTCCACATCAGCGCGGTCGAGCGGTCCGGCATGTCCGGCCTGAACGAAGGCGACCGGGTGGAATTCGACATCGAGGTCGACCGACGAGGCAAGTACTCCGCGGTCAACCTTGTGCCGCATCAGGGTTGATCCGGCCTGCAATTCCCCCGGTGGTTTGACCGGGGGCCTGCAAAAGTCTAGATGCGCGCAAATGGCGGTCCGGCAGGGCCGCCATTTGTCGTTTGCGATCTTCACACACCCATTTTGTTTCGAGGATTTCCACATGACGATCACCCCGCTGATGCCCGTGTACCCCCGGTGCGGCGTGCGGCCGGTTCGCGGTGAGCACTGCCATCTCATCAGCGAGGATGGTCGCCGCTTCCTCGATTTCGCCAGCGGCATCGCGGTGAATGCGCTGGGCCATTCGCATCCCGGCCTGATCGGCGCTCTGCAGAAGCAGGCCGAGACGCTGATGCATGTGTCCAATCTCTACGGCAGCCCGCAGGGCGAGGCGATCGCGCAGCGGCTGGTCGACCTGACGTTCGCGGACACCGTGTTCTTCACCAATTCCGGTGCCGAGGCAGTCGAGTGCGCGATCAAGACGGCGCGCGCCTATCACCAGTCGGCCGGGAATGCCGAGAAGTACGAGCTGATCACTTTCAACAACGCCTTCCATGGCCGTACCCTGGCGACGATCAGCGCTTCCAGCCAGGACAAGATGCACAAGGGCTTCTTCCCGCTGATGCCCGGCTTCAAGTATGTCGAATTCGACGACCTGGAAGCCGCGAAGGCCGCCATCGGTCCCAACACGGCCGGTTTCCTGGTGGAGCCTATCCAGGGCGAAGGCGGTATCCGCATTGCCAGCGACGCGTTCCTGCAAGGTCTGCGTGCGCTGTGCGACGAGCACGATCTGATGCTGATCCTGGACGAAGTGCAGAGCGGCGTCGGGCGTAGCGGCACCTTCTACGCCTACGAGCAGTACGGCATCGCGCCCGACATCATGGCGACGGCCAAGGGCATCGGCGGCGGCTTCCCCGTCGGCGCCTGCCTGGCGACGGAGAAGGCCGCACGCGGCATGGTCGCGGGAACGCATGGCTCCACCTATGGGGGCAATCCCTTCGCGATGGCCGCGATCGGCGCCATCCTCGACGTCATTCCGGACGAAGCCTTTCTTGCCGAGGTGCGCGCCAAGGGCGAGCGCTTACGGGCCCGCATCGAGCAGTTCATCGGCAACTACCCCGATCTCTTCGACTCGGTACGTGGCCGCGGCCTGTTCATCGGCGTGAAGCTGAAAGTGGAGCCTCGCGGCTTCGTCGCCCACTTGCGCGACGAGCATCAGGTGCTGACGGTGTCGGCCGGAGACAATGTCGTGCGCGTGGTCCCGCCATTGGTGATCGATGACAGCCATATCGACGAGTTCATGGAGAAGCTGTCGGCGGCAGCGGCGAGCTACCAACTGGAACAGGTGGCCTGATGCCCCGGGACTTCCTGAGCCTCGCCGATGCCGGCGGGGACGCCATCGCGGCCATGATCAACGACGCGATCGATCGCAAGGCGGCGCGCGCCGCATGGCCGAAGGGCCGGGTCGATGCCGACGCGCCGCTCGCCGGGCATACGCTGGCGATGATCTTCGAGAAGAACTCGACGCGCACCCGCGTCTCGTTCGACATGGCGATGCGCCAACTCGGCGGCACGGCCCTCATCATGGACGCGGGCACGACGCAGATCGGCCGCGGCGAGAGCATCGCCGATACCGCGCGCGTGTTGAGCCGCATGGTCGATGCGATCATGATCCGCACCGACGATCACGCCAAGCTGGAGGAGTTGGCGCATTACGCCGAAGTGCCGGTGATCAACGGGCTGACCGACCTGTCGCATCCCTGCCAGACCGTCGCGGACCTGTTGACGATCGTGGAGCGTGGCTTCGCGCTCCCCGGTCTGCAGCTGGCCTGGCTGGGCGATGGCAACAATGTCGCCAATTCGTTGATCGAGGCGGCGGGGCAGATGAAGTTCACTATCCGCCTGGGGTGCCCGGCGGGCTACGAAGCGGACGATGGCTTCATCGCGCGCGCCCGTGCCGCCGGTGGCGAAGTGCGCCTGAGCCAGGATCCGCGCGAGACCGTGGCGGGCGCGCAAGTCGTCGTTACCGACACCTGGGTCTCGATGGGTCAGGTTGGCGGCGAGGCGCATGTCGCGGCGATGCAGCCCTTTCAGGTCGACGAGGCGCTGATGGCGGCGGCGCAGCCGGGCGCGATGTTCCTCCATTGCTTGCCGGCACATCGCGGCGAAGAGGTGACCGACGCGGTGATCGACGGGCCGCAATCGGCGGTGTGGGACGAGGCGGAAAATCGCATTCATGCGCAGAAGTCGGTCCTGCTTTGGGCGCTAGATCGCCTGTGAGCGACGGCGTGATCGAGGAAGACCCGCTTCCGCGCGACGATACCGGCTTTGACCGCGTGCTCGCGTTCACGGTTCCCGGGCGGCATGCCCGGGGCCGGGTGGTGCGCCTCGGCCCGGTGCTGGAGACGGTGCTGTCCGCGCACGCCTACCCCAAGGTGGTCAAGCACGTCCTGGCCGAAGCCCTGGTGCTCACCGCGCTGATGGGATCGCTGCTCAAGGAAGCGGATTCGCAACTTACCTTGCAGGCGCAGGCCGAGGGCGGCGCGGTCGACCTGCTGGTATGCGATTATCGCAATGGTGAACTGCGGGGCTACCTGCGCCATGATCCGGAGCTCGTCGGTCGGCTGGAGGAAGACTGCTCGCTCGAGGCGGTGTTCGGCAAGGGTTACCTGGCGATCACTTTCGACCTGGCCGTCAGCGACGAACGCTATCAGGGCGTGGTGCCCCTCGAAGGCGCCTCGCTGGCGCATGCCTGCGAAAACTACTTTGCCCGGTCCGAGCAGATCCCGACGCTGATCCGCATTGCGATCCGTTCGAGCGAAACCCGCTGCACCGGCGGCGGCATCCTCGTTCAGCACTTGCCCGACGGCGAGGAGGGACGCGAACGGCTGCACGCCCAGGAGGAGCATCCCGATTGGGAGCATGTCGCGGCCCTGGCCGGCAGTATCCGCAACGAGGAGCTGGTCGATCCGGTGCTCAGCATGGAGCAGCTGGTCTGGCGGCTGTTCCACGAGGAGGACGAGGTTCGCGTCGAGCCGCTGACCCATCTGCATCGCGGATGCCGCTGCACCGTGGACCATTATCGCACGATCCTTACCCGCTTCCCGGAAGACCAGCGCGTTGATATGCGGGACGAAGATGGGATGATCCCGGTCGACTGCGCCTTCTGCTCCAAGATCCTGCGCATTCCTGCCTAGGTGCTTCCCTTAGCCAGAGGTTGAAGTTCCGCGGCGAATGACGATATCATTCGCACGGGACTCCAATTTACACTCAGGATTTGGGAAGCGAATGAGGCGGCGAACGGCTCTTTCACTGCTGGTGGTTGGCGCACTCGGCGCCTTGGCGGTCCCGGCCACGGGTCAGAAGCCGAGCCTTGCCATGCTCGATGAGCTCGACCGCGGGACGTGGGAGTTGCGCGAGCGTGGCGGACCCGTGCGTAACCTTTGCCTCGACAGCGGCCGCCGGCTGATCCAGCTGCGCCACGCGGGCCTTCCCTGCAGCAGCGTCGTGGTCGACGACAAGCCGAACGAGGTCACCGTCCAGTACACCTGCCGCGGCCAGGGGTACGGTCGCACCCACATCCGGCGTGAGACCAGCGGGCTGATCCAGCTCGACAGCCAGGGCATCGTCAATGGCCTGCCGTTTGCTTTCGAGGCGGAGGGGCGACGCACCGGCGCCTGCCGTAGCTGAAGCTTGCCCTGGGCGCTGTCGCCGCGTAGCGGGCGAGCCATGCAGCACAGCTCCGAACCCCGTCAGGCCGTGGTCCTTCTCTCGGGCGGCCTCGATTCCATGGTCTCTGGCGGCATCGCGCGCGAACGCGGGTTCGCCATCAATGCCCTGACGATCGACTACAACCAGCGGCATCAGCGCGAGATCGACGCGGCGGGTGTGATCGCGCGGCACCTGGGCGCCTTGCGCCACGTCGTGCTGCCGCTCGATCTGCGGCAGTTCGGCGGATCGGCCCTGACCGACGACATCGCCGTCCCCAAGGACGGTGTCGGCTCAGACATCCCGGTGACATACGTGCCCGCGCGCAATCTCGTGTTTCTCTCGCTTACCCTTGCCTGGGCGGAAGCTGTCGGCGCGCGGGACATCTTCATCGGTGTGAACGCGTTGGACTACTCGGGCTATCCCGACTGCCGGCCTGAATTCATCGCCGCTTTCGAGGAAATCGCCGGCCTGGCCACGAAGGCCGGTGCCGAGGGTGAGAAGCTGACGATCCATGCGCCGCTGCAGTTCATGAGCAAGGCGGATATCGCGCGCGAAGCAGATCGGCTCGGCCTCGATCCCGGGATGAGTTGGTCCTGCTACGACCCGCAGCCCGACGGGCGTGCCTGCGGTCTGTGCGACAGCTGTCGCCTGCGCAGGGGCGGGTTCGCCGAAGCCGGCCTTTTCGATCCTACCCCTTACGCTGCGTAGGCCGCCTTAAACGCTCGCCCCAAGGTCATCGGCGGCGTTTGTTTCAGGCAAAAGAAAAGGGGGCCGGATTGCTCCGACCCCCTGATCTTGACCGTTGCCGGTTCGCTTACATGCCCGAACCCGGACCGTAAGTGATCTCGACGCGGCGGTTCTGCAGTTCGCGCACACCGTCGGCGGTGGGAACGCGAGGATTGCTCTCGCCGAACGCCTGGCTCGAGATCGAGCCGTCGGGGATGCCGTGACTGCCGAGGTACGACCGGACCGAAGCGTTACGACGCTCCGAGAGGCCCTGGTTGTAGGTCACCGTGCCCGAGCGGTCGGTGTAACCGGCCAGCATGATCGGCACGTTGGCGCAGTTCGCATAGGCGCTGACGGCGCTGTCGAGGATCGTCGCGGCCTCAGGCGTGATGTCCGACTTATCCCAGTCGAAGAACACGATGTACGGACCCTTGTTGCAAGCCACTTCCGCGGGCGGCGGGGGCGGCGGCGGAGGGGGCGGCGGAGGCGGGGGAGGCGGGGGCGGCGGCGGAGCAGCCGGTTCGCCGAAGTTGTACGCCAGGGTGCCCATGAGCGAGTGCGAACGCCAGCGGGTGCTGATCTGGTCGCCGACACCGTCCACGAGGTCGACATTGTCGACGTTCATGAAGCGGTACTTGAGGCCAACGTCCCAATGGTCGCTGAGCGGAGCGCGGATGCCGGCAACCGCCTGCCATGCGAAGCCGCTGTCGGAATCGTCGATGAGGTCGGCATGGACGCGAGCCACACCGACGCCGCCGCCGACGAAGCCCTGGAGGCCGTCGTCCGGACCGAAGTCGAGGAGGCCGTTGACCATGAACGACAGGTTGCTGGCGTCAGCCCCACCGCTGTTCTTGATCTTGGCCTGGCGGTAGCTGGCCTCCGTCTCGAAACGGAACGGACCGAAGTCGTAACCGATGATGCCGCCGCCGTCGAAGCCCTTCTTGAAGTCAACCGTGGCGGCATTGTTGATGCCGTTGACGTCGAGATCAGCGTCTTCGACAATCATGCCGCCGAAGTCGAGTTCAAGATACCAGCTATTGTCGCGCGCGAGCGCAGGAGTGGCGATAGCTGTCGAAGCCAGCGCCAGTCCAAGGACGAGTTTCCTCATACGTTTCCCCTACTAGAGATTTGGAGCCACCGAGTGCGTGAGTGTCTAACCCTTCAGCAAAACGGGTGCAAGTGCACATTACCGGCAAGTGTTGCCGGAATGTCACACATGAGAGAGGCGAGGGCTGCCTTTTGGCATCCGTAAGGATAATCCCTCATGTGAAACCCCTGTTCTCGTTGCAACCCATTAGGCTGGCGGGAAGATTCCCAACGCTTGTAGAGCCGAGACCAGATCTGCGATCACAGCCCGAGCCTCTGCGTCAACGATCGATCCGCCAACTGGTTCCACGGGCAATGTCGCTTTTCTCCACCCCCCTGAAAAGAACCGATGCTGCGCTGCCGCAATATCGTAGACGGACATCCCCGCCCGCGGCGTCAGCAGCAGCCAGTCTCCGCCCTGGAACAGCGCTATGGCATCTTCGTTCCCCATCCACTCGCCGGAGGCCTCGGCCGAGACCAGCCAGGCGTCCCCTTCACTGGGATCGATGGGAGGGACGGCCGCCGTGCCTGCCACCGTGCAGTGCAAAAGGGCATCGGTAAGGCGCAGCGCCTCATTGACGAAGACTTCCTTCTGAGCCTGCCCTGCAGGCATGGCTGTGCTGCGGACCGCGCAGCGATTCCGGCTCGCCTGCCGAATAGATCAAGGCCTGCGCGCCGTTGGGCCACGTAAGGCGCCGCAGCGACGGCTCGAACAGCGGCCGCTGCCACGGCGGCGAGACTGCGAGCACTCCGCTTTCGCCTTCCACCATGACGGCGCGCACTTCGGGAAGGCTGGCGCTCACCAGCGCGATCCGCGCGTCGGGATCGTCACTGGTCACGGCGCGCACCCATTCGGCGCCGGCGCGGGTCTTGCCGAAGCCACGCCCGGCCATGATCAGCCAAGTGCGCCAGTCCCCGACGGGCGCCAGCTGCTCCGAGCGCCCCCAGAGCTTCCAATGGGTGAGCAGTTCCTCCTGCTCGTGTTCGTTGAATTGCCGGAGTGCCTTGCGCCGATCCGGCAGCGCAATCGCTTCCAGGATCGCGTATTGTTCACTCAGTGGCATCATCGCCGCTTTCGTCGGGCACCGGCAGGGCGGCCAGGCGGCGCTCGCGCATCTTCTCGATCTTGGCGTTGATCGAATCGATGATCGCCTCGGAGTTGCGGTTCTGGACGATGGCACGCTGGCGTGCCGCGCTTTCCTTGTGAGCCAGCAACAGACGGAAGGCGGTGCCGTTGTCGAACACGCGCGCGCCACGCTTGGCACCGCTCGCCGGCTTGATCTCGCCCTCGCGCAGGCGCTGCAGCAGGCTCATCTCCAGATGATCGTAGCCTTCGCAAAGCGCCTCCTGCCACTCGCGGTAGAACACCGCATCGGCACGCCGTGCCTCATAGGCACGGGCGGTGCTGATGCCGGCCTTGCGTGCCGATGCAGCGACGTTCGACGTCGCGGCTAGCTCGGCCAGGAACGGCTTGCGCCACACGCGCAGAGGTTTTGCCGGAAGCGCCGAGGCGGCTTCAGCCGGGCGGGGGTCCGCCATGCAGTGTCTCCGTAGTCGAGAGGGGGGTGCGATGCTGCCGAGGAAGCGGACGATTCGGAGCCGCCGTTGTTCTTGATTTGTACCCAAACTGCTTCAGCTTGTCAAGAAGAATAACCTGAATGGTTAGTCGATTGGTGCTTGCAGCTTGCCGCAGCGCAGCGCGGCGGGTACGGGATGGCCGCTGATCGGGGGAAATCCATGCTGCGCCGCCTCTACGACTGGACCATGGCCAAGGCGTCGCATCGCCACGCGCAGTGGTGGCTTGCCGCCTTCGCGTTCATGGAAGCGAGCTTCTTCCCGGTGCCGCCGCATCCGCTGCTGGGCCTGATGTGCCTGGCCGAGCCGAAGAAGGCGATCCGGTTCTCGGTGATCGCAACGCTGGCATCGGTCGCCGGGGGCTTGCTCGGCTATAGCATCGGTCACTTCGCCTTCGAGGTTTTCGGCCAGGCGCTGCTGCGCGCCCTTCACCTGGAAGCGAGCTTTCCAAAAGCAGTGTGCTACTTGCGCGAATACGGATTCTGGCTGTTCGTCGCCAAGGGGGCGACGCCGATCCCCTTCAAGCTGCTGACGATCACCGCCGGTTTCATGGCGATGCCCTTGGGTATGTTCCTGCTTGGCAGTCTCGTCTCGCGTTCGATCAGCTTCATGATCGTGGGCGTGCTGTTCCGCCTGTTCGGCGCGCCGATCAAGGCGGTGATCGACAAGCACCTGGGCAAGGTGACGCTGGGCTTCGTGGTGCTGATCGTCGCCGGCTTCCTCGCCGTCGCGTTTCTGGGCGGCGGGGCGAAGGAGACGAGCGAGAAGTGCGCAGCGGCTGTGGCGGCAAAAACCGCGTAAAGCTTTGCCTAGCCGGGGCGCGCCGCCCGCTGGTGCTCACTCCCGGGGGCGCTCCCCACGCGAGACGGCGGGCGGCATGACGCGATCGAGGCCCAAGGCCATTTCGTCGGCACGCCCGACGATTTCGTGCCTTGGGCCGACGGAACCACGCTGATGTTCGAACCGACGCAGCACGCGATCTTCAACCACGTTTGCGATCGGCAAGGCGAAGAGGCGTTCTGCGAAACCGATTATCCCTTTCCGCGGCGCCCGGTGGCGTGACAGGCGCAACCTGCGACAGGCTCGGCCCCCGGCATTCCCGCCTCCGGTAAAATCCCGCTCTCGCATCTACTTGACGGCAACCGATCCTGTGGCATTCTTTCTCCGCTGCGCCGCAACATGGGGCAGGTTGCTCCTCCCGTTCCGGGCTCGCGGCGCCGGAAGGAGGTCTATGGCTGGTCGTCTGGGCGGAGCATCATCGGATTTCATTCGGCAGCTGGAGGGCTACGGCCTCAGCACGATCGAAGTTCATTACTTTCTTCCCGACCATCCGCGATTGCTCCAGCTGTTCGCATTCCAACAGTACGACGTCGCGCCGCGCTTCCCTGCGCTCAAGGGCTTCCTCGACTACTGGACGCGCGAAATCGAAGGCGCGCTGCATTCGGTGCGGATCGCGCACAATCACCTGATCGGGCCGCAGGAGTGGCGGGCGGTCGACGGGATCATCTCGCTGCATTGAGGCGTTGCTGCGGTTCACCGCATCAGGAGACTCAAGATGCCGCTCAAGATCGCCGTCGTCGTCGGCAGCCTTCGCCGCGACTCATACAACCGCCGCTTTGCCGAAGCGCTGACGAAGCTGCCGGAAGCGGCGGACCATGAGTTCACCTTCGCCGAAATCGGTTCGCTGCCGCTCTACGATCAGGATGACGACGCGCAGCAGGCGGACAGCGTCCTGGCGTTCAAGGCGCTGATTTCAGGCGCGGATGGTGTGCTGTTCGTCACGCCCGAGTATAACCGCTCAGTCCCCGGCGTGCTTAAGAACGCCATCGACCACGCCTCGCGGCCGTATGGCCAGAGCGTCTGGGCGGGCAAACCCGCGGGCGTGATCGGCGTCTCGATCGGCGCGATCGGCACGGCGCTGGCGCAGCAGCACTTGCGCAACGTGCTCGCCTACCTCGACATGCCGACGCTCGGCCAGCCCGAGGCGTTCATCCAGTGGAAGGACGGCCTGGTGACTGAAGACGGTGCCATCGGCGAGGGTTCGGCGAAGTTCGTCGGCGGCTGGCTGGGCGCGTTCCTCCAGCTGGTCGAGGTCCACAAGGGCTGAGGCCGCGCCGATCCTCCTCCCGCTTGTGGAGGATCAGAGGATACCCGCCGTCTTTCCTGCCCGCTCGAACATGCCGATGATCTGCTGGACTTGCTCGGCCGAATGCTCGGCGCACAGCGAGCAGCGCAGCAGTGTCATGTTTGCGGGCGTTGCGGGCGGGCGGGCGAGGTTAACGTAAAGGCCCTCGTGCAGCAGCGCTTCCCACATCGCGGCGCCCCTCTCCAGATCGGGCATGATGACCGAGATGATCGCGCTCTGCGGGCTTTCAGTGCCGAGCTGGAAGCCGGCGTCCTTCAAGCTCTTGTGCAGCGTGCGCGAATTCTCCCACAAGTGCGCGCGCTTGTTGCCCGCGTGCATCAGCTTGCGGATCGAGGTGGCCGCGGTGGCGACCACGCTCGGCGGCAGGCTGGCGGTGAAGACGTAGGGGCGGCAAACCAGGCGCATGATCTCGAACTTGGGATGGTTCGAGACGCAGAAGCCGCCTACCGTCCCGACCGATTTCGAAAAAGTGCCGATCACGAAGTCGACATCGTCGAGGCAGCCCTGCTCTTCGGCGACGCCGCGGCCGTTGGGGCCGATGAAGCCCATCGAATGCGCCTCGTCCACCAGCACCATCGCGCCGTGCCGCTTGGCGACCGCGATCATCTCCTTGAGCGGGGCGATGTCGCCCATCATCGAGTACACGCCTTCGAGCACCACCAGCTTGCCCGTGCCCGCCGGGATGCGGCGCAGGCGCTTTTCCATGGCCTCGATGTCGTTGTGCTTGAACGGCACCACCTCGGCATCGCCCATCTTGCAGCCGTCCCAGATGGAAGCGTGGCTGTCGATGTCGAGGACGATGTAATCGCCCTTGCCGGCGATAGTGGAGATGATCCCCAGGTTCGCCTGGTAGCCGGTGGAGAACACCATGGCGTGATCCATGGCGTAGAACTCGCACAGGGCCTGCTCGACCGCGCGGTGGCCGGCATAAGTGCCGTTGAGCACGCGGCTGCCGGTGGTTCCCGAGCCGAAGTCCTCGAGCGCCTGCTTGCCGGCTTCGATCACGTCGGGATCGAAGGTCATGCCCATGTAGTTGTAGGTGCCCAGCAGGATCGTCTCGCGCCCGTTGCAGATCGCCACTGTCGGGGAAACGACGCGCTCCATCACCAACCCGAACGGGTCCTCGACGCCCGAATCCAGCAGGTTCGCGCGCATCTGGATCAGCGGATCGAACTTGCTGAACAGGTCCGTGTGGTCCTGCGTCTGATCGTCGGCAAGCATGTCGGTCATCGTGGTGTCCTCAACCCTGCAGCTTGACCACGGCGTCGACGAGCTGGCCGTAGGTCTCGATCTCGGCCTGCGCGTTCATCGAGATGATGATGTCGAACTCGTCCTCGATCGCGGCGACGAAGTCCATCACGGTCAGGCTGTCGAACTCGAGGTCGTCGGTGAAGCGGGTGGCGTCGGTGATCGCCACGCCCTTCTTGTTGAACGGCTCGATCAGGGTGGCGATGCGGGCCGAGGTCTCTGCGCGATCCATGTCTTGTCTCCGAAACGTGCGCCGGCCTGTGGCCGGGAAATGCGGCGCAAAAGCGGCGCGCTCGCGTTGTGTCAAGCCGGCCTTAGATCAGCGCCCTTACCGCCTGCATGAACGGACCGATCGAAACCGGCTTGGCGAGATACCCTTCCGCGCCAGCCTCGCGGATGCGTTCCTCGTCGCCCTTGCCGGCGTAGGCAGTGACCGCCAGCATCGGGATGGCGCGCAGGACCGGATCGCGCTTGGCCGCCTCGATCAGATCGAGACCCGAGACGTTGGGCAGCTGGATGTCCATGATCACGAGGTTGGGCACGAACTGGCGCGCCCGGTCGAGCGCGTCCAGCCCGTCCGCCACCGGCTCGACGGCGAAGCCCTGGCTCCTGAGCACATCGCAAAAGAGCTTTCGGTTAAGGTCGTTGTCCTCGACAACGAGGATGCGCTTTGCCATTTCGACGCTGGGACACCATCTGTGAGGATCACCGACCCTCCTATGCCACACGAGCGAGGCTGACAATTCTTCGAGAACCGCCATCCCCATCCGCCGATCCGCAGGCCCTGGCGCTGCAGGCGCTCGGTTGGACGCTTGCCGACGACGATCGCGCCGAGCGGTTCCTGTCGCTGACCGGCCTGACGCCAGAGATGCTGCGGGGTTCGATCGGCGAGCCGGGCACGCTGGCGGCCGTCCTCGATTTCCTCTGCGCGCACGAGCCGGACCTGATGGCCGCTTCGGAGGCGCTGGGGGTGACGCCCGCTGCACTGGCCGCCGCCGCCGGCAAGCTCGCCGCATGAACAAGCCGCTGCTCATCACCGACTGCGACGAAGTGCTGCTCTACATGATCACGCACTTTCGCGACTGGCTGGCCGAGGACGAAGGCGTCGCCTTCGACCTGGGCGGCGGAGATTTCTACCGCTCGATGCGCTATGCGCAGTCGGGTGAGCAGGTGCCGCAGGAGGAGATGTGGGCGCTGCTCAACCGCTTCTTCGACACGCAGATGCATCGCCAGACGGCAGTGACCGGCGCGATCGAGGCGATCGGCGCGATTCGCGAACACGCCGACGTGGTCGTGCTGACCAACCTGCTGGACTTCCGTCAGGAGCAGCGACGCCAACAGCTCGCCGCCCTCGGCCTCGACTTGCGCGTGTTCACCAACCAGGGGCCGAAAGGTCCGGCGCTCAAGGCGATCCTCGACGAGTACCAGCCGCGCCGCGCGGTCTTCATCGACGACCTGTCGCAACACCACGGCTCAGTGTTCGAGACGAGCCCGCAGGTGCGCCGGCTGCATCTGTGCGCCGAGCCCGGCGTCGCCCCGCACATCGCCTGCGCCCATGCCGCCGGCCACGCCGACGCCCGGATCGACGAGTGGGATCGCGCACTGCCCTGGGTGCTCGACGCCCTGACCCGCGAAGACAAGGACCTGGAAATTCATGAGTAAGATCGACGATCGCCTGGCCGAACTGGGCCTCACCCTGCCGGAGCCGGCAGCGCCGGTGGCGGCCTACGTTCCGGTCGTCGTCGCGGGCGGACTGGCGCATGTTTCGGGCCAGATCCCGTTCCTCGACGGAGTCCTTGCCAAAGGCCGGCTGGGCGAGGACGTCTCGCTGGAAGACGGCGTCACCGCGGCGCAAGCGTGCGGCGTGATGATCCTGGCGCAGCTCAAGGCCGCGCTCGGCTCGCTCGATCGGGTGGAACGGATCGTCAAGCTCGGCGTCTTCGTCAATTCGACGCCGGCTTTCACCGATCAGCCCAAGGTCGCGAACGGCGCTTCGGAGCTGATGGTGGCGGTGTTCGGCGAGGCGGGCAAGCACGCCCGCAGTGCGGTCGGCGTGCCATCGCTGCCGCTCGGCGTGGCTGTCGAAGTGGATGCCGTCGTTGCCATTCGGCCTGCTTGATCGCTGGCGCTCGCCGGCTCCGCCTTCGCGCAAGGTCGCGTGGCTGGGCGAGCAGGACTACGCGCATCGCGGCTTGCATGGCACCGTGGCGGGGCGTGCCGCGCCCGAGAACTCGCGCGCGGCGTTTGCCGCGGCGATTGCGGCTGGGCACGGCATCGAGCTGGACGTGCGCCGGTCGAGCGACGGGCAGCCGGTCGTGTTCCATGACGAGACGCTGGACCGCCTGACCGCAGCCACCGGCCCGGTCGCACGGCGCAGCGCGTCGCAGCTGGGCCTCCTGACGCTAGCGGACTGCGCCGAGACGATCCCGACCCTGCGGCAGGCCCTGGCAGACATCGCCGGCCGCGTGCCGGTGCTTATCGAGGTGAAGTCCGAGCGCGGCACCCGCATCGCGGCACTGTGCCTGGCCGTGCGCCGCGTGCTCGAAGGCTACACTGGGCCCCATGCGGTAATGAGCTTCGATCCCAGGGTCTCGCGCTGGTACTGGCGCCACTCGCCCCACACCGTGCGCGGGCTTGTGGTGTCGGAGGGCGAGGATCGCGCGCTCCCTGGCCGCATTCGGCGCCGCCTGGCGCTGTGGCATGCCCGGCCCGATTTCCTCGCCTACGATGTGCGCGATCTGCCCAGCCGCTTCGCTGCGGCCCAGCGCCGGCGCGGGCTGCCGATTCTGACCTGGACCGTGCGCGATCCCGAGCACCACGCACGTGCCGGCGACCATGCCGACGCGGCCGTTTTCGAAGGCGCCGCCCCCGGGGAGGCCGAGACGAGCGTGGCGGCGTGAGCGACGCGGAGATCTTCGCCAAGGTCTGCAGTGCGGTCGCCGAGTTGCCGGCGGCGGAGTGGGACGCGCTGACCGACAGCGGCAATCCCTTCGTCAGCCACGCCTTTCTCAGCGCCATGGAGACGTCCGGAAGCGTCGGCAATCGCAGCGGCTGGACGCCGGTGCCGATCGTCATCGAAGGCGAGGACGGGCAACTTGCCGGCGCGCTGCCGGCGTACCTCAAGGCGCACTCGCAGGGCGAATACGTGTTCGACCATGCCTGGGCGGACGCCTGGCACCGGGCGGGCGGCAGCTACTACCCCAAGCTGCAGATCGCGGCGCCGTTCACCCCCGCGACTGGCCCCCGCGTGCTGACGCGCGATCCCGAGCTTGTCCTCCCGCTGCTGCGGGCCGCCGAGACTCTGTGCCGCGAGAGCGGGCTGTCGTCTGCGCATGCGACCTTCATCGAGCCGGCACAAGTTCCCTTGTTCGAAGCCGCCGACTGGCTGCTGCGCGAGGACATCCAGTTCCACTGGGAGAACCGCGGCTATGCCAGCTTCGACGACTTCCTCGGCGCGCTTTCGTCGCGCAAGCGCAAGGACCTGCGCAAGGAGCGCGCCAAGGCGCAGGAGGGGGTCGAGATCCGCGCGCTGCGCGGCGCCGAGATCGAGGAGCAGCACTGGGACGCGTTCTGGGAGTTCTACCAGGACACCGGCGCGCGCAAGTGGGGCCGGCCCTATCTGACCCGCGCCGCCTTCACCGAGCTGGGCCGGACGATGGCCGACCGCATCCTGTTGGTCATGGCGTTCCTTGATGGGGAGCCGATCGCGGGCGCGCTTAATTTCATCGGCCGCGATGCGCTCTACGGGCGGTACTGGGGTGCGCGGATCGACAAGCCGTTCCTGCATTTCGAGCTGTGCTATTACCAGGCTATCGACGCGGCGATCGCACTGGGTCTTTCACGGGTCGAGGCGGGGGCGCAAGGGGGGCACAAGCTGGCGCGCGGCTACGAGCCGGTGCGCACGGTATCGGCGCATTTCATCGTCCATGACGGACTGCGCAACGCGGTAGCCGACTACCTCGTGCGGGAGCGGGCGGGCATCGCGCAGGACCAGCTCTGGCTGGGCGAGCGTTCGCCGTTCCGCAAGGAGGATGGCAGCGCCTAGGCGGCGCGGCGCTCGGAAGTCATGCGTGCGGCGGCGAGCCATTCGCGGGCACGGCGCTGGGCTTCGGCGATCTCGCGCGCCGTCATTTCCTCGGCGACTTCGCTGCGGCAGATCGCGGCTTCCTCGTGACCGGCGACGGCAGCGAGGTTGAACCATTTGTGCGCTTCGATCAGGTCGCAGCCTGCGCCGTGGCTTCCGGTCGAGAAGGCGACGCCGAGGTCGAAGTAGGCCGAGCAGTCCCCCTGCGATGCGGCGGCCAGGCAGGTCGCCACGAGCATGTCTTCGCCAGCGAGCTCCTGCGCCGTCGCAGGTTGTGATTGGCGGGTGTTGATCCAGACAGTGTCCATCGTTTTTTGCCCCTATAGCGCCCTTTCCCGAAGGCGACTTGGTACGGCAAAGCTGGAGCAGCAGTGGTCAACAATGGGTTAACGACGTTTGAGCGCTGTTACGCCAGGGAAATTATCGAATCAGTGACTGTAATCGCGATAGCCCTACGCCGGGTTTGTTGTGGACGAGCACGCATATCTGCTTGTGCCCTGATGGGGCTGGACCTATAGGCGCCCCAACCACGGGCCGTTCTAAGGGCTACCGGAAAAGTCCGGGGTCGCAGGGCGTTGGCGGTCCGCGGAGGACACGGCGGAGTTTCTCTGGATGGCAACGGCCCTAGCTGACGAAATCGACGTACTAGCCAAAGCAAAACGCGCAATCGGCGGAGCTTACGTGGCCGCTGACGACGAGCCTTACATGAGCGAGGCTCAGCAAGACTATTTTCGCAAGCTCCTGCTGGCCTGGAAGCGGTCGATTCTCGATGCCTCGGCAGGCACCTTACAGCAACTGCAGGACGGGCCGATCCGCGAGCCCGATCTCAACGACCGCGCCTCGAGCGAGACCGACTGGGGCATCGAGCTGCGCACTCGCGATCGCCAGCGCAAGCTTATCGCCAAGATCGATTCGGCACTGCGCCGGATCGAGGAAGGCGAGTACGGCTACTGCGAGGTCACCGGCGAGCCGATCGGCCTCGGCCGGCTCGAAGCGCGCCCCATCGCGACGATGACGGTCGAAGCGCAGGAAGCGCACGAACGGCGCGAAAAGGTCTCGCGCGACGACTGACGAAACTGTCCCGGTGCGAAACAGGCGCCGGGATATTACCCGTTCGTTAAGCGTTTGTTTGCCAGTTGCCGCTAAGGCTCGACGATGGAGCGTATGCTGCGCCGCCAGTCCATGGCGGCTCGGTAGACGAGCGGTTCGAGGTGGATCGGACGGAGTTCATGGACGAAGGCGACAATCGGCAGATAGCGCGCGACAGCCTGTTCCTGATGGCGGACATGCGCGCCCAGGGGCTGGATGGCGTGCACCGCATCAAGGTGCGCAACCTGTCTGCCGGCGGCATGATGGGTGAAGGCACGGCACGGGTCGTTCGCGGCTCCCTCGTGGACGTCCATATCCGCAATGTCGGCTGGGTTTCAGGCTCGGTCGCCTGGGTACAGGAAAGCCGCTTCGGCGTCGCCTTTACCGATGAGATCGATCCGCGGCTGGCAAGGGCTCCGGTGGGCCTGGGCGAGGACCCGGCGCCGCCCTACGTACGCAACCACCAGGCACACCTCGCAACCAACGCGGTCCTGCGCAAGATCTGACCGCGCTCACTGACGGCGCCGGTGTTTGCCGCCGCGCCGAAATCGACTACCTCGGTCGCATGTCCTTCCCGCGTATCGTTTCCTTTGCCCTTGCCGCCTTGGCAGGGCTGGCGCTTGCCGGGTGCGGCGGGGTGGACGACACCGCTTTTTCGGTCGCATTCGTCGGAGCTCCGGACGATCCGTTCGAGACCGGCGTGCGGCTGCCGCCGGCGGGCCAGCTGGTCCGCGCGGCCACTGCCGAGGGCCTGGTCGCCTTCGACGAGCAGGGCCGCGTGATCCCTGCGCTTGCCGAACGCTGGATCGTCACAGACGACGGCCAGAGCTACATCTTCCGCCTGCGCGACGGCACCTGGGCCAATGGCGATCCGATCACTGCGGATTCCGTGCGCAAGGCCTTGCTCGCGAGCCTGAAGGCGCTCGACAGTACCGCGCTCGGTCTCGACATGGGCGGGATCGAAGAGGTGCGAGCGATGGCCGGCCGCGTGATCGAAGTTCGCCTCTCACGCCCGATGCCGTTCCTGCTGCAGCTCCTCGCAGAGCCCGAGCTGGGGCTCACCCATGAGAAGCAGGGCGCGGGGCCGATGGCGCTCACCCGCTCCGGCGCGCTGGCGATGCTCACGCCGATCGATCCTACTCGGCGCGGTCTTCCGGCGGTGGAAGGCTGGGCTTCGCAAATCCGGCCGATCCGCTTTCGCGCGTACGGCGGAGCGGCGGCGGTCGAGGCGTTCAACGAGGGACAGGTCGACCTCGTGCTCGGCGGGCGGATCCAGGATTTCCCGTTGACCCGCTCGGTCGGCATCTTGCGCGGCACGATCCAGCTCGACCCCGTTATCGGCCTGTTCGGACTGCAGGTCCTCCGCGCCGACGGTTTCCTCGCCGAGCCGGCCAACCGCGAGGCGCTGGCCATGGCGATCGACCGCGAGGCGCTGATGGCGCCGTTCCGCGTCGGTGGCTGGGTACCGGCGACCCGCATCGTCGCGCCTGGGCTCGATGGGGACCTGGGCACGATCGGCGATCGCTGGGCCGAGCAGTCGCTGGAGGAGCGCAGGGCAGCCGCTGCCGGCCGCGTCCGCGCCTGGCAAGGCAGCAAGGGCGCCGCACCGCGCTTGAGCGTGAGCCTGCCCGATGGGGAGGGCTCAAGCTTGCTGTTCGACCGGCTCGAGAGCGACTTCGCGACCATCGGCGTAACGCTGGAGCGTGCCGGCGATGGCGTGTCGGCAGACCTTCAGCTCGTAGACGACGTGGCGCGCTATCCCCGCGCCGCCTGGTTCCTCAATCGCCTCTCCTGCAAGGCGCGGCGCGCGTTGTGCTCGCCGCAGGCGGACGCGCGGATGGCGGAAGCCGCCACCGCGCCGACCCCGACGGACCGGGCGGCACGGATCACCGAGGCGGAGGCGGAACTGACCGCCGCGAACGTCTACATCCCCTTCGGCGCGCCGATCCGCTGGTCGCTGGTGCGCGGCACCGTCAGCGGCTTCGCCACCAACGCCTGGGGTTGGCATCCCTTGATGCCGCTGGCCACGCTCCCCAAATGATTTCGGCGGCCGCAAGTGCCGCATCTTGGAGAAGCTGGCTTGGCGAACGGTTCCACCTCTGCCCGTCGCATGGATTTCGACCTGCCGCTCGGCAACGATCCGCTCTCGGTGCGCCGCCGCGTCGAGGCGATGGAGCGCGTGCTCGAGCGGGCGATCACCGTGCCTGGCCTGAACCGCCAGGTCGGTCTCGACGCCATCGTCGGCCTGGTGCCGGTGGCAGGTGATGTCGTCTCCGCCGCGCTCGGGCTCTACCTGGTGTGGGAGGCGCGCAACCTGGGCATGTCGAAGTGGCAGCTCGCGCGGATGACCGCCAACGTCGGCTTCGATACTCTGGTCGGCGCGGTGCCGGTGGCTGGCGACGTGTTCGACTTCCTGTTCCGCTCGAACAGCCGCAATCTCAAGATCGTGCGCAAGCACCTCGACAAGCACCACCCGCATACCAAGGTCATCGAGGGCTGAGTCTTTCGGCCGGTCCCGTTTTCGGCTAGCCCGGAGGCGTGAAAGCATTTGCCCTCCTGCCCGTCCTGGTGGTGCTCGCCGCCTGCAACAAGCCCGATACGGCGCCGGGACCGGGAGGCGTCACGATGGGTGAAGCCCGCGCGCTCGACGAGGCGGCGGCGATGCTGGACGAGCGACGGCCCCCTGCCGATGCGCTGGCGCCCTCCGCGCCATGGCCGACGGGCGTAGCTCCCGATGAGGACGCTGCGACAGGCGGCGAATAGACCTGCCGGCCAAGCGTGGTTTTCTGTCAGTCGAAGCTGACTTTGCCGCGCCCGGCCTTGACGTTGCCGCGCAGCTTCTTGCCTTTCAGTCGCTGTTCCTTGCCGACGCGGTTCAGGCGGCTCTTCGCGCGCTGTTCGGGCAGCTTGTGCGCCTCTTCGAGCAGCGCCGACAGGCGCGCCCGCGCGTCGGCGCGGTTCGCTTCCTGGGTGCGATGGGTGCGGGCGGTGAGGACCAGTTCTCCCCGCGCGGTCATCTTGCTCCCGGCCAGCGTCTTGAGCCGCGCGAACACCGGCGGCGACAGGCGCAGCGCATAGACGTTCAGCCGCAGTTGCACCGCGGTCGCCACCTTGTTGACGTTCTGCCCGCCCGGCCCGCTCGAAGCGATGAAGCTTTCCTCCACCAGCGACAGCGCGCGGGCGAGAGTGTCATCCATCGCTCTCGCCCGGCTCGGCGGGTGGTTCGCTCAGCGCATCGGTGAACCCCAATGCGCGGAAGTCGGCGGGCAGGGGGCTCGCTGCCGCGATCGGTTCCTTCTCGCCGCGTGGCACGACAAGGCCGGCGGCGTGCAGCATCGTGCGATTAGCGCCGTTGCCGTTGCCGGTGCCGTAGACCGGATCGCCCAGCAGTGCCGCGCCAAGTCCCGAGGCGGCATGGACGCGGATCTGATGGGTCCGCCCGGTCTCGGGCCGGAACTCGACCAATGTCAGCGAATCGCCGCGGTCCGACGTGCGACGGTCGAGCACGCGCCAGTGGGTGACCGCGGGCTTGCCCTTCTTCGCCGGGATCATCCGCCAGCCGTCTTTCGCGGTGCTGACCTTGGAGAGCGAGAGCTCGATCGTCCCTTCGTCACTCTCCACGGTGCCGGCGACGACGCCCAGGTAGCGCTTCTGTACCAGGCGGTCCTCGAAGGCGGCGGCAAAGCGCTTGAGCGCCTTGGGATTGCGCGCCAGCAGCAGGCAGCCCGATGTGTCGCGGTCGAGCCGGTGGACCGGCGCAGGCAGGCGCTGGAAGCCCAGCTTCAGCTCGTCGAGGCGGTCCTCCAGGCTCGGCCCTCCGGCGCGCGGCTGGTCGAGCGGAAGCCCCGCCGGCTTGTCGATCACCAGCGCCTCGCCGTCCTCGAACAGGATTTCCAGCTGGCTCATGCGAGGGCTCCGGCGATGCGGCGGCAGGCTTCCTCCAGCGTCGCCTCGTCCGCGGCGAAGCTGATGCGAAAGCCGTCGCGGTGGCCGAAGGCCGAGGCGGGGACGATGGCGACGCCGTGATCGAGCAGGTGCAGCGCCAGCGCCGTATCGTCGCCGAAGCGCGCCATCAGTGGCTCGGCATCGACCATGCAGTAGAAAGCGCCGTCGGGCACCGGCGTCGAGAGGCCGGGTATGGCGTTGATTGCGCCGACCACGAGATCGCGGCGAGCGCGAAACCGCTTGCACCAGTCGGCTAGGAAATCCTGCGGGCCTTCGAAAGCGGCCACGGCGGCGGCCTGGCTGATCGAGCAGGGATTGCCGGAGGAGTGCGACTGAAGCCGCTCCATCGCCTTGATCAGCCACTCCGGCCCGGCAGCGACGCCGATGCGAAAGCCGGTCATCGCGTGGCTCTTGGATACGCCGGAGATCGTCAGGATGCGATCGGCCAGGTCGGGATGCCGGTTGGCCAGCGTCGCATGGGGGGCGCCGGTATAGTTGATCGGCGCATAGATATCGTCCGACAGAACCAGCACGCGCGGGTGGTGGCGCAGGACATCGGCTATGCTGTCCAGCATGGCGGCCGGGTAGCAGGCACCGGTGGGATTGCCGGGGCTATTGAGCAGCAGCCACTGCGTGCGCGGCCCGATCTGCGCTTCCAGGTCGGCGCCGGTGAAGCGGAAATTGTCGCGCGCATGGGTGTGCAGCGGCACCACCCGGCCCCCGGCGAAGCGCACGATCTCCGGGTAGCTGACCCACCATGGCGCCGGCACGATCACCTCGTCGCCCTCGCTGATGGTCGCCAGCATGGCATGGAAGATCGCCTGCTTGCCGCCGGCACTGACGGTGACTTGCGACACCGGCACCTTGATCCCGAGGTCACGCGCGAAGTGGAGCGCGGCTGCCTGCTTCAAGGCGCTGGTGCCGCCGACCGCGGTGTACTTCGTCTGGCCCTGGTCGAGCGCGGCCTTGGCGGCGGCGATCACGTGCGGGGGCGTCGCGAAGTCGGGCTCGCCGACCGAAAGCGAGATCACGTCGCGCCCGGCCTCGCGCAGCTGGGTGGCGCGGTCGGTCATCGCCGTCGTCTGAGACGGGGCGATGCGGGCGAGGGCGGTGGACAGGTGCATCATGTGAGGAGCCGCGCCGGCATCAGCCCGCGCAGGGCGTTGCCGATCAGAAAACCGCCGGCCAGGTCGTCGAGCGTCAGCTCGGCCTCGGTCGCGGTTCCGGCATCGACCAGCGAGCGGCGCAGCACGCCGGGCAGCAGCCCGAGCGCCAGCGGCGGCGTCAGCAGCATGTCATCGCGTTCGACGAAGAGATTCGTGAAAGACCCTTCGGTGACGAGGCCGTCGTCCTGCAGAAACAGCACTTCGTGGGCGCCGGCGGCGCGGGCTGTAGCAAGGCCGGTCTCGTAGAAGCCGCGATCGCTGGTCTTGTGGCGCAGGCGCCAGTCGCCGCTGTCGACGGGCAGTGCCATCACCGCGACTGTCGCCAGTGCCGGCAGGGGATCGGGCATTGCTGTGAGCTCGAGCGCGTAGGCGCCGCTGCGCGAGGCGACGAGGCGCAGCTTGGCGGGCTGCTCGGCATCGAAGCACAGCGCCTGGATCGCATTGCGGACCGCATGCCGGTCGAAAGTGAAGCCCAGCGCCTCAGCACTGGCGCGGAGGCGTTCGAGGTGCAGTTCAAGGAGCGGAATGCCCTCGTCGGGCGTGAAGCGCATGGTCTCGATCAGATCGAAAACGGCCGGCGAGCCTGTCCCTTTCGACTCCCGCACGAAACCCCCTTTGACCAGGCATTCCCGCCATTCGGGAAGCGCTTGCGAATCCGCGACGATGGCCGATCCCAGTCCCAGGATCGCCCGGCCGCCGCCGGTCTGGCCGTTGCCGCGATTGTCGGGCGTCAGGCGCAGGGTGCGGATTGCCACATTGAACGCGGCATCGCCAGTGGGTTCGACATAGCCGATCGCGCCGCAGTAGAGCCCGCGCGGTGCTGCCTCGACCTGGGCGATTAGCTCCATCGCCCGGATCTTGGGCGCGCCAGTGATCGAGCCGCAGGGAAACAGCGCGCGCAGCAGGTCAACCGCGCCGTGGCCGGGCAGCACCGTGGCGGTGACGGCAGAGACCATCTGGTGGACCGTCGGGTAGCTCTCGACCTGGAAGGCGGCTTCCATGCGCACGCTGCCCGGGTCGGCGACGCGGGAGAGATCGTTGCGCATCAAGTCGACGATCATCAGGTTCTCGGCACGGTCCTTGACGCTGGATGCCAGGTCCGCGCGCAGTCGGGCGTCCTCCTCGGCGTCCCGGCCGCGTGGGCGCGTGCCCTTCATCGGCCTGGTGCGCACCGACCGGCCTCGCAACGAGAAGAACAGTTCGGGCGAGAAGCTGAGGTGCCAGGCCTCGCCGTCGTGGATCACCCCGCCGTAGCCGGCCGCCGCCCGGTCGCGCAGCGCGGCATAGAGCGCGATCGGGTCGCCGTGCCAGGGGCCCTCGACGGGAAAGGTGAGGTTCGCCTGGTAGATGTCGCCCGCCGCGATCGCCTGGTGCAGCGTGTCGAACGCGGCCTGGTAGTCGCCGATCCCGATCTGCGGCTCCAACGGCCCGATGCCGGGTAAAGCCCCGCGCGCCTGGCTGGCGAGCCATGCGGGAACGTCCTCGCGCGCGATCCGGACGCAGTGCTCGAACGCGCCGAACCACACCAGCGGCGCGCCCGGCCTGCTCGGCGCCAGCCCAGCCAGTCGCGGCTCCAGCGCCAGGCCGGCCTCGTAAGTCAGGTAGCCGGCGAGATGCAGGCCCTGGCGCGACAAGCGGCTTACCGCGTCGAGCGCGTCGGAGACCTGCTCGAGCGAGCGGGCGCTGATGATCTGCGCCGGCTCGCGAAACAGGCGAGCATCGGCCCCGCCCTCTACGCGGGCGTCATCAAGGAGGACGAAGGGGTCTGTCATGGCCGTCTGGCGCAGCTCTGTAGCGGCGAGTGGGGCCGCTGGCAAAATCCGCTCGCGCTGCTGCCGGGCGGGCACTACACCGGAGGCGGCAAGACCGGGCGTGCAGGTGAGGATGGCGATGGGCGAGATTTTCCTGGGACTGGGCGGTGACGGCGAACGGCAAGTGCTGCGGCTCTCGCGCGCCAATCGCCACGGGCTGGTTGCCGGCGCCACCGGCACCGGCAAGACGGTCACCCTCCAGACCATCGCCGAGCAGTTCTCCGCCGCCGGCGTCCCGGTGTTCCTCGCCGACGTGAAGGGCGACTTGGCCGGCATTTCGATGTCCGGCAGCCCTCAGTTCAAGAACGTGGCGATCCTGGAGGCGCGGGCCAAGGAGATCGGCCTCACCGATTACGCCTACAGCGACAATCCGGCGGTGTTCTGGGACATCTACGGCGAGCACGGCCATCCGGTCCGCACCACGATCTCGGAAATGGGGCCGCTGCTGCTGGCGCGGCTGATGGACCTCAACGAGACGCAGGAAGGCGTGCTCAACATCGTCTTCCGCTATGCCGACGAGCAAGGCATGCTGCTGCTCGACCTGGAAGACCTGCAGGCGATGCTGGTCTACGTGGCGGAGAACGCCGCTTCGCTCTCGGCCAAGTACGGCAACGTCACCAAGGCCAGCGTCGGCACCATCCAGCGCCAGGTGCTCGCGCTCGACAGTCAGGGCGCCGCGCAGTTCTTCGGCGAACCGGCGCTCGAGATCGCCGACTTCATCCGCTGCGACGACAAGGGGCGCGGCTACATCAACGTGCTCAGCGCCGAGAAGCTGATGCGCAGCCCCAAGCTCTACGCCACGTTCCTGCTGTGGCTGCTGTCCGAGCTGTTCGAGGCGCTGCCCGAGGTGGGCGACCCCGACAAGCCCAAGCTGGTGTTCTTCTTCGACGAGGCGCACCTGCTGTTCGACGATGCCCCCAAGGCGCTGCAGGACAAGGTGGAGCAGGTCGTCCGCCTGATCCGGTCCAAGGGCGTGGGCGTGTACTTCGTCACCCAGAACCCGATCGACGTGCCCGAGGATGTCGCCGGACAACTCGGCAACAGGGTCCAGCACGCGCTGCGTGCCTTCACCCCGCGCGACAAGAAGGCCATCAAGGCGGCGGCGGAGACCTTCCGCATCAACCCCGCGCTGGATGTCGAGACCGCGATCACCGAGCTCAAGGTGGGCGAGGCGCTGGTCTCGACGCTCAACGAAGACGGCGCGCCCAGCATAGTCCAGCGCACGCTCGTCGCGCCGCCGCGCTCGCGGCTGGGTCCGGTCACCGACCAGGAGCGCGCGATCGTCCAGTCCATCAGCCCGTTCGCGGGCAAGTACGACACCCGAGTCGATCGCGAGAGCGCGCACGAGGTGCTCGCAGCAAAGGCCGCGGATGCCGCCGCCACCGCACAGGAAGTGGCCGACAAGGGCGAGGACGCGGTCCGCAGGCAGGAGCGCAAGAGCCCCAGCTTGTGGGACGGCATCAGCGGCAAGGTAGCAAAGGCGGCAGCCGGCGCTGCCGCGGCCAGTGCGGGCTCGATCCTCGCGCAGAAGATGCAGGGCCGCTCCAGCCGGGCCAACCCGGGCGCGTCTGCCGCAAGCGCGGCGGCGGGCACGATCGGCGACACGATCGGGCGCGCCATGGGCTTCCCCGGTCTGGGCCGCTTCGCACGCAATCTGATCGGAGGGCTGATGCGATAGCCGGATGGGGTTGCACCTCCGGCTGAGCTTGTTGGCAATCCTGGCGGCAGTCCCTCCCGCGATCGCCCGTGCGCAGGAGGTCGCCTCCCCGACCATCTTCCGAGACCACCGTGCGCAGCGCAGCGCGGGTGTCGCTCGGGGTGGCGCCAACGACGCAGCGCGCCATGCTGCCGCTGCGGATCGTGTGGACCCCGGCAAACGCCGACATGCTCGGCGAGCAGATCGACGCGGAGTTCAGGCGTCTGAACTCGTGATCTTCAGGTGACCGGCAGGCACAATACCGCCGTCAGGCCCACGACCGTGCCGTTCGCCGCGCGCCGGTTGGAGAGCCGTAGCGCGCCGCCGTGCTGGTCGGCGATCGCGCGCGCCAGGGCAAGGCCGAGCCCGGCGCCCCCGGTCGCGGTGTTGCGCGAGGGGTCGCCGCGGGTGAAGGGGTTCATCATCGCTTCGATCGCAGCTTCGGGAATACCCGGGCCATCGTCATCGATGCGGATGACGGCGCGTCCGTCCTCGCGAGCGAGAGAGACCCGCGCACGCTCGCCGTAGCGCAGGGCATTGCCGATCAGGTTGCGCAACGCCCGGCGCAGCCACGTCGATCGCAGTTCCAGCACCAGTCGGACGGTGTCCTCCAGCTCCACCGGTTCGCCCATGTCCTCGTACTCCTCGACGACGGAGGCGACGAGCGCGGACAGTTCGGTGCGTTCGAGCGGATCGCTGGGGCGGCCGACGCGGGCGAGCGAGAGGATGTCGTCGAGCGTGCGCACGATATCCTCGATCGTCGCTGCCATGCGGCCGCGCTCGGTATCGTCCTGCACCGATTCGATGCGCACGCGCAGCGCCGCGAGCGGTGTCTTGAGATCGTGGCCGATGGCGCCGAGCATCACGTCCTTCTCGTCGAGCATGCCGACGATGCGTGCTTCCATGGCGTTATGGGCGACGATCAGCCGTTGCATGTCGTCCGGGCCGCTGGGGGCGAGCTGGCCGACCGAGCCGGGATCGGCGGCGAAGTGCTCGACGCGCCGGGTCAATGCCGCCAGGGGGCGGGTGATACGGCGCAGGATCAGGGCAATGGCGCCGACCAGCACCAGGTACATGATGACGGTCTGCACGATCAGCGGCTGGAGCAGGATGTTGACGGCGCGTGGCGAGCGGACCCGGGCGATCATCCATTCGCCCCCCGCACGCGGCCGCACTCCGACCACCAGCAGGTGGTCGCGCATCATGTTCGTCACCTCCTGCCCGTCCAGCCGCAGCGCCGCGGCTCGCACGCGTGCGCCGATGCGCGCGATCGGATCGGCACCGATCGTCCGGTGGACGACGACCAACTGGGACGTGGGGAAGGACTGCTCGGCAAGGATGCGCTGGAGCCGCGTCTCGGCCTTGTCGTCCCGCGCCTCGCGGTCGTGAAGGGGGGAGTTGGCGCGGTATTCGATCGGGTAGCCGCGCGGCGGCGGCCCGCCGAACGGCGCGCGTCCGGGGCGGGCAAGGCCCGGAAGCGCGTCCGGTCCGCGCGTCTCGGCGATAAGCCGGAAAGCGGCGGCATTGAGCATGCCCGTCTCGTAGCTCTCGCGCTGCGCCCGGTACACCAGCATCGCGCCCAGTCCCTGCACGAGCAGCAGCGCCGCCGCGACCGCGAGCAGCATCTGTCCCATCAGGCTGCGGGGCCGTACGGCGCGAAGGAAGCCGGGGAGGCGCATCAGGTCTCGAGCTGCACGCGCCTGACGTCGGCTGCCAGCATGTAGCCGCCGCCCCACACGGTCTGGATGATCTGCGGATTGCGGCTGTCGATCTCGATTTTGCGGCGCAGGCGGCTGACCTGGTTGTCCACTGCGCGGTCGAACAGGTGCGCCTCGCGACCTTGCACCATGTCGAGCAGGCGGTCGCGATTGAGGACCTGGCGCGGATGCTCGAGGAAGGCCATCAGCAGCCGGAACTCGACCGACGAGATCGCTACGACCGCGCCTTCGGGATCTATCAGGCGCCGCTTGAGCGGATCGAGCTGCCAGCCTTCGAAGGCCAGCGCCTCGTTCTCGGCAGCGGGCGGGGCGTTGCGCGATGCGCGGCGCAGCACGCTGCGGATACGCGCGACCAGCTCGCGCGGCTCGAACGGCTTCACCACGTAGTCGTCGGCGCCGATCTCGAGGCCGACGATGCGATCGGTCGCTTCCCCCCGCGCGGTGAGGAAGATCACCGGCACGTCCTGCGTCTCCACCAGGTGGCGGCACAGCGAGAGACCGTCCTCGCCGGGCATCATGATATCGAGCAGCACGAGGTCGAAGCGGCCGGGCGCCGAGTTCTGCGCGTCGCGCAGGCGGCTGCGGGCCTCGGCGGAGCTGGAGGCCTGGACGACCTCGAACCCCTGGCGCGAGAGGTACTCGCCCAGGGGTTCGCGAAGGGCCGCCTCGTCATCGACGAGCAGCAGGCGGGAGGATGCAGTATCGTTCATGGTACCTTCCGAAGAAACCTCCCGCCTCTGCGCTCGACCCTGTCAGTTTGCAGCGGGCTTGTCAGTAGCCGCCTTGCGCCCGTCCTTCCACTTGGCGCGCATCGCCTCGTGAGCCGCCTGCCGCTCCTCCTTGGTGATCCGGCCGTCGTGGTTGGTGTCCATCTTGTCGAAGCGGGCGTCGGCCGCCGCCATGAACTCGACCTGGCTGATGGCGCCGTCGTTGTTGGTGTCGGCCATCTTGGCCATCATCATCATGGCGCCCGGGCCACCCATGCCGGCCATGCCGCCCATGCCATGGTGAACGCCCGGTCCGCGCCCATGGCCTCGGTGGCCGTCGTCCATTGGGCCGCCAGGAGGAGGCGGCATCATGCCCGGCCCGCCGTCCGGTCCGCCGTCGGGGCCATGACCGGGGCCATGATCGGCCATGAACTCGGCGCGTGAGATCGCGCCGTCGCTGTTGGTGTCGAGCTTCGTGAACAGCTGCTCGCGCATCTGCGCCCGGGCCTGCTCGCGATCCGCCTTGTCGAGCTTGCCGTCCTTGTTGGCGTCCAGCTTTGCGAACAGCGCCGCGGCGGCGGTCTGCGCCTCGGCCTTGGTGATCACGCCGTCGCCGTTTGCGTCGAAGCCGCGCATGCCGGGCGCGCGAGCGCTGGTTTCCGCCACGGCAACGCCGCCGATGGCGAGCGCGGCGGCAGAGATGCCCAGCGCGATGGTCTTGAACTTCGTCATGGTCGTCCTCTCAGGAGCCCCGAAGGGGATGGGTGCGAGAGCCACGGTCCGAGGGAAGGGAGGGGAGACGGACCGCGGCTCTCTTGAGGCTGTTCTAGACGCCGCTTGTCGCGCAGTTATGTCGGGCAAGCGGGTAGTTGTCGCAAATGGTCACGCCGGGACGCTGTCGTTCATGCGCTCTAAATGGCGATGAACATGCGTTCAGTCTAAGTGGACTGCACTAGCGCGGACGGTGCTCGGTCCCCGCTCCTGCGGTAATGAACAGCGCCGTCGCCGCTTGCGGCACGTCGGCGGTGTGCCAGGTGCCGGCCGCATTGATCATGTACTCTCCCGCGCGTAGGCATTCGGAGTGGAGGGTGCCGTCGGCGCGCTCCTGGATCAGCGTGATCTCGCCGTCGAGGCAAACGACCACCTCGTCGCCGGCCGGATGGCGTTCCCAGCTCTCCCAGTCCGCGCTGAAGTCGTAGAGACTGACGAGGCGCCCCTCGCTACCGTCGCTAGCAGAGCGCTGCGAATATGCCTCATACCACTCCATCCCGCTGAAGGCCGGCTGGGCCTCTGCTCTGGCGCCGAGCCCGAGGTGGATCGGGAACCGGCGCAAGTCGCGGGCGGACGTCACGCTGGGCTCGGGATGCAGAAGGCGTTCATCATGACACCTTCACAGCGGACGGCATTGCTCTTCGAGCCAGACCTTGTCCGTGCCTTCCAGCTGGGGCCCGACGATTTCCAGCACCTTTGCGTGATAGGCGTTCCACCAGGCGGTCTCGGTCTCGGTGAGCAGGGAAAGGTCGACCAGCCGGCGTTCGATCGGGACGTGGGTCAGCGTCTCGAAGCCGAGGTACTCGCCCTCCGCGCCGTCCATCTCGCGCGGTTCGACCAGCACCAGGTTCTCGATGCGGATGCCGTAGGCGCCGGTCTTGTAGTAGCCGGGCTCGTTGGAGAGAAACATGCCGGGCAGCAGCGCCTGGTCGGTGCCGGCCTGGCCGCCGGCCGACTTGGCGATGCGCTGCGGCCCTTCGTGGACCGACAGGAAGCTGCCGACGCCGTGGCCCGTGCCGTGGGCATAGTCGAGCCCCGCCTGCCATAGCGAAGCACGCGCCAGCACGTCGAGCTGGCTTCCCGCGGTGCCGGCCGGGAAGACCACGGTCGCCAATGCGATGTGTCCCTTGAGCACGCGGGTGAAGCGGTCCTTGATCTCCGCCGGCGGCTCGCCCGGACCGACCCAGACGGTGCGGGTGATGTCGGTGGTGCCGTCGGGGTACTGCCCGCCCGAATCGACGAGGTAGACCGAGTTCGGCTCGAGCGTGCGGTTGGTCTCTTCCGAGACGCGGTAGTGCACGATGGCGCCGTTCGGCCCGGCGCCGCTGATGGTATCGAACGAAAGATCGCGCAAGTCGCCGGCCTCCTGCCGGCACGCCTGCAGCCTGTCCGCCGCTGCGAGCTCGGTGACCGCGCCGCCCGGCGCCTCACTGGCGATCCAGTGGAGGAAGCGCGAGACGGCCGCACCGTCGCGCGCCTGCGCGGCGCGATGGCCGGCCTGCTCGACCGGGTTCTTGACTGCCTTGGGCAGCACGACCGGATCGCGTTCCTCGACCACTTTGGCGCCGGCCGCGCGCAGGCTCTCGAAGATGGCGCTGACCGCGCGTTCTGGATCGACGGCCACTGTCTTGCCGGCCAGTTCGCCAAGCCCCTGGGCGAAGGCGTCGCGTGGACGGATCGTCACCGAATTGCCGAGGTGCTGACGCACTTCGGGGGTGACTTTCTCGGGAGCGATGAAAAGTTCGGCGGTGCCATCGGCATGCGCGATCACATAGGACAGCGCGACCGGCGTGCGATCGACGTCGGTGCCGCGGATGTTGAGCAGCCAGGCGATCGAATCGAGCGCGGTGATGACGGTTGCGTCGAGCCCCCTGCCCGCCAGCCATTCCGATACGGCGGCGCGCTTGGCCTCGCTCGGCTCGCCGGTGAAGGCGTCGGGGTGCACCAGGGCAGGCGCGGGCGAGGGCGCAGGTCGGTCTTCCCAAACCGCGTCGATCGGATTGCTTTCGACCGCCACCAGCGCGCCGCCCTTCGCCTCCAGTGCCTTCGCCACGGCGGCTGCCCATTTGGAACCGTGCAGCCAGGCGTCGTAACCGATCCTGGCGCCTTCGGGGGCGTGTTCGCCGAGCCAGGCGGCGATGCTGGTCTGCGGTACGCCTTCGTAGGCGTAGAGCCGGCCATCGACCTGGTCGCGCACCTGCAGCATGTAGCGCCCGTCGACGAACATCGCCGCCGCCGGCGACAACGCAGCGTCGGTCAGCACCACCGCGGTCCCGGCCGAGCCGCCGAAGCCGGTCAGCCAGGCCAGCCGCTGTGCATAGCCGCCGACGTACTCGCTCATGTGCTCGTCCGAGATCGGCACCACGAACCCGTCCAGGCCGCGGTTCTTGAGTTCCTTGCGCAGCGCGTCGAGGCGCGCCTCGTGGGTGTTCATCAGCATGTCTGGGGCATCCGTGCGGAGGTCATGCGCAGAACATAGGGGCGGCGCGGCGGGAGGGGAAGCTTTGTGGGGTGGTAGGTCACGCGGCAGCGGTGAACCTTTACGCCCTGTCCACGATCCCCCTTCACCTCCGCTCGCCCCGACTCTAGATGGGGCCGATGACAGAACCGACCCAGACGCTCGCCGGTCCCCCGATCGCGGCAAAGCAGCCCCACTCCTTCTCGCACCACGGCATCACCGTCACCGACGATTACGCCTGGCTGCGCGATCCGGGATATCCGCAGGTGACCGACAAGGCAGTGCTGGCGCATCTGGAGGCGGAGAACCGTTGGTTCGAGCACCGCATGGCCGGGCAGCAGGCGCTGGTCGATTCACTGTTCACCGAGATGCGCGCGCGCATCAAGGAAGCCGACACCTCGGTGCCGCAGAAGGACGGCGACTGGCTCTACTGGATCGAGTTCGAAGAAGGCGCCGAGTACAAGAAGTGGTGGCGTAGACCAGTAGCGGGCGGCCCGGACGAGCTGATCCTCGACGAAGCCGCGCTGGCACAGGGCAAGGATTACTTCCGCCTGGGCGCGCTGTCGGTCAGCGCCGACGGCAAGCTGCTCGCCTATGCCATCGACGACAATGGCTCGGAGCGCTTCACGGCGCGGATCAAGGACCTGGCGACCGGCGAACTCCTGCCCGACACCATCGAGGGCACGCTGTCCGCGCTCGTCTGGGTCGCGGGTGACAAGGGTTTGGTCTACAGCCTCGCCAACGAGCAGTGGCGCACCGACAACGCGCGGCTGCACTGGCTGGGCCAGCCGGTGGCGAGCGACGTCGAGCTCTACCACGAGGACGACGAGGGTTTCCGCGTCGGCTCTTCGCTGTCGTCGAACGAGAAGTGGCTGATGATCGGCGCCAGCGACCACGAGACCAGCGAAGTCCGGCTGGTGCCGGCCGACGATCCGCTGGTGACGCCGATCCTGGTCAAGCCGCGGCAGAAAGGCGTCGAGTACGATGTCGATGAGCGCGGCGGCGTGCTCTACGTTCACACCAACGACACGCACGAGAACTTCCGCCTCGCGACCGCGCCGCTCGACAACCCCGGCGAGTGGACGACGCTGATCGAGGGCTCCGATGCCTTCTATCTCACCGGCGTCGACCTATTCCGCGACTTCTACGTGGTCGAAGGGCGCAAGAGCGCCGGGGAGGGGGCCGGTCTCGACCGCATCGAGGTGCGCTACTACGACGATCCTGCCCGCATCGTACCGATCGTGTTCCCCGAGGCGAGCTACTCGGCAGGCCTGTCGAACAACCCCGAGTGGCATACCCACACGTTGCGGCTGTCTTACGAATCGATGGTCGCGCCGTCTTCGGTGCTCGACTACTCGGTCGACGAACACACCCTGACGACGCTCAAGGTGCAGGAGATCCCCTCGGGCTACGACGCCTCGCTCTACGCGACCGAGCGGCTGGAGATCGTGGCGCGTGACGGCACCGCCATCCCGGTCTCGATCGTCTATCGCAAGGACCGGGCAAGCGACGGGGGCGGGGCCGGGCCGCTACATCTCTATGCCTATGGCGCCTATGGCATCAGCATCGACCCCGGCTTCTCGACTTCGCGCCTCAGCCTGGTCGACCGCGGCTTCGCCTATGCCATCGCCCATATCCGCGGCGGCGACGACCTGGGCCGCGCCTGGTACAAGGCGGGCAAGCTGGAGCGGCGGACCAACACTTTCAACGACTTCGTCGACGTCGCCAAGGGCCTGGTAGAGCGTGGGTACACGCAGGCGGGCAAGATCAGCATCTCGGGCGGCTCGGCCGGTGGCGAGCTGATGGGAGCCGTCGCCAACTCGGACCCGGGCCTGTTCGGCGCCGTCGTCGCGCACGTGCCGTTTGTCGACGTGCTCAACACCATGCTCGACGACACGCTGCCGCTGACGCCGGGCGAATGGCCCGAGTGGGGCAACCCGATCGAGGACGCCGCCGCTTTCGAGCTGATCCGCAGCTACAGCCCTTACGACCAGGTGCGTGCGCAGGATTACCCGCCGCTGATGGTCACTGCCGGCCTCAACGACCCGCGCGTGACGTACTGGGAGCCGGCCAAGTGGGTCGCACGCCTGCGCGAGCTGCGGACCAACGATGCCGAGCTGATCCTCAAGACCAACATGGGCGCCGGCCACGGCGGCAAGTCCGGCCGCTTCGAGAGCCTGAAGGAGACGGCGGAGGAGTTCGCGTTCATCCTGTGGCAGCTGGGTGTGGAGATTTGAACCGAGGCGGCTTGTCACCCCTTCCCTTCGGGGGAGGGGCCGAGGGCGGGGGCTCTCGGTTGAGGGTGCGCTCGTCGGCACGCCCCCACCCCAACCCCTCCACCGAAGGGAAGGGGCTTGTCTGGTGACGCAGCCTTTCACTCTCGTCTTCACCGCCGGGCCTGAGCACATCGATATCATGGGCCACGTCAACAACGCGGTGTGGGTGCAGTGGATGGAGGCGCTGGCGACTGCGCACTGGGAGGCGGTGGCACCCGAAGAGCACCAGGCGCTCTACGCCTGGGTCGTGACGCGCCACGAGATCGATTACCGCGGTAACATCCGCGAGGGCGAGAGCGTGACCGGCGAGACCCTCATCCCCGACGGCCCCAGCGGCGCCCGCTTCGACCGCCGCGTGGAATTCCGCAACGGCGCCGGCAAGGTCCTGGTCTCGGCGCGCACCACCTGGGCGATGATCGAGATCGCCAGCGGCCGCCTCATGCGGGTTCCGGCCGAGGTGGCGGCGCCTTTCCTGACGCCGCCGTCGTCCCCGACCTGATCCGGCGCGGCCTTACCCCAGCACCGCGCTCACCGGGACGTAGTCGTAGCCCAGTTCGCGCGCCACGGCCTCGTACGTCACCTTGCCGGCATGGACATTGAGCCCATCGGCGAGATGCGGGTTTGCTCGTAGAGCCGCCTGCCAGCCCCCCGGACTGTCGAACGCATCCGCGATCGCAAGCGCGTGAGGCAGGGTGACGTTGTTCAGCGCATAGGTGCTGGTGCGGGCGACGGCGCCGGGCATGTTGGCGACGCAGTAGTGGACTACGCCGTCGACCACGAAAGTGGGCTCGTCGTGCGTCGTCGGATGACTGGTCTCGAAGCAGCCGCCCTGGTCGATGGCGACGTCGACCAGCACCGATCCGGTCTTCATGGTGCCGAGCATCGCACGGCTGACGAGTTTGGGCGCGGCGGCGCCCGGGATCAGCACCGCACCGATCACGAGGTCCGCTTCGGCGACGCTCTCGGCGACGTTGGCGGTGCTGGCGAAGCGAGTCTTGGCGCGTGCCTCGAAGTGGATGCCGAGGCGCTCCAGCACGTCGGGGTTGCGGTCGAGGATAGTGACGTCGGCGCCCAGGCCCACCGCCATCTGCGCGGCGTTGAAGCCGACCACGCCGCCGCCGATCACCGCGACCTTGCCCGGCATCACGCCCGGCACCCCGCCCAGCAGCACGCCGCGCCCGCCGTGCGCCTTCTCGAGCGCGGTGGCGCCGGCCTGGATGCTCATGCGCCCGGCGACCTGGCTCATCGGCTTGAGCAGTGGCAGCGTGCCGCCCGGCCCGGTGACGGTTTCGTAGGCGATCGCGGTAACGCCCGACTTGACGAGGTCAGCGGTCTGCTCGGGATCGGGGGCGAGGTGGAGGTAGGTGTAGAGGATCTGGCCTTCGCGCAGCATGGCGCGTTCGCCCTCCTGCGGCTCCTTGACCTTCACCACCATTTCGCAGCCGGCGAAGATTTCTTCGGCGCCCGCGGTCAGCGTCGCCCCTGCGCGCACATAGTCCTCGTCGCGCGCGCCGATGCCAAGCCCGGCGCCGCTCTCGACCCAGACTTCGTGTCCGTGCGAGACCAGCTCATGCGCGCTCTCGGGCGTCAAACCGACGCGGTACTCGTGGTTCTTGATTTCCCTGACGGTGCCGACGCGCATCTTGGGTCTCCGTTCGCTTCTCTCCGGTGCGCAGAGGATACCGGCCAGCGTCTGCAAAGTTTCCCCGAATTTTCGCTTGCCGCGAAGCCGGATGGGAATATTTCGTGCAGACGGAGCATTGTTCGGGAGATTTTTGCATGGACAGGGCGGACCGCGCGTTGCTGACGGCGCTGCAGCGCGATTCTTCGCGCTCGATTGCCGACCTGGCGACGCTGGTGAACCTCTCTCCCTCTGCCTGCCACCGCCGCGTCCGCTCGCTCGAGGAGCGCGGGCTCGTCCAGGGCTATGCCGCCCGCGTCGATCCGCGCCAGCTCGGCCTCTCGGTGGAGGTCTTCGTCGAGATCACGCTGGTGAGCCAGAGCCGCGAGGCGATGGACCGGTTTGAGCGCTCGGTCGGCGATTTCGACGACATCCTCGAGTGCCACCTGATGAGCGGCTCGGCCGACTACCTGCTGCGCGTCGCCGCGCGCGATCTCGATCACTACGACGGCGTGCACCGCGAATGCCTGGCGCGGCTGCCGGGGGTCTCCTCAATGAAGACGAGCTTCTCGCTGCGCCGGATCAAGCGGTTCGAAGGCTACGCGGTCCCCGCCTGACCCTCCTCGCCACGCGCGCCGCGTGCCGGCTGGGTCAAGATGCGGTCGCGGGCGGCATGGAGGTCGCCGGATTCGTGCTGCAGCGACAGCCGTTCGCGGTCGCGCGAGCGATAGGTGTCCTCGGCCCGGTCGATGTCCTCGAGCGAGAGGCCGAGCCCCTCGAGCGAGCGCCGGGCAAGGACGACGGCGGATTCCAGCACCTCGCGCGCCATCGACTTGACGGGAGAGCGCTTGAGCTTGAGCAGGCCGCGCCGGTCGAACACGCGGGCGTGGATCTCGGCGTTGGGGAAGGCGGCATGGACGCCGTGGATGAAGTCCTCGGTCAGCTGGTCGCCATCGATGCAGAAGACGATCAGCTCCGCTTCGGCTGCGCCCGCCTGACGCAGCAGGTCGATGCGGGTGCCGTCGCCGAAGTAGACCTTGGCGCCGAAATCCCCGGCGATGTCGATCATCTCGATGTCGGTGTCGATCAGCGTGACCGGGATCTTCGCCGCGATCAGCATCTGCGCCACCGTTTGCCCGAACCGGCCGTAGCCCACGACGATGGCATTGGCGCCGTCCTCCTCGGGTCCGTCGCGTTCCTCGTGCTTCACCGGCGCCTCGCGGATCCGGCGCGTCGCCATCATCAGGAACGGCGTGGTCACCATCGAGAGCGTGACCACGGCGCTGAACAGGCTGGCTGCCTCGTCGCCGATGAGCCACGCGTTGCGGGCCTGCGCGAAGAGCACGAAGCCGAACTCGCCGCCCTGGCTCAGCAGCAGGCCGAGCGCGAGCGCATTGCGCCATTCCATGCGCGCGATCATGCCAAGCGCGAAGATGATCACGGCCTTGGTGGCGATCAGCGCCAGCGCCATGGTGAGGACGAACACGGGTCGCTCGGCGATCGCGGACAAGTCCAGCATCATGCCCACCGACATGAAGAACAGGCCGAGCAGGATAGTGCGGAACGGCTCGACGTCGGCTTCCAGCTCGTGCCGATAAGGCGAATCCGCGAGCATGACGCCGGCGATGAAGGCGCCGAGCGCGGTGGAGAGCCCCAGCGTCTGCATCAGCGCGGCTGACGCGATGACCGTGAACAGCGCCGCGAAGACGAACATCTCTCGCTCGCCCAGGTTGCCGATCAGCCGGAACAGCGGCCGGATCACGAAGCGCCCCGCGGCGATCAGCCCGGCGATCGCCGCGGCGGTCTCCAGCGCCAGCAGCCAGCCCGGCGGTCCATCGGGGATGTGCGGATTGCGGTTCATCGCGGCGATGATCGTGATCAGCGGGATGATCGAGAGGTCCTGGAACAGCAGGATCGCGAAGGAGCGCTCGCCAAACGGGGTGTGCAGGCGCCCGGCACTCTGCAGCATCGGCAGGACCTGCGCCGTGGACGAGAGGCCGAGCGGCAGGCCCAGCGCCAGCGAAGCGCCGAGGCTGAAGCCGGTGAACAGGTAGATCACGCCAGACACCGCAAGCCCGCATAGCGCCACTTGCGCCAGGCCCAGGCCGAAGATCTCGGCGCGCATGCGCCACAGGCGCGGCGGCGCCAGCTCGAGGCCGACGATGAACAGCAGCAGCGTGATGCCGAGTTCCGCGATGCCCAGCTTGCTCTCGGCGTCGCCGATCAGGCCGAGCGCATAGGGGCCCAACACCGCTCCGGTCAGGAGGTAGCCCAGCGTGGCACCCAGCCCCAGGCGGCGGAACAGCAGCACGAAGGCGAGCGCCGTCCCCAGCAGCAGGAAGCCGTCGCGCAGCAGGAAGGCCTGGGCGTGGTCCTCCATCAGGGACGATCGAAGCGGGGCGTTGGCGGCATCATCGGGCCAGCCTTAGGCGCTGCGCGGACGAAGACCAACCTCTGCCTCCGCATCGCGCCGTGGTTCGGGGCGCCGTCATGCCTTGACCGCCGGCACCCGCGCCAGCGCCATGCGCAGCAGCGGTATGGCAAGCAGCGTGATCTGGCTGATGCCGGGCCAGACGAAAGTGACGGCGACGGCGAGCAGTGCGGCCACGACCACCGACAGCGCTCGCGCGCGCAGGTCGCGTGCTTCGACCGCGTATGGCTCGTGCTCGGCGTGGTCCTGTGCGGTGGCAACGAAGATGATCCGCGCATTGAACAGCGCGAGCACGGTCAAAGTGAGGTTGTAGAACAGCGTGGGCACCTCGCGCCCCAGGTTGACGCTCATGAATGCGGTGGCGAAGGGCATGAACGCCGTCGTCATCAGGAAGCCGAGGTTGGGCACCAGCAGTCGCGGATCGTAGCGGTGCATCATCGCAAGGGCGGCATGGTGGCCGACCCAGAACCGTCCGATCACCGCGAAGCTCAGGAAGAAGCCGAAGAATTCAGGGCCAAGCTCCGCCAGCTGGTGCCAGCCGGTTTCGCCGGGGGGCAAATGCGGCGCGTGCAACTCGATCACCAGCAGGGTGATGGCGATCGCGATCACCGCGTCGGAAAAGAACGTCAGCCGTTCGAGCCGATGATCGGGTCCGGGGTGGGCGGCGTCCATGTCTGTCTCCTGCTGGGGCGGGCGCAGGCTCGCCCGAGGCGGACGCCCGGGTCAAGAGCCGCGCACGATCAATGCCCGGCGAGAAGCTCGGCGGTCGTGGCGCTGGAGAGGGGATCTGCGCTCCCTACCTCAGAGCGGATTGCCGTTCTCGTCGCGATAGATTTCGCGGCGGCCCACGTGGTTGGCGGGGCCGACGTAGCCGTCCTGCTCCATGCGCTCCACCCACTTGGCGGCGGTATTGTAGCCCACGCCCATCTGGCGCTGCAGCCACGAGACCGAGACCTTCTGGCTCTCGAACACGAGGTGGCAGACCTGGCGGTACTTGCGCTCGTCGGGCGCGTCCGAGGCGGTGGCGTCGAGGTCGTCGAAGCCGAAGCTGCCTTCCTCGGGCTCCTCGGTAACCGAATCGACGTACTCGGGCTTGCCCTGGCCGCGCCAGTGGTCGGCGACGCGCTCCACCTCCTCGTCCGAGACGAACGGGCCGTGGACGCGCTTGATCGGGTCCGAGCTCGGCTTGTAGAGCATGTCGCCCTTGCCCAGTAGCTGCTCGGCGCCTTGCTCGCCCAGGATCGTGCGGCTGTCGATGCGGCTGGTGACGGCGAAGCTGACGCGGGTGGGCAGGTTGGCCTTGATGACGCCGGTGATGACGTCCACCGACGGGCGCTGCGTCGCCATGATCAAGTGAATGCCCGCCGCGCGGCTCTTCTGCGAGAGGCGCTGGATCAGCACCTCGATCTCCTTGCCGACGGTGACCATAAGGTCGGCCAGCTCGTCGACGATGAGGACGATCTGGGGCAACGGCTCATAGTCGAGCTGCCGATCCTCGTAGAGCTCCTCGCCGGTGTCGGGGTCGAAGCCGATCTGGATGCGCCGGCCGAGCGGCTTGCCCTTGGCGGCGGCGGCGCGAACCTTCTCGTTGAAGCTGGCGAGGTTGCGCACGCTGATCTCGCTCATCTGGCGATAGCGGCGCTCCATTTCCTCGACCGCCCACTTCAAGGCGCGCACTGCCTTGGGCGGCTCGGTGACGACGGGGCTGAGCAAGTGCGGGATATCGTCGTAGCTCTTGAGCTCCAGCACCTTGGGATCGACCAGGATCAGGCGGCACTGCGCCGGCGTCAGGCGGTAGAGCAGCGACAGCAGGATGGCGTTGAGGCCGACCGACTTGCCCGAGCCGGTGGTGCCCGCGACCAGCAGGTGGGGCATGGTGGCCAGATCGGCGACGACCGGCTCGCCGGCGATGTCCTTGCCCAGGATGATCGGCAGCATGCCTTTGTGATGGGCGAAGGCCTCCGAGCCGACCATCTCCTTGAACGAGACCATCTGCCGGTCGGCGTTGGGCAGCTCGATACCCATCACCGTGCGGCCGGGGATCGAGGAGACGCGCGCGGAGATCGCGCTCATGTTGCGGGCGATGTCGTCGGCCAGGCCGATCACGCGGCTGGCCTTGATGCCCGGCGCAGGCTCCAGCTCGTACATGGTGACCACCGGGCCGGTGCGCACCGCAGTGATCTCTCCCTTGACGTTGAAGTCGTCGAGCACGGTCTCGAGCAGACGGGCATTGCGCTCCAGACTGAGCTTGTCGATCACCGGCTGAGAGTTCGGCGGTGGATCGGCCAGCAGGTCGAGCGCGGGCAGCTCGTACTTGTCGAACAGATCCTTCTGCCGGCTGCCGGCGCCGAGCTGCGCAGGCGTGGGCGAGGCCTTGGGTTCGGCGATCTCGGGCGGCTTGCGGGGCTTGTCGGAACCAAAGCCGTCCGGACCGTCGGCTGTGATCGGCGGCACCTGGCGTGACTTTTCCTTCTCGGGCGCGGCGGTGAACGGAGCTTCGGTAGCCTTTCCGCTGGGAGCCGGCAGTCCGCGCGGGAGACGACCGATGCGGCCGGGCAGCGTCAGCAGCCGCACCCAGTCGAGCGCGAAGACACGGCCGGCGATGACCACGCCGCCGACCACGCACACCAGCGCCAGCGCCAGCGTGATCCAGCCCTGCATCTCGGGCGGAGCGAGCGCCGACACGGCCAGGATCGCCTTGGCGCCGAGCAGGCCCGAGATGCCGCCCATCGATGCCGGCAGGGTGCCGCCGGGCTGGGTGAACCACAAGGACAGCACGGTCGCGATCAGCAGCATCGCGACGGCGAGCAGGCCGACCGGGCGCCACCAGCGCTGGTTGGAATGCTCGATCTCGCCGTCGTCTTCCTCCACCAGCAGCCACAGCTTGCGCGCGAAGACCCAAAGCAGAGGCACGAACAATGCCGAGACCGGGCCGAACAGGAACAGCGCACGCTCGGCGGTCCAGGCGCCGCCCACACCCATCCAGTTCTGCACGTCGCCGCCAGCGGCGGTGGAGGCGCTCGGATCGGTCTGGTGGTAGCTCACGAGCGCGAGTGCGAGGAACGCCATGGCCGCGAACAGCGCCAGCGCGCCGGCAAGCTCGCTTGCGCGCCGCAGCGAGCGCTTGAGCACCGCGCGCCAGTCGGGCTTGGCAATGCGCCGTCCGGGCGTGAGAGGCCTGGTGGCCATGGTCGATGATACCCCTGAGATCCGGCTGCGATTATGCCGCCGTGCGGGACTCCGCGTCAAGAATGGATCGGGAACGGCGCGGTGGATGGAGAGGCGGGCGTGGAGCCCCCTGCGCTACCGCCAAGGAAACCATGCTAGCCCAGCCCGTCGATCGCCGCCCACCGCGCAATGCCTCTCGCTCTGGCCCTTGTCATTCCGCCGAGCGCGATCACCGGCACGCGCGCGTGGCCCGCCATCAGCCGGAACCGCACTGGCCCCAGCACGCGCCCGCCCGGATGCGAGCGGGTCGGGAAGACCGGCGAGAGCAGCACCGCGTCGGCGCGGCGCGCGCGCGCCATCTCGCGCAAGGAGTGTACCGTGACCAGCCGCAGCAGGGCTGGCCCAGCGCCCAGCACTGCTGCCGCACCGTAAGCCCCATCCGCTCCCCAGGCGCGTGCCTCGCGCGCGGAGCCCGAAAGCACCACGCAATGCCCGCGCCGCCGCGCGCGCCGCGCCAACGCCTCGAAACGCGCACGGCGCTCGTGTGCGGGCAGGTGGTAGTGGCGGAAGATCAGCCCTGAACCGCGCGGCAGGCGCCGCAGCGCAGCTTCCAGCCCGGTGTCGTTGCGCGCGTCGGTCACGAGCCAGACATGGGGCAGCCAGACGGGGGGCAAAGGCGGCTGGCGGTTCGGCACCGGCTCGCTATAGCAGCGCGCCATGGAACAGCCAGATGTCCGCGACCAGACTGCGACCCCGCTTCAGACCGTCATCTCCCGCATCGCGCACGCTGCACGCATCGCCGGGCGCGATCCGGCTTCGGTGTCGCTGGTGGCAGTGTCGAAGACCCATCCGGCCGAGGCGATCGCGCCGCTGATCGCGCAAGGCCAGCGCATCTTCGGCGAGAACCGGGTGCAGGAGGCGCAGGCCAAGTGGCCGGCGCTGCGCGAGGCGACGCCTGGCATCCAGCTTCACCTCGTCGGCCAGCTGCAATCGAACAAGGCCGAGGACGCGGTTGCCCTGTTCGACTGCATCCACTCGCTCGACCGCCCATCGCTGGTCTCCGCGCTGGGCAAGGCGATGGAAAAGGCTGGGCGGCAAGTGCCGTGCTTCGTGCAAGTCAACATCGGCGCCGAGGAGCAGAAGGGCGGCTGTGCGATCGCCGAGGTGCCGGCGCTGCTGGAGCAGGCGCGCGCTGCCGGCATCCCGCTGGCCGGCCTGATGTGCGTGCCGCCCGCCGGCATCGAGGCCGCGCCGTTCTTCGCGCTTCTTGCCAAGATCGCCGCCGACAACGGCCTCAGCGGCCTCAGCATGGGCATGAGCGACGACTTCGAGACCGCAGTGATGCTGGGGGCCACCCAGGTGCGCGTCGGCTCGGCGCTGTTCGGCGAGCGAGGCTGAACCTGTCCTTTTTTATTCCCCGAACCGGGCGGGCGCCGGGCTCACCACGGTAATCCCGCCGGCGGCTACTTCGCGCACTTCGAGCGCGCGTTCGACCATGCCGGAGCGGGTGAACCGGAACGGACCGTCGAGGCCTAGGAAGCCGCTGCTGTCGAGCATCGCACTCGCCGGGAACGGTTTGCCGGGCTTCCAGTCGCGCGCGACCCGCAGGGTCAGCAGCACCGCGTCGTAGCCGAGCGTCGCGATGCGGAACGGCTGCGCGCCGAAGCGGGAGCGGTAGCTCTTTGAGAACTGCGCGAAGCGGCTGTCGGACACGGTTGCGAACCACGCGCCCCGCAGCGCCGGGGTGGTCGTCAGCTCGCGCTCGCCGCTCCACAGTTCGGTGCCGAGCAGCTTGACCGAGGTGCGGCCGCCGCCGGCGCGGAACTGGCCGGCCGCGCGCGCCGAGAGACTGCCGCCGTCGGCGATCAGCAGCGCCCCGTAGCCGTCCTTGGCCTTGATCCTGGCGACAGCGGCGGCGATCGAGGCGCTCGAGCGGTCGTAAGGCTCCATGGCGACGACGCTGCCGCCCTCGCCTCGCACGGCATCCAGCAGGGCGCTGCTGGCGCGCGCGCCATAGTCACCGCGCGGCACCAGCGCGGCGAACGTGGTGATGCCCTTCGAGCGGGCGTAGGCGACGGTACGGGCGACGGATTCGCCCGGCAGATTGCCCATCACGTAGACATCGCGACCGGCAGCGGCCTCGTCATTGGAGAACGAGATCACCGGGACTTTCGCGCTCTTGGCAACGCCCGAGACGGCCGGCACGTCGTCCGCCAGCAAGGGCCCCAGGATCAGTGTGTTGCCGTCGGCGACGGCCTTGCGCGTGGCCTCGGCAGGGTTGGCGGCAGTGTCGTAGGTGGTGAGCCGCAGGCCCTTGGCCGCCGTGTCCAGCAGCGCCATCGTGGCGGCATTGGCGATCGACTGGCCGACGCCGGCGTTGGGTCCGCTTACCGGCACCAGCAGTGCGATGCGGTGGCGTTCGGCGTCGACGGGGATTTCGCTGACGGGCGGTGCCGGCTTGGGCGCGGGTGCGGTCGGCGCCGGGCCTTTGGGGACTACGGTACAGCCGGCGACGAGCGCCATCGCCGCGGCGGCCAGCAACTTGCGCCGGTTCAGGCGTGTCTCGATCATTTGCGTGCCGCTCCCGTGGACCTTGGCCAAGTGTCGTGCGATGTGTCGTGCGATGGAAGACGCTCTTTCGCCGGGCCTGTACATAGTCGCAACCCCCATTGGCAATCTGGGCGACATAACGTTGCGAGCCGCAGAGACGTTGCGTGGCGTGGCTGCGATAGCCTGTGAGGACACTCGGGTGACGGGCAAGCTGCTGCATCACCTGGGAATCAAGCAGAAACTCATCCGTTACGACGATCATGCCAGCGAAGCCGATCGCGAGCGATTGCTGGCGATGATGGAGGGCGAACCGGTTGCTCTGGTCAGCGACGCCGGCACGCCGCTGGTCTCCGATCCCGGCTATCGTCTCGTTCGCACCGCGCGCGAGCGGGGCATCGCCGTCACCAGCCTGCCCGGTCCGAGCGCGGCTGTGGTGGCGCTGACGCTGTCGGGCCTGCCCAACGACCGGTTCCTGTTCGCCGGGTTCCTGCCGGCCAAGGCCAAGGCGCGCGAGGAGGCGCTGGCCGAGCTCTCGCGCGTGCCGGCGACGCTGGTGTTCTACGAGACCGCGCCGCGTCTCGATGCGGCGCTGCAGGCGATCGCCGCGGTGCTGCCGGGCCGCGAAGTCGCGGTCGCGCGCGAGCTGACCAAGCGCTTCGAGGAGTGCCGCAGCGGCGCACCACTCGAAGTGGCCGCGCACTATGCGGCGCATCCGCCCAAGGGCGAGATCGTACTGCTCGTCGGCCCGCCGGTTGAAGACGTGTCGGGAGAAGTTGACGTCGACGCGCTGCTGCGCGCAGAACTCGCGGGCGCCAAGGCCTCGCAGGCTGCCGCTGCGGTCGCACGGGCGACCGGGCTCGACCGCAAGGTGCTCTACGCGCGAGCGCTCGAACTCAAGTGAGCCGATGCCGGTAAAAGACCGCCGCCTGCGGGCCGAGCGCCAGGGCCGGCGCGGCGAGACGCTGGCGGCGTGGTACTTGCGGCTGACCGGCTGGCGCGTGCTCGACCGGCGGGTGAAGACCCGGCGCGGCGAGGTGGACCTGGTGGCGCGTCGAGGCCGGACGGTGTGCTTCGTCGAGGTGAAATGGCGACGCAGCGCGATCGAGCTCGAGACCGCGGTCGACGCGTACCGTCTGCGCCGGGTGGCCGAGGCGGCCGCGGCCCTGGCCGGCCGCTATGCCCACGTCACCGACGACGTGCGCATCGACGTGCTGCTGATGGCGCCGGGCCGTTGGCCGCGTCGCATCGTCAACGCCTGGCAGCCGCTGGCCTGAAGCCGGGCCCTACTTCGGCGTATCCAGCTCGTTGCCGGTCAGCGTCACGATGTGCAGCAGGTTGGTCGAGCCCGGCACGCCGAACGGCACGCCGGCCAGCGTCACCAGCCGCGAGCCGGCGGCGCCGAAGCCGTGGCGCAACGCCATGCGCTTGCCCTTGGCGATCATCTCCTCGAAGCTGCCGATGTCCTTGGTCATCACGCTGTGCGCGCCCCACAGCAGCGCCAGGCGCCGCGCGGTCTTCTGCGAAGGGGTGAGCACCAGCATCGGCGCTGCCGGCCGCTCGCGAGCGACGCGCCGGGCAGAGATGCCCGAGCCGGTGAAGCAGATGATACCCTCGATCGGCAAGGTGTCGGCGATTTGCGCGCACGATGCCGAGAGCGCATCGGCGGTCGTCGCATCGGGCGGGGTCGCGGCAATGTGGATGCGCTCGCGGTAGGTGGAATCGGCCTCCACCTTGGTGGCGATACGGTCCATGATCGTCACCGCCTCGACCGGCCAGGCGCCTGCCGCCGTCTCGGCCGAGAGCATCACCGCGTCGGCCCCGTCGTAGACCGCATTGGCCACGTCCGACACTTCGGCGCGAGTCGGCGAAGGGCTGGTGATCATCGATTCGAGCATCTGCGTCGCGACCACCACCGGCTTGCCCAGCCAGCGCGTCTTCTCGATGATGTGCTTCTGGATTGGTGGCACTTCCTCGGGCAGCAGCTCGACGCCCAGGTCGCCGCGCGCGACCATGATGCCGTCCGACAGCTCGATGATCTCGTCCAGGCTCTCGACCGCGGCCGGCTTCTCGATCTTGGACATTAGCGCGCCGTATCCGCCCATCAGCCGCCGCGCTTCGGCCACGTCCTCGGGCCGCTGGACGAAGGAGAGGCCGATCCAGTCCGCGCCTTCCTTGACCGCGAAGGCCAGGTCGCGCCGGTCCTTCTCGGTCAGCGCGGGGACCGGCACGATGGCGTCGGGGATGTTGACGCCCTTGCGGTCCGAGATCGGCCCGCCGACCTCGGCGGTGCACAGGATCGCGTCGGGCTCGGCGCGGATCACCGCCAGCCGCAGCTTGCCGTCGTCGATCAGCAGCCGCTGGCCCTTCTGGAGGATGCCGAAGAGCTCTGGATGCGGCAGGCAGACGCGGTTGTCGTCGCCCGGCGTGGGATCGCGATCGAGCGTGAAGTGCGCGCCGTGGCGGATGAAGGCCTTGCCGCCCTCGAACGTGCCGACGCGCAGCTTGGGCCCCTGCAGGTCGCACAGGATCGCGACCGGGCGGGAAAGGTCCTTTTCCACTGCGCGAATGTTGGCGATGGTCTCGCGGTGGGTCTCGTGGTCGCCGTGGCTCATGTTGACGCGAAAGGCGTCGGCGCCGGCGCGCAGGAGGCGGGCGATCGTCTCCTTGTCGCGGCTGGCGGGCCCCAGCGTGGCGAGGATCTTGACTTTGCGCGTACGCTTGATGCCCCGGTGGTGGGGCGAACGGCGATGGGGGAGCGTGGCCAAGTGAGCACTGCCTTTTTGGGGAACCGGCCGCCATATGGCAAAGCAGCCCTCACAAACCAAGGACGAAGAGATAAGCAATGGATGAAAGTGCACCGATCGACCGTCTGGATGACGCCACCGCCGCCGCCGCCTTCCGCCGGCTGGTGCGCCACCTGCAGCACCGGCACGATGCCCAGAACATCGATCTCATGGGCCTTGCCGGCTTCTGCCGCAATTGCCTTGCCGACTGGATCCGAGACGCCGGCTTCGAAGGCGACAAGGCGCAGGCGCGCGCCCTGATCCACGGCATGCCGTTCGACGAATGGAAGGCAAAGTACCAAACCGAGACCACGCCCGAGCAACTCGCGCGCATGGAAGAGAGCATGAAGAAGAACGCGCCAGGACATTGAGGCGGATGGGCGCGCGCCCGTCCTCCACACGATTTCCACAGGGCGGCGCTTTGCCCACGGGCTACGCGGCCGCTATCAGCGCGCACCGACCGATTCACCACGACTTACCGGAGCACGTCACCCCATGGCCGAAACCACCGACGATCGCCTGCGCCTGCTGATCGAGCGCGTCGAGCGTCTCGAGGAAGAGAAGAAGGGCATCTCGGACGACATCCGCGATGTCTACAACGAGGCCAAGGCCGTGGGCTACGACGTGAAGATCATGCGCAGCATCGTGCGCCTGCGCAAGATGAAGCCCGACGACCGGCGCGAGATGGACATGCTGCTCGACACGTACAAGGCAGCGCTCGGGCTGGATTGAAGTCCCCTCTCACGTCAGGAGGCTTGCCCGCAGCGGATGGTGAGAGGGGCGCTCACCCCACCATCGACAGCGCCATGGCCGCGGCGTTGGCTCCGGCATGCTGGAGCATCGCGGCGGGAAGGCCGAGGCGCTGCCGGGTGAAGCCCAGCACCATCGCGGCCCACAGCTGCGGCAGCACCATCGGCAGCGAGGCGAGCGACCAGCTTGGGTAGTTCATCAGGTGCACCGCCGCGAAACCCAGCGCGACGAGCCAGAAGATCGCTGGGTAGACGGCCGCGAACAGGCGCAGCGGCGGTCGCTTGCGCAGCCACAGCCAGCCGCCGATCGCAGCGGCGGCCAGCGCCACCAGCATGCCCAACAGGGTGAGCGGCGCCACGGCTCGGGCCGTGGTCACCAGCACCACAAACGCGGCGAAGCAGGCCAGCAGCCACAGCGCGCGCGGGCGCCCGCTCTGCCAGCCCCGGAAGATCGCCTCCTCCAGCACCGGGGCCACCAGCACGGTTATCGGCAGCAGCCAGCCTCTCGGCAGCTTGCCGAAGGCGTCGGGCATCGGCAGCCCGAACTGTTTTTGCCAAAGCGAGATCGCGGGCAGAACCGCCAGCAGCATCACCGCCACGTGCAGCACCAGCAGCATCGCCAGTGCGCGCCATGCGGGAGTCGATCGCAAGCCGCTGGGCCGCAGCACCTGCGGCCGGCGCAGGAAGGCGCCCAACTCGCGCACGAGCGCCAGCGGCGCGGAAGGAGCGGAAGGTGAGTTTCTCGGCATAAGGCAGCGTACCTAGGCGGCAGGTCTTGCCAAGTGGTTCCCGGAGCAGGAGAGCGTGGCGCTTTCCTACATGGCTTGAATGTGGCAAAAATCGCATGCCTCCCACGGTCGGCCGACCTGGCGGTGCAACGGAGTGTGGCGAAAAGTCACGTCGCCGTCGGGCGTCCTGGCAGTGGCGCAGCCGGACAGGGCACGGGAATTTCTCGGAAGGCCGCGGTTTTTAGGCTCATGAGCGAGCCGCTATCCCGCCGCAAGGTCACACTCAAAGGTGCGCGGGACGTTCAACGAACCTGGCCGGAGGTGGCTCGGATCTGCCGCGCACTCGCGCTGACGGAAGCCATCGGGTAGCCTGCCGCCAGTCCAAGGGAGCACCGCCATGATCGTCACCACCACGCCCACTATCGAAGGCCAGCCCGTCCGCGAGTACCTGGGGATCGTCACTGGCGAGGTGATCGTGGGCGCGAACCTGTTCCGCGACCTGTTCGCCGCCGTCACCGACATCGTCGGTGGGCGCTCGGGCAAGTTGGAGCAGGTGCTGCAGCGCGCCCGCGAGGAGGCGCTGCTCGAGATGCAGGGCGAGGCCGCGCGGCTCGGCGGCAATGCGGTGGTCGGCGTCGACATCGACTACGAGGTGCTCGGCTCCAACGGCTCGATGCTGATGGTCAGCTGCTCGGGCACCGCGGTCGTCGTGTGATGGCAAGGGTACGGCCTGCGAAGATCGAGGATGCCGCCGCCTGCGCCGCGATCTATGCGCCCTTCGTGACCGACGGTGCGGTCAGCTTCGAGACCGAGGCGCCCGGCGCGGATGAGATGGCGGCGCGGATCGCTCGCTACGGCGCGTCACACGCATGGCTCGTGGCCGAAGCGCAGGATGCGGTGATCGGCTATGCCTATGCCTCGCCCCACCGGGATCGCGCGGCTTACGCCTCCTCGTGCGATGTGGCCGTCTACGTCGATCCGGCTTTCGCCCGGCAAGGCGTGGGCCGGGCACTCTACGGCGTGCTGCTGCCGGCTATGAAGGAACGCGGCCTGCACGCCGCCTTCGCCGGGATCGCGCTTCCCAACGCGGGCAGCGTCGGTCTGCACGAGGCCTGCGGTTTCACACCGGTCGGCGTCTATCGCGAGGTCGGCTGGAAACTGGGCGCCTGGCGCGATGTCGGCTGGTGGCAGCGCCTGCTGTGAAGGTTGCCCTCCCGCGCCGCGCTGTTGTAAGGGCCGCGCCATTCCCTTCACCGGACCCGCCGGCGCGACCGTGCGGGCACTCGAGAGCGACCCATGGCAGGCCATTCCAAATTCAAGAACATCATGCATCGCAAGGGTGCGCAGGATAAGAAGCGCTCGGCGCAGTTCAGCAAGCTCAGCCGCGAGATCACCGTCGCTGCCAAGATGGGCATGCCCGACCCGGACATGAACCCGCGCCTGCGCGCCGCGGTCAATGCCGCCAAGGCGCAGTCGATGCCCAAGGACAACATCCAGCGCGCCATCGACAAGGCAAGCAAGGGTGACGGCGAGAACTACGAGGAAGTCCGCTACGAGGGCTATGGCCCGGGCGGCGTCGCGCTGATCGTAGAGGCGCTGACCGACAACCGCAACCGCACCGCCACCAACGTGCGCACCGCCTTCGCCAAGAACGGCGGCAACCTGGGCGCATCGGGCGCGGTGAGCCACGGCTTTGAGCGGCTCGGCCTGATCGAGTACCCCGGCAAGGCGGGTGACGAGGACAAGGTCCTGGAAGCCGCGATCGAGGCGGGCGCCGACGATGTCGAGAGCGACATGGGTGACGGCGACGAAAATCCCGGCGGCCACCAGATCTGGGTCCAGGTCGACGCGCTGCACGAAGTCGCCCGCGAGCTTGAGAAGGCGCTGGGCGAAGCCGAAGGCGTCAAGCTGGCGTGGAAGCCCAACCTCAAGGTCGATGTCGACGCCGACACCGCCGCGACGCTGCTCAAGCTGGTCGACGTGCTCGACGACGACGACGACGTGCAGACCGTCTGGGGCAACTACGAGATTTCGGACGAGGTGATGGAGAAGCTGGGCTGATGTGGCCGCTGGCGGCGAAGGCGCTGCTTTCCGGCGCGCTGATCGTCGCTATCGCCGAGATCGGCAAGCGCCTTCCAGCCCTTGCGGCGCTGGTCGCCTCGCTGCCGCTGGTCTCGGTGCTCGGCATGATCCTGCTGTGGCAGGCGCGGCCCGACGCGGAGAACATGGCGGTGCATGCCGAGGCGACCTTCTGGTACGTGCTGCCGAGCCTGCCGATGTTCCTGCTCATGCCCTGGCTGCTGCGGCACGGCGCCGGCTTCTGGCTGGCGCTCCTGGCGGGCTGCGCGGTGACCGTCGCGCTCTACCTGCTGATGGTCGGGATCGGGCCACGCCTGGGCCTCAAGGTCTAGGCGGGTGATCATCATCGGCCTCGACCCTGGCCTCACTTGCACCGGCTGGGGGATCGTCGCCAAGAGCGGCAGCCGCCTCAGCCACGTCGCCAACGGCCAGATCCGCACCGACGCCAAGGCCGGCATGGCCGAGCGGCTGGTCGAGCTCGACGCCGCGCTCACCGACGTGATCCTGCACCACCGGCCGGACAGCGGCGCGGTCGAGGAGGTGTTCGTCAACGTCAATCCGCAGTCGACGCTCAAGCTCGGCCAGGCGCGCGGGGTGGCGATGCTGAGCCTGGCGCGCGCGGGAATGCCGGTGGCGGAGTACTCGACCAAGGTCATAAAGAAGGCGCTGGTAGGCACCGGCGGGGCCGAGAAGGCGCAGGTCCAGGCGATGCTCAAGGTGCTGCTGCCCGGTGTCGTTCTCGCCGGCGAAGACGCGGCCGACGCCTTGGCGGTGGCAGTGACGCATGCCAACATGCTGGGTAGCCATCGATAGGTTGAGCGGCACCGGCCCTCTCCCCCACCCGGCCACCCATAGGATACTCTCGTCGGGTGGACGGGTGGGGGAGAAGGCCGGTGCCGTACTGGTTCGACAATGCCGGACCGGCCACTACAAGTCGTTCTTCTCCAGCATCCGCTGGTACGTGCGCTCGGGCGCCGGAGCGCAGCCTCCGGAACGGACGTAGAGGCACAGGCGTGCGTTAAGGAAGTCGCCGCAGGCGCGCTTGCGATACTCGGGGTGGCCGGGTGGCGCCGACAGCAGGATCAGCGCATTGGCCCCGGCGGTGAAGTCCGTCGGCTGCGGCTGGCGTGGCTTCTCAGGCCGATCCGATTGCGGCCCCAAGAGGATCGGCACCGGCCGCGCGAGCAGTGCCGGCACCAGGTGCGCCTTGTTGTCGAAGGCGATGCCGATGCCGCAGACCCTGGGATCGGCCACCGCGCGGTTGGCAAGCCGCGGCATCGTGCCGCCGACGCGGGCGAAGGGAATGCCGCCCGTCGCATGTGCCGACCAGGCCGAGGCGCCCGTCCAGGCCGCTAGGAGGACCGCAGTGCCGAGCGCGACCCCGGCCGGCGTCAGCGGCTTGCCGCGGCGCTCGGCCAGCCAGCCTGGCAGCCGTGCCGTGCCGATCGCAGCGAGCACCAGGAGCGAAAGCACCGAGAGCCAGATGAAGCGGTACTCCTTGTGCGCGATCGCGCTGTGCACCGCGATGTTCACGAGCGCGGCGTAGAACAGGGGACGGTAGCGGGTGCCGGCGAGCAGCGCGGAGACGAAGACCAGCGCCATGATCGGCCACAGATGCTCACGCAGGAGGGCGAGATAGGCGACCGGCCCAGCGGTGCCGAAGCGGCTCGCCCGCCCTTCGCCGATGTTCATCGCGACATTGGTCCAGACCCACGAGAACGGGGTCAGCCCTGCCGCCAGATCGCTGGCCGCGCCGATCGCTGCGGCGATGGCACTGCCGATGAGGAGGGCCACCCAGCGCTTCCGGTCGGAGCCCAACGCCCCGGCCGCGAGCACCAGCGCAAAGGCGCCGAACTGCAGCCGCACCAGAACGCCAAGTCCCATCAGCAGCCCTGCCAGGACGAGGCCGCGCCGTCCCGTTGCGGGGTCCAGCATCAGCGCGGCCGCACAGAGCAGAAGCGCGGCGGCAAAGCTCTCGGACAGCAGCAAGTCCGAGTACAGCACGCTCTCCCACCAGACCGCGACGGCGAACATGGCGACGAAAGCGTGAATGCGGCCGGTCAGCTCGCCGATCCTCCACGCAGCGGGCAGCGCCAGCAAAGTGAGCGCGGCGAAGAACAGTCGCGTCATCCGCACGGCAGCCAGCGTGCCCGGCGCCAGCCAGTGCCCCAGCGCCAAGGGTCCGGCGAGAAGCTGCGGGATCAGCTGGTTGCGCAGGCCAAAGCGCGACTCCCACGGCACCACGCCGTGCCCGGTCGCCAGGCGGTTGCCTTGCTCCAGGTACTGCATCAGCTCGTCGGCATGAAGGATGTCGTAGATCGAGAACCAGTACAGCCGCAACGCGATCGCTACGGCCACCGCGGCGACGATTGCCGCCTTCCACGCTCCGGGCAGCGGCGCATGCGCCCTGCCATCCCCCATCGGCTCGGTCCCCACCATGCCATCGGGACTACGGGAAGCTGCGGTGTCTGTCACCAAGCGAGGCAGGCGCAGCGCCACTTGCGGCGCGACTCGCCACGGTGCATAGGGGAGGGCATGGGGAACAAACCATGATCGCCAAACTCACCGGCACGCTCGACGACACGGGCGCCGACTGGGCCGTGATCGACGTCAACGGCGTGGGCTATCTCGTGCATTGCTCGGCGCGCACGCTGTCGCACCTGGGCATCCGCGGCGATCGGGTGGTGGTGCATACCGAGATGCAGGTCTCCGAGACCGACCAGCGGCTGATCGGCTTCGGCTCCGCTGCCGAGCGCGACTGGTTCCGGCTCCTGACCGCGATCCAGGGCGTCGGTTCGAAAGTGGCGCTGGCGATCCTTTCGGCGCTGACGACCGAGGAACTGCAGCGGGCCTGCGCCGGCAGCGACAGCGCCATGGTGGCGCGCGCCAACGGCGTCGGCCCCAAGCTCGCCAGCCGCATCGTCAACGAGCTCAAGGACAAGGCCGGCGGTCTCGCGATCGCGCCCGGCCTGCCTGCAGGCACCGCATCGGCGCCCGCAGGCTCGGCCAGCGCCGATGCCGTCTCGGCGCTGCAGAACCTCGGCTTCAAGCCCGCCGTCGCCGCCAGCGCCGTCACCCGCGCGGTCGAGGAACTGGGCGAGCAAGCAGGACTGAACGACCTGGTGCGGGTCGCGTTGAAGCGGGCGGCGGGTTAGGCCATGACCGACAATCCGATCCTCTCCTCGTCGCGCCAGGTCGAGGATGCCGATGCGGCGCTGCGGCCCAAGACCTTGGCCGAGTTCGTCGGACAGGCTGGCGCCAAGGACAATCTCAAGGTCTTCATTGAAAGCGCGAAGTCGCGGCGCGAGGCGATGGATCATGTGCTGTTCTTCGGGCCGCCGGGCTTGGGCAAGACGACGCTGGCGCAGATCGTGGCGCGCGAGCTCGGCGTCGGTTTCCGCGCCACGAGCGGCCCGGTGATCGCCAAGGCAGGCGATCTCGCCGCGTTGCTCACCAATCTCGAGCATGGCGACGTCCTATTCATCGACGAGATCCACCGCCTCAATCCGGTGGTCGAGGAAGTGCTCTATCCGGCGATGGAGGATCGAGCGCTCGACCTCATCATCGGCGAGGGTCCTTCGGCGCGCTCGGTACGGATCGACCTGCCCCCGTTCACGCTGATCGGGGCGACGACGCGCCAGGGCCTGCTGCAGACGCCGTTGCGCGACCGCTTCGGCATTCCGGTCCGGTTGCAGTTCTATTCGGTGGATGAGCTGGAACGCGTCGTCACGCGCGGCGCCGGGCTGCTCGGCGTCGGGATCGACCGGGGCGGCGCCACCGAGATCGCGCGCCGCTCGCGCGGGACGCCGCGTGTGGCAGGCAGGCTGATGCGCCGGGTGCGCGACTTCGCGCATGTCGCCGGGTCGGACACGATCACTCGCGCCATCGCCGACGATGCGCTGACCCGGCTGGAGGTCGACGCGATCGGCCTCGATGCGCAGGACCGCCGCTACCTGCGGATGATCGCCGAGATCTACAAGGGCGGCCCCGTGGGCGTGGAGACGCTCGCCGCCGGCCTTTCGGAGCCGCGCGACACGATCGAGGAGGTGATCGAGCCTTACCTCATCCAGCTTGGCCTCGTCGCCCGCACGGCGCGTGGACGCTGCCTCAACGACGGGGGCTGGCGCCATCTCGGGATGAGTCCGCCGGTCTCCCCGACCGCCGGCCCGCAGGCAAGCTTCGACGGGCTATTCGGCGAGGGAAAATAGCGCCTCGACCCGGGTCTCGAGCGCGGTCGCCAGCTTCAGCGCGATCACCGTCGAGGGCACGAAGACGCCGTTCTCCACGGTGTTGATGGTCTTGCGGCTGACTCCGATGCGCGCGGCAAGCTCGGCCTGGGTCAGCCCACGCGCCTCGCGGGCTTCGCGCAAGCTGTTGCGCAGCGCCTCAGCCAAGCGAGCGGCGCTCCAGCACACCGAAACGGATGAGGGCGCCGGCAAGGCTCAGGCTGACGATGAGATGGAGGACGGCCAGCGTCGGCAGAGTGCCGGGCCGCAGTGCTTCCAGCGCGAAGCTGGCGATCGCCGTCACCATCGCCAGCGTGAAGCCGAAGCGGATCGCGCTGGCGCGGTGCTGCAGCGTCACCTCGTCGTTCATCAGCGCGCGCACCGCGCGCCGGCGAAACAGCGAGCCGCCGGTCAGCAGCAGCATGAGCAAGGCGCTGGCCATCACCACCCAGCTTCCCAGGCGAACCATGTCGACTGCGCGGGCACCGTGCTCGCCGGTCGCGAAGGCGACCTGCTGCAGCAACAGCACCGGCAGGACGATGGCCAGAGCGGCCCGGCGGCGGCTGGATTTCTCGGCGTAGGCAACATCGCTTTCGGAGCTATCGTTCATCGTGCGAATCCTCGTGGCGAGCTTTTTGTAACTTACGGGTTACATGTAACCTATAGGTTACGTGGCCGACAAGCGAAATCGCCACCTTCGCTGCCACACCAGTCCCAAGCTGGGACACATCGCTGCCAGGCTTCGTCAATTAACTCGATTTCCCGATCCGGGACGCATGAAACAGGGTTAACGCCGTTGTCCCGTTAACCGGTCTCTGCGTTGTCTGTGGCAGATGGAAAGTCCGCCGGTAATTCCCGGGGCACGGTTTCCGGTATAGAAATAGCAGAAGAAAGCAGCGCTTATGTCGGTTCGGATGGCCTTGGCGAAACTGTCTGCCTGTGCGGCAGGCTGCGCGATCATCGGTGGCGGCGCGGTCCACGTGGCGGAGACGCAGTCGGCGACGACCGAGTACCGCAAGCTCAAGATGGCGAAAGTCGCGCAGCCGGTGAAGCATGCCAAGCGCATCGCCCGCCGCGAGCAGCCGCGCACGGTCAAGCGCGTCCGCAAGATCGTCAAGCGCACCTGCTGCGAGCAGCCGCAGATGGCGATGGTGCCGCTGCCCCCGCCGTACATCCCGCCCGCTCCGCCGCCGGCCTACTCGGGCGGCAGCGGTGGCGTGCCGGTGGTCATCGGCGGCGGCTCGATGGGCGGCTTCGGCGGCGGTTTCTTCGGCGGTTTCTTCGGTGGCGGCGGTGGCTCGAGCGGTGGCAACATCGTGATCAGCTCTACCTCCAGCGGCGGCTCGACTTCATCGTCCTCGGGTGGCCTGACCTCCACCACCAGCGGCTCGGTCTCGACTTCCTCGTCGACGGGCGGCCTCACATCCACGACCACCACCGGCGGCCTGACCTCCACCACCACGTCGAGCAGCGGCGGCGTCACCTCGACGACTTCGACCAGCTCGGGCAACGTCAGCAGCACCTCAGGCAACGTGTCCACCTCTTCGGGCAACGTCAGCACCTCGTCAGGTAACGTCAGCACGTCCTCGGGCAATGTCAGCACTTCGTCCGGCAACGTCACCAGCAGCTCGTCCACCAGCACCTCGTCCTCGACCAGCAGCTCCACGTCGACCAGCAGCTCGACCTCGTCGAGCACTTCGTCCTCGACCAGCTCGTCTTCGTCGGGCGGGCACGGCAGCTCGGGCGGTCACCACGGATCGAGCAGCTCGGGCGGCCACGACGTGCCGGCGCCGCCGATGCTGATCCTGTTCGGCGCCGCCGCCGCCGCGGTGGTCGGACGCCGTCGCCTCTCGCGCAAGAGCGCCTGAACCCACTTCGAGGAACACATGGGGAGGGTGCTCCGAAAGGGCGCCTATGTGGAGGGCGACGCTGCAGCGTCGCCCTTTTTCATGCGATCCAGGCGCCTGATAACGTCGCAGCGTCCGGGCTGAGGTGTCCATCGTCGCAAAGCCGACGGTGGCGGGTCTAGTCGCCGGCGACGGTCATCCCGTCCACGCGCAAGGTCGGAACGTTAATGGCGCGGTACCACTCCAGGTCGCTGGCAGGCGTGAGCTGTGCGAACATGTCGATCAGGTTGCCGGCGATGGTGAACTCCGCGACCGGGCCGGCGAGTGCGCCGTCGACGATCCTGAAGCCCGTCGCGCCGCGGCTGTAGTCGCCGGTGACGCCATTGACGCCCTGGCCAATCAGCTCAGTCACATAGATGCCGTCGGCGATATCCGCCATCAGTTCCACGGGCGAGAGCGGCCCGGCGGTTAGGTGAACATTGCCAACGGTCACGCCCGGGGCGCCGCCGCCGTGGCGCACCGCATGGCCGGTCGGCTGCAGCCCGAGCTGGCGTGCGGACGCGGTGTCGCACAGCCACCCGGTGACGCACCCGTCCTCGACCAGATGGCTGGCGGCGGTCGGCAAGCCCTCGCCGTCGAAGGCGCGCGAGCGCAGGCCGCGTGGGCGGTGCGGCTCGTCCACTATCGCTACGCCGGGCTTGAACAGGGGCTGCCCCAGCTTGTCGAGCAGGAAGCTCGAGCGGCGGGCGACAGCGCTGCCGCTGATGGCCCCGAGCAGATGGCTGACCAACGAGCTCGATACGCGCGGGTCGAACACGATCGGCAAGGCGCCGCCCTTGACCCTGCCGGCGCCGACCCGTGCGGCCGCTCGCTCGCCGGCGAGCTGGCCGATCTCGGACGGCGGTGGCAGGTCGGCGGCGTGGCGTGCCGAGCGCCAGGCGCTGTCGCGTTGCTTGGCGCTGCCTTCGCCGGCGACCACTGAAGCGCTGATCGTGTGCGTGGTGGAGGCATAGGCGCCGGTGAAACCGTGGCTGGTGGCGAGCGCGAAGACGCCGCCCCCGGATGCGGCCGAGGCGCCGTCCGAGTTGGTCACGCCCGGCATTGCGCGCGCGGCGTCCTCCGCCTCCAGAGCCACCGCCCGCAACTGTTCGGGCGACGGTTCGTCCCGGTCTACGAGGTCGAGGTCGGTCCAAGGTCCATGCGTCAGAAGCTCTGCTGCTGCCAGGCCGGCGTAGGGGTCTTCGGGCGCGGCGCGGGCCATGTCGACGGCGCGTGCGGCGAGTTCGTCGAGGGCCTGCGGTGAGAGATCGGAAGAGCCGATGCTGGCCGAGCGGCGGCCGACGAAGACGCGCAGCGCGATGTGCTCGCTTTCCGAGCGTTCCACGTCCTCGAGCTTGCCGAGCCGCACCTGGATGCCTTCCGACGCGCTGGCGCTGTAGACGGCATCGGCGGCATCGACACCGGCGCGGCGGGCGCGCTCCACCAGGTCGCGGGCGCGATCGCCGGCTTGGTCGGGAGTGAGCATCGTTCGTCGGCCTCCAGCACGTTGGTCCGCGCCGACGGCATGGCCGACACGGGCCGCAGCCCTAGGGCATATCTCGGTGGCGAGGCAACGGTGGCGCGCGCCTCTATTCGGGCGTCTGGCTCGGTGCGGATGGTATCACTGGGTCCGCGTGCGACCTTGAGGGCTGCCGTAATTTAAGCGGTGCCGCGGGAAAACGAAGATCAGGTAAAGGCCATCGTCAGGCCCTTGAACAAGGCGGTGAGGGCGAACGGCAGCCCGATCGCCAGCGCCCACAGCGCCACGCGGTCAAGCCGATAGTACGGAGCCAGCGCCGGATCGTGCGCCTGCTCGTCGGTAAGACGATTCCAACGCGATTCGAAGCGGCGGCAAGCGGGAATGATGGCAACGACGAGGATGACCAGCGCCAAGTAGGGCAGCAGCGAACCGCCGCTCGCCTTTAGCGCGCCGATCGTCACGAAGATCTGCAGGGCGGTGTAAACGAGCAGGGCATAGGCGATATGGTCGCTCATCCTGCGCCGCCAATCCGCGGGTGCACGCTCGCGACGGGCATAGAGAGCGGCGGGATGCAGCGCCGACCGGTCCAGGGTGCCAGCGCTGCGGCCTGGGCCATTGCGGGTCTCGTCCATGCGCCTGCGACTCTCCTCGGCCATTGCGGCCGCTTTCACTCCGACTTTTGGAATAAAACATCGAATTGCGCGCCAATCAAGCACAGTTTCTATTTTTGCAAGTGCGAAGGCGCAAGGAGTCGTCGCGCGCGAGGCATGTCGCCCGAGGGTAGGCTCTCGCATTTCCTACATGCGCGGGACCTGATACGCTGGTGTCGGCCCGTCGAACCTGTCGATCCGAGCGGCTTCTCCAGTTCCACTTTACCCCATGAGCGGGGTGTCACGCATGTACTTCATCAACTTGCGATCGGCACCCACCTCGGCGCATGCAACGACACACCATGCATGAATTCTGCCAACCGGATACGGGAACAGGAAATGGCTGCTTGCCGTTCCGGGCAGGCCTGCGTTAATCCGGGATGCAATGACCACACTTTCAGACCCTTCCGCCGAGACCACGCGCACTGCCGTAGACGCCGCGCTGGTGGCGGAGCGCGGTGGCCTCGAAGTGATCTCGATCGCCAAGAGCTACGACAAGCGGGCTGTCCTGACCGACATCTCGCTGTCGGTGGCGAAAGGCGAGGTGCTGGGACTGCTGGGTCCGAACGGCGCTGGCAAGACCACCTGTTTCTATTCGATCATGGGTTTGGTGCGGCCGGACTCCGGACGAATCCTGATGGACGGCGTCGATGTCACCCGCTTGCCGATGTACCGACGCGCGATCCTCGGCCTCGGCTACCTGCCGCAGGAGACCTCGATCTTCCGCGGCATGACGGTGGAGCAGAACATCGGCGCAGTGCTCGAACTCAACGAGCCCGACCGCGCCGTCCGCGAGGCGGAACTGGAGCGCCTGCTCGAAGAGTTCGGCCTCACCCGGCTGCGATCGAGCGCGGCGATGGCGCTATCGGGCGGCGAGCGCCGCCGCTGCGAAATCGCCCGCGCGCTGGCCGCCAAGCCATCGATCATGCTGCTCGACGAGCCCTTCGCGGGTATCGATCCGCTGTCGATCTCGGACATCCGCGACCTCGTGCGTGATCTGAAGACCCGCGGCATCGGCGTTCTCATCACCGATCACAACGTGCGCGAGACGCTCGACATCGTCGATCGCGCCTGCATCATCTACGGCGGCCAGGTGCTCTTCGCGGGCAGCCCCGAGGCCCTGGTCGCTGACGAGAACGTGCGGCGGCTGTACCTGGGCGAAGGGTTCACGCTGTGAGGCCGCTCACGCCGGAGCTTTGAGCCGTGGCGCTGGGGCCGCGCCTGGATCTCAGGCAGAGCCAGTCGCTGGTGATGACGCCTCAGCTGCAGCAGGCGATCAAGCTGCTGGCGCTGTCGAACATGGAGATCGAGGCGTTCATCGGCGAGGCGCTCGATGCCAACCCGTTGCTCGACCTGGGCGCGGCCGGCGCTGGTGACGAAGCGGTCACGTCCGAACCGCCTGCGGAGGCGGCACGCACGACGACGCTGGAGGGATCAGGTGTCGACCAGCTGATCGGCGAAGCCCACGGTGGCGAGGATCGCCCTCTCGACCTCGACCCCTCGGTGCTCGATATCGATCGCGACACCGGTGACGTGACGACAGCGGTCAATGCCGATGCTGCCTGGGGAAGCGAGCTGCGCGGTGCCGCAAGCGAGGAAGGGCTCGGCATCGAGGAACGCGCCAGCGCCGGCTTGACCCTGGTCGAGCACCTCGAGGCGCAAGTCGGAACCGTGGCCCCCGACAGCCGAGCCGCGGCGATCGCCTTTTACATCATCGGCCAGCTCGACGAAGCCGGATACCTGCCGGCCACGGTCGAGGAACTGGCTACCGAACTGGGGCTGCCTGGTGACGAAATCGAGCAGGGGCTTGGCGTCGTCCATGCGCTCGATCCGACCGGCGTCGGGGCTCGCTCGCTCGCGGAGTGCCTGGCGCTGCAGGCACGCGAGGCGGATCGCTACGATCCGTGCATGGCCAAGTTGATCGACAACCTCGACCTGCTTGCGCGCGGCGATCTGGCGCGGCTCAAGCGCATGTGCGGGGTGGACGATGAGGACTTCGCCGACATGCTCACTGAGCTGCGCGGCTACGATCCCAAACCCGGGCTGCGGTTCGGCGGCGAGCCCGGGGCGGCGGTGGTGCCAGACATTCTCGTCACGCCAGGTGCTCCCGACATGCATGGGGTAGCCGGGTGGGACGTGGCGCTCAATCCCGCGACGCTGCCGCGCCTGGTGGTCAATCGCGGCTATTATGTTGAGCTCAAGGGATCGTGCGACGACCGCACCTCGCGCGCGTGGTTGTCCGAGAAGCTGGCCGACGCCAACTGGCTGATTAAGGCGCTCGATCAGCGGCAGAAGACGATCCTCAAGGTCGCCGTCGAAGTCGTACGGCAGCAGGACGGTTACTTTCGTCGCGGCGTGGCTCACCTCAAGCCGCTGACGCTGCGCACGGTGGCTGAGGCGATCGGCATGCACGAATCGACCGTGAGCCGGGTCACGTCCAACAAGTACTTGCAGTGTGGCCGCGGCACGCATGAGTTAAAGTACTTCTTCCGATCCGGCGTCGCCTCTGCCGACGGCGAGGGCGGTGCGTCGGCGGAAGCGGTGAAAGCGGCGATCCGTCAATTAATCGACGCCGAAGATACCAAGGCTATCCTTTCCGATGACGCGCTCGTCGATCGGCTCAAGGAGCGAGGCTACGAACTGGCACGCCGTACCGTCGCCAAGTACCGGGAGGCGATCGGACTTGGAAGTTCAGTCCAGCGTCGCCGACAGAAGGCACTGGCTGCAGTTCGATAGAAGCTAAGCATCGTTATTATATCGCTGCTTTATACATGCTTGTATTGCTTAGTAAAAACCCATTCCCAAGTAATTCGATTGTGATAATCTGCTCTTCGTCAACCAAGCTCAGGCGGCAACTGATGATCGACCGGGCCATGACGGAGAGAGGAAGCCAATGTCCTATGTCGATGAGAGTTCCGATTCTCGCCAAAGGGCCCTCGCGGGTGGCGCTGTGGCGCTCATGCAAGTGGGCCTTGCCCTCGCGATCGTGAGCGGTTTTGCCGTAACCCTGATGCCACCGCCGCCGAAACGGCACCTGCCGGTAAGTCAGTTTCCCACGAAGCCGGTCCCGCCCGACAAGCCTCAGCCGCAGCAAACGCAGCCTTCAGTCCCTCACACGACGGTCGTCCGGCCGCTCGATCCGATCGTGCCGCCCCCGCAGGACGATCGCCTCGTCACGCCGCCCCTCGGTCCGACCGCACCGACCGGCAGCAGCGACGCCGGCGAAAATCCTTTCGTGCCGCCGGTGCAGCCGAGCGATCCGCCGGCTCGCTTCGCTCCTAAGGGCGCGGCGGCCCGTGGCGACATGGCGCGCTGGGTCACCACCGATGACTACCCCGCCGCTGATTTGCGTGCCGGGCACATGGGCATGGTCCGCTTCCGCCTTGCGATCGACGCCAATGGCCGCGTGACCGGCTGCAGCATCGTCACATCGAGTGGCTTCGAGGGCCTTGATGCCGCCACCTGTCGCAACGTGATGCGCCGTGCGCGCTTCGATCCTGCACGCGACGCCACGGGCGACACCGCTCCCGGCGCCTACGAGGGAACGATCCGCTGGGTAATTCCGCGCGATTGACTACTGCTGGGTGTCCCGCTCGATTTTAGCGAACGCCACACCCGGCGGCTTTCTTGCCCTCCCCGGTTCCCCATCGGGGAGGGCTTTTCTTCGCCTCCCGGCTCCTTCCCGATTGCCCTGTGGCAGTTGCTTAGAGCGCCTTCGCATTCGGTTCACCCTGCGGGTTTAGACCTCGTCAACCGGTGCAAAGCGTGGCTGCTGGGGAACCACAGGAATGATCCCGAAGATTTTCCACTTCATCTGGGTCGGCGACGAAAGCCGCCGGCCCGACAACTGTATCGAGACGTGGCGCGCCGCCCACCCGGACTGGGATCTGCGGCTCTGGGGTAATGCTGAGCTCGAAGGGCGCGGGTGGGTCAACACGCATCACATCGCGCAAATGCGGACGCGTGAATGGAACGGCGTTGCCGACATGATGCGCTGGGAAATCCTGCTTGAACACGGCGGCGTGGTAGTCGACGCCGATTCGATCTGCGTGCGTCCCCTCGAGGAGGGTATGCTCGACTGCGAGGCGTTCTCCTGCTGGGAAAGTGAAGTCGCTCGGCCGGGACTGATTGCGGCGGGTTATTTTGGAAGCGCGCCCGACAACCCGTTCGTGCGCCACATCGTCGAGGACATCGCCGCGGCGACTTCGGTGATCGGCGACATGGCGTGGAAGACCGTGGGCCCCTTGCGGCTGACCGAGAGCTATCGGCAGCATCGCTACACGCAGTTGCGCATCTACCCCAGCCACTACTTCATTCCCCGGCATTTCACGGGCGTCACATACGAGGGCGCCGACCCGGTCTATGCCCACCAGCTCTGGGGCACGACGCTGCGCAGCTACGATCGACTGCACCAGGCGGATGTCGCTTCGATAGTCGGTAGCGGAACACAGCCCGAAGCAGTGCCGGCGCCGATGCAAACGGCTTCGCCGCCGCCCGCCGCTTCCGGGCCGTCGGTCGGCGCATATTCGTCGCGATGCGACCAGTCGCAAAGGTGCGCTTCCTCGAACAGCGCCTGCAGCCGCGCCGATTTGTCCAGCGGATCGAGCGTGACCGCCGCCCGGAATGAGGCGACTGCCTCGGGCAGGGCTCCGGTCATCACCAGCGCCTTGCCGCGGTTGACCAGCGCCTTGGCATTCTCGGGATCGGCGCGGAGTGCGTCCTCGTAGGCAGCAAGGGCTTCCTCTACCCTGTCGAGTGCGAGCAGCTGCGCGCCGCGGTTGTTGTGCGCGTCGCTATGCGCGGGCCGCAACCGGGCGGCTTGCGCGAAGCACTCCGCAGCGTCTTCGCGCAAGCCCAGCTTGGCAAGCAGGTTGCCAAGGTTGTAATGCGCGTCGACGTAGCCGGGCTTTGCCGCCAGCGCCTTGGCGAACCACTCCCGCCCCTCTTCATCCCGACCTTGCCTTTCCAGGAGATTGGCAAGGTTGTAGGCCGCGTCGGCATAGCCGGGCGCCCGCGTCAGGATTTCGCGATAGACATCTTCCGCCTCGTCCAGCCTGCCTTGCCGCCGCAGGGCGATGGCGAGGTTGTTGTAGCTTGCGTTGGCGGCGGGTTCGGCACCTATAGCGCGACGAAAGGCATGCTCGGCACCTCTCTCGTTGCCGAGCTCAAGCAATGCAGCGCCCAGCATGTTGTGGACGCCGTGAGCCCCAGGATGCGTCTTGGAAAGCGCCTGACCGACCGTCGCCGCCTCACCCATCCGCCCCGCGCGGAAGGCGGCCACCATGCGGTCGAATTCGAGCTGGGCAGACGTGCTGGCCCGCTTCGTCTGTGGCCCATCGAGCGCCTTCAGCGCGTTAAGAGCGCGAGCGTTGCCGGGAAAGCGGCTCAGCACCTGCTGCAGCATTACGCGGGCCTTGTCGGTCTCGCCGCGCTTCGCCGCGCCCCTTGCCTTGATCAGGAGGTTCTCTAGTCCGCTCATCTTCGCTCCCCGGCGCGCCTGCGTCAGCCTGCGCATTAGGTGATCGCGGTGTGCAGCCGATGAAGCCGGCCATCCGGGTTTGCGCGGTGATGCTTACTGTCGGGGAACTGGCGCGCCGCCGACGACGCAGTCAGTGTCGTGATTCTCGCTGCCGACGGTGATCACTTCAGCGCCGGTCACGACCTGTCGCTACGGCGACACGGCGACACGGCGAGCACTGGCAGCGCATGGTGTGGCGGAAGTGATCGCGATCGGCCTGCCCGACGAAGACCTCAGCGCCGTGCCCCACGCGATCTTTCGCATGGAGCCCGGCATCGCGCTCGACGTCGAAGCGCTGCGCGGATCAGATGCCGTACCTCAGCTTGATCGCGCGGTAGCGCTCCAGCAGCATCGCCGCGCGGCGCGCCGGGGTCACTCGCGCCGTGTCTTCTGGCAAGCTCGCGTCGAGGTCGCGGCGCTTGACCAACTTAGTGCGGAAGGTGGCGGGATTCTGGCTCAGCAGGTTGCGGTAAGTGAGGTTGCCGTCGCTGAACCCCTGCGTGTCGAACCAGTTGTGCACGCCCGGATCGTCATGCGCCAGCACCAGCCGTACCACCCCGTCAGCGTCCACCCGGGTGCGCGTTGGGGTATAGCTGACCGGCCGGTGGAGAAAGTCCATCGAGCCCACAAAGGCTCCGCCCATGCCGAAAATCCAGAAGCCGTCGTGGGCGTCCATCTCGACGATCAGCGCCTCGTCGGGTGCGAGGCGCCAGATCATGTGCGCGGCCATCCGCCCGCGCTTGGCGTCGAACGCGTCGTTGGCGCTGGCGCTGGGGAACGTGTTGCGCTGCTCGGGATCGCAAACGCCGCGGCTAGTCGCCCACGAATGCTCGGGCCAATCGCGCATCAGCCCGGTGACGAAAGCGCCGGCCCAGTCGAACGCTTCGACCATGCGCGCCGGGTCGGGCAGCGGGCGGGGCACCTCCATGCCGATGCGCTCGATCGTCAGCGTCGTGGGCGTCTCACCCCAGGCATCGAATGCCTCGCGGACGAATAGCTTGCGGCTGCCGGTCGTCGTCGGCAGCCAGTTCCGCTCGCGCGGGTCACCGCCGACGATCAGTTCGAAAATTCCGTCCGGTCCCACCTCGATCTGGCTGCCCAGGATGTTGGCCTCGGGAATGTCGCCGAAGGGTTCGTGCAGGCTTGGCCAGTCGGTGCCGGGGATGAGCTCGGGTCGCGGACCCTGCACTGTCAAGTTGAGCCAGCGCGCGGTGCCCTTGCGGCCGGTCAGGCGATAGGCGTGGGCGCCATCGATCCAGGCTTGGCGATAGGTGAAGTCGGCGACGTCGCCGCCCAGCTTCATCGTCGGCGTGGTGAAGGCGTGGATCTGCGGGAAGGCCGGGTCCTTGGTTTCCAGCGCGAGGTCGAACGCCTGCTTGAGGTTCTGCGTCAGGAACGGGAAAGCATCGGCGCGCTGCAGCGGGTTGGTGGGGTTTGCGTCCTTGAACGCGTGCGCGCCGGCCGCCTTCAGGTTATCGCAGAAGGCGTCCCAACCTGCCCGCAGGCTCACATCATCGACGCCGTCGCCATAGGCCATCGTCAGGCTCCCAGCTCGTCGAGAAGATCCGAAAGGTTGCGCGCGGCGCGGGTGCAGGCGAGCGCCGCGCCTTCCGCATCAATGCGCGGGCCGACGAGTTCGAGATCGAACAGGCCGGTGTAGCCAAAGTCCAGCACGTCGCGCAGGATCGCGTCGAGCGGGATGGCGCCATCGCCGGGCACTGCGCGGCACGGAGTTGTGCGGTCGCCCAGCACGTAGTCGCTTACTTGGACCAGCCTGGCCAGCGGCATAGCCGCGGCCAGGTTGTCGCGCAGGGCGCCTTCCATCCAGCAGGCGTGCAGCTCGATGCAGACGCCTATGCGGGCAATGCGGGCGAGACGGGTCGCATCGCGCAGGGTGTGGGCGATATGGATGTCGGCGTTGAGGGCGCTGGCATTCTCGACCAGCAGTGCCACGCCGGCGGCCTGCGCAGCGTCGCGCGCCGGGGCGACCAGTTCGGCGAAGCGCTCGGCCGCCTGCTCCCACGACAGCGCTCCGCGCCCGCCGGTCAGCATGTAGATCGACGGTGCACCGAGCTGCGCCGCCATGTCGATCGCGCGCAGCAGGCCTTCGGTGGCGGCACCGATGTCGTGCTGTAGGTCGAGCCGGGACGCGAAGAGATGGTTGATGCAGCCGACTTTCACCGTCCCTTGCGCCACCACTTCGCATGCGGCGGCGAACTCGCCGGGGCGGTCGAGCGCGAGGATGGCGAGGGTGCAATGCTGCATGCCGATGCTGCAACATAGATCGAGGAACGCCGCGGTCGGCTGGGCGATCATCGCCACCTGGTGCAGGCTGACACGCGGGTGCAGCACGTCACCCGCGCACTTCGATCGGCACGCCGAAGCGCGTCCGGAAAGGCGCGAATTCGGCGTTCAATTCGTCGATGTCGTAGCCGGCATCGACCAGGACCTGGCTCGAGTAGTGGAACTTGCCGTGGCGGTCGTTCTTGTTGTTCGCCAGGTAGGTCCGCATCGCATTTTCCTGGCGTTCGCCGAACGGCCGGCCAGCAAACCGGTAGTAGTTGCGCACCGTGCCGACCGGGTCCCTGACGAAGTCTGCATAGCGGACGTGGAGGATACGAGGGTCGTCCACCAGCGTGTTCGCAATGGTGTTGCCGATCGACCAGCGCACCCGTTCCAGGTGCATCCGGGCTTCCTTCACCAGATCGATCTTGCCGACGATCCCTTCCATGATGTCGCTCATCATCATCGTAGAGCTGGCGGCGACCATCACCGGGTCGCGGTGCAGCCAGACCAGCGTGGCGTCGGGGTACGTCTCGAAGAAGGCCCCCAGCCGCGCGGTATGGAAGCCCTTGAGCACCCAGTACTTGGGCTTGCGCCGGTACTGCAACGCCTGCAGCATCGCCTTGTGGATGCGGTATTGCGCAGCCGGGTCGGTCGGCAGCCCCATCGACAGGTTCTGCATCGGGACGCGCCACCAGGCGGTGGGCGTCATCACCCGGAAGTCGAACGCCCAGGTGCGCTCGTCCTCGGGCAGGCCGTCGCCCAGCATGTCGTTGTAGGGATGGCAATGGAGCCACTTCCACATCTTGGTGTTGATCTCGTGCCATTCCTCGTCGGCCAGCGCGCGGCGCGGGTCCTCCCCCGTCACCATGCCCGGCGGAGGCGAGGGGTGCATCACCTCCCAGAAACGGAGCGCCCGCGCATCGGGATCGACCGAGAGCAGCGCGTGCATCAGCGTGGTGCCCGAGCGCGGTTCTCCGCTGGCGAACATCGGCCGTTCGATCACCTCGCCGGCGACCGGAAAGTCCTTGCGGTCCTGAAAGAACTTCAGCCGATCGGTGAGCAGCCAGTGGATGTTGGCCGCCGCGGCGATGCGGCCGGCGGCGTCCATCGGGATCGAGTTGATGTGCGCCACCGCCATCGCGAATCGCTCCGGAAAGCCGTCGTCGGCCCAATCAAACAGGCCGGTCGCGGTTTGCGCCTGCTGCAGCAGATGCTGCGCGTCGAGATCGAGTGCGAGAGAGGTCGCCATCGCCTCAGGCCTCCACCATGGCCTGGATCAGGTCTTCGGTTTCGCGCACTTTGGCGGCCGAGGTGGCGGAGAAGCGGGCGCCGCCCATCGCGCCGTATTCCATCAGCTTGTAGACTTGGCAGCCGGCATCGATGAAGCCCTTGACCTTGTCTGCAACTTCCTTGGGTGTGCCGACCGGGAAGATGTCGCGGATCGCCTGGGGGTCCATCTCGGCGCAGAACTTCAGCATCGCCTCGCGGCTGAGCTTCACCGGATCGAAGTCCATGATGCCGCGCCAGCCGGCACCCATCGGATGCGTATAGCCGAAGCCGGCGAGATCCCTGGCGGTGAGCATCAGGATGATCGACTTGACCATCGGCGTGTCGAGCATCGCGTCGATCTCGTCGGGTTCGCCGATCAGGCAGATCTGGGTGAGCGCGGGCGTGAAGTGGCTCATGTCACGGCCCGCCGCCTCGCCCGCGTCTAGGATGACCTTGAGCTTGGCGGCATAGTCCTCGGGCGTAAAGGAGCCCGCCGGCCACCAGCCGTCCGCCTCGCGCCCGGTGATGCCCAGCATGCGCGGCCCGGCAGCGCCCAGCCAGATCGGCGGCGCCTTGCCTTCGTAGAGCTCGGTGTCCATCCGGGCATGCTGGAGGTGGTAGAACTCGCCCTCGAAATCGACCGGACCGTCCGAGAGCCAAAGCAGTTTGATGATCTTGATCGATTCCTCCAGCCGGCCGATCGGCTTGGCGAAGTCAAAGCCATAGGGGACGGTATTCTCCAACTCGCCAGAGCCGAGACCGAGGATGAAGCGGCCTTTCGACAGGTGGCTGATCGTCAGTGCCGATTGCGCCAGCAGCGAAGGATGGCGGCGCACGGTGTCCACCACGGTGGTCGCGAGGGGTGTGTTGTGTGTCAGGACCGCAGCGGCGGCCGACACTGCCATTCCGTCGAGGTGGCGGTGCGGGCTGGGCGAATGGATTGCGAGGTCGGTGAACTCTGGGGTCCAGATCGAATCGGGCCAGAAGCTGACCATGTGGTCGGGCAGCCAGATCGAATGGTAGCGCCCCGAATCGTACTCGCCCACCTTGTCGATGCCGAGCGGCAACGTCGTGCGCAGGAAGGCTGCGGGCTGGGCTGTCATGCTTTTCAGTTTCCTCTGCGCCGGGCGCGCAACGCTCCAGTGATGCTGCGCGCGCCGCGTTGTCCCGAGCGGAGTTGTGCGCTAGGGATCGCAGCAGCAAAATTCCCAAATGGGGATGAGAAATGGCGCGTGGAGAGGGTACCGCGGGGCTGGTCGGAAGGCTGGCGGTCCCGCTGATGGAAGGGCTCGTGCAGGAGCCGCCCTGGCGCGGCTTTCTCGATGCGCTGCGCGAGGCGGTGGCGGGCGACTACGCCAGCCTGGTGTTCCGCCCGCTGCCGCTCGGCACCCCCGAGGCGCGTGTGATCCACCTCTATTCGGGCCAGCCCTCGCCGGCGACGGTTTCGCGCCACTATCGCGAGAACCTCTACCTCTCTGACCCGATGCCCTACCACGCGATGGAAGAGGGCCGGTCCTATCGGCTCGACGAATTGCTGCAGTTCGGCGAACCGCAGCATGACGCCTACCTGGCGCAATTGCTGGTGCCATCGGGCATGAACCACTTGCGCATGGTCCGTTTGACCGAAATCGGCGGCACCAACGGCTGGATCATCGTCACCCGGCGCGACAGCGAATTTGCAGGCGACGTCGATCCGCTGCTCAATGCGCTGGTACCCGTCATGCGCGCCGCCCTCGGCAGCTTCGTCACGTTGGACCGCGAGCGCATGGCCGCCTCGGTCGCGCGCGAGGCGGTGCGGCGGATGAATTTCGGCTGGATCACGTTCGATGCCGATGGGCGGGTGCTGGAGACCGACGCCTATGGCGGGCAGCTGATCGCCGATGACGGTGGCGCGAAAAACGCCGGCGGCGGCGCGCGGCCGATGCTTGGGCGCGACCGCGACGGGCGGCTGAGCGCCCGCGATCCGCAGCTGCGGCGCCAACTGCAAACCGCGCTGCGCGAGCTCACCGGGAATCCGCAGGCGCGGCCGCGGGCACTGGTGCTGGTGCGCGAGCCTTGGCTCGACCTGCTGCTGGTACCCTCGGGCCAGCGCATGGGGACGACCCAGGCAGCGCCGGCAGTGGTCGGCTACCTCCATGCAGACAACTGGTCCTCGGCCGATCGCTGCGAGCAATTGGCGCAACTTTTCGACCTTGCGCCCAGCGAGGCGCGGCTAGCGCTGGCGCTCAGCCGGGGGATGTCGATCAGCGAGGCGGCGCCGGAGCTGGGACTGACGGTCGAGTCGGCGCGGACCTATTCGAAGCGGATCTACGCCAAGACCGGCGCGCGTGGGCAGGCGGATCTGGTGCGGTTTATCCATCGTTCGGTGTTGGTTATTGCGTGATCGGGCCCGGATACATGCGCTGGCGATAGTCGAAGCGTTCAAGTGAGTTTAACGTGCCCGACTGACTTGGTGTTGCCGCGGCACCGGCCGGTGGATACGATCAGAATGCCGGGAATCGTGCTCGTCACCGGCGCATCGTCAGGATCGACTAAGCGATGGTGCCGTGCCTGGCTGAGGCGGGGGCCATCGTGGCGAGGTCAGCGCGCCGGGCCGAGTGGGTCGCCTGGCTGGTCAAGACGGCCGAGGCGCAGGGCAAGGCGCTCGCGCTGCCGGGTGACATGAGCAAAGAAGCTGATCCGCGCGCCGCCGTTTTGGAGACTGTCAAGGCGTTCGGCTGCATCGACATCTTCGTCAACTCGTCCGGCGTGATGCAGGCATCGGCATCGGTAACGCCGACACTGAGCTGTTCTGCCAGGAAATCTACATCGACTATCTGGGCACGGTCTGAACATCACCTCGGCTTCGGACGCCGAGCGGCCGGCCGAAACCGCCAGGGCAGGGCCGGAAGCTGTGTCATCCTCGCGCCAACCAACCGGTTGGGGAAGTCGCCTCCCCTGCATGTCCCACGCATCCGTCAAGATGCGGATCGTGGCTCCGGCTGATCTGCGCGTCTGTCCACGACCACTGAGGGAGGCCCTCGGCGCTAGCTTCGCGCCCCTGCTTGTCGAGGTAACCGACGGTCGAGCTTATAACCTAAATGGTTCATTACGTGAAGAGAACCGAGAGAGTATCGCGACCCCCGCGGACGTGATCAAGGAAAAGGCTCACCGGTTGGTGCCGGCGGGCCTTCTCTTCAATGCTCCGCCAGGCTCAGCGCAGGCGTACCGGCACGAACGTCGCCGGCTGGCCGCGCGGTTGTACGCGCAAGAGGATGGCAGTGCGGCCATCCGACTTGGCGGCACTGATCGCGGCGGCCAGATCGGCCTGCGTCGCTACGTCCTGGCCGTTGGCGGACAGTAGGATGAAACCGCGCTGGAAGCCTTTCTGGCCCGCGTCCGAGTTGGGATCGACCGCCAGGATCACCAGTCCGCGCGTGCCTTCGGCGGCGCCGAGTTGCCGGGCGATCGTGGGGGTCAGCGGGGTGACCGAGAGGCCGAGCGACTTTTCAACCAGGCCCTGCTGCTGCGGCGCCTGCTGCTGCGACGGCGCACCGAACGAATCGTCGCCCTGGTCCGCGTTGGGATCGAACGACTGGTTGAGTTCGTCTTCGCTGGGGCGCTGGGCGACGGTGGCCGTCAGCGTCATGCGCCTGCCGCTGCGGATCACCTCGACCGGGATTCGCGTCCCGGGGGCGACGTTGGCGACCAGGAACGAGAGGTTCTGATCGCGCGTCACCTCCTTGTTGTTGACCTTGACCACCACGTCACCGGCCTTGATGCCGGCCTTAGCCGCGGCGCCATCGGGTTCGACCGCCTGGATGAACTCGCCCTTGTTGTGCTCGATGCCCAGCGAATCGGCGAGATCCTCGTTCAGCTGCTGGATGCGCACGCCCAGGTAGCCCCGCTGGATCGCCTCGCCCTTGATCAGCTTCTGGACGATCGGGGCCGCCGTCTCGGCGGGGATCGCGAAGCCGATGCCGACGCTACCGCCGGTGGGCGAATAGATCGCGTTGTTGATGCCGATGACCTGGCCCTTCATGTCGAACATCGGGCCGCCAGAGTTGCCCCGGTTGATCGCCGCGTCGGTCTGCAGGTAGCGGTCGTAGGCCCCGCCGACGCCAGTATTGCGCAGCACCGACGAGATGATGCCGGCGGTCACAGTACCGCCCAGTCCGAACGGGTTGCCGATCGCAACGACCCAATCGCCCACGCGCGCGTGGCTGCTGTCACCGAACTTGACGAACGGCAGAGGTTTGCTGGCGGCGATCTTGAGTACCGCCAAGTCCGACGCAGCGTCCTTGCCGATCAGCTTGGCCGGGTATTCGGTGCCGTCGGGCATCGTGACGGTGATCGATTCCACCTGTCCCTTCCCCTCGGCGGTGATGACGTGATTGTTGGTGACCAGGTATCCGTCGGACGAGATGATGAAGCCCGAGCCGAGCGACTGCGCCTCGCGCGTCTGGGGGGTGGCGCCGCTGCCGCCGCCGCCGCCGTCGCCACCGAACAGGCCCTCGAACGGGGTGCCGGCGAAGGGGTTAGCGTTGCCCTGCACCTGCACGCGCTGGCGGGTCGAGATGTTGACAACGGCGGGCGCCAGCTGCTGCGTCAGGTCGGCGAAGCTGGCCGGCGCGCCGGAGCGCGGCACCATCGTCGCCATCTGACTGGCTTCGTTCTGGGCGACCTGGGCACCGGCGGGGTACCCGGTGGCGAGCGTGAGCGTGGCGCCTCCGAGCAGGAGCGCAGTGGTCAATCCATAAGCGTATCGCACGGGCTTCACGTCCTCTGATTCCTCCGTATGGCGGTGCTGCGTCACTCGTCTGTCCCCCCGGACTTGCCCGCAAGGGCCTTGTCCGGGGTCCCGATTGAAGCCGGGATGGCTTAACCGGGATTGAATGACGCCCGGAACATTTTGCGGCCTTCCGCGGCCGGGCACGCCTTCATCCGCTGCAACGGCGCAGGCGGGTCAAGGCTCCCGGAAGCGTTTAAGATAAGCATTGTCCGGCGAGAGCACGATGGTCTTGCCCGACTGGTCCTTGGCGAAGGAGAGCTGGTAGCTCTGCATCGCGCGAAAGAAGTCGTAGAACTGCGGGTCCTTGCCGAAGCTGTCGGCGTAGATCTTGGCCGATTGCGCCTCAGCGTCGGCGCGGATGATCTGGGCGTCGCGCTGGCCTTGCGCGGCGATGGTCTTGGCCTCCTCTTGGCGCGCTGCCTCCATTCGGGCGAATGCGGAATCGAGCGCGCCCTCGGGCAAGTCGGCGCGCATGATCCGCACGTCCACGATCTGGGCACCGTATTCGCGCGCCTGCTTGTCGAGCAATGCGCGGATGTTCTCCATCGCGCGGCCGCGCTCTGCGGTCAGCAGCGACTGGAAGGTGCGCTTGCCCAGCTCCTGCCGGACCACGGACGAGAGGATCGGCCCGAGCTGCTCGGTGACCCGCTCGGTGGTGCCGGCCGAACGCACCATGCGGACCGGATCGACGATGCGATAGCGCGCGTAAGCATCGACGTTGAGCCGCTGCTGGTCGGTGGAGAGCACCTGCTGCTGCTGCATGTCGACCGACAGCAGCCGCTTGTCGATGCGCTGCACTCGCTCGACCAGCGGGATGCGGAAATGCACGCCGGCGCCGGTCTGGCCGTAGTCTGCGTTCGCCGAGAACTGATTGTAAACGCGCACAGGCTTGCCGGCCTGGATGACGACCGCCTGCTGGTCCTCGGGGACGACGATCACGCTCAGCATCGCCGCGATCACCACGAGAACGCCGGCGATCCAGGCCGCCTTGTAGTCCTGCCAAAGCCCGGTCATTAGCGCGCCCCCGTCGATGGTGTCGCTTCGACGACGGTGTCCGGTGGCGGACTCTCGCGGCGGCGGACCTCGGGCAGCGGCAAGTACGAGGTGACGCCCGGTGCATCGGCGATCACAGTGTCGTTATCGCGCAGCACGCGCTCCATGGTCTCGTAGTACATGCGGCGCTTGGTGACTTCTGGGGCAAGCTTGTACTGCTCGTACACCTTGTCGAACCCGGTGGCATCGCCCTGGGCGCGGGCGATCAGCTGCTGCGCCCAGGCGCGGGCATCGGAACGGTCGCGCTCGGCTTCTTGCTGCTTGACGTTGACCTGGTCGAAAGCGGCCTTGGTGCGGGCAGGCGGATCGGCCTTCTTGATCTCGACGCCCTGGATGGCGATGCCGGCATGATAGCCGTCGAGAATGCGCTGCATGCGGTCGCGCACGTCGCCCTCGATTTGGGCACGGCCTGCGCCCGAGAGCGCGTCGCCCAGCGATATTTGCGCGATCGAGGCGCGCATCGCCGCCTCGCCCACTTCGCGCACGGTCTCGTCCGGGTCCGCGAGGCGGAAGGTGTAATTCTTCAAGTCCTTGATGTTCCAGCGCACGACGTAGCTGAGATCGACGAGGCTCTTGTCGCTCGTCAGCATCAGCTTCTCCTTGTCGTCGTCGGGGATCATGTCGACCGAGAAGCTGCTGACGTCGACCACCCTGACCTGCTCGAGCGGCCAGGGCAGCGTGAGATTTACACCGGAATCGATAGTACGCGAATACTTGCCAAGCGTCGTCACGACGCCCTGTTCTTTGGGGCCAAGCATGTGCACGCTCGAGATCGCCAGGCCGGCGAGAACTGCCAGGCCAATGCCCAGCGGCACCCACGACCTGCCGTCCGCTCGTCGCGGCAGGTTGGGGAAGCCGCCACGGCCCGGGCCGCGACCACCCCCACGCCGCGGGTCGCCGCGGCGGAAGATGTCCTCGATGCTGGCGGAGCGTCTCGGCGGGCTGTCGCCGCTGGGCAGCCACGGGTTGCGCGGGCCGCGCTTGCCGCCCCCGTCGCCCTTGTCCGCGGGTTGCTCTTGGTCCTCAGGTTGGCTGCCCACGCCGGTCGGGGTGCCGCCCTCGCCATCCGGATCGCCACCATCGCCGGGGCGGTCGCCGCTGCTCCCACTTCCGGAGCCCCAAGGGCTGTTCCGGCCCGCCATGGCTGAAATCCCCCCTCGAACGGCCTCTACGAATGCACCACGGTTGCCTGTCATGCGGCTATCTATAGGAACCCGGCGGGCAAAAAACAGTGCCGTCTTGCCCTTTTTCCTCGGCTGGGCCACGTGAGCGGCGATGCCGGCGTGCCCGGCGCGCGGAGACTTCATGACCCCTGCCGATGCCGAGACCGAGGCGCTGCGCGCGCTGTTGCCCGAGCCGGTGCTGCGTAGGTTGCAGGCGCTGCGCCGCACAGCGAGCGGCACGACGCTGGTGCTCGACGCGACGGGCATCGCTCCCGCCGCGCGCGAGGAGCTGGAAGGGGAAGCACGCGCGGCGCTGGCGGGCGCGCACGGGGCAGACCCGTTGCGCGTGGCGATGACGGCCGACAAGGTGGCTAGGCGGATCATCGCGGTGGGTTCTGGCAAGGGCGGTGTCGGCAAGTCGACCGTTGCGGCGAACCTTGCGGTGGCGCTTGCCCGCGCCGGACGCCGGGTGGGTCTCGTTGACGCCGATATCTATGGCCCGTCGCAGGCGCGGCTGCTCGGGACCGAGGGGCGGCGGCCGGTGGCGCACGACAAGCGGCTGGTGCCGATCGACAGCGACTGGGGGGTCCCGGTGCTGTCGATGGCGCACCTGTCGGACCCCGGCCAGGCGATCGCGTGGCGCGGGCCGATGGCCTCGGGCGCGGTGACCCAGCTGCTGGAGGGCCAGTGGGACGGGTTCGAGGTGCTCGTGGTCGACCTGCCGCCCGGCACCGGCGATATACAGCTGACCATGCTGCAGAAATTCAAGCCGGCGGGCGCAGTGATCGTATCCACCCCGCAGGACCTGGCGCTGATGGACGCGGCGCGTGCGGTGGCGCTGTTCGAGAAGGGCGGGGTGCCGGTGATCGGCGTGGTCGAGAACATGGCCGGCTATGCCTGCCCCCACTGCGGAGAGGTGAGCGATCCCTTCGGTGTCGGTGGTGCCGAGGCGGCCGCGCAGGACATGGCGGTGCCGTTCATCGGCCGCATTCCGCTGACGATCGCCATCCGCCGCGACAGCGACGCGGGGACTCCGCCCGCCGCCGCCGAGACCGATCCACAGGCTCCCTTCGCGACGCTGGCCGCCAAGGTCGATGCATGGCTGCGGGACAACCCGTGAAATTCGGAACCCTTGTATGGCGGTGACGCGGCGTGGCGTGCTGGTGGGCGCGTTGGCCGGTGGCGGCCTAGCGCTTGGCTACATGCTTCGCCCGCGGCGCTTCCCCTTGCCGCTGGAGCCCGGCGAGGGCGAATATGCCTTCGACGCCTGGCTTACCATCGGTCGCGACGGCGTAGTGACGGTTGCGGTCCCGCAAGTGGAGATGGGGCAGGGGGTGACCACCTTGATCCCGCAGATAGTCGCTCACGAGCTCGGGGCGGACTGGCGCCAAGTGGCGGTGGCACCGGCGCCGGTCAGCCCAATCTACGCCAACACCGTCCTGGCCGCGAAGTGGGCGCCGCTGTGGATGCCGCTCGCGCCTTCGCTGGCGGACGACCCGGAAGGCGCGCTGGCGCGGCGCTGGGCGCAGGATCATCGCTTCGCCGTGACGGCGGACGGAACTTCGCTGGCCGCCTACGAAGTGCCGGCGCGCGCGGCGGCAGCCTGCGCCCGTGCGATGCTGATGCAGGCCGCAGCCGCGCGCTGGGATGTCGAATGGGAAGCTTGCGAGGCAGCGGAGGGCTTCGTCACGCACGAGGGCCAGCGCCTGCCCTTCGGTGCCCTGGCGGAGAGCGCCGCAAGCTATTCGCCGCCCTCCCCTCCGCCGCTGCGGGCGAGGCCGATGAGCGAGAAGCCGCCAGAGCTGCCCGCCGGCGGGACCCTGCGCTATCCTCGTCTCGACCTGCCGTCCAAGGTCGATGGCTCCTGGAACTTCGCTGGAGACGTGCGGCTGCCGGACCTGGTCTACGCCGCGATCCGTCACGCGCCGATCGGGCGCACCACCTCGCTTGCCGATCTCGACGAGACCGCCGCGAAGCAGGTCGGCGGCTTCCTGCGCGTGGTAAAGGGCAAGGGCTGGGTGGCTACGGTGGCGCGCGACACCTGGGCCGCCGAGCAGGCGCTCGCGCGGCTTGACCCGCACTTCCGGGTCGCGCAGGGCGCGGACTCGGTCGAGGTCGACAATGCGCTCGACGAAGCGATGCGCGCCGGCAAGGGCCGTGCCCTGCACGTGGTCGGCGACGAGGACCTGGCGCGCGGCGCGTTGCCGGTACAGATCCGCTACGAAGTCGCGCCTTCGGTCCATGCCACTGTCGAGACGGCATCCGCGACCGCTCGCTTCGCGCATGGCAAGCTCGAGCTGTGGCTGGGCACGCAGGCGCCCGAGGCGGCACGCGCGGCCGCTGCGCGCGCGCTGGGCATCGGCCTTTCCGATGCGGTGCTCTATCCTCTGCCGATCGGCGGCAGCTTCGACAGGCGGTTGGAGTTCGGGCACGGCATCGAGGCGGCGTTGATCGCGCGCGAGACTGGCCGTCCCGTACAGCTCACCTGGTCGCGACGCGAGGAACTGCGCGCCGGTTTCCCGCGAGCGCCCGCCGTCGCGGTGATGGCGGCGCGGCTCGTTGCCGAGGGCGGCATCGCCGCATGGCGCGCGCGAATCGCGGTTCCGGCCACCGCGCGCGAGTTTGGCCGCCGCCTGATCGATCGCGACAGCCCGGCCGAGGCCCTGCGCGCGGTCGCCGACGAGACCGATGCCATGGCGGTCGAGGGGGCACTACCGCCCTACGCCATTCCGAGCCTCGTCGTCGATCACGTCACCGCTGCTCCGGCTTTGCCCAGCGCGCGAATGCGCGGCAATGCGCACGGCTACACCGCCTTCTTCAACGAGAGCTTCGTCGATGAGCTGGCGCACAAGGCGGGGCGCGAGCCGCTCTCGTACCGCATGGCGATGCTGGGCTCGAACCCGCGGATGGCCGAGTGCCTGCAGCGCGTCGCGGCGCTGACGCAGTGGGGCGGAGGTGCCGACAATAGCGGCCAGGGCATCGCCTGCCATGCCATCGACGGCGGCCGCATCGCCGTCATCGCAAGTGCCCGGCGCGACGAGAACGGGGTGCGCGTCGATAAGCTGAGCGCGGTCGCCGACCTGGGCCGCATCGTCAACGTCGACATCGCGCGCCAGCAGATCGAGGGCGGGCTGGTATTCGGCCTTGGCCTGGTGCTCGGCTGCTCGGTCCGCTACGAAGGCGGGCGCCCCGATGCCGAGACACTGGGCACGATGGGTTTGCCGACATTGGCCGATTGCCCGCAAATCGAGGTGGATTTCATTGACAGCGCCGAGGACCCCGCCGATCCCGGCGAGCTCGGCGTCGCGGCGGTGGCGCCCGCCGTCGCCAATGCGCTGTTCTCCGCGACGGGCCTGCGCTTCCGCCGCCTGCCGTTGTTTGCCGAGGAGCTTTGATGGCCGATCCCGCCCCGACCTTCGTGCGGCCTGCCGGGCATCCTAACGTGGCTACCGGTCGCATCGGCGTGATGTTGGTCAACCTCGGCACGCCTGATGCGGCGACACCCGCCGCGGTGCGCCGCTACCTCGCCGAGTTCCTCTCCGATCCTCGAGTGGTCGAGATCCCGCGCCTCGCCTGGAAGCCTATCCTCCACGGCGTCATCCTGCGCACTCGGCCCCGCAAGTCGGCACATGCCTACAGCCAGGTCTGGACCGAGACCGGCTCGCCGCTCGCTGCGATCACTGCAGCGCAAGCCACGGCGCTGCAGGCGTCGCTGGGACCTGGAGTTCAGGTCGAGTGGGCGATGCGCTACGGCAACCCGTCGATCCCCTCGGTGCTGGCGCGGATGAAGGCAGCAGGGTGCGACCGCATCCTGGTGGCGCCGCTCTACCCGCAGTACTCGGGCGCGACCACGGCATCGGTGATGGACAAGCTGGGGGAGGCCTGGCGGACGATGCGCTGGCAGCCGGCGCTGCGCACGCTGCCGCCCTACTACGACGATCCCGCCTACATCGGCGCTCTGGAGGAAGATCTCGTTGCGCAGATCGGCGCTCTCGATTTCCAGCCCGAGGTGCTGCTGCTCTCCTATCACGGCATGCCGCAGCGCACGCTGGAATTGGGCGATCCCTATCATTGCCATTGCCGCAAGACTTCGCGCCTGCTGATCGATCGCCTCGTCAGACGTTTGCCGGGCTTGCGTGTCGAGACCAGCTTCCAGTCACGCTTCGGGCGCGCCAAGTGGCTGGAGCCGTCGACCGAAACAGTACTGGCGGCGGAGGCCCAGCGCGGCACCCGCGCGCTCGCGATCGCCGCGCCGGGCTTCTCCGCCGATTGCGTGGAGACGCTGGAGGAACTGGCGATTCGGGGGCGTGAGGCGTTCGCAATGGCCGGGGGCGAGCGGTTCGCGACCCTCGCATGCCTCAACGATCGCCCGCACGGCATGGCGATGCTGGAGACGCTGGCGAGGCGCGAACTCGGCGGCTGGATGGAGTGATTTGACACGATGCACTGACGTTTCCCATCCATTCTTGAGTTGAACTTGTTTTGTTCTACTCCTGTTCATACGTCGAATCACGGAGTGGGAACAGATGCGCGATACCCATCTTCGGCGGGCCGATTCCGGTTCCGATTTTGTCTACGGCGCCCCCAAGTTTCGGCTGCAGGATTGCAGGTCGCTCTTTCGATCTATGCCGACCGCGGACACTTGCGCGCTTCGCTGCGTGAGGATGCCGAGGCGGCGGGCCTGACGGTCTGCGCGGCCGGCTCACTCGACCTGCTGTTGGACGGGCAGGCGCGGCCGCTTGGCGACGTAGTGCTGGTGGATTGCCCGCAAATCGACGCGCAACGCATGGCGGCGCTTGCCCGACTCGACTTGCGCGCGGCGCGCAGCGAGGCGCGGCTGATCGTCTCCACCAGCGTCGAAGCGCTCGACGATGTGTTCTCGTGCATGGACCAGTCCGCCCCCGTGCTGCTGGTCGATCCCAACCGTGCGGAGCGGGTGATCGCCCTGGGCCAGGTGCTCGCCAGCTTCCCGTCGGCAAGGCTGCGCGAGCTGTCCGACGACGATCGGCTCATGCTGCTGCGCCTGTCCGAGCAGGTCGGCCAGATCGCCGGCCGGATCGAGCGATTGGCACCGGGGCCGGCTGCCAGCGCGGACGTAAGCGCGAGTGCCTTCGGTTTCGCAGGCTCGGCGCGAGAGGAGCTGGCCCAGCCGGCTCTGGCGACCGCATCGGGGCTTCCCGACGGGCGGTTGGTGCGCAAGATCATCCGCCAGCGCCAGCTGCGCTCGCGCTTCCTCGATGGCGACCTTTTCGCCGATCCGGCCTGGGACATGCTGCTCGATCTCACCGCGTCGCGGGTCGAGTGCAAGCGCGTCTCGGTGACGTCGCTGTGCATCGCCTCAGGCGTGCCGCCGACGACGGCGTTGCGGTGGATCGGGCAGATGGTCGAGGCCGGCCTGTTCGCCCGCGTCTGCGACGACAGCGACCGCCGGCGTGCCTTCATCGAGCTGACCGACAAGGCCGCGCATGCGATGGCCCGCTACTTTTCCGAAATTGCTCTGAGTGCGCCCGTGCCCGTCTGACGCCCATTGGACGAGTAGCCTTTCCCCGAAGGCAGGCACGGGGTCCGACGCCCGCGGGCCCAAGGTGATTACGCTCAGAGTCGGGTCGACCCCTCGACCCATTGCCGCGCGATCTGCCGCAGGAGTTCCCGGTCCTGTGGCAGGCGCGCGGCATCATCCATCGCCCGGGTCGCCAGCAGCGCCTCCTCGTCCAGGGGGTCGAAGAAGTGAAGCCCGCAGGCATTGCCGAAGTGCCAGACGATCTCGCCAAATGCCTCGTGGCCCTGCCACTCGAGCACGGCCTCGCACCCCGGCGACAGCCCGGACCCCGTCAGCACCCGCGCACCGGTCAGCGACAGGTCCGACAGAATGACCGAACGCGTCTCGGTCCGGGTGACCAGCCGCGCGGGCAGCCGTACCCGCAGCCGGCTGCGCCGCCGGCGCCCGGTCGGAAGTGTGGGCCCGGCCCATTGCGAAGGGAGACTTGCCATCGAGCCATGATGGCCGACGATGGGCTGACACGGCCTTGAGCGCTCTCTCCGGAGTAGTGCCTATCAGGCCGACAGCAGCCCCGCCCGCGCCAGCTGCCGCAGAGCCGAATCGACGTCGATCTGCTCGGCCAGGCCGGCGGCATCCCATTGCGCCTCCAGCGCGTTGCGATCGCGCGTCCCGTCGAGCAGCGACAGGAACTGGCGCGGCCCCTTGTCGTGGATGTCGATCGAGCGGTGGTCGAGCGTCGAGAGCCGCGTCTCGCCGCGTTCGATCAGCGTTCGCAGCAGGCAATTGGCGGTCGGGTGATCGCTCGGCACCAGGGCGCCCGGGTAGGGCAGCGAATGCAATTCGATGATGCCGCGATTGACCAGTTGGAGGATGGCCTCGCAATGCGGGACGGATTCTTCGAACGCCGTCAGCGGGAGGCGGGCGGGCGCGCTCCTGATAAGCGTCTCGAGGAAGTTCGCCAGCACCGCGTCGTCGATCTCGAACTCGCCTTCGCCGACGGTGAAGACGCTGGCCCCGGTCCGGCGCAGCCCGCTGGGCACGCCAGCCAGCAGCGAGCAGAGCAGCGCCGGCTCGACCACACGCACGGGCTTGCGCCCGGGGCGCACGAACAGCGACTGGTGGAAGAAGCACAAGTCGCGGAAGTCGGCGAGCTGCGCCTCGCGCACGAGCAGGGCATCGTCGATGGCGCGCCCGGGCAGGCCATGGAACAGTCCACCCGGCTGCGCCTCGGTCAGGTAGGCCAGGTTATGCCGCGCCGCTTCGCTCACGACCTGCTGCAACAATTTGGGATCATAAACGTCGCCCAGCTCGTCGTGGAACAGAGTGTGCAGGTCCTTCTGGGACATCAGCCGCGCTGTCTTGCGCAGCGCCGCCTGCGACAGGCTGTCGCCCTCGCGAGGGGTGGCGTAGTCATCCAGGATCAGCGCCGCATGGCGCAGGCGATCGTCGGTATCGGCGATGCCGTCGAGCTCGACCAGGAGCATGTCGCGGATCGCCATGCGCAAGTGGCAGCCGGGCAGGGCGTTGTAGCTGACGTAGGCGATGCCTTCAGGG